>WUUC01031028.1_pt1 | contig 13080 bp, 5 predicted proteins | sample 6278441 | NCBI WGS metagenome assembly WUUC01 (sample SAMN13675441, study PRJNA597444) | soil metagenome | isolation source: soil | place: USA: Washington | collected 2017-10 | reverse complement strand
TCGGGCTCGCGCCCGCGCTGCAAGCGTCGAAGGTGGATTTGCACGACGCGCTCAAAGAGGGCGGGCGCACAGGGTCTGGCGGGCTGCGGCGCGGCGCGCGCAGCGTTCTCGTCATCGCGGAGATGGCCGTCGCGCTCATGCTTCTCGTCGGGGCCGGGCTCCTCATCAAAAGCTTCATACAGTTGCAGCAGGTCAACCCCGGCTTCAAGCCGGAGGGCGTGCTCTCGATGCAGTTGACGCTGCCCGAGTCGAAGTACCGCGAGCCGCAGCAGCGGGAGGCTTTCTATAGACAGTTGTTGGAGCAGGTGCGAGCGCTGCCGGGCGTCGAGGCGTCGGGCGCGACGACCGCGCTGCCGCTAAGCGGCTATAACCCGAGCGGCAGTTTTCAGATTGAGGGGCGCATCGTGCCGCAGGGGCAAAGCTCGCCGCACGGCGACCGCTGGATGGTCTCGCACGAATACTTCAAGGCGATGAGCATCCCTCTCATCAAGGGCCGCTACTTCAACGAGCGCGACTCGGCGGACGCCCCCGGCGTGGCGATTCTGGACGAGACGATTGCGCGCAAGTACTGGCCGGACGAAGACCCTTTGGGCAAGCGCATCGTCTTCGAGGGAACCGCGCAAGCGCCGCGCTGGCGCGAGGTCGTCGGCATCGTCGGGCACGTCAAACACAAGGGGCTCGAAGGCGAGTCGCGCGTGCAGTATTACGTCCCGCTCCCGCAGCGACCGAACGCGGGCATCTTCCTAGTGTTGAAGACGGCGGGCGACCCCGAGAACCTCGCGGCGTCCGTGCGGGGCGTCGTCCGGGGGCTCGACAAAGACCTGCCGGTCTTCAAGGTGACGACCATGCAGCAGCTCGTCGCAGACTCGATGGCGCAGCGGCGCTTCTCGATGCTCATGTTCGGCATCTTCGCCTTCGTGGCGCTGCTGCTCGCCTCGGTCGGGCTCTACGGCGTGCTCGCCTATTCGGTGACGCAGCGCACGCAAGAGATAGGCGTCCGCATGGCGCTCGGCGCACAGGCGCGCGACGTGCTCGGGATGGTCGTCGGGCAGGGAATGCGGCTCGTCTTCGTCGGCGTCGCGCTCGGGCTCGCACTAGCGTTCGCGTTCGCGCGCGTCATCTCGAACCAGCTCTACGGCGTCACGGCGACAGACCCTTGGGTCTTCGCGGGCGTGGCGCTGCTGCTCACGGCTGTGGCCTTCCTCGCCTGCTACATCCCCGCTCGCCGGGCGACGAAAGTTGACCCGATGATTGCGCTTCGCTACGAATGAGCCGATTGCGGAATGCGGATTTCGGATTGCGGATTGATAAGAAGCTGCCTGTCTTTTTAATCCGCAATCCGCAATCCCCACTCCGCATTCTTCGGAGGTTGTGATGAAGACTCTCTGGCAGGACTTGCGTTACGGGGCGCGGATGTTGCGGAGGAATCCGGGCTTCACGGCGGTCGCGGTCGTGGCTCTGGCTCTGGGCATCGGGGCGAACACGACAATCTTCAGTTGCGTCAACGCGCTGCTGCTGCGTCCCTTCGACTTCGCCACGCAGGAGAGACTGGTGATGGTCTGGGCTCAGAAGCTCGCGGTCGGCAACATCCGTGGCTCAGTCTCGCCGGGCAACTACAACGAATGGCGCGAACAGGCGGGCGTCTTTGAAGAGCTTGTCACCTACAACCAGCAGCATTTCAACCTTACGGAGGGCGACCAGCCCGAGCGCCTGACCGGCTCGCGCGTGACCACCAACTTCTTCAAGGCGCTCGACGTGAAGGCCGAGCGCGGGCGCACCTTCCTGCCCGAAGAGGGTTTGGAAGGGCGGAGCGCAGTCGTCCTCGTCAAGCACTCGCTGTGGCAGAGGCGCTTCGGCTCCGACCCTGCGCTAGTCGGCAAGACCATCAGCCTCGACGGAAGGCCGCACACGGTCGTCGGCATCATGCCGCAGGACTTCGAGTTCCCGATGAACGGGAGCGAGCTGTGGGCCCCCATGGCCTTCAGTCAGAAGGAAGCGACCAATCATTACAGCCACTACCTGCAAGTCTTCGGCCTGCTCAAGCCCGGCGCTACTCTTGAGCAGGCGCGGGCCGAGATGGGGGCCATCGCCGCGCGACAGCAGGAGCAATATCCAGACGCGAACGCGGGCCGCACAGCCTTCGTCGAGCCGCTCCGAGACTCCTTCGTGCGCGGCTCGCGCATGTACCTCATCATCATGATGTGGGCGGTCGGGTTTGTGCTTTTGATAGCGTGCGCCAACGTCGCCAACCTCCTGCTCGTGCGCGGGGCTTCGAGGCGCAAGGAGCTTGCCATCCGCCTCGCGCTCGGCGCGGGCCGCTGGCGCGTCGTCAGGCAACTGCTGACGGAGAGCCTTCTGCTCGCGCTCGTCGGCGGCGCGCTCGGCGTGTTCCTCTCGGTGTGGGGCATCGAGTTCATCTCGAAGGGAATCCCGCCGACCTACACGCAGTACATCGCGGGCTGGCGCAAGCTGGGCCTCGACTGGCAGGTGCTCGGGTTCACGCTGCTGGCCTCGTTGCTGACGGGGCTCGTCTTCGGGCTCGCGCCCGCGCTTCAGACGACGAGCGTCAACTTCAACGAATCGCTCAAGGAAGGCGGCAAGGGCGCGTCTTCGGGCGGCGCGCGGCGCAACCTTCTGCGGAGCGCCCTCGTCGTCTCCGAGGTGACAATCTCTCTGGTGCTCCTGATTGGCGCGGGGCTCATGATTCGGAGCTTCGTCGAGCTGGCGCGCGCAGACCTCGGCTTGAGGGCCGAGAACGTCCTCACGCTTGAGCTGTCGCCCTCGCGCGACAAGTATCCGGAGCCCGGGCAGCGCATCGAATTCTACGAGCGGCTGTTGGAGCGCGTCGGCCAGTTGCCCGGCGTCGATGAGGTGGCCGCCGTCAACTTCATCCCGATAGACAGAGGCGGCACGAGCAGTTCCAACTTCACGGTCGTCGGCCAGCCGCCGCCGCCGAAGGGGCAGGAGCCCTACGCCGAATACAGGATGATTAGCCCGCGTTACTTCGAGGCCATCGGCACGCCGCTCCGGCAGGGGCGGGCCTTCACGGCGGCGGACGACGAGCGCTCGCCGCGCGTCGTCATCGTCAGCGAGACGATGGCCCGGCGCTTCTTCCCCGGCGGCAAGGCGGTCGGCGGCCACCTCGTCATCAACGAAAAAGACGGGCCGTTGGAGGTCGTCGGCGTCGCGGCTGATGTCAAAGACGAGGACATCGAGGAAGAGGCGGAGCTGAGCGTTTACCTGCCCTACCGGCAAGACCCTTGGTGGAAGATGGGGCTGATTATCCGCACCGCTTCCGGCCCTGAAGGGCTCGCGCCCGCCGTGCGCTCGGAAGTCCTCGCGCTCGACCGGGACTTGCCCGTCTACAACGTCAGGACGATGCAGGCCGTCATCGACGAGACGCTCTCGCCGAAGCGGCTGGCGATGATTCTGTTCGGCTTCTTCGCCTTCTGCGCCCTGCTGCTGGCGGCGGTCGGCATCTACGCCGTGATGTCCTTCGCCGTCACGCAGCGCACGCACGAGATAGGCGTCCGCATGGCTCTGGGGGCGCAAGCCTCAGACATCCTCCGGCTTGTGGTCGGGCACGGCGTCCTGCTCACGCTCGCGGGGCTCGGGCTCGGGCTCGCGGGCTCCTTCGCGCTCACGCGCGCCATGTCGGAACTACTTTACGGCGTCTCGGCCACCGACCCGCTCACCTTCGCGGCCATCTCGCTGCTGCTCGCGGCGGTCGCGCTGCTCGCCAGCTACATCCCCGCGCGCCGCGCGACGAAAGTTGACCCGATGGTCGCGCTTCGCTACGAATGAACCGATTGCGGAATGGGGATTTCGGAATGGGGATTGATAAGAGATAGGCTGTCTTTTTAATCCGCAATCCACAATCCGAAATCCGCATTCTTCGGAGGTTGTATGAAGACTCTCTGGCAGGACTTGCGTTACGGGGTGCGCGTGCTGTTGAGGCAGCCGGGCTTTGCGCTGGTGGCTGTGTTGACGCTGGCGCTCGGCGTGGGAGCGAACACGGCTATTTTTACGGTGGTGGACGCGGCGCTGCTGCGCTCTCTACCCTACGCGGAGCCGGAGCGGCTGGTTCACCTTTGGGAGACGAAGCCGCAGGAGGAGTTCAGCCAGCGCGAGGCGTCTTACCCGGACTACCTCGACTGGCGCGGCGAGGGCGCGGAGGTCTTCGAGTCAATCGGCGGCTACACGCAGGGCAGCTTCACGCTCGGCGCGGGCGACGAAGCGCCGGAGCGTGTGGAGGGCGCGGGCGTGACCGCGAGCTTCTTCGACGTGCTCGGCGTCAAGCCCGCTCTGGGCCGCTCTTTCATGGACGAAGACGAGAGCGTTTCGGCGGAGCGGACGGTGATTTTGAGCCACGGCCTCTGGCAGCGCCGCTTCGGCGCGGACGCGAAAGTCTTGGGCCGTCAGGTCAAGCTCAACGGCGTCGGCTTCAACATCGTCGGCGTGATGCCCGCCAGTTTCAGCTTCGCGAAGGTCGGAGATGCGGAGGTGTGGCTGCCGCAGCGCCCCACGCAGATGCAGAGGGAGCGACGTTACTTTCACTGGCTGCAAGTCGTCGCACGTCTCAAGCCGGGCGTCTCTCTAGAGGCGGCGCGGAATCGCTTGGCGACCGTCGGCGCGCGCATCGCCGAAAACGAGCCGCAGACGCACGCGGGCACGGGCGTGCGTCTCGTGCCGCTGCAAGAAGAGGTAGTGGGCGGCCTCAAGCCGATTCTCTTCATGCTGCTCGGCGCGGTCGGCCTAGTGCTTCTGATAGCGTGCGTCAACGTAGCAAACCTGCTGCTCGCGCGCTCGACGGCGCGTAAGAGGGAGATAGCCATTCGCGTCGCGCTCGGCGCGAGCCGCGCCCGTTTGATTCGCCAGCTACTCACGGAGAGCACAGTGCTGGCCGTCGCGGGCGGCGGGCTCGGGCTCGTGCTGGCCCTGTGGGGCGTCGATTTGCTGGTCGCGGCCATCCCGCCGTCGCAGCTCGTCTTCATGCCCTACCTGCGCGGCTTGACGCTCAACACGGGCGTGCTCGTCTTCACCTCCGCGCTCTCTTTGACGACGGGCCTGCTGTTCGGACTCACGCCCGCGCTCGAAGCTTCGAGGCCGGACGTACAGGCGTCTCTGAAAGAGGGGGGCCGCGCTTCGGGCTCGAAGGGCGCGAACGGCTTGCGCGGCTTCCTCGTCGTCACGGAGGTCGCGCTCGCGCTCATGCTCTTGGTCGGCGCGGGGCTCATGTTGAAGAGCCTGCTCCGCATGCTCAGCGTCAATCCCGGCTTCAAGACTGAGAACCTTCTGACGATGAATCTGACGCTGCCCGCCGTCGGCTACAGCGAAGACTCGAAGGCCGCGGGCTTCTACGAACAACTGCTCGGGCGCGTAGGGAATCTGCCGGGCGTGAAGGGCGCGGCGGGCGTAAGCAACCTGCCCTTGAGCGGCGACGGCGGGACGGGCACGCCGCAGGTCGTCGGGCGTCCGCAGGGCGAGTCGGACGCCACGGGCGAGTCGTTCCTGCGCACGGTGAGCGCGAGCTACTTCGACGTGATGGGCGTGCCAGTCCTCAAGGGCCGCCCGCTCAACGAGCGCGACCGCGCGGGCGCGCAGCCGGTCGTCTTAGTCAACCGGACTTTCGCCGAGCACGTCTTCCCCGGCGAAGACCCTCTGGGCCGCCGCATCACGTTCAGGTTCACCGCCGACCTGCCGCCCTTTGAGATTGTCGGCGTCGTCGGCGACGAGAAGGTGGCGGGGCTCGACGAGCGTACGAAGCCCGTCATCTACTTCCCGTACCTGCAAAGCCCCGACTCGACGATGAGCCTCGTCATTCGCACTGAGGCAGACCCGGACGGCCTCGTCTCAGCCGTGCGCGGAGAGGTGCAGGCGCTCGACAGACAAGTGCCGCTCTACTCTGTGACGACGATGGAGCGTCTGATTGCAGACTCGGCCCCGACCTTCATGCGCCGCTACCCGGCATACCTCGTCGGTATCTTCGCGGGCGTGGCGCTGCTGCTGGCGGTGGTCGGGATATACGGCGTCATCTCCTATGCGGTCGGGCAGCGCACGCGCGAGATAGCCATCCGCGTCGCACTCGGCGCGCAGCGGCGCGACGTGCTCGGGATGGTGCTCAGGCAGGGGATGCTGCTGGCGCTCGCGGGCGTGGGGCTCGGCCTCCTCGGAGCGTTCGTACTGATGCGGCTGCTCAGCAGCCTTTTCTTCGACGTGAGCGCCGCAGACCCTTCGGTCTACGCAGCGGTCTCCGCGCTCCTCGTCGCCGTCGCGCTCCTCGCCTGCTACATCCCCGCGCGACGCGCGACGAAAGTTGACCCGATGGTCGCGCTTCGGTACGAATGAAGAGAAGGTCGAAGGTCAGAGGTCAGTTAAAGACGAGCAGTTTTCACTGACCTCTGGCCTCTAACCTTCTAGCCTCTGCGCCGCATGTTAAACTTCCGGGCGAAACTGAATTGAAGACTTGTCAGGTGACTATGCCAAGAGTCCTGATTGCAGATGACCAACCAGCGGTGATTGAAGCGCTGCGCCTGCTCCTGAAGGGCGAGGGCTTCGAGATTAAGTCGGTCGCCGCGCCCGGCGACGTGATCGAGACGCTCGGGCGGCAGAGCTTCGACGTGGCGCTCATCGACTTGAATTACACGCGCGACACGACCTCCGGGCAGGAAGGGCTCGACCTTTTGGCGCGGATGCGTGCGCTGGATGCGTCGCTCCCCGTCGTCGTGATGACTGCTTGGGGCAGCGTCGAGCTGGCGGTCGAGGCGATGCACAGGGGCGCGCGAGACTTCGTGCAGAAGCCTTGGGAGAACGAGCGGCTGCTGACCATCCTGCGCACGCAGGTCGAGCTGGCGCGGGCCTTGCGAAAGGGCGAACGGCTCGAAGCCGAGAACCAGATGTTGAGGAAGGAGAACGGGCAGGAGCGCCCGCTCCTCATCGCCGCCTCGAAGGCGATGCAGCCCGTCCTCGAACTCGTCGAGCACATCGGCCCCTCGGACGCGAACGTGCTCATCACGGGCGAGAACGGCACTGGCAAAGAGGTCATCGCGCGCACGCTCCACGCGCTCTCGCCGCGCGCCTCGAAGCCTCTCGTCGCGGTCAACGCCGGGGCGCTCTCCGAAGGCGTCTTCGAGAGCGAGCTGTTCGGCCACGTGCGCGGCGCGTTCACCGACGCGAAGACCGACCGCGTCGGGCGCTTCGAGCTGGCCGACGGCGGCACGCTCTTTCTCGACGAGATAGCGAACGTCCCGCCGAACCTTCAGCCCAAGCTCCTGCGCGTGCTTGAGACGGGCGAGTTCGAGCGCGTCGGCTCTTCACAGACGCGACGCGCCGACGTGCGCGTGCTCTCGGCCACGAACGCCGACGTGAAGGAAGAGGTCGCCGCCGGGCGCTTCCGTCAAGACCTGCTGTTCCGGCTCAACACGGTAGAGATTCACCTGCCCCCTTTGCGCCAGCGCGACGAAGACATCCCCGCACTCTGCGAACACTTCCTGCAAGTCTACGCCCACCGCTATCGCAAAAACCTCTCGGGCTTCGAGCCCGCCGCGCTCGAAGCTCTGCGCGCCAACGCTTGGCCGGGAAACGTGCGCGAGCTGGATCACGTCGTGCAGCGCGCCGTACTGATGGCGCGCGGCGAAGAGGTGCGCGTGGTTGACCTCGGTTTGCAGCCTGTGCGAGAAATGGGTGGTGAGCGGCGACTCGAAGAGATGAGCCTCGAAGAGGTCGAGCGCCTGCTCATCCAGAAGGCTCTCAAGCGCTTCAGCGGCAACGTCAGCCAAGCGGCGGAAGTCTTGGGCCTGAGCCGCAGCGCGCTCTACCGGCGCATGCAGAAATATGAGCTTTGAAGAGCAGGCGAAGGACGCTCGAAGCCTCGCACGTCGCGGCGCGGCCCCGCCTTCTCGCAACCTCCAAGCGACGATTTCAAACGCCGCGCCGCCTCCAAACACACAGCCGGGTTCCGACACGCAAGCGACTTCCGGCACGCAGGCGGCTCCCCCCCAAGCTTCGACCGCACAAGCTCCAACGAATCCCCGGCCCGTCTTGCGCGAGCGCGTGAGCCACGAAGGGCGCGTGCTGCTGATGGCGCTGGTCGCGGCCTCCCCGGCCATCGTCGTCTCGCTCGTGCTGCTCTGGACGGGCAGTTACACGCCGAAGACCGTCTGGACTCTCACCGTGCTCATCGTCTTGGTCTGGCTCGGCTTCTCCTTCGCAGCGCAGGGGCGCGTCGTGCGACCGCTGCAAACCGTCTCGAACCTGCTCGCCTCTCTGCGCGAAGGCGACTACTCGTTCCGCGCGCGCGGCGGTCACGGCGACGACGCCCTGAGCGAAGTCATACGTGAGATAAACGCCTTGAGCGAGACGCTGCGCGAACAGCGTCTCGGCGCGCTCGAAGCGACGGCGCTGCTGCGGGCCGTGATGGCCGAGATAGACGTGGCCGTCTTCGCCTTCGACCCTTCGGAGCGCCTGCGCCTAGTCAACCGCGCGGGCGAACGCCTGCTCGCGCGGCACGCCGAGCGCCTGCTCAGCAGCACGGCTGAAGAGCTTGGCCTCTCCGAATGTCTGAGGGTCGAGGACGACGGCTCTCAACATACTTTGCAGAAAGCCTTCCCCGGCGCGGGCAACGTCTACAAGCCTTGGGGCGTGCGTCACAGCAGCTTCCGCGAGCGCGGGCTGCGGCATCATCTCCTAGTGCTCTCGGACTTGAGCGGGCCTCTGCGCGAGGAGGAGCGCAAGGCTTGGCAGCGCTTGGTGCGCGTGCTCGGGCACGAGCTGAACAACTCGCTGGCCCCCATTAAGTCCATCGCTGGAAGCCTCGCAAGCCTCCTTTCGCGCACGCCGCGCCCTGACGACTGGCAGGAAGACATGGAGCGCGGCCTGACTGTCGTCTCCTCTCGCGCCGAATCCCTGAGCCGCTTCATGGAGTCCTACTCGAAGCTCGCGCGCCTGCCCCCGCCCCGCCGCTCTTCCGTCTCAATCGGCGCGCTCGTGCGCCGCGTCGCCGGATTGGAGACGCGCCTGCGCGTGGAGGTCGTCAGCGGAGAGGAGCTGACCATCGAAGCCGACGGCGACCAGCTCGAACAACTCCTCATCAACCTCGTGCGCAACGCGACCGACGCCGCGCTCGTCACGGGCGGTGGGGTGCGCATCGGCTGGCAAGCCCTCAACGGGCACGTCGAAATCCGCATCGAGGACGAAGGGCTCGGCATCGCCAATCCCGCCAACCTCTTCGTGCCCTTCTTCACCACGAAGCCCGGCGGCTCCGGCATCGGACTCGTCCTCTGCCGGCAGATAGCCGAAGCGCACGGCGGCACGCTGACCCTCGAAAATCGCAAGCGCGCGACGGGCTGCGAAGCGCGACTGCGACTCCCCGTCTGAGTCGCCCGAGAATTTACGTTTGTGGGACGGCGCAATCCCGCAAGCGGACAAAACGCCGCCGCCGTTTTCTCCCGCCGACCGCTTCCACGCCGTTTTCGCGGTAAGCTGAACTACGGTCGAAGTGGCACGGCACTTCCTGTATGAGCCGAGATTGTTTGTAATTCCGAAGCCCTTGCAGGTGGGCCTTCAAAGAGCCCGGAGACGAACCGCCGATGATTCAATTACGCAATATCGAAAAATTCTACGAGTCCGGGGCGGGCAAGACCTTCGTCCTCCGGCGCATCAACATGGACGTGCGCGAGGGCGAGTTCGTCTCCATCATGGGGCCTTCGGGCTCGGGCAAGACGACGCTCCTCAGCGTCCTCGGCATGCTCGACAGCGCGTGGGTCGGCGAATACTTCCTGCTCGAAGAGCCCGTCCACAAGCTCAACCACAAGGAGCGTGCCGCGCTGCACAAACGCCACATCGGTTTCGTCTTCCAGAGCTATCACCTCATCGACAGCCTGACCGTCAAAGAGAACATCGAAATCCCCCTCACATACCGCAACGTCAAGCGGACGGAGAGCGAGGCGCTGGTCGCCGACATTCTCGACCGCTTCCAGATAGTCGGCAAAAAAGACCTCTATCCGAACCAGCTATCCGGCGGCCAGCAGCAGCTCGTCGCCATCGCCCGCGCCGTCATCCACAGCCCCCGGCTCATCCTCGCCGACGAGCCCACCGGCAACCTCCATTCGAGTCAGGGCAGAGAGATTATGGAGTTGTTCAAGCGCCTCAACGACGAAGGCACGACCATCATTCAGGTCACGCACTCCGAGCAGAACGCCTCCTACGGCCACCGCGTCGTCCAACTCGCCGACGGCTGGATGGTCAACGAGAATCAGTCCGAAGCCCGCCCGTAAAAGAAGGCTTAAAGGCTTGCCGGAGAGAGCCCCGGATTCTCAGGCAGCAAGGCGGCCCGCGAGCGCCACGGAGACCGGATAAGTAGCTCCGGTTTGAGCATTTCCGACAAAATTATTGACAAGGCGGCGTGCGTCCTGCTATAAGCCGGACATCCGGTTAACCGTTTACGTGCGAACCCGACTGGCTGGCCGGGAATTCATCTTTCCGCGCAGACTTAGAATAAATAGTTCGTCTGGCCCGACGGCCTCTGGCTGTAAATGAGGGCCGGTCGCGTCCGGCGGGCGCTCCCCGGCATTGCAATATCGTCCGCACAGGGGGCGTCCTTCGAGAGCCGGGAAGTCGGGAATAAGTGCCCGGCCCGCAATCCTTTTTCGGAGACGTTTAAGGGCGAAAGTTTTCGCGCACGCTAACCGCTCAAACACACACGGGAGTAGGGAGAGTTTATGAAAGTTCAGAGGCTGACCTTTTTTGCGTTGATGGCTTTGGTGCTGGTGTGGGTCGCGGCAGCGCCCGCCCTCGCACAGACCGACCGGGGCTCCGTCACCGGAACCATCACCGACCCCGGAGGCGCGGTCGTCCCCAACGCCAAAGTCACTGCCACCAGTCAGGACACCGGAGAGGTGCGCGAGGTGACTTCGTCGGACGAGGGCAACTACACCCTGCCCGAGCTGAAGGCCGGACTCTACAAGATTACGGTCGAGTCCCCGGGGTTCAAGACCGCCTCGAACGAGGGCGTGAAGGTCGCGGTTCAGGTGACGCACAGCCTCGACTTCAAGCTCGAAGTCGGCGCTGTCACGGACGTTGTGACCGTCACGGCGGATGCCGCCACCACCGCGATTCAGACCGACACGCCCGTCCGCCAGACCAACATCAACGAGCGGCAGGTGCGCGAGCTGCCGCTACAGGTCAGCTCAGAGACAGCCGGGCGCTCGCCGCTCGCCTTCATCTTCCTCGACAGCAACGTCACGGCAGCCGCCGGAAACGGAACCAACGCCACGAACTTCCGCGTGAGCGGCGGGCAGGGGCTAGGCACAGAGATTCTGATTGACGGCGCGGCCACGCGGCGTGCGCAGAACGGAACCTTCTTCACCGAAGTCTCGCCGAGCCCGAATGCCTTTCAGGAGTTCACCGTCTCGACGAGCAGCTACTCGGCTGAGTTCGGCAACTCTTCGGGCGGCATCGTCAACTTCTCAATCAAGTCGGGCAGCAACCAGTTCCACGGTGAGGCTTACGAGTTCCACCGCAACGAAGCCTTCAACGCCAACAGCTTCAACAACAACTCCGCCGGGGAAGACGCCAACGGCAACCCGCTTCTGCCGCGCCCGCGCGACCACCAGAACAACTTCGGCTTCAACATCGGCGGCCCCATCTACCTGCCGCGCTTCGGCGAGGGCGGCAAGACCTACCTGAGCGGCAAGGACAAGGCTTTCTTCTTCTTCAACTACGAGGGCTATCGCTTCGCGCAGTCCGAGAACGTCTTCCTGACCGTGCCGACGCTGAGGATGCGGCAGGGCGACTTCGGCGAGCTGTTCACAGACCCGGTCGTCCTACAGCGCTTCGGCCCCGGCGGCGTGCAGATTTTCGACCCCACTTCGGGCGGCTTCGGCGAGCGCACAGCCATCCCCGGCAACAACATCCCGGCCTACCAGCTCGCCACCGGTCGCACCATCATCGACCCGGTCGGCCTCAACATCCTGAACGTCATCCCTCTGCCGACGCGTGCGGGCGTGACCCAGAATTATCTGGCGAGCAGCCAGCGACCGCTGACGATGAACCAGTACGTCGGGAAGGTCGATTTCATCCTGACGCCGATGCAGAGGCTCGGCTTCAGCTACTCATACCGCAAGCAGGACACGATTCAGGGCGGCGCGCCGCGCTTCCCCGCGCCGTTCGTCGCCGCGGGGCGCTGGAACCAGTTCTTCGTCTCGCACTTCGCACGCGCGCAGCACGACTACACCATCAGCCCGACCCTGCTCAACCACTTCAACGCGGGCTTCACTCGCTACGAGGTGGCGAACCGGAACACGACCATCGGCTTCAACAACACCACTCTCGGCTTCAGGGCGAACTCGACGCAGAACAGGGCGTTCCCGCTCATCGGCTTCCCCGGCTACAGCGACCCCGCCGACCCGCGCGGCGACCCGCGCTCTTATCAGGGAATAGGCTCGACCTTCTTCCACGACCAGTCCGGCGACAACACCGTAGAGCTGAGCGACTTCATGACCTACGTCGGCGGCAGCCACACAGTGAAGTTCGGGGCCGACGTGCGCATCCAGCAGTTCAACGTCAGCCAGTTGGTGCACCCCGGCGGCGAGTTCAACTTCCGGCACAACCAGACCTCGAACACAGAGGCGGACAATCAGGGCTGGCCCATCGCGAGCCTCATCACGGGCGCGACCGAGTTCTCCTTCAACAGCGCGCAGACGATTGACCCCGGCTGGCGGCAGTTCTCGCACTCCTACTTTTTCAACGACGACTGGAAGCTCAGGTCGAACCTGACGGTCAACCTCGGCGTGCGCTACGACCTGCCGGGCCTCCGCACCGAATCGCATGACCGCTTCCGTGGTTTCGACCCCTTCGCGCCGAACCCGGCTGCGGGCGGTCGTCTGGGCGCGATTGTCGGCGCTGGCGGGCAGGGCGGGCAGGCCGAGCACAGGTCTCTGGCCGAGCCCGACCGCACGAACATCGGGCCGCGCCTCGGCTTCGCGTACGCTTTGAACGAGCGCACGGTCATACGCGGCGGCGCGGGGATTTACTACTCGCCCATCGTCTACGGCTCGGGCGGGCAGAACAACCTGACGGGCG
>WUUC01003947.1_pt1 | contig 13082 bp, 10 predicted proteins | sample 6278441 | NCBI WGS metagenome assembly WUUC01 (sample SAMN13675441, study PRJNA597444) | soil metagenome | isolation source: soil | place: USA: Washington | collected 2017-10 | reverse complement strand
CTTGTACGTCGGTCAGAAGTGGCTTACCGTTTTCATCTGTAACTGTCCACTTGACTTTTGCGGGACGATAAGATGGTATAGTTGTTTGTGTGGGGGGAGACCCCACAGTGGCTGCAGTTTCAGTCGTGGAGGCTGTCGCGGGTTTAACTGAAGTTGTTTCTTGTGCTTCTTTCCGCGAGACAGTGGCCTCTGCAAATACCTCCGCATACTCCGGTCGGTCTAAATAAACCGGCTTCCACCTTTGCATATCCACTTTATAAATATCCTGTTCTCCAAGGTTCTCACGGCGAAGCGATGAGATGTAAGCAAACTTCTCATCCGCTGTAAGAACAAAATAAATATCGTTCTCCACGGAATTGATCGGATACCCGAGGTTCACCGGCTCTCCCCATTGCTTCGTCACGGGATCGAACGTAGAGCGGTAAATATCGAGGTCACCCATTCCAGCAAGTCCATTCGAGCTGAAATACAAATGTTCTCCGTTCGCCGATATGAACACTCCTTCTTCATCCATTTCGGTGTTCACCAATGGACCGAGGCTCTGAATGTTTATCCAGCGTTCGCCTTTACCCAGCTCGCAACGATATATGTCAGTTCCACCATAACCGCCGGGGCGGTTGCTGGTGAAGAAGATCGTTTTATCGTCTTCGGTGATCGTAGCAGAGCTTTCGAGGTATTCGGTGTTGATTCCTTCCATTGGCTTGGGGGTATCCCAGCTTCCATCGGTTTTCTTTGTAGCCAGCAAAAGATCCCCGCCATTGGTGTCGTGATAGATAATGATCTCAGTTCCATCTGGCGAAAGGTTGACACTCGCATTGTGATACCCTGTGTTAAGAGGAGGGCCGGCATTCTTTGCGGCAGTCCATACGCCGTTCACTTTTTGGGAGATGAGGATCTCTTCATAGTACTCGTGATCGACGGCCACACGATCGTTGATGTTGTTACCGGGACGACGGCTGGTGAACACCATGGTGGATTCGTCTTCGCTGATGGTTGGAGCGTAGTCGGGAAATTCTGAGTTTATCTTGTCGTCAAGATTGACGATCGTCACATCGACAGGATGCTCCATGTATACCGCTGCATTGCGACACTCGAACATCTTCCGATTTACCTCATTGATCTTTTTCGACTTTTCGTAGTTGAGCGATCGCGAAAGAATGCGGTTGTACCTGTCGTAGAACATTATCGCACTATCGAATTTTTCGGAGTAGTGAAATGCCTGGCCGAGGAAATAAAGGATGTCCGGATCGACACCCGGATCGAGCTTCCATGCGCGACGGAAGTAATCCAGTGATTTCTCCTTTTGTACGCTCAGCATGATCGACTGGCCGGCCATCAGCTGCGCTTTGGCGTTCCTGGGATTGACCTGTGTCGCGAGTATGAAAAGCTCGGCGGCTTGCTTGCGGTGGGCGAAGCCGAAAACTTCCATTCCTTGTTTATAATACTCGTCTGCCAACGCTACGGAATCCGTCTGGCCGATAGCGGGTGCGGCACCGATAAGCGCGAGGGCCGCGATCTTCAAAAACCTTGAAAAAATCATACAACCGGGGGCTAGGGGTATCAAATGTACCTATATGAAAGCACTATTTCTACCTGTAATTCTACCGGTAAAGCTCGCCCTTGAGGTATTTCAGGCCGGAGTCGACCACCAGGGTAATGACCTTCCTGCCGGCGCCGATTTCCCGGGCTCGCCGGATGGCTGCCTACACATTTGCCCCGAAAGTAGTTCCTCCAAAGATCCCCTCCTTCTTCGCCAGCAGCCGGGCGGTCTCATACGCATCCTCGTTCTTCACGGAGATGATGCCATCGACCAGGTCGCCTCGGTAGATCGAGGGAATGAACCCCAAGACCATCGCTAAAGAGCTGCTGGTACTGCCGCCGGTATATTCCACTACTCGTCCGCCCGGTTTGAGCTGGCCTCTTCCTTCGGCGCCTTCTATCATCGACAGCGTCATACGGTCTTTCATGCTTCCGGTTCGATTAGCGCCTTCGTACTTCACACAGGATATCGGCGCAGCCGGGCTCGCAAAGGCGTTCGAGCTTGATCAGGGGAGTGTTTCCTATAACGGGCATGGGGAAGGGGATGTACGATTTACGATTTTGGCCTCGAATGTAATCTACGCCCCCCGGCGAAAAAAATCGTACATCGTGTATTGTGCATCGTAAATAACAAAGAAAGGTACGCGTTATTGACGCTGCCCTACCACAAGCAGACATCAACAACGGTACCTTAAATTAACTCACAAACCAATTATAACTAGGCCCTAGTACGGCACTGCGCCGGTATTAGAACCCATAAAACCACCCCAGTACACAGAGCTGTCGCGCAGTGTGTGGGCATTAGTTTCGGGCCAATGGTCCTTATCGAAGCCGGGTGCTTTTTCGAGCACATCCTTGCTTTGTCTAAGGACGAAAGCATGCCTGTTGGTATCGATCTCCAGCGCTCCAAAAGGAATGGCAAACAGCTTACTGCCCATTCCAATGAATCCGCCGTATTCGAGCACCACGTACTCGATCGAACCATTGTTTACATCAACCATGATTTCTTTAATGTCTCCAAGGTCCTCGTCGAGATGGTTGTACACCTTGTCACCCATGATCGATGATGCCGTTAGAAACTTCACCGGTTTGTTCGGATGCTTACCGGTGTGATTTTCGCCCGTCATGTTATCTCTCTCCAGATCAACCCTTTCATCTACTTTCATAACAATGTTGTTTTGGTTGAAAATCAAACTCCTATTTTTTTCTATACACAAGTTTGATACCACGGGAAAACTTATCATTTGAAAGGAAAATCGGCCAAAATCTAAACTCAACCCGAAGAAACAATTCCAGTTCTGTAGAAAAAACTTCACAGGTTTATCCAGCACTTTATTACCTTAGAAGTAGATATGCCCTCATCTCTGACGCAACTCCTTGACATCGAATACCCGGTGATCGCGGCGCCGATGTTCCTCATTTCGAATACGAAGATGACTATCGCAGCGCTCAACAGCGGGATCAGTGGCGCATTTCCGGCGTTGAACTACAGGACGGATGCCGATCTTCGCGCTGCTATCGAAACCATCAAGGCGGCCTCTAAAAAATCTTTTGGCGTTAATCTTATCGTCAACAAGTCCAATCCCAAATACAAAAAACAACTCGACACTTTAGTCGATGTCAGAGTCCCTTACATCATTACGTCTCTCGGCAATCCCCTGGAAGTGATCGAACGTTGCAAGCCGTTAGGCATCAAAGTCTTTTGCGATGTGGTGGATCTCAAGTATGCACTGAAGGTCGAATCACTCGGCGCCGATGCCGTGATAGCGGTGAACAACCGGGCCGGCGGACACTGCGGTTCCATGTCGCCGAAAAATCTCATCACGATGCTCAGAGAAAACTGCGGACTGCCTGTCATCTCCGCCGGTGGCATCGCACGCGGCCAGGACCTGGCGGACGTCCTTGAATGGGGTGCTGCCGGCGCTTCCGTGGGAACGATCTTTATCGCCTGCGAAGAAGCAGACGTGTCTCCCGAATACAAACAGGCTATGATCGATTACGGTGAGAAAGACATCGTGCTGACGACAAGGCTATCAGGCTCCCATCTCACCGTCATCAACACACCTTACGTACAAAAGCTCGGTACGAAGGCAGGATGGTTCGAAGGAATGCTGCTTCGTAACAAAACCCTGAAAAAATATGCGAAGATGTTCGTTGCCTTCCGTGGTATGAAGGCCGTCGAGAACGCCGCATTAACAGCTACTTACAAAACTGTCTGGTGTGCCGGCCCTGCTATTGAGCATGTGAAAGCGATCCGGCCCATGAAAGACATCGTCGGCACGCTGATCGCCGAATGGAAATCCTCAACGACGAAGCCCCTCACCAAACCCAACCTTACCATATGAAAAAAGTTTTCAAGTACGCCGGCTATGTGATCCTCGTATTGATCTTAGCTGTTGTTGGCCTCTTAACGTATGTGAAGATGGCTTTACCGAATGTAGGTGAAGCTGAAAACCTGGTCATCGAATACACACCCGAAATGGTCGAGCGTGGCCGCTACCTTGCAAACTCGGTCAGTGTTTGTATGGACTGTCATTCTACACGCGACTTCACCAGGTTCTCCGGACCACTCGTCGAAGGAACATTAGGCAAAGGCGGAGACCGCTTCGACCAATCGATCGGCATGCCTGGTGTCTTCTTCCCGAAAAACATTACACCCGCAGGAATAAGTCGCTATACCGATGGCGAGCTTTTTCGCGTGATCACCTCCGGTGTGACGAAGGAAGGGCGGCCGATGTTCCCGTTAATGCCGTATCCCTACTATGGCCGCATGGCCGAAGAGGATATCTACAGCATCATCGCATACCTGCGAAGCTTACCCCCGATCGAAAACGCTGTGCCTGATTCGGAAGCTGACTTTCCGGTGAACTTCATTCTTCATACCATTCCTGAAAAAGGATCGCCTCAGCCCATCCCTCCGAAGTCCGACAAGGTTGCTTACGGCAAGTATCTCACGAACGCAGCGGGCTGCCGCGAATGTCACACGAAAGACAAACAAGGTCAGATCATCCCGGAGCTTGAATATAGCGGCGGAAGAGAATTCAAATTTCCCGACGGTTCTGCATGCGTGTCAGCCAACATCACTCCAGACCGTGAGACCGGCATCGGTGCGTGGACGTCGGATCTTTTCGTGACGCGGTTCAAGATGTACGCCGACTCTGCTTTCGTGCTGCCCGATGCAGCGCCAGGAGAATTCAATACCATTATGCCCTGGACGATGTATGCGCATATGGAGCAGGAAGATCTCGAAGCAATATATTCTTATCTCCAGACTGTGACTCCTATGAAAAACTCCGTTTCAAAGTTCACAGCCGCCAAATAGTCTGTAGAAAATACACCACTGACGACTCTGGCAGGTGTCCTGACCCTCGCTCCGCGCAAGCGGCTACGCGAAGGCAACGTCGAAATGCGCAAGGCTACTTCGAACGGGATACTTTGGCCTGATTATTACGCGTTTAAGTATGATGGGATCAGAATATGTGATGAAAGTCGTGGCCTGGCTGCTCAGCATCATCGGTGCGGCAGGAGTGATCGCGGGATTGCTGGGTTTTTTCGGGCCGGTTGTAGTTGGTTTTAGTCCCTGGATTCTTTTAATCTTTGGGTTTCTGCTATTTCTTTCGGGATATGGGTTGATGAACAGGGATCTTGATGAGATCTAAAGGTTCGGGGTTCTGATATCTCCATAGTCAATGAATTTCTTGACCATGGAAATATCAGAACCTCTAACCTAGAACCAGAACTACCGAACTCCAGGTAACGACGTCCCCGGCGAAATCTGCTCAGTTTCAAACGACGGTGCCTTTCTTTGCAGAGGATAAACCTCATCAAGGGTATTTCCATCGTACAATCTTCCGTTCTTCATGATCTTCGTGATCGTATTCGAGTTGCGAATATTTTCCAGCGGATTTTTGTCCATGATCACAAGATCGGCAAGCTTACCTGCTTCGATCGAACCGAGATCTCCATCGAGACCCAATGCTGTCGCACCAAGTATCGTCGCAACTTTCAGCGCATCGTGGGTGCTCATGCCTCCCGAGGCTATGTTCCAAAGCTCCCAATGATAACCGAGGCCTTGCAGTTGCCCATGTGAGCCAACGCCCGCACCACCACCAGCCTTCACAACGTCGTTTACAAACTTCGCGTGATCGGTGAACACGTGTTCTTCGTTCATGAACCATCCCGGCCTCCTCCTCGACTTCTGGTCAAGCTCTGCCTTCGATGAGAAATGATTCAGCTTCGGATCACCATTCACATTCTCGGTGGAATAGTAGAAGTTCTCCGCCCACGGGCCGCCATAAGCAACCAGCAGAGTCGGCGTATAGGTTATCTTCGATTCGGAAAAAGCAGTGACCATGTCCTTATACAACGGATAGATCGGCAGTGAGTGCTCGTGACCCGAGTACCCGTCGATCAGGTTGGTCATGTTCAGCTTGAAGTCAAGACCGCCTTCCGTTGTCGGCATCAACTTCTGTTCACGGCAGGCCTGGATGATCCACTGGCGGTGCTGACGGTTGCCGGTGAGATACATCTTGATGGTCTTGGTGTTGTAGTACTCTGAATACTGTTTCAGGATGTCTTTGGCTTGATCAAAGTCTTTGAGATTGTAAGCCCAGAATCCCACGCCGGGTCCGGTAGAATAGATCCGGGGTCCGATAATCTCGCCGGTTTCAACCATGTCGCTGTACGTGAGGACGTCAGTTGTTGCTGTCTGCGGATCGCGTGTCGTGGTGACACCGTAAGCGAGATTGGCAGCATACATCCAAACTTGCGCCTTATGCAATCCCCATGATGGCCACATATGTGCGTGTGTATCGACGAAGCCTGGAACGACGGTCTTACCCGCGAGATCCATCTTCTGCACGGATGCGTCCGTTGCAATGCTTCCGGCCGCGCCAACCTGTTTGATCCTCGCGTTCTCGATGAGGATATCACCGCGTTCGATCACCTCGTTTCCTTTCATCGTAACGATGCGTGCATTCTGCAACAGTATCTTGCCTTGAGCCACATCTTTCTGCACGGTTACTTTCACCCGCAGCTCGGCCGGCTTGTACTCTTTGGGTTTCTTTTCGTCCTTCTTATCATCTTCTTTTTTATCATCCTTCTTTGCTTCGGTCGATGAAGGCTTCGCTTTTTCTTCAAGGGCCTTTTGTTTCCTGATCTCGTCGTCCTTCAATTTCGCAGAGTCGAGGTTGTACGCGAAGAATGCGTTACCCAGCGAGAAGTAAACGTACTTCGCGTTGGCACTCCATCCGGGGAACTCACCGCCGAGCTTCGTAAGCTTCTTTGCAGGGAATGATGACTTCTCGGGGTCCGCAACAGATATCTTCGGAGGCTCACCGCCAGTCTTCGGAACAGTCAGCACATAGATCTCGTTGTTGATCTGTGCCAGTGCGTATTCACCCTTCGGAGCCATTCTGATCACATCGGCATTGGAAGGTTCGCGCTGAGGCTCGGTCGCTGTTTCAACCATCATGCAATGCATGGTTTCGTCCAACGAGCTGCCATAGGTTGTAATACCTGTTACTTTCAAATGGACTTTCTCGTCGGTACCGTCCCAACGGATCGATACGAGCCCCTTCTGATTGCTGAAAAGATAGATCCTTTCCGGGTTCTCTGTAAAGTGAGGTGTTGACCTTCCGGCAGAACGCGCAATGAAATTAGTCGCCCCTCCGTCATCGCCGATCCATATGATCTCGTTCTCTGCATTGAAGCCTGTCGGACCATCCTGGTCTTTGAAGTGTTGTCCGCGTGTGCGGATCATGACGATCCGTTTGTTGTTCGACCACACCGGTTCGGTGTAAGCGTAAGGCTCTGTAGTAAGCTTCCTCGGCTTCGATCCTTTTACTTTCAGGTCCACCTTGTAAAGATTACCGCCGGAGGTTCCTTCCCATGTCACCCAGGCCAGCTGAGATCCATCCGGGCTCCATGCAGGCATCGCTTCGGTGTGATTGACAGCTGTTACTCTTTTCGGTGTTCCCTTGGGAAGGTCCATCACGTACAACTTGTTGAGCGCTGTAAAGGCGAGCTGTGTGCCCGTCGGTGAAACCGCGATATCGCGGATCTGGGTGACGGTCATGTCTTTGTCATCCTTCACCGGGTATTTGAAATCCACCCGTGGCCCGAGAAGCAGCTCACTGTCAATCTCCAAAGGAATGTTGACGGCGCTACCGCCCGCTACAGGCATGCGATAGATCTTTCCACCATACGATGCGACGAGGTCTTTGCTGTCGGGGGTAAACGACATTGCAGGGAGCACGCCCATCGGTGCGATGGATTCCTGTTCGTCGCGTTGTACCGGGTAAGCGATCCAGCGCTCATCACCGTTCTTCAGGTCGCGAAGAATAAGGCCTGTCTGGTCGTTGTACCTCGATCCGTACACGAGCCATTTGCCGTCGGGTGAAAGTGTCGGTGTGAAAGCAGAGCCGTACTTGTCTGTCCTTCTTTCTACTTCACCCGTTTCGCGGTCGTAAATGGCAAGTTGATACTGTGGAAGCTGTGCGTTGTAGTTCCATGCGCCCGTGCGTTGTGAGAACCAGATGTAGCGGCTGTCGGGACCGAAAGACGGTTCGACAGTTTTGAGATTGTCGGGTTTCGAGATCAATTGCGCTCCTGAGCCACCGTCTTTGTGGAACATCCAAAGCTTAAGCATGCGAATACCGCGTGATCCTATTACGAAATTTCCATCGGGAGTCCACTCTGCAGATTGATAGTGGTCGGTGTTGCCTTTTGTCACCTGCAACGAGTCTGCTCCATCGATGGTAAACCACCAGATGTTCTCTCCACCACTCCGGTCGGAGATCATCAGTATTCTTTTTCCGTCGGGACTGAACTTCGGGTGCGAGTCGAAGGACATGCCTTTGGTGAACTGGGTGGCCTTGCCGCCGGCTATCGGCATCGTGTAGATGTCACCGAGAAAATCGAAGGCGATGGTTTTACCATCGGGACTTATGTCCAGCGACATCCACGTGCCTTCGTTGGTCTTGATAGGCACACGGCGGCCTACTTTCAGCGGAAGGTCTTTTTTCTTTTTGTCTTCTTTTTCAACGGAGTCTTTCTTTTCCTCTTTTTCCTGGGCCAGCAAGAAGGTTGCGCACAGCGAAAAAGCCAATAGGAGTGTGAGCCTTTTCATAAGTATGTATTTGAAGATGGAGAAGCGCAATTAAAGGAAAAAAATCATTCCGACCTCAGGCTCTTTACAGGATTGGCCATTGCAGCATTTGGGGGTTGAAAACTAACTTAATACCCAATATCCAATACCAATGACCAATGACCAATGCCCATTTGGCACTCAGTCTAAATTGAGATCGGGTATTGGACATTGGGTATTGGATATTATCATGCCCAAAGCCAGGCCACCGATATTGATAAACGAGTATGCCTTGTTTCTCAGGAGATCTCTCCAGGCGACCGTTAAATAGCTTTGGGACATGCTGCTTTTATATCTCAGATGGCATTCGTGCCTGTTTAGTTTTATGGGATACTGTGCAAAAAGAAAAAGGTAACGTAACGTCCTCCCGGTTTTTGTTGTCTAAGGTCAAAAACAGACCGGACCATGCTTAAAAGCTATCTGCTCATCACTTTCCGCAGTCTTCTTCAGAACAAAGTCTTTGTCATCATCAACATGCTGGGCATGGGAATCGCAATAGCCTGTTGTATCACGGCGTGGCTCAACTGGGATTTCAGCAAGAGCTTCGACAGGAATCACGTAAAGGCTTCCGTTATATACCGGGTACAGGCACATTACCAAGACAAGGGAAAAGAAAATCGTCATGCGATGGTTCCCACACCACTCGGTTCGATCGTAAAGGAGAATTTCAGCGATGTGGATAAGGTCGTCCGTTACACCACCGCCACTGCCGATATGCGTGTCGGTGACGAAGTCTTTAACACGTCGGTTGCTTACGCAGACGAAGAGTTCTTCAACCTGTTTACGTTCACCCTTCTCGACGGAAGTTTCACGGCATTCAATGACAAGAGCCAGATCTTCATCAGCGGCGATCTCGCATTGAAATATTTCAATACGACACAGGCTGCGGACAGGCAGATCACGCGGATCATCAACGGACAGATGAAAGAGTTCAATGTTGGCGGTGTCTTTGAAGTCCAGCCGCTCAATTCGAGCTTTGGCTTCGAGTCAATCATTCCCTGGGAATCAACAGTGGCGAATACAGACTGGAAGAATTCGAGCACACTATTCCTCCAGGTCACGGATCCATCGAGGATAGCATCCATCACAACTCAACTTCAGTCGTTTATAGATCCGCAAAACAAAGCGCTGCCCGACTTCAAGCTGACGGACTATTATCTTCAGAACTTCGCGACACTGGCTTCGAGCTTTCATGGAGAAACCTGGCTGTCGGGCGAGGAGCTGCGCTGGGGGTTTCCTCCTTCTGCCGTGATCGGACCCGGTGTGATGGCCATCTTCCTGTTGTTGCTGGCATGTTTCAATTTCACGAACATCTCCGTGGCCATGGCCGGGCGGAGATTGAAAGAGATCGGTATTCGCAAGACGATGGGCGGTGTGCGTCTTCAACTTATCCTGCAGTTCATGGGTGAAAGTGTGGTGCTGTGTTTCCTGGCGTTGGTGGCGGGATTGCTGATAGCCGAGATCCTCGTGCCTGCATACAACAGCCTGTGGCCCGGCATCAAGCTGACGCTGAGCTACACACAAAACATAACATTCTTTGCTTTTCTCGGGATCCTGTTGTTGTTCACAGCACTTCTCGCGGGAATGTACCCGGCATTATACATCACGTCATTCAAGCCCGTGGCGATCCTGAAAGGGAAGTTGAAATTCGGAGGAACGAACTGGTTCACGAGAACATTGCTGACTTTCCAGTTCTCGATATCGCTGCTTTGCATGATCTGTGGTGTGGCCTTCATCCGCAACGCTTCTTACCAGCGCGATTACGACATCGGGTACGCAAAAGATGGTGTGATAACGGTCAGCATGGCGAACCAGCAGGAGTTCGAGGCATACAAAAATCTTCTTGCACAAAACAACGACATCCTCGCTATCGGAGGATCTAAGGATCACGTATCGGACCGGTTCTATAAGGCTGCGCTGAAATCCGGCACCACAGAGCTATCGGCAGAAACAGTCGACATAGGCGATGATTACCTCAAGGCGATGGACATTGAAATCATCGAGGGACGCGGCTTTCAAAAAGATTCGGAGACCGACAAGAAAGAGTCCGTTCTTGTCTCGGAAGAGTTTGTGAAACAGATGCGTATCGAAGGAAGTGCTGTGGGCAAACGACTGCTGCTATCGGACAGCGTGCAGTTGTTCATCGTCGGGGTCACGAAGAACATACTGACTGCAGGCTTCTGGAAGCCGGTAGAGCCTGTGATGCTCCGTTATGTCGGCCCGGAAAAGTACACGCAGATGGTGGTAAGAGCCGGTGCGGGGAAACTATTCACCGTGAACGATTTCATGAAAGAACAGTGGAAGGAGATATCTCCCAATACATTATACAGCGGCAATTACGTCGACGGCAATCTTCGCACAACAGCGATGATCAACAAGAACTCTGTGAGCATCTTCGGATTCCTGGGAATCGTTGCGGCAGTGATGTCGGCGACCGGACTGTTTGCACTTTTGTCGTTGAACATTCTAAAGCGCACGAAGGAGATCGGCGTAAGAAAAATACTTGGCGCTTCGGCTCAGAACATCGCGCGGGTGATCAACACGGAGTTTATCGTCATTCTTCTCGTGGCGTCGGTATTCGGTGGCGGGCTTGGCTTCCTGATGGGCAACAAGATGATGGATGCGGTGTGGGAGTATTACAATAACATCGATCTCATCACACTCGGAATTTGTATCGCGACGTTGTTTGCAGTTGCGGGGATATCAGTGGCGTACAAGACGATCGTTACCTCGATGATGAATCCTGTGAAAGCATTGCGCACAGAGTGATCATTTGCCGTCGTGAAAAATGACGCCCATCGCGTATCGTTTTCCCGACAGCACCATGCTCACGCCATGCTTCAGCTTCGCCCGGTAATAGCCTCTCGTGCCATTCACCGGGCGAAAGTTTGTCGTGAAGATCACAGCATCACCTTTATTCGCCGCTATCACGCGGGCAACTGACTGCGCCCGCGGCACCTGCTCGGTCAGAACAAACTCTCCGCCCTCGTGATCCTTTCCGGTCTGCGTGAGCACAAAAACCACCTGGAACGGAAAATAGATGTCACCATAAAGATCCTGGTGAAGCGTGTTGTGCCCGCCGGCTTCGTATCGAAGTATCAACGGTGTCGGGCGAAGCTGCTGGTGCTTGTGGCAGACTTCGATGAATTCGGAGTGTGTATCCGGATACTTTACTTCGATCGAAAGCTTTTCATTCCATTCATTAGCCAGCTTGGCAAGCGGACCATAATATTCCGTTCGTATTTTCTGGATAAGAGATGGAAGCGGGTAATTGAAATACCGGTATTGTCCTTCACCGAAACGATATCTTTTCATATCGATGGTCGAGCGATAAAGATCGTCGTTAGAGTAGCCTTCGATCAGCTGCCCGCAGTCGGCGTCGGTAATGGCTTTATGGATGCGTGCGAAACCCTGTGTGTTTAATGAATCGCAGATCTGTCCCCAGTCTTTCATGGGAACAAAGGTCGATCATGAGCGCTACTGATCAACCCGATTCTTGCTATGCTTCAGGAGAAATTTATCAATGAGATGAAGAGCGGTTACAAAGAATACTCCAAAAACGACCAGTCCGCTGTAGCCTGAGAAGAAGGTAAAGACCCCGACGCTGGGTTTGAAGCTAATCGTGGTAAATACATACACCAGTGCGATCATAATAGACGCGATACCACCCACAAGCCACCAGCGGTCCCGTCGTGCTTCTTTCAATGCCAGCTTATGCTCTACCATGGCCATAACGTTGTCGGCGAAGCTGGCAGGGAGTTCGAAGCGCGGCTCTGCTTTCAGCGCATCGAAAACTGCCTTTTCAATATTGTCCTTCCGTAGATCCTCGTTGTTCATTTCCATTCTTCCCTACCAAGATACTTCGTTGCTTTGTCTTTCAATAGTTGCCGGGCCCGAAACAGGTAATTTTTAACAGTTCCTTCCGGCATTCCGGTGATTTCTCCTATCTCCGCGTAATTCTTTTGTTCCAGGTGATATAACGTAAGAACGGCTTTGTATTGCACCGGGAGCAAGTCCATCATTTTTAACAGGTATGTTTCAACATCCTGTTCTGCAAGTTCGTCGGCGCGGTCTGGCGAAACAAAGACAGCCAGGGCGCTGTCGTGATCCGGCAAATCGGCCACCTGCATTTTCTTCTTACGCAGATGGTTGATCGCCTGCCTGTAAGCGATTGTCGCTATCCAGGTACTGAGCTGCGACTGGAAGTTGAAATCGCTGAGCTTCTCGTACACCTTCATAAACACGTCCTGGCAGAGCTCTTCGCGGTCCTCCTCATGTTTCACAAGCCTTCCCACCATGTGCGCGACGAGCCTCTCATGCTTCTTGATGAGAGCACGAAAAGCCTGCATATCCCCGCTTAAAACACGGGAAACGAGGGCCCTGTCGTCAACCATTT
>WUUC01064968.1_pt1 | contig 13083 bp, 7 predicted proteins | sample 6278441 | NCBI WGS metagenome assembly WUUC01 (sample SAMN13675441, study PRJNA597444) | soil metagenome | isolation source: soil | place: USA: Washington | collected 2017-10 | reverse complement strand
GAGTGCAGCTTCGCCCCGGCCAATGGATGATTTCCATCGAATCGCGCGCCACTTCCATTGCGGCAGAACTCAAGGCGGCAATTTCGGACCAGGCGTCAGAGGAAATTTGGAGCTTCCTTGCCAACGACCGGTTACGAGTCACGGCAGTCGAAGGCGTAACTGCGATCGATCCTGCGCAAGCTAACGTGCCCGCCGAATGGCGCGGCTTGCCGGCCTATCGAATGACCAAGGATTCAACGATGACGATTACGGAGCGCAGCCGTGGATTGGCAAATCAGGACGCCAATCAACTGCAACTGCACCGTCAGCTCTGGCTCGACTTCGAACATGGCGGCTACACAGTGGTCGATACGATCACCGGCACCATGCGTCAAGCGTGGCGACTGGATATGGCGACGCCCTATCGCGCGTTGAGTGCACGAATCGGCGCGGAGAATTTGTTAGTGACCAGTGCGGGGCCCGACTTGACCGGCATTGAACTGCGGATGCCGAACCTCGATCTGCAAGCCACCGGCCGTCTCGAACAGTCCTCGGGTCGGATGGCTGCGACCGGCTGGCAGACGCGTTTCGCCTCGGTATCCGGACAGCTGAACTTGCCGCCAGGTCATCATCTCTTAGCGGCATTCGGTGAAGTCGATGCGCCGACTTCATGGGCGTCACGCTGGAGCTTGCTGGATTTCTTTCTCGTGCTGATCGTTGCGGTCAGCGCATGGAAGTTGCGAAGCGTTGTCTTCGGCGTCGTATCGTTGGCGGCGCTCGTGCTCGTCCACCAGGAGCAAGCAACGTTCGCATGGTTAATGCTGAATTTGCTGGCCGCAGTGGCACTGGCTCGCGTCGCCCCGATTGGGAAGTTACAGACTGCGATGACTTGGTATCGCAACGGGAGTTTTGCTGTCATCGTTTTGGCGTTCGTGCCGTTTGCAATCGACCAAGTGCGACTGGCCATTTATCCGCAGTTGGAGACTCCATTCGGCAGCTCAGGCTTTGGTGCCGGCGCGCCGGAGGAGCGCTTGATGGAGGCGAAAATGCTGGAACGTGAGGCGACCATCGCGCCGCAAGTAGCCATGGCCCCGTCGCAAGAGAACGATGCAGCCTACGATCGTAATGGCTCTTCGCGGCGCCCAGAGTTCTCGCCCTCCGCCACAGAACAAGTCACGCAGCGTTATGCGCCCGGCACGGTTGTCCAAGCGGGGCCCGGCGTTCCGAATTGGTACTTCAATCCGTATCGCTATTCCTGGAGTGGACCGGTCGATGCCAGCGAGACGGTTCGCTTCGTCATCGCATCGCCGTTCTGGATGTTCCTGTGGCGAGTGTTGGGCATCGCAGCGCTCGGCGCCTTCGTTGCTGGCGTGGCGCAAATTTCATGGCAGCAGCTTCGTATCGCGACGTTGCGCAGCGCGCTCCTCAAGAGCGGCGCAGCAGTCGCGATGGTATTCGGGTTCGCAACATTCTTGGCGCCATACTCCGCGCATTCGCAAATCCCCGATGCCGCGGTGTTGACGGAACTACGCACACGATTGACGCAACCGCCTGCGTGTGCGCCGGCGTGCGCTGAAACATTGTCAGCTGCCATCGCAGTCACCACCGATCGGTTGGACCTGACACTCGAAGTGTCGGCGCTGGCAAACGTCGCAATCCCGATTCCCATCGCTGTCGGGCGATGGGAGCCCGAATCGATCTCCGTCGACGGTCAATCTGCCGGCGCGCTTTATCGAGACCCGCAACAAAACTACTGGCTCGCGCTGAGAAGCGGGGCACATACGCTACGCCTGTCTGGCCGTCTTGCGGCAGCCGAGTCGATGCAGCTCGTTTTTCCGCAGAAGCCAAGGGCTGTCAGCGCGGGTGGCACAGGTTGGGAGTTTTCCGGCATCAACGACGGGCGAATGTTGACGAATGCTTTGGAACTGGTCCGTGTGCGTTCATCGGCTACAACGGATCGCTTGGCGGCGGCCACTGCGTTCGCTCCATTCGTTAGCGTCCGCAGACATGTGCGCTTCGATTTGGATTGGACCGCGACCACTGTGGTCGAGCGAATCGCTCCCGATAAAGGGGCGATTACCGTCGAGGTGCCGTTGTTGCCAGGCGAGTCGGTATTAACCGCTGGACTCACTCCTCGCGAACGGAACGGTATTCGCACCGTACAAGTAGGATTGACGGGCGGGGAACGATCGGTCAGTTGGGAATCCGCATTGCCTCGAGCTGCGGTCATGCAACTGGTCATGGCCGAGGCGCAGGACCGAACTGAGGTGTGGAGTTTCGCCGTCAGTCCGATCTGGAATGTTCAGTTTGAGGGTGTGCCGCAAATTGAACCGGATGTGTCCGGCGGTCAGTGGACTTTCGACTATCTACCGCGCGGCGGTGAGTCGCTCAAATTGCAGATCGTGAGGCCCGAGACGGCAGGCGATCAAACACTGGCGCTCGATAGCGTTCGACTCCAAAGCAATGTCGGCCGTCGCGCGACCGACTCGGTGTTATCGATTTCCTACCGTAGTACTCAGGGCGGTCGTCACACCATCTCATTGCCGCTGGATGCTCAAGTAACCGCCGTGACTGCGGACGGTTCACCCATACCCGTTCGCCCTCAAGACGGTCAACTGTCGCTCGGACTTTTGCCAGGTGCACACTCGCTGGAAGTTCAGTGGCAAACCGATCGGGGCGCGGGCTTCAGGACTTCGTCGCCGATCGTCGATTTGAAGACCTCGGCGAGCAATATCACGACGCAATTGAATCTTGGCGGCGAGCGATGGGTGCTCTATGCGCGCGGACAGGGGGTGGGTCCGGCGATTCTCTATTGGGGTGAACTGCTGGTGTTCATCGCGATCGCGCTTTTGCTCGGCCGCTACACGAAGTCGCCACTCCGCACTCACGACTGGCTGTTGCTGGGTCTTGGGCTCAGTACCTTTTCATGGAGCGTTTTGCTGATCTTCGCAGTGTGGGTGTTTGCAATGCAATGGCGCGCGAACAAGTTGGACGCGCCGTCGCATGCGCGGTTCAACCTGCTGCAAGTCGCGCTGGCTGCGTTGTCCATTTTTACAGTGGGCGGGTTGATTGCTGCGATTCCGACCGGCTTGCTGCAACAGCCGGACATGAGTGTGCGATCGCCGAGCGACGGCTTTGCGTGGTTCCTCGATCAAGCGCAAGGGGCGTTGCCGCCAGTGGCGCTCTATTCGGTCCCGTTGATGGTGTACAAGATTGCCATTCTGCTATGGGCGTTGTGGTTGAGCTTCGCGTTGCTGCGCTGGTTGCCTTGGGCTTGGGGTGCCTTTGCCGCAGGCGGGATTTGGCGCGGGCGCGTTGCGAAAACGGTCGCGCCCCCGATATGAGCGACACTCGCATGAGCGATACTGGCATGAGCGATGCCTACGGAATGAAGCCTGTGCGCCCGCTGGTCGTGCGTTTCGGCGCGCTGGGCGACACGGTGATACTCACCGTGCTGATTCGGCACTTGTACGAGCGTTTCGGCGAGCCGGTCGATATCTTGTCGTCCGGAGGCTGGACTCGGCCTCTGCTGGAATCGCAGCCGGGCATCGGGAATCTTTATCTGCTGAAAAGTCGTCGCTGGCCCTATTGGTTCAGCCGCGAGCAGCAGTCGATGGTTGCTGCACTCGTCGCGCGCGGTGCGAGCGCGACGTGGTTGGCTGATCACGACAATACTAAGACGCGCTCGCTTTTGCGCCGGGCAGGGTGGACCGATCAGCACAGCTGCGACTCGCTTGGGTTTACGGATCTTCCGGGCGGACATATGTGCGATGTCTTTCTGCGCTTTGCGTACCGCAATCCAGGTCTGTTGGGCGGTGGGGATCTGCCGCTTACGGCGACGGATTCGTACGGTCAGCTGTACGTTTCTCCTGGTCAACGAAACGATGTGACGCTGTGGTTGACTGAGAAGTCGCTGGCCGATCGACCGCTTATTTTGATTCAGCCGGGCAACAAGCGAACAATGCGTGGCGGCTCGCGACAGCGCGCCAGCAATTCTAAATACTGGCCGGAGAAGCATTGGGCGGCGGTGCTGCGCGGGTTGCGCGAGCGGCATCGCGATCACGCAATGTTGATGCTAGGGGTGCCCGCCGAAGCGGACCTCAACGATGACATCGTGGCACTCGCGGGCATCGACAGCGCTTACAACGTAGCGCGCGAATTACCGATGCCGCGACTCATCGCGCTATGCGCTCGCGCTCAAGGAATGATTTCAGTCGATACCGGGCCTGCGCACGTTGCCGCCGCCGTTGGCGGTGCGGTGGTGACGTTGTTCGGCAAAGCATCGGTGGAGCACTATGCTCCTCGGGGACCGGGGGCGCGAGTGGAGTGCCTAACAGGCATGGAGGCGGGCGAAACTTCCATGCTTGGAATTCAACCCAAGGAAGTGCTGGAGTCGTGGGATCGAATCATTGGCAATCGATAGTCTGGCCCGTCACGCCGGCGCTGTCTTGACCCAATAAATAGAGATAAGGCGCGACGATTTGCTCTGCCGTCTTGAGCTTGTTTCGATCTTCAGCCGGATAGGCTTGCAAACGCATGCCCGTACGCACTGCTCCTGGGTTGATGCTGTTGACGCGAATGCCGTCATTCTCCAGTTCATCCGCAAGCATGCGCATCAAGCCGTCGCTGGCCCACTTCGATGGTAGGTATGCGCCCCAATACGCGCGAGGCCGAGGCACGACACCACTTGAGGTGAAGAGAATGGACGCGCCCTGCGACTTACGCAGCAGCGGCAGAGCGTAGCGCGTGAGAATGAAAGGCGCGTTCACGTTGACGTGCATCGTGCGCAACCATTTCGGAATGTCGTGATGTTCGATGGGCGCGCGTTCGCCCAGCATGCCGGCGTTGTTTAAGAGGCCATCAAGCCTTCCGAATTCCTGCTCGAGAGCGTTCGCCAGCGTTTCATATTCAGCCGGGCCTGCTTTCTCGAAATCCAGCGGGACAATCGAAGGTCGCTTGCCGCCGGCAGCCAAGATGTTGTCGTAAACGCCTTCAAGCCGCTTGACGTTGCGACCGTGCAGAACGACGGTCGCGCCATGCGCGGCGCAACTCAGTGCGACGGCTTTGCCGATACCGTCGCTGGCGCCTGTGATCAAGATGACGCGATCCGCGAGCAAGGCTGGCGGCGCAGAATACTGACGGGAATCGATCATGGTGGGTTCTTTCCGAAAGGGCCCGCAGTATCAGCTACGGCGCGCCGCTCGCCAAGCGGTCCAAACCTTTTCCACTCCGCCCAATTCATGTCTCCGGCTAAAGATATCGAAGCGGAACCGGGCGATGCGACGCAAGAGTTTCAGGTGCAGTTGAGCGAGGACTGCGAGGGGCCGAATCGACGAAGGGGCGCGGTCTATTGCGACCTGCAGCGCCGCGTCAACCCGGTGGCTCTCCGAAGAGATCAACTCGCGCACGGAGTCCGCGATCGTTTGCTGTTGCAGAGCAACGACGCTTATCTTGCGTGCATCAAGCTCGTCCAGTGACCAATAGATCCGTCCGGCCCGCGCATGCATGACGGAGTCGCGTAATGTTTCAACGCGACGAATCAGCGCACCCATCGCATGGGCTTGAACCTGCGCTTCCGCGTCTTGGTCTTGTGCATAGAAGGTGAGGGAAGAGCCGCTACGTCGCAAATACGCATCCAACTCTGCGGCCGTTTGGTATGTCATGCGTGCCAGGTCCATGTCGGCGGCGACCATCAATTCATGCAAGCCGGAGAAATCGCCGGCGGGCATTGCGTTGAGCAACGACTGGGTGGCCGGATGCGAGGGGCTGCGATTGACGAGCCGGTCGATCTCGCTCCGCCACCAGTGCAATCGCGTATGTGCGATTTCGTGCGCCGCCAGCGCTGAGGTTGAGATTTCGGATTCGATGACGAAGAGGGCGGCTAGTCGCTCGCGATGATCGGGCGGTGCGTATTGCAGAGCGAAGTAACGCATCGAACCCGGCGGTGCGGCTCTTTGGATGTAGTCGGACTCGAGGATACGCACGGAGCTCTAATTATTGCGCGGCGGTTCGATCGCGGGGGCGGTGTCGCGTACCAGCTTTTCGATGGGTTCGAGTTCTTCGATTTCGCGCTCCGGGCGCACGCCGAGTTCGGTAAATTTGCGCGCCCCTGGCAGCACTTGTCTTTCCAATGATCCGACAGCTTGGTTGTAGGCGTCGACGCTCGATCCTAAGTTGCGGCCTACTTTCTGTAGGTGACCGGCGAAAGTGCCGAGCCGCTTGTATAGGTCTTCCGCCAGATTGCGGATGTTTTCGGCGTTTTCAGCGAGCGCCGTTTGACGCCAGCCATATGCGACCGCTTTCAAAAGCGCGACCAGGCTGGATGGAGTAGTGATGATGACATCCTGTCGGATTGCATCTTCCAGCAGAGAGGGGATCTCCGCCATCGCGGCACTCAGGAATTGATCGCCTGGGATAAACAAAATGACGAAGTCGGGGCTCTTCTCGAACTGCGACCAATAGCTCTTTGCGGAAAGCTGCCGCACTCGCTCCGCGACCGCATTGGCATGGCGCTTCAAGGCCACTGCCCGCGCTTCATCGGTGGGTGCATCGACAGCGTCCAAATAAGCATCCAGCGGCGTTTTGACATCGACGACCAGATCCCGGCCATCGGGCATGTGCACGATCATGTCGGGTCGAATGGCGGCGTCATCGCTGGAGCGGGTATGGACCTGTTCGCTGAAATCGCAGTGGTCCACCATGCCGGCCAGCTCCGCGAGCCGCTTGAGGGTGAATTCGCCCCACTGCCCCCGAACTTCGGGGCGACGGAGTGCGGTCACCAGTCCCCGAGTCTCCCGTTGCAGCGCTTGCTGTCCCAAGGTCACGGATTCAATCGATGCGCGCAGATTACCGAAGGACTCAGCGCGTTCCTTTTCGATGCGGACGATCTGCTGTTCGGTTTTGAGCAATGCCTCCCGGATAGGCGAGACCAATGCCTCGATTGCCTTCTCTCGTTCGGTCAACGTTGCGGAGGCGGTTTGCTGATGCGCGCCCAAATGCTCGCGAGCCAGCTTCAAGAATACTTCGCTGTTGGCGCGTAACGACTGACCGGCAACGGAATCGAAATTGTTCGTCAGTTTACTCATCGCATGGTCGAGCGCGAGCACGCGCTCACGCTCGATCTGCTCTTGATTCTTGATCTGCGACTGCGCGACAGCCAGATCGACCGCGAGCTGCTGTTCGCGACGCCGCGCCAGCCAAAGACCCAGCAAGACGCCTGCGCCTAAGCCGGCCAGTGCACAGATCAGTGCAATCGCGCTTTGCATATTCATTGGCCGCCCGTGGCGTCGCGCTGCAAGTGCATCAAGTAATTGACTGACGGATCGCCGCTGATGCTGCAGTGATGAGTCAGCGGGTTGTAGTCGATGCCCGCAACGTCGCAAAGCGTGAGATCTGCGGTACGCGACCATCTTCCTAGTTCGGACGGTTTGATGAAACGCTCGTAAGTGTGAGTGCCGGGCGTTAGTAGTCGCATCACGTACTCGGCGCCGACCACGGCCAGAAGATACGCTTTGAGATTGCGGTTGATCGTGGAGAAGAACACATCACCTCCAGGCCGCACGAGCATCGCTACCGAACGAATGACACTGAGGGGATCGGGTACATGTTCGAGCATTTCAAGGCAGGTGACCACATCGTAGGAGCCGGCGTGCTCGGCAGCATGCGCCTCGACTGTCTCGCGCCGATAGGTGACTGAGGCGCCGGATTGCAGTGCATGCAGCGTGGCCACTTCGATGGTTTGCTCCCCCAGGTCGATGCCTGTCACCTGTGCCCCGCGGCTGGCCATGCCTTCGGCAGCCAGTCCGCCGCCGCAGCCTACATCGAGCACGCGCATACCTCGCAATGGCGCCCGGCGATCGATGTAGGTGACGCGCACTGGATTGATGTCATGCAGAGGGCGGAATTCACCGTTCGGATCCCACCAGCGTTGCGCACTGGCGTCGAAGCGGGCGATTTCTGCCGGATCGTGGTTGGACGGTTGGGCGTTCATGCGGTTCCTATTCGGGCTTGCCAGTGTCGCGTCCGCTTCAAAAGATCCGGCAGATCGATGCGTGTCAGTACGCGGCTGGCATACAACGCGCGGCCTGCAATCCACACATCGCTGACATTGCTGCGATTGGCTGCGTAGATGACGGCGGCTGCGACATCGTGAACCGGCTGAGTGTGCACATCGTCCAGATCGATACAACACAGATCTGCCCATTTCCCCGGCGCCAGCGACCCGATCTGATCTGCAAGGTTCAAGGCGCGTGCGCCATTCAATGTGGCGATTCGCAGCCATTCATGGGCAGTCATCGCAGGTCCGGCCAGCAGGGCGCCGGTGCGAAGTTCGTCGAGCATGTCGAGATCGTTGTTGCTTGCGGCACTGTCGGTTCCCAGCGCGACGTTAACGCCGCGCCGCGTCAGTTTGGCGACCGGACATTGGCCATTGCCAAGCTTTAAATTCGACTGCGGGCAATGGACCACGTTCATGCCGCCACGAACGACGCGTTCGATGTCCTCGTCCGTCAGCTGTGTCATATGAACGCCGCTGAAGCTAGGTGTCAGAAACCCAAGTCGTTCCAGCGCGGCCAGTGGACGTTCGACTCCGATGACTTCGCTTGCGGATTCATGCAAATGCATGCTTACGGCCAAGTCGATCTCATCGGCGTTGCGGCGCATTCTTGCTAGTACGGGCTCGCTGACGGAGTAGATCGCATGCGGCGCGAACGCGGTGGTGATCAGTGGATCGTCGCGGTAGGTATCGTGCAGATCGAGCGCCTTGTCCAGACATTCGGACGCCGACGCCGCCCAAGGGGTGCTGAAGTCGATGATTGGCGCTCCCACGCAGGCGCGCATCTGCAGTCGCCCCGCAGTTTGTGCAATCACTTCGGGAAAAAAGTACTGCTCCGAAAAGCAGGTGGTGCCGCTGCTGATCATGCCGGCGATCGCGAGTTCCACGCTGTCGCGGACGAACTCAGGATCGAGCCAGCGTTTTTCCAGCGGCCAAATGCGCTCCTTCAGCCAAGCATCGAATTCAAGCTGTTCCGCTGCACCTCGTAGCAGGGTCATTCCGGCGTGCGTATGCGCATTGACCAGTCCCGGCATCAAAACATGCGTCGGACGATCGATGCGTTCGGCCGGGGCATAGCGCGCAACAGCGTCTGCGATTGGCAACGTCGCCAGGATTTTTCCCTGCCGAATTGCGACTGCATGCTCTTCAAGCACTGCTGCGGGCTCGATCGGAAGCATCCAGCGCGCGGTGATGAGCAGATCGATGGGTTCCACGGCGGTGCTTTTGTTCGTTGCGAGAATGTCGATGGCTGCGATACTGCGATTTTTCGGGCGGATTTCGGTCGGCCGGAAAGGAGCATGCGGGCCGGTCGAACGATGCGCTTCCGCGCGCGTTTTTCGAGCCCGTAAAAGTATACCGTGAGCGCCGCCAAATCGTTCGGAATACGCGGCTCCTGTGCTAAGATTCGCCCTTTAAATTAGTCGCCAAACAGGGTGCTTGCAGGTTCCGGTTTTCGACGGCGGAAAGCACAGCTCGACGCTTCGAACCAACGGCCGATCCTGCATCGTCGCAACGCTTTTAGACCCGCAAAAGAACGGAAACCATGGCTCAAATCGCGCGCGAACTGCTCCACGTAAACCTCGAAGACGAAATGCGTAAGTCGTATCTCGACTACGCCATGAGCGTGATCGTAGGGCGGGCGCTGCCGGATGTACGCGATGGACTGAAGCCCGTTCACCGCCGCGTCCTGTACGCCATGCGGGTCCTCGGCAACGATTGGAACAAGGCATACAAGAAATCGGCCCGCGTGGTCGGCGACGTGATCGGTAAGTATCACCCGCATGGCGACACGGCGGTTTACGACACGATCGTCCGCATGGCGCAGCCATTTTCGATGCGCTATCTGCTGGTGGACGGCCAAGGTAACTTCGGTTCGGTCGACGGCGATGCTCCGGCCGCCATGCGCTACACCGAAGTCCGCATGTCTAAGCTGGCCCACGAACTGCTGGCCGACATCGATAAAGAAACTGTCGATTTCGGCCCCAACTACGACGAATCGGAGACGGAACCGCTGGTGATGCCGTCCCGCATCCCGAATCTGCTCGTGAACGGGCAGACGGGCATTGCGGTCGGTATGGCGACCAATATTCCGCCGCACAATCTAAGCGAAGTGATCGATGCCTGTGTTGCGCTCATCGATAACCCGGACACCACGATCCAGCAATTGATGCAAATCATTCCGGGCCCGGATTTCCCAACAGCGGGCATCTTGAACGGCGCGCAGGAAATCGCTCAGGCCTACGTCACGGGCCGCGGCAGGGTCTACGTTCGCGCCCGCACCGCGATCGAGGAGGATGAAAAGGGCCGCCAAGCCATCATCATCACCGAGCTGCCGTTCCAGGTGAATAAGGCTCGATTGATCGAGCGGATTGCAGAGTTGGTGCGCGAAAAAATCATCGAAGGCATCGCTGGCGATGGATTGCGCGATGAGTCCGACAAAGACGGCATGCGCATCGTCATCGAATTGAAGCGTGGTGAAATCGCCGATGTGATCTTGAACAACCTCTTCAAGCACACGCCCATGGAATCGGTGTTCGGCATCAACATGGTCGCTCTGCAAGAGGGCCAGCCGAAGTTGTTCGGCTTGAAGGAAATGCTCGAGGCGTTTTTACGCCATCGCCGCGAAGTGGTCACTCGCCGGACAATTTTCGATCTGCGTAAGGCGCGTGAACGCGCGCATATCTTGGAAGGACTCACGGTTGCGCTGGCGAACATCGATGACATCATCGCCGCAATCAAGGCGTCGCCATCCGGTGCGGAAGCCAAAGTTGCCTTGATGAGCCGCGCCTGGAGTTCCGGTAATGTGCCGGAATTACTGGCTCGGGCCGGCACGATTTCCGCGCGCGTGGAGGGATTGTCCGCGGAATTCGGTTTGGTCGAAGGCGGCTATCGCCTGTCGGAAGAACAAGCGCAGGCCATTTTGGACATGCGTCTGCAACGCCTGACGGGACTGGAGCAGGACAAGATCACCGCCGAGTACCAGGAATTGCTCGCTCAGATTCAAGATCTCGGCGATATCCTGGCGCGACCCGAACGTTTGCTGACGGTCATTCGCGCGGAATTACTCGAAATCAAAGACACCTACGGCGACAAGCGCCGCACCGAAATCAATGTCGATCATTCCGACCTCACCATCGAGGACTTGATCGAGCCGCAAGACGTAGTCGTCACGCTATCGCATAGCGGCTATGCAAAGTCGCAGCCGGTGACGGATTACCAGGCGCAGCGCCGCGGCGGTCGAGGGAAGGCCGCGACATCGATGAAGGACGAGGACTTCGTCGATAAGCTCTTTGTGGCGCATACGCACGATACGCTGCTGTGTTTCTCCAGCACGGGCAAGTTGTATTGGTTGCGCGTCTATCAGGTACCGTTGGCCAGCCGCGGCTCACGCGGCAAGCCAATTGTGAACTTGCTGCCTCTACAGGAAGGCGAGCGCATCAACGCGTTGCTGCCGATTCACGAATTCGAGGCGGATAAATTCGTCTTCTTCGCCACGGCGCATGGCACGGTCAAGAAGACGCCGCTCGAAGCCTTCTCGCGACCGCGCACCGCGGGCATTATCGCCATCGACCTTGATCCGGGCGATCGCTTGGTCGGTGTCGATATTACTGACGGCAAGAAGCACATCCTATTGTGCTCGAGCGGCGGCAAGGCCATTCGATTCCACGAGGACGATGTACGCGCGATGGGCCGCAATGCTGCGGGTGTCCGCGGACTTCGCTTGAACGAGCCGGTCGAAGGCCAGCAACGTGACGATGTGATTTCGCTAATGGTCGTGAATGCCGAAGGCGACGCGGGCTTGATTCTCGCGGCGTCCGAGCATGGCTACGGCAAACTCACCTCGATTGCTGAGTTCCCTCAGCATGGTCGCGGCGGACAAGGCGTCATTGCTTTGCAAACGACGGATCGGAATGGTCGCATGGTCGGTGCGCTGAGGGTTGCGGCGGACGATGAAATCATGTTGATCAGCTCCAACGGCACGCTGGTGCGCACGCCGGTGAGCGACGTCTCGGTGCAAGGGCGCAACACGCAGGGCGTTCGCTTGATTCGACTGGATGAAGGTGACCGCTTGGTTGGGTTGGAGCGCATCGCCACAGAGGGCGCCGCCGCCGGAGGCGAGGAAGAGGGCGAGATCATCGAATAGGGGCGCGGCAGTGAGAATCGAAAAGAGCCGGAGTGCTTGATTCTTCACGAATCGCCTGCTTTCCACGGCGCATCGAGTGGCGCTTCGCCACCGGTCGCGAACTAATGTTGAATTATTAGAGAGTTTGAAAGAATGAAACGCGCGTTCAATTTCAGTGCCGGCCCGGCCGTATTACCGGTGGAAGTGCTAGAGCAGGCCCGCGAGGAGATGCTCGATTGGCGGGGCAGCGGCATGTCCGTGATGGAGATGAGTCATCGCGGCAAGGAATTCATCTCGATTCATGCGCAAGCAGAGAAGGATGTGCGTGAGTTGCTCGGCGTGCCGGCTAACTACAAGGTGTTGTTCATGCAGGGCGGCGCGATTGGCGAAAACGCGATCGTTCCGATGAACCTGCTGCGCGGGAAGACTGCTGCGGATTACATCAATACCGGCGAATGGTCGAAGAAATCGATCAAGGAAGCCAAGAAGTATGCAACGGTCAACGTTGCCGCCAGCGGCGAGCAAGGCAACTTCACCAGTATTCCAGACCGGGCGTCGTGGAAGCTCGATCCGAACGCCGCCTACGTGCATATCTGCTCGAATGAAACGATCGGCGGTGTTCAGTTTCACTACACGCCCGATACAGGGGCCGTGCCGCTAGTGGCGGATATGTCGTCCGACATCCTGTCGCGTCCGGTTGAGGTCCAGAAGTACGGCTTGATCTACGGCGGCGCACAGAAAAACATGGGACCGGCCGGCTTGACGCTTGTGATCGTTCGTGACGATCTGATTGGCAATGCATTGCCCTCAACGCCTTCGGCGTTCGACTATAAGCAGCAGGCGGAAAACGATTCGATGTACAACACGCCGCCTACCTACGGCATCTACATCGCAGGGCTTGTTTTTCAGTGGATCAAAAGCCGGGGTG
>WUUC01147116.1_pt1 | contig 13084 bp, 8 predicted proteins | sample 6278441 | NCBI WGS metagenome assembly WUUC01 (sample SAMN13675441, study PRJNA597444) | soil metagenome | isolation source: soil | place: USA: Washington | collected 2017-10 | reverse complement strand
GCCTGCCACCCGTGTTGCCACGGGCGCGGTGCGCTCTTACCGCACCTTTTCACCCTTACCCTCCTCCGCTGAGGGCGAAGTCGGGCGGTATCTTTTCTGTGCCACTTTCCTTCGGGTTGCCCCGACCGGGAGTTACCCGGCGCACTGCCCTGCGGAGTTCGGACTTTCCTCCCGCGTCGGCCTTGCGGCCTGCGGCGGGCGGTCGTCTGGCTTGCTGCGAGAGCTCAATTGTACCACCCTCCCGCGCCGCTCTTCCGTCCTCCCCGCCCGCCCGCCTGCCCTTCCAGCCCCTCCGCGCCTATCCGTCCGTCTCCTGTGAAATCTGGTACTGCTCGAGTTTTTTGTACAGATTGCTGCGCGGCGTGTCGATCACCTCGGCGGTCTTCGAGATGTTCCAGCCGTTCTCGCGAAGTTTCGTCACCAGGTATGCCCGCTCGGAGGTGTCCTTGAACTCGCGAAGCGTCGCCGCTTTGGCCGCATCGGCGTCTGCGGGAGCTCGGGATGCGCCGGCGGCGACGCCGGTGGCCTGCGTCGAACCGCCGCCTCCCGGCGTGCGCACCGCCGTCGGCAGGTCGGCGACATCGATCGTGTCGCCGCCCGTCATGATGTTGAGCCGCTCCACGGTATTGCGCAGCTCGCGGATGTTGCCTTTCCAGCGGTACCGCTGGAGGGCGTCGAGCGCCGCCTCGGTAATTCGCTTCGGGCGCGTGTTGTTCTCGCGCGAGAACGCGTCCATGTAGTGGCGGACGAGCAGCGGGATGTCTTCCGGACGCTCGCGCAGCGGAGGCACGTAAATCGGGATCACTGCGAGACGGAAGTAGAGATCCTCGCGGAAGTGGCCCCTCTCGATCTCTTCCTCGAGGTTCTTGTTCGTCGCGGCAATCACTCGCACGTCCACCTTGATCGTGCGCGCCGACCCGAGCCGCTCCACCTCGCCCTCCTGCAGCACGCGCAGCACCTTTGCCTGCGTCTTCGCGCTCATGTCGCCGACTTCGTCGAGGAAGATGGTCCCGCGATCGGCCTGCTCGAACTTCCCCACCTGCTTCTCGGTCGCGCCGGTAAACGATCCCTTCTCGTGCCCGAACAGCTCGCTTTCGATCAGCTCCTCTGGAATCGCGGCGCAGTTCACCTGGACGAACCGCTCGCGGCTCCTCAGGCTGTTGCGATGAATGGTCCGTGCGACCAGCTCCTTGCCGACGCCGCTTTCTCCCTGAATCAGCACGGTGGCGTTGGTCGGAGCCGCCCGGCTCACCGCCGCGGTCACCTGCTTGAGCGCGGCGCTGTCGCCAATCATCTGGTGGCGCACCTCGACCGCGCGTTTGAGCGACCGGTTCTCGTCGCGCAGCCGCCGCTGGTCGAGCGCGTTCCTGAGGCTCACGAGCACGCGCTCGCTCGCAAAGGGCTTCTCGATGAAGTCGAACGCGCCCTTCTTGGTCGCCTCCACGGCCGTCTGGATGGTGCCGTGGCCGGAAATGACGACGACCGGCAGCGTCTCGTTCATCGCGCGCAGACGGTCGAGCACGTCGATGCCGTCCATCCCCGGCATCTTCACGTCGAGCAGCACGAGGTCCGGCGCTTCGCGCTCCACGACGGTGAGGCCTTCCTGTCCGGTCGCGGCGCCGAGAAATTCATAACCCTCGTACTCGAGCGTCATCCGCAACGAGTCGCGGATCGCGCTTTCGTCGTCGATGACCAGGATGCGCGTCTTCGGCATTGTTTACTGCTTGCGCGGCCTGCGGCTTCGGCTCGCGTGACGATCGAAGCGATCGCCCGCGAGGCTCGCCCAACCACTCGGCGGACCCGGCGCCCCTGGCCGGCGTTCCGGGACGGCGGACCGCCACGCTGCCCCGTCGTCAATGACCAGCATGCGGGATGTCGGCATGCGTGGAGGAAGGGCGCTCGCGGCGTTCAGTGTTCGTCCACCTGAACGGTGATGAGCCGGCGCTCACCAGGATCCGGCACGTACACGTAGAGGACGAGGATATCGCCAGCCCGAGCCGCGCGCGCGATCCGCCGGTAATCGGCTACCGTCCGGACGGGCGTCCGGTTGATCTCGATCAGCACGGTGCCGCGCTGCACGTTCGCATCGAACGAGGCGCTCAGCGGCTCGACGCGCGTGATGAGCACGCCGCGCGTGTCGCTCGGCAGACTGTAGCGGTTGAACGCGGTCGCATCGAGTTCGCGAACCGTCAGACCGAGCACCGGTTCCTGGTCGGCTGCGCGGTCGCCGGCCGGTCCCGATGTCGACGACGGGGCCGTCACGCCCGGCCGCAGCGGCCTCTCGGCGAGCTTCACGGTCAAGCTCTGCTCGCGTCCGTCGCGCAGGACGCGGATCTCTGCGGACGTCCCCGGAGTGTGGCTGGAGATCGCGCGCACCAGATCGTCGCCGTTGCCGATCGCCTGCCTGTTGAACGACACGACGATGTCGTATGGACGCAGGCCGGCGCGCTCGGCGGGCGAGCCGTCGGCGACATCCTGCACGAGCGCTCCGTCGGCGATCGGGAGCTTCAGCGACCGCTGCAGGTCCACGTCGATGTCGCGCGGGCCGATGCCGATGTACCCGCGCGAGACCCGGCCGGTGGCGCGAAGCTGCGGCAGAATTGCCGCCGCGCCGTTGATGGGGACCGCAAATCCGATGTTGCTCGCGCGCGAGCTGATGGCGGCGTTGATGCCGATCACCTGGCCGCGCGAGTTGATCAGCGGCCCGCCGCTGTTGCCGAAGTTGATCGCCGCGTCGGTCTGGATGTAGTTGTCCAGGCTCGCGTCGAACAGCTTGCGGCCGATGAAGCTCACGACGCCGACGGTGACGCTGTGTTCGTACCCCAGCGGGTTGCCGATCGCGCACACCCACTCGCCCATCCGGAGCGTCGACGAATCGCCGATCGGCGCGACCGGCAGGTTTTTCTGGTTGTCGATCTTGATCAACGCGATGTCGGTGTCGGGATCGGCGCCGATGACCCGCGCGCGCACGGTGCGGCCGTCGGACAGCTTTACGAGGATCCGCTCCGCGCCGTCGATGACGTGATTGTTGGTGAGGATGCTGCCGTCGGCGTCGATGATGAACCCGGTACCGGCTCCGCGCCGCGGACTGTCGCGTCCCGGCCCGTAATCCGGCGATCGATCGAAGGGATCGGGACCGTCCGGCAGCGGGCTCCGCTCGCGCCGCCGGCGCGCCTCGCCGCGCGACGTGGCGTCGATGTTCACGACGGCCGGGTTGATTCGTTCGACGACGTCCGCGAAATTGACGAGCGGGCCCGGCGGCGGCGCTCCCGCGGCCCCGAAAGACGGACGGACCGGCGCGGCCGCGTCAGGTGCGCCGCTGACGGATGCCCGATCGAAACCCCCGGCGATGATCGCGCCCACTAAAAAGGCGACCACGGCGGTCAGCACGACGGTGACAATCGTGAATCGGCGCGTCATACGCTCCTGCGGCGGGCTGCGGTCCATACGGCTTACGAGGACGGAAGCTCCGCGGTCCCTCTCATTATAAGAGCCAGAAACGCCTCCTCATCCAGCGTCTCGACGCCGAGCTGCTTCGCCTTCTCAAGCTTGCTGCCCGCGTCGCCTCCCGCAACCACGTACGATGTTCTGCGGCTCACGGAACCCGACACGCGGGCGCCAAGGCGCTCCAGGGCGGCCGTCGCCTCCTCGCGCGACATCGAGGCGAGCGCCCCGGTGAGCACGAACGTCTTTCCGGCCAGCGGCCCCGGCTCGTCGTCGGGCTCCGGCGCCTGGCTCGCCATGTTGACGCCAGCCGCGGCCAGTCGGACGATCAGCTCACGGTTGTGCGGTTCGTCGGCAAACGCCCGCACCGATGCGGCCACGACCGGCCCGATGTCCTCGACCGTCTGCAGCGCCTCGACCGGCGCCTGCAGCACGCGCTCCATCGTGCGGAACTGCCGCGCGAGGACGGCGGCCGCCTTCTCACCCACGTGCCTGATCCCGAGGGCGTAGATCAGCCGCGACAGGTCGTTGCCCTTGCTTCGATCGATCTGTTCCACGACATTGCGGCCGACTTTGCCGAGCTTGCGCGGCCGCGCGCGTTCCGACCGCGGCTCCCGCGGGGCGACCGTCAGGTTCTCGAGCGCCGCCGCATCCAGCCGGTAGATGTCCGCGCAGTCGCGCACGAGCCCCTGCTCGATCAGCTGGTCGATCAGCGACTCGCCGAGCCCCTCGATGTTCATCGCAGAACGCGACGCGAAATGCTCGAGGCTGCGCCGCAGCCTCGCGGGGCACGACGTGTTGTCGCAGCGCCACACGACCTCTTCCTCGTCGCGGTGCAGGGCACTTTCGCACACCGGACACCGGGTCGGCATCTGCCAGGGGACGCTGGCCTCCGGATGGGGCAGGATCGGCTTGACCACTTTCGGAATGACGTCGCCCCCCTTTTCAATCAGCACGCGGTCGCCCTCGCGCAGATCCTTGCGCGCGACATCCTCCGCGTTGTGCAGCGTCGCCATCGAGATCGTCGACCCGGCCAGGAAGACCGGTTCGAGAACGGCGTACGGCGTGACGGCGCCGGTCCGTCCCACGTTCACCGCAATCTGGCGGAGCAACGTCGTCCCCTGCTGCGCCGGGAACTTGAATGCCGTCGCCCACCGTGGAAACTTCGCCGTCGTTCCGAGCCGCTCCCGCAGCGCGAAGTCGTCCGCCTTCACGACGACACCATCGGTGTCGAACTCGAGAAGCTGGCGCCCGCCGGCCCACTCGGCACAAAACGCGGCCACCGCGTCGATTCCGGCGCAGGCGCGCCAATGCGGTTCCACGGCCAGTCCCCATTCCTGCATCGCGCGCAGCATGGAGGTGTGCGTGGCGATCCCCGCTTCGGCCAGCGTCTGCCCGGCCGCGACGAGTTGGTACGTGAAGGCGGCGAGCGCGCGTTTGGCCACGAGCGCGGGGTCCAGATTGCGCATCGTCCCCGCGGCGACATTGCGAGGGTTGGCGAACAACGGCTCTCCGGCTTCCTCACGTTCGCGGTTCACGCGATCGAACGCCGTGCGAGGCAGGTACACCTCTCCGCGCACTTCGACCCGTCCCTTCGGGGCGCCCCGCAGCCGCAGCGGAATGGCGCGGATCGTGCGCACGTTCGCGGTGACCTCCTCGCCCCGCGTGCCGTCGCCCCGCGTCGCCCCGCGCGCGAGCCGGCCATCTTCGTAGGTGAGCGCGATGCTCAAGCCGTCAATCTTCAGCTCCGCGACGTAGGGGATCGGCTCCGAACCGAGGCCCGCCGCGCGGCGCACGCGCTCGTCGAACGCGCGCAGCTCCTCTTCGTTGTAGGCGTTGTCGAGGCTGAGCATCGGGGCCAGATGCGCCACCGTCGGAAAGCCCTCGATCGGCCGTCCGGCGACGCGCTGCGTCGGCGAGTCGGTCGTGACCAGGTCGGGATGCTCCGCCTCGAGCCGCTCCAGCTCGTGGAGCAGGCGATCGAACTCCTCGTCGGAGATCTCCGGGTCGTGGTGAACGTAGTATCGCTCTTCGTGGTGGCGGATCTGGTCGCGAAGCTCTTCGATGCGCTGGGCGGGGTCGCGGGCCGTCATCGAGCCGCGTCAACGATCGCGGGAGAGCACGTAATCGGGCAGGGCCAGGAGCGCGTCGCGCTCGGAACTCGGGGGGAAGGCGTACAGCGGCCGCTTCGCGCGTTCCGCGAACTCTTCGGCTCGTCGATAGGCGTGATCGATCGACCGATGCTGCTCGAGAATCTTCAGGAGCTCGCGCCACTGCCCTTCCGTGGCGGTGCGCGAGCCGATGATGTCGCGCACGATCTGCTCGCCCTGCTCTTCGTCCTGCTGCAGCAGGTGGATGAGCGGCAGCGTCATCTTCCCTTCCCTGAGGTCCGCGCCGACCGGCTTGCCGAGCGCCACCGCGTCCCCGGTGAAATCGAGAAGGTCGTCGACGAGCTGGAACGCGATGCCCAGGTTGAAGCCGTATTCCTGGAGCGCCTTTCGCTGTTCGGCCGTCACCGTGCCGAGCATCCCGCCAATCTCCGCGCACCCGCCGAACAGGTACGCCGTCTTGCGGCGGATGATGTCGAAGTGCTCGTCCTCAGTGATGTCGGCGTCGCCGTTCTTGGTGAGCTGATAGAGCTCTCCCTCGATCATGCGCAGCGTGACGTCGCAGAGCAGGCGCACGATGTCCAGCGTGTCGTGCGTGAGCGCGAGCGCCATCGACTTGATGTACAGGTAATCGCCGAGGAGGACGGTGATGTCGTTGCCCCACCGCGAATGGACCGCGAGCCGGCCCCGGCGCAGGTCGGAGTCGTCGATGATGTCGTCGTGGACGAGCGTCGCCGTGTGAATGAATTCGACGACCGCGGCGAACATCACGGCGCGATCCCCCTGGTAGCCGCTCAGGCGCGCCGCCATCAACAGGACGGCCGGCCGCATCCGCTTGCCGCCGCTCGTCTGGATGTACTTGCCGATCGTCGGGATCAGCGCGACCTGCGATTGGACCTGCCGGCCGAATTCGCGATCGACCTGCTCCATGTCGGCGCGAATCGGCTCGAAGATTTGAGAGAGCGCGAGAGAAGATTTCTCCACGGTTTTATGTATTCAGGACGCGTCAATCTGACCACAAGTTGCCGGGGGTGTCAAAGTGGTTTGCACCACGGCTAGGGTCGAAACAACCGATGGAAGTTCGCGGTCGTCGCGGCGGCGAGCTCCGGCGCGCCGAGTCCATGCACGCCGGCGAGCGCCGACACGACCTGCGCCACGTAGGCCGGCTCGTTTCGCTTTCCGCGGTACGGCACCGGCGCGAGAAACGGGCTGTCGGTTTCGGTGAGCAGCCGGTCGAGCGGCACCTGCTTCACGGTGTCGCGCAGCTCCGCCGCCTTCGGAAAGGTGACGATGCCGGCGATGGAGATGTAGAAGCCCAGGTCGAGGCCGGCGCGCGCCAGCGCCGGCGTTCCGGTAAAGCAGTGCAGCACGCCGCCGGTGTCGCCGGCGCCCTCCTGACGAAGGATGGCGACCGTGTCCTCGTCTGCCTCACGCGTGTGGATCACGACCGGTACGCCGAGGTCCCGCGCCACCCGAAGCTGCTCCCGGAACACGGCCTGCTGCACGTCGCGAGGTGAATAGTCGTAATGGTAATCGAGCCCGATCTCGCCGACAGCCCGCGCCGCGGGCGTCTCCGCCATCTGCGAGCGTACGACGTCGGCCGCCCGGGACGGATCGGCCGCAAAGGCGTGCGCCGCATGCGGATGCACGCCGATGGCCACTCGCACGTCGGGCCACAGGTCGCCGAGGCGGTGCGCCTGCGCGCTTTCCTGAAGGTTTCCCGCCTCCAGAACGACCAGCACGCGCTCGAGCCCCGCGCCGCGCGCGCGCTCGACCACGCCGTCCAGATCGGCGCTGAAGGTGTCGTCGGCAAGATGACAATGACTGTCGATCACAGTACGTGGGGTCCGCGTTCCGGGACCCACCTCGCTCCGGTCCCTATCGCCCTTCCTTCTGTGTCGCCAGACCCGACGGCAGGCGCGGCGACCCCAGAAGCGCGGCGAACTCCTCCCACCGTTTGCCCGGCTGCGCGTCCGTGCCGCCGCGCGATTCGATGAAGCGTTTCACGAGATCCTTGCCGAGGTTGTAGTTGATCACGTAGCTCCGGTACTCGTCCATGAAGCGGGTGCGCTGTTCGGCGCGCGCGGGCGACATGAGCGCGTAGCGCGTGAGCCAGTCCGCCGCCGCTTTGCGGTCGATTTCACCGTTGAGATAGCGCCGCGCGGCTTCGTTGCCGGCGTACGCGAGCCGCTCCACGATTGCGTGCACCGCGTAATAACCCTCCGCCCCGGACGCATCGATCCCGGCCGCCGGAAAGAGCACGTCGCGTTCGAAGGCGGCGCGCTCGCTGCCAGGGAACGCAACCTCGATTCCATAATTCGCGGTACCCTCGGCGATGAGCGACTGCGGCGAGAACAGTGCGTACACCGACGTTTCCACCCAGCCTCGATCGCGCATCAGGTGCTTCTCGAGGAGCGCGTTGTACACGTGGTGGCCGGGATACCCTTCGTGGCACGCGAGATCGATCGCCCGGTCGATGTAGATCGGCAGGTCGGTGTTCACCTGGATGAGGCTGCGGTAGTTGCCCTGATACCAGTTGTAGCCGCTCCAGGATTTGTTCGTGACGAACTCGAAGGTGAAGCTCTCGCCCGCGGGCAGGTCGATGTGCCGCGCCGTCCGGGCGCGGCATTCCTTCAACGCGGCATCGAACACCGTCGCGAGGCGGTCTTTCGGAATGACGAACGCCGCCCGATACGCGTCGTAGCGCTGGATCAGCGGGCCGGCGCCGGGCAGGCGCCCCTCGAGCTGTTTCAGTGTGGACGCAAAATACGACTCGGGGTTGGTCGGCGCGACGGCGTCGTAGAGCGCCTGCGATTCCTCGTCGAACGTCAGCTTCGTTCCCGACAGCATGCGCACGCGCGCCCGCAGCGATTCCAGCTGGCGGCGCAGGTAGTCGTGGCGAAGGCGGATCAGTTCGCTCTCCCGCGCCGATGCGCCGGCTTCACCGTCCGGGACCGAGGACCCGACCAGCGACGCCTGGCTCGTTCGCGAGGTTGCGTCAATCAGCGCCGCCGCCTCCGCGTCGATGTCGGGGAGCGGCATCTTCCGCTGTTCAGCCTCGGCCTTCCACTCCGGCGGACCGTAATACGCATCGACGTAAGCCGGGTCGTGCTGCCCGACAGCGAGCACGAGCTTCACGTAACGTTCCGCAATGCTGTTCATCGGCGTCACCGGCGCGCCGGGCGGCTGGACATTGCCGCAGCCGATTGCACCGGCGGCAACGGCGAGAACCGCGAAATGTCGGAGGCACTGCATCGGCACACTACCTGAAGATTTCCCGAGAGCTCAGCGCGCTCTGCATGGATCGCTGTCATGTGTCCTGACGTGATGACGCTATCGTACTCGCGTACCCGGTGAGGGCGGTGTCTCGAAGGAGAGGAGCTCCGCCTTGCCCTCGTCGGGGCTTGCGGCGAGCACCATTCCATTCGATTCGATGCCCATCAGCTTGGCGGGCTTGAGGTTGGCGACGAAGACGATCGTCCGTCCGACCATCGCGTCGGGTTGGTACGACTCGGCGAGTCCCGCCACAATCGTGCGCTGCTCCGTTCCGGCGTCGATCAGAAGCTTCAACAACTTCTTCGACTTCGGAACGGCTTCTGCCGCGACGATTTTCCCGACGCGCAGCTCGACTTTCATGAAGTCGTCGATGGACACGAGGGTGCTGGGTGCTTGGTGCGGGGTGCTTGGTGCTGCCGATTGGGTGGCGGGTGCTGAGTGCTGGGCGGCCGGTCCCGGGTGCTCGGCGCCCGGTGCAGGTGCCTGCGGCTGGGCGCTTGGTGCCGGGTGTTCGGCGCTCCCCGCAGGGCGAGGCGTGCTCGCCGTCTCCTGCGGTGCGCTCGCCGGTTTCTCCGCGCGCGATGACTTGGCTTCGTTCACGACACTCTCCTTGCGCTGGCTGCGCGCCGGAAGCCCCGCTCCACCGCCGTCTTTGACGGCCTCGATCCGCGGCCACAGCGGCCCTTCCTGCGCCAGCGCGCGTTCGCCGTCGGTACGCCAGCGGCCGTCGCGGTCCAGAGATGGCGTCGACTCTCCAGCACCCACTCGCCGCAGAATCTCGGCGCTCGCCCGCGGCATCACCGGCGTCAACAGCACTGCCGCGAGGCGAATCGCTTCGGAGGCGTCGAACAACACCTGCGTGAGCCGACTCACCTGCGCCTCATCCTTCGCGAGCGTCCACGGCGCGGTTTCCGCGATGAACTCGTTCGCCGCGTCGACGAGCCGAAATGCCGCCGCCGCTCCTTCGTGAATCGCAAACGCGTCCATCGAGCGCCGATAGGCCGCCGCAGTTTCGGTGGCGAGCGCCGCCAGCTTCTCGCTCGTCGCACCGGCCGGCTGCAGACGCCCCGCGCGATATCGTCCCGCCATGGCCGAGACGCGGCTCACCAGATTCCCGAGATTGTTCGCCAGGTCGACGTTGTACCGCTCGTCGTACCGCTCCCACGAAAAATCGCCATCGCCCCCAAACGTGATCTCCTTCACGAGGTAGAGGCGCAGGGGGTCGGCGCCGTGTCTGTCCGCCGCCTCGACGGGATCGACGATCGTTCCGAGCGACTTGCTCATGCGCTGCCCGTTCATCGTCATGAACCCGTGGCCGAAGACCTGTCTCGGCAGCGGCAGGCCCGCGCTCATCAGCATCGCCGGCCAGACCACGGTATGAAAACGCGTGATGTCCTTGCCGATGACATGCAGATCCGCCGGCCACCATCGCGCGAGCATCTCGGGATCGGTTCCGAGTCCAACGGCGGACGCGTAATTGATCAGGGCATCGAACCAGACGTAGACGACGCTTCCCGGATCGAATGGCAGGGGGATGCCCCAGGCCTGCCCCGCGCGGCTGATCGAGATGTCTTCGAGGCCGGCTTCGAGCAGCCTCAGAATTTCGTTCCGCCGGATCTCGGGCTGGAGGAATTCGGGGTGCCGTTCGAAATGTTCGAGAAGCGGCCGCTGGTACTTCGAGAGCCGGAAGAAATAGTTCTTCTCGTTGATCCACTGGAGCGACGTCGCCGGGTGCAGCGGACACTTGCCGGCGTCGAGATCCTTTTCCTGCTTGAACGCCTCGCAGCCGACACAGTACCACCCTTCGTACGAACCCTCGTAGATGTCCCCGACGTCGTGAATGCGGCGCACGAGGTCTGTCACCCCGGCCTGATGCCGCGGCTCCGTGGTGCGGATGAAGTCGTCGAACGACACGTCGAGATGCCGCCAGGTCCTCGTGAACTCGTGTTCCATCCGATCGCAATACGCGAGCGGATCGAGGCCCTGCTCGACGGCGCTGCGATAGACGTTCTGCGAGTGCTCGTCGTTGCCCATCAGGAAGCGCGTGTCGACCCCGCACAGCCGCTTGTACCGCGCGATCACGTCCGCGCACACCTTTTCGTACGCCGTGCCGAGATGCGGCCGGCTGTTCACGAAGTCGATGGCGGTCGTGAGGAAGAAACGGCTCACGGACGGCGGCTCTCGAGCTGGTGGCGCGTGCCGTAGGCCTGAACGGCCAGCGCCTGCACCTCTTTCACCGAAAGGCTGCTGGCGGCGGCGAGCCTCGCGCAGTCATCGAACTCCGGAACGGCGTTCACGACGCGGCCGCCATGCCAGGCGAGCTTGAACCGGACGGCCCCAATTGGCGTGTCGACATGGACGACCTCACGCTGCAGGCATTCCCGCTCGACTTCCATGTGCCGCAGCCCAATCGTGGTCGTCTCTCGGAAAATGATGTCGGACAACGTCGCCCGGAGCTCGGGCGGCGCCACGACCGTCAGCAGCGTCCCGGGCCGGTTCTTCTTCATCTGCACGGGTACGTAGAACACGTCGAGCGCGCCGGCCGCGTACAGGCGGTCCATCGCGACGCCGAAGATCTGCGGGTTCATGTCGTCGATTTCGCACTCGATCACGCTCACCCGATCGGCCTGCGGCCGATCGGCCGCCCGGCCGATGAGCACCCGGAGCACGTTCGGCGTCTGCGGGTTGTCGCGAGCGCCGGCGCCGTAGCCCACTCGTTCAATGGACATCGGCGGCACCGGTCCGAACGACGAGGCATACGAGGTCGCGATCAGCGCGCCGGTCGGTGTGACGAGCTCTTTTTGCACGACGCCGCCGTAAATCGGCGCGTCGCCCAGAAGCTTCACCGTCGCCGGCGCCGGCACCGGAAACAGGCCGTGAGCGGAGTGCACCATCCCGCCGCCGACGTTCAGCGGCGAGCACACGATGCGATCGGCGCCGCACCACTCGATCGCGAACACGGCGCCGACGATGTCGATGATCGAGTCGAGCTCGCCGACCTCGTGCAGGTGGATCTTCTCGACGGGCACCTGGTGAATCTCCGACTCGGCTTCCGCAAGGCGCTGGAAGAGCGCCTTGGCGCGATCCCGGCCGCGCGGTGTCAGCGCAGAGCGATCGATGTGCGCGAAGATTTCCGCGAGCGTCCGGTGAGCGTGGCCCTCGCCGTGGACCGCATGGTGGCGATGATCCTGCGCGTGGCCGTGATCGTGCTCGTCGTCGTGATCGTGCGGCTGGGCATGATCGTGAGTGTGATCGTGAGTGTGGGTGTGGGTCTGCTCGCGATCGTGAGCGTGCGCGTGATCGTGAACGTCGTGATTCGCGAGATCGAGATGACCCACGTCGCGGCCGTGCTCGTGCACGACGAATTTCGTCGCCGACACGCCGGCGCGCAGGACGCGCTCGGAGGAGACGTCGAACCCCGACACGGCGAGGCTTCCGAGCGCGCTCCTCAAGGCGTCCAGCGGAAGACCCGCGTCGAGCAGCGCGCCGAGGACCATGTCGCCGGAGATGCCGGAGAAGCAATCGAAATAGAGAATCCGTGACATGCGCCGCGACGGTCTCCTACAGCTGGCCCGTTTCCTTGAAACTGAAGTACTTCACGTCCCCCAGCACGATGTGGTCCACGACATCGACACCCATCAGCGTGCCTGCGGACACCAACCGCCTGGTGAGCGCGATATCGTCGCTGCTCGGAGTCGGGTCCCCCGACGGATGGTTGTGAAAGACCACAATCGCCGTCGCCGCGCTGAGCATCGCTTCGCGGAACACGTCGCGGGGTTCGACGACGGTGCTGTTCAGCGTGCCGACCGCGATGATGGCCGCTCTGATCACGCGATGCTTCGTGTCGAGCAGGACGACCCCGAACTGCTCGACCGGCCGCGCGCCGAACGCCGGCAGCAGGTACGCGGCCGCGTCGTGCGGCGTCCGCAGCTGGACGCGCGCGCCGGGCCCGCGCGCCAGCGTCCGGCGTCCCAGTTCGAGCGCCGCGACGAGCCGCGCCGCTTTCGCCCACCCGATGCCGGCGATGCGGGCGAGATCTCCGCACGACGATCGCATGACGCCGTGGAGTCCGCCGCGCGTCTGGAGCAGCTGGTTGGCGACCGCCAGCGCGTCGGCGTGCCGGCAGCCGCTGCCGAGCACGAGCGCGACGAGCTCGTTGTCGCCGAGCGCTGCGGCGCCGTGGCGCAGCAGCTTCTCGCGCGGACGATCGTCGGGCGACAGTTCTTTCATCGTACTACAGCTGCGCGTCACGTATA
>WUUC01085135.1_pt1 | contig 13086 bp, 13 predicted proteins | sample 6278441 | NCBI WGS metagenome assembly WUUC01 (sample SAMN13675441, study PRJNA597444) | soil metagenome | isolation source: soil | place: USA: Washington | collected 2017-10 | reverse complement strand
GCATTGCCACTGGCTCCATTCCGAAAGTTGTATCACTACGTGTTTTTAAAATCTGGCTGATTTTTTGGTCGCAATCAACTCATCGTCAATAACCAATCGACCCGAGCATGGCACGATAATCATCTTCGTAGTTAAAAAATTCGATATCTTTTCGGTGCATTGAATAAACCAGTTTCGCTGTTTCTAAATCATAAAATTTACGATAATCATAAGTTGACTCGTGCGCGTTGCTGTGCCGTAGCTTTATGCCATAGCCGGAAAGAAATTCATTAAGCAATTCTTTATCTTTTTCAATTCTGAAACACTGAATCCGTTCTGCTAGCCCGCAGGTTTTTATAATTTGATATTGTGAAGCAAAATGCGGCGACCGGAGAGACTCTGGTAGTTTGTCTATTACTTTTATAAACGCTGAAAAGCTCATGTCTTTTTTTAAAATACCGAAGAAGTAAGTCTGGTAGGAAAAAAATGTATTGCGGCCATCAAATAAGTCGAGATAGACGGAAACCATTCGTCGGAATGGATTGCGCACGAGGGTGAAGTATGTGTAATCGGTCTCTTTCTCTTTTATCAGATGACGGACGTAGTCATCACCCAATACATCGAGCTGTTGGTCACTTAACGTTTTGCCTTTAAGACAATGATCAATTAATGGAAGTAGTTCACGCAGTATGGAGGTACTTGCCGATTTGAAAATCCTAACATAACCCAATTGTGATGCATCAACAAAGAAGTATTGCCTTTTTATACGGTTGCGATTTATCACGTACGCAGCTGCACTTATGAATTGAGTTGTATAAGGATTTGTAACGAGCGCGCTACGGAAGCTCTTATAAATACTTTTCTTGGCAGGTTGTTGTAAAAAGACCGCGTCAAGAATTTCGGCCCGACGTTTTTCGAAATTTCTTGGGTTTCCTTTGATGGAACCGTTCTTAACGAGGTAAATAATAAAACGGAACCATTTCATTTTTTCCACAATCTGATTTCAATAGAAATTCGTGTTGCATCGGGATTGAGGTTGGCTGATCCGCCATGAATGAGATAAGGTGAAAAGATTAGTACTTCGTTTTGTTTTGGATTGGGGCGTATAAAATTGATTTCACCCTCAATCCCCGTAACAGCAGGTACGTTGAATTTCACGCCATGAATTTCTGCACCGGATAACGTTCGCTCTATTTTTGACTCTGGCCAATAATGGCTCTCAGGTAAAATAACGAGCGACGAATTTTCATTGCTTCCGGCCAACGGAATATACAGATTGATACAGTCTTTATAGTCATCAAGCCATACATCGCGATGTAAAGGATTGTTATCGGGTTGGTTTGGCCGGATTACTCTGAAATGAAACACAGATTGATTGTCGAATGGATTCCTTGCTATCAACGCCTCGTTACAAAGTATTGATATCCGTTCTTCTAACCGTACGATGTCAATCGGGAATAACGTTGTACTTAAGAGTTTAGTGTGTTCAACCGCGGCAAGGTGTTTTTCGGTTGTGGAGGCGATCTTATGGTATCGATCTAAACTAAAGTCATGCGCGATTGACAACCCGGACGTTTGCCAACAATTGATCAGCAGGCTATGGGCAGCGTTGTGAAAGGCGGTGTAAACATCATCGGCGAACAGTTTCTCAACGGTATACCCTTGCTTGTTCCATGAGGTCTTTGCGGAAAGGTCAATCGCTTGTGTTAGCAATACAACGGCTTTCCCCTGCCCTTTTTCTCCGGCGGATTCATAGTGTATAGCGCGGTTGTTAACAGAGTATTGCATGACATTACAAAGGTAGCCAATTAAAACATTTTTGGATATTTCGGAATCCGTGTTTGTGTTTTAGATTTCTCCGTGAGTCGCTGTTAGCCGTGCTACTTTCTGTTATCCTCGTCTAAAACCATGCTAATATAACTTTCATACCGACTGGCAGCGATAACGCCTGCCTTTACTGCGTCAATGATAGCGCATTTCGGTTCATTTACGTGAATGCATTTGGATCCGAATTTACAACTAAGACGAAGGTTTCGCATTTCCGGAAAATAATCTGAGATTTCTTGCTCAGACATGTCAACAAGACCCCATTCTTTTACCCCCGGCGTATCAATGATAAATGTTTTTTCATCGATTGCGAACATTTCGGCAAATGTTGTGGTATGCGTCCCCTTTTCAGAATAATCTGAAACGTCGCCGATTTTTTGATCAATGTGCGTAGAAAGTTTATTGATCAACGTTGATTTGCCAACACCGGAATGACCGGCAATAAGGGTTATTTTATTTTGTAGCAACGCCTGTAATTCCGTATGATCATCATCCAAGGCAGAGAGTGAAAGGCACGAGACGCTTAAAGATCTGTAAAGGTCAATTAGCAGCTGCTGTTTCCTTACGCCTTCCTCATTCAGCATATCTTTTTTGTTGAATACCAGGATTTGCGGAATCTGAAATGATTCCGAACTGACCAGAAAGCGATCGATAAAACCAAGCGATGTTCGAGGAAAACTTAGCGTAACAACCAGAAGAGTTTGATCAACATTCGCGGCGAGCACATGTGAATGTCCGGTCTTTTTTACTGATTTTCGTAAAACGTGATTTTCTCTTTTGTGAATTTGTGTGATACTGCCAATTTCATTTTCCAGGTCAATCTCCACGTGATCCCCAACGGCAATGGGATTGGTTTCTTTAATATCATCCAGTCGTATTTTGCCCCGAACCTTGCACGTATACTTTTTCCCGTCGGTGCCAACCACATCGTAAAAAGAACCGGTCGATCGCATCACTAATCCTTTCATAGGGGTATGATTTTTTTACAATACGCCATGATCGTAGCGGTCGCGCCAATATTTTCTTTTATATAGAGCGATGTGACTTCACAGGCAAGCAGATAGTTTTCTGGTCGCGAAATGAGAGACTCATACTTTGCGCGCAACGCGGTGTACCCCGAAATTTCAAAGGCCCCGCCCCGCATAATAAGATCAATAGCCTCCTGGAATTTTTCGTAATTTCTGTCGCCAAAAAAAACCGGAATACCATAACACGCAGGCTCCAGAATATTGTGAAGTCCTTTGCCAAAAGCTCCACCAACATAGGCAAACTCGCCATATCGGTACAGCTTAGATAACATACCAATGTTGTCGATGATAAGAACACTGTAATCGGCGATGGTAGCTTCAACGGCATTCGAAAGCCGGATGGTTTTTACCTGAAGCGTACTCTCGATTGCTGATAAAAACGATTCGGTAATCTCATGTGGCGCGAGAATAAATTTCAATTTGTTTTCACTTTCGTTGATGAAGGGCGATAGCACGTCCAGGTCTTCGCTCCAACAGCTTCCTACCACCCAGGTGTGTTGCGTGTCCTTAAATTTTTCAATAAGTGGCAGATCAGTTTTTTGGTCGGTTAGTGCAACAACCCTGTCGAAACGCGTGTCGCCTGCATGTTTGCAATTATCGATCCCGATGGAATGAAGTAACTTTATGGAAGCTTCATTTTGCACAAAAAAGTAAGCAAAGTTCTTTAAAATATTCCTGTAAAATCCTCCGTAAGGTTTGAAGAATAATTGATCTTTTCTGAATATGGAAGAGACTGAGAGGAGTGGTATATTTTGTTCTTTCAGTTGATTTGAAAAGTGATACCAGAACTCATACTTTACAAAGATTGCAAGTGCGGGTTTCGCAATGGCGATGAATTCTTTCGCATTCTTTTTTGTATCCCATGGCAGATAAAAAACATAGTCGGCATACGAAAAATTCTTTCGTATCTCGTAGCCGGATGGAGAGAAGAAGGTAAGTAATACCTTATAATGTGGCGCTTCTTTTTTGAAGGATTCAATCAGTGTTCTTCCCTGTTCAAATTCACCTAGCGATGCACAATGCACCCAAAGAACAGGCGCACGATTAGTAGCAAATGCTTCCTGTAGATTTTTTAACAGACTTTTTCGCCCTGAAACGAAGGCCTTCGCCTTTGGATGAAAAACAGATGCAATTGCGAACATGCATCTTAAAAAGAGGACGGAAAGGTTATAAAGAACTGTCATTGGAATGTAAAAATATTAAACCTGGACGGTTTTAAAGGGCATTTTTAGAAATATTCACGCTGGAAAGTTTACCATTTTACGTAACTTGGGATGTAATGCATGTGAAAATATTGAACAATATGATGATAAAACGGATGAAAACAATTTACGGTTTTGTGTTTTGCTTGGTAGGATGCCTATCTGTATCCCACGTTCAGGCGCAGGGCGATATGGACGAACTTCTTGAAGGTGGAGTAGCCGATGGTGAAAAGCTATTAGGCGGTTACGTCAGCCCATTTATGAAAGTGCTGAGTTCAAGTATGAACCAAGGTTGGTATAATACAGCAAAACCACACAAAGTTGCCGGTTTTGATTTAACGGTTACCGTTAATGCGATGAGCATACCGAGTTCTGAAAAATTTTATAACATTCCAAATCTAGGATTAACCGAAGTAGAATTGTCAACCCCGCAGCCAGCAGGCATTACAAATGGAAATGTGCCAACTTTATTTGGTTCGGATGTTGAACCGGTTTATCAATTAAGAGCTGATCCTTCACAAAAGTTCTCAGGCCCTCCAGGCATAAACCTTAAAAAAGAAATCGGAATGAATTCATTGCCGATTCCCATGGTGCATCTTGGATTCGGATTACCAAAAGGGTTTGAAATTAAATTTCGATACACTCCTAAAATTGATATTGGTGATGATGGTACAGCGCAATTGTTAGGCTTTGGCGTAATGCATGACATAAAACAGCATATACCCGGAATTAAGCTATTGGCTTTTGATCTCTCCGCTTTTGTTGGCTATACAAATATGAAGCTGGATTACGATTTAGGGGGTAATGTGACAGGTAATGGTGTGGATGAACAAAGAGGTGTCTTTACCATCAACGCTACAACTATACAGGGGATAATCTCAAAGAAAATTTCTGTACTTACTGTTTACGGAGCGTTGGGTTATAATATCGCGAAATCTAAACTGGCTATCAAGGGAGCTTATGATTTCAATGAAGATGGAGATTTCACAGACACACGGGAAAAAGATCCCATCAATTTGGACAATTCGGCATCGGGACCAAGAGTTACCGGCGGCTTTCGTTTAAAGCTTGCCGTGTTTACGCTTCATGCGGATTATACCCTGCAAAAATTCAGCTGCCTTTCAGCCGGGTTTGGTATCAACGTTCGTTAAAAGGATTTAACCGTTATTGAATAGACCCGGCATGCCCGGGTCTTTTTATTTTATAGATCGCTAACAAACAGTATCCGATAATAAAATGTCTCCTACGCCATTCAATTCAAAAAATCTTTTTAGTTTAATGCCCTGATATAAATCATGGCTAAAATTAAAATACTTTTTGTGTGCCTCGGTAATATTTGCCGCTCACCACTCGCTGAAGCTGTTTTTAAACACAAGATCCGTGAACGGGGAATTGATGAATTTATCGAAGCAGATTCGTGTGGTACCGCAAATTATCACGTAGGTGACACACCGGATTCACGTACGGTTGCCAATGCAACAAAAAATGGCGTTGCAATCGATCATTGCGGAAGGCAATTAAAATCGGCTGATCTGGACTACTTTGATTTTATTTTTGCAATGGACGAAAGTAATTATCAAAACATACACCGTTTATCCAATGCTAAAAAACATAGCAATAAAATTGCACGAATGCGTGATTTTGATCCTGCGGGTAACGGTGACGTACCAGACCCCTACTACGGTGGAGAATCTCATTTTCAAGAGGTTTTTGACATCCTCGATCGAACCATGAACCAATTTATTAAACACCTGGAAGAAGTGCACTTGCCTTCACTTAAAGCTTGACAAGTACCTGAAGCGTAGAGCGTGACGACTGTTCCATCAATACGTTATAGTTTTTGCGATAACGTTCGAAGGACGCGTCATCATAATTTTTAACCGTAATCAACGTGAGGCCGGTATTGTAATACACTTCAAAGTGTTCCTGCAATTTCTCAATAAGTGGAATAATTTTATTCTCGCGGAAGTCAATGCAAAATGAAAAAGAGATAGCAGAATTCTGCATCATATTGATCTTTGCGTTTAACGTGGTGAGCGCGCTGAAAATCTGTTCAAGTTGCTGTTCATGCACAAAGGCATAGTCAGTTACTTTGCAAGAAATAAGACATTGATTTTCTTTAAATACGACCAGTGGCGGCAAGTTATGAACGGTGCACTCGTGGATTTTTGTACCGGGCAGCGTAGGGTCAATAAAATTCTTAACAAATAACGGAATTCCTTTATTTGCCAGTGGCTTAATGGTTTTGGGGTGAATCACCGAGGCACCGTAGTAAGTCATTTCTGCTGCTTCCTTAAAGGGTAGTTCTTTGAATACCGTGGCTTCCGGAATTCTTTTGGGATCTGCAGTCATAACGCCAGGTACATCTTTCCAGATTGTTACTGAGCTCGCGTTAAGGCAATATGCAAAAATAGCAGCGGAGAAATCAGAACCTTCTCGTCCAAGAGTTGTAGTTTGGCCATCGGCTGTGGCGCCAATAAAACCCTGTGTTAAAAAGAGGGTTGCCAAGGTTCTTTGTTCAAGGGCATTTATATTTTCATTTGTTTTTAACCAATTGACTTTTCCTTCTCTAAAGTTATCGTCGGTGACAATGTAGTTGCGCGCATCGATCCATTGTGAATTAATACCTATCGTGTTAAGGTAGTGATTCACTATTAGGGACGAAACGATCTCTCCTTTGGAGATTACCTGATCATAAGCAGCATCACTAGTTGATGGGTTTTTTAACAAGCGTTCAAGCGCTTCGAATACAGCCTCGATATCCCGTGTTACGGCTGATTGGTCTGAAAAGAGATTTCTAACTATTTCGCTATGGTAACTCTTAAGCGCTGATAGTTCTGTAGCGTAATTTTTTTTCAAATGGCTAAACTGAAAGATCGTCTCCAGCGCATTGGTTGTCTTCCCCATGGCGGAGACAACAACAACAAGATCATCTTTCTCAGCGCTAATAATTGATGCAATGTTTTGTATTCCTGTTGCATCCTTGAGTGCAGCTCCTCCAAATTTGAAGACCTTCATTAGAAATCAATTAGTTTAAGAACTGAGTGGCATATATTAGGTGCACCTATTCTTCCTTAGACTCTTTCGCAGCGGATAAAATCTCGGGCGAATATTTTAGAATAACGGAATACCACTTGATCAACTTTTTGATGTCGGATACGTAAACGCGGCTCTCATCATATTCGGGAAGCACGGCTTTGAAAAAAGATTTAAGTTCATTCGGGTCTGAATTGGCATCAACCCCTAAATCGTCCTTAAATTCTGCATTGATCTTTTTAAGCACATCTTCCAACGGAATGCTACCTTCTTTAGTAGTTGTATAAATGGATATTTCCTGAAGAAGTGACAGTTTATTGCTGGCGTTAGCCACAAGTTTAGTTTTAGCTTCGTCAAGGGATTCAACGATAACACCTGATTTTGTGGGTGATACTACTTTAAATAAGCCGCCCTTGCCGGATATGGTCACGATGTCTGATAAAGTCATTACGAAAACTTTTTGTTAGGTGGCAAAACTAAGCAATTTTACTTTTGATTGGCCAGTGCGTTTTTGATAAAACTTAGAACTTCTTTTTTGCCTTTACCTTCAGTCGACGAGGTAATGATCATCGGAGGAAGTTCTTCCCAGCTTTCAAGCAATGAATTTTCAAAACGTTTCCGGTTTGGGAGCAGCTGATTTTTTTTGAGTTTATCGGTTTTAGTAAAAAGAATACAGATCGGTATCTCTTTACTTCCGGCCCAAGAGATAAAACTCAGGTCGATGGGTTGAGGGTCTAATCGTGAGTCGATCAGGACAAAAAGACAGTAGAGGTTCTCTCTTTTTAAGATATACTCTTCAATCATTTTGCCCCAGCTAAATCGCTGGCTGCGACTTACACTTGCGTATCCATAGCCCGGTAAGTCCACAAGGTACCAGGAGTTGTTAATTATAAAGTGGTTGATTGTCTGTGTTTTACCCGGTTTTACCGAGATTTTTGCCAATCCCTTCCTTCCGGTCAGCATATTAATTAAAGAGGATTTGCCCACGTTAGAACGCCCGATAAAGGCAAATTCAGGTTTGTCTGGAGCCGGGCATTTTCGAACATCTGCAAAACTCGAAACAAACTCTGATTGTTTAATCTCCATGGTCAAATTTGGGTGCTTAAAGTAAAGATTTAAGGGTAAAATACTAAGGCTGTAAGATACGCATACCTTATGAAATAGAAATTATATTCTAAAATCACTCATTTTTAGTATATTAGCATCGTTTGTATTGTACTTTTATTCATAACTTTATTTGATATAAAATTTTTTTAGCAATGCACAGTATTCGTTGCGTACTGATTTTTTTAGCTTTTACTCTGGCACTCGTAATTAAAGGTTTTAGTCAACAAGACCCTAAACAAACCGCCAGGGAGTACATGGAAGTTGCCGAAGGCATGATTTCCGAAACCAAAGCTATTGACGATGCCCGGCCACTGGTTACCCAGGCGGCTGATATGGACACTACGTTCATAAAGGCAAACTATGAAGCCGGACGATTGCATCTGGCTACTATAGGAAAGGATCTTGCTGTAAAGTATTACATGCGGGTTTATCGTCAGGATCCAGACTACAATTTTTCCATTCTCTATCATATTGGAAAAAGTTATCAATATGGCCTTGAGTTTGATAAAGCCATTTACTATTTCAATTTGTATAAGGAAAAATTGGCTAAAAAATCGAACTATCAGGGGAGAGATAAGGTCGATGTGGCTTCAGTTGATCGTGCCATTTTCGAATGTCAGAACGGCAAGGAGTATGTCGCTAACCCCGGTCATTTCTCAATTGTAAACATTGGCCGGGAGATAAACTCTGAATTTGAAGACTATGCTCCGGTGTTAAATGAACGTGAAGATGAGATTGTTTTCACCACCCGTCGAAGAGACGACAACTTAAACCCAAACGTGGATGTGGATAACAAACCGTTTGAAGATATTTTCACGGCAAAAAAATCAGGTGGAAAATGGGGTTTTGCCAGTAACATCGGACCGGTTGTAAATACCCCTTACCATGGTTCCAATCTTGCCCTTTCAGCCGATGGTAACACACTTTTTATTTATAAGGACGAAGGTGGCGGAGACATCTATTATTGCGAACGCCAACCTGGCGGTGAATGGGGAGAGCCCATACCACTTCCAGGCATCATTAACTCAAGTTTTGAAGAGAAATCAATCTCAATTTCCAAAGACCAGAAAACCCTTTACTTCATTAGTAATAGACCGGGTGGTTTTGGTGGAACGGATATATACAAATCTACAAAGGACAGTAAAGGAGAATGGTCTAATGTTAAGAACCTCGGTGCTAAGATTAATACAGAGGTTGATGAGGACAGTCCATTTATTGATTACGATGGCGTAACCTTTTATTTCAGTAGTAAAGGGCACAAAGGTATGGGCGGCCATGATATTTTTAAGGCAACCTTTGATCCGGATAAGAATGACTGGAGTGAGCTTGAGAACCTCGGTTATCCCATCAACACGCCAGACGATGATGTATTTTTTATAACCTCGTCCGACTCGAAACGCGCGTATTATTCATCGGTTCGTGACGATGGCATGGGTTACACTGATATTTATGTTATCACCATACCAGATGGATTAAAGCATCCGGATCCGGTGGTCAAGACGCCTGTAGTTGAAATCCCAAAAGATACTGCTAAGGCCGTTGCCGTTATTGAAACGCCGGTGGAAACCGTGCCTAAGGTAGAACCGGAACCTAAGGTGGAACCGATAGTTGAGCAGCCGAAAATTGAGCCGAAAGTTGAACCTAAGAAGGAAATTAAGCCATTGATGTATGTGGTCAATGTTGTTGACGCAACTGATAAAACACCGCTGAATGCCAAAGTCAAGCTGGCTGGCTTGAGAGACAATGTTATTGTAACGTCAACCTCCGACAGCCCCGGCGTTTATACGTTTAAGGTTACGAGCAAGAAAGCGAAAGACTATCGCCTCTCGGTAGAACTTGAGGGTTATATATTTCAAAATCAAAGCGTAAAAATTGGAGCTGCGTCTGAAACAGAAAAGACAGTTACGCGAACGGTTGAGATGCGCAAACTAATAGTCGGAGTCTCGTCTGTTTTACGGAATCTTTATTTTGATTTTGACAAAGCGACCCTTGAAACAGACTCGTATAACGAGCTCAATAAGCTCGAAACCATGATGCTACAAAATCAAAATTTAAAGGTAGAAATAGCCGGCCATACCGACAGCTATGGTACGAAGGCCTATAACCTGTTTCTATCGCAAAAGCGTGCAGAAACGGTTAAAGATTACCTTACTAAAAAGGGCATAGATGCGCGTAGAATCAAGGCCGTTGGATACGGAAAATCCAAGCCATTGGCCAGTAACGACGACGAGGATGAAGGACGTGAGCTAAACCGACGTGTTGAGTTTAAGGTACTTCAGAATTGAAATGTACGGTCGGTTTAAATTTCTTTCGTATAATTAAACAACCTAACTTTCCGGCCTGTTGATCAAGCAGGGTTAAAACCGGATAAATGACAATACTTCCTTACAAAGAGCGTAGCGACAGCAAGAAAGAACAGGTGGCTAAAATGTTTGATAACATCAGCCATCGGTATGATTTTTTGAACCACTTTCTCAGCCTGGGTATTGATAAGCTGTGGAGGAAAAAAGCAATTAACCTTCTTAAAGCTGCAAACCCCAGGTTGATTCTTGACGTTGCAACTGGAACTGGGGATTTTGCACTTCAGGCTTTAGTTATCAATCCAGACAAAGTTATTGGCATCGATATTTCTGAAGGAATGCTGGAAATGGGTCGCAAGAAGATTAAAAGGCTTGATCTTGATCAGAAAGTCGAGTTATTTCAGGGAGATTCTGAAAATATCCCTTTCGAGGAAAATAAATTTGATGCAGTAACCGTTGCATTTGGAGTGAGAAACTTTGAAAACCTTGAGAAAGGTCTTTCAGAGATTTTCAGGGTATTGAAGCCGGGCGCTAAACTTGTTGTACTTGAGTTTTCAAGGCCTAAAGGTTTTCCGTTTAAGCAGATTTATAATATTTATTTTAAAGCTGTTTTACCGCGGATAGGCCGTATGATTTCAAAGGACAGTGCAGCATATACCTATTTACCCGAGTCGGTTGAGGCGTTTCCAGATGGAAGTGATTTTCTTGGGATTTTGAAAAAAATTGGATTTAAAGATACAGCATGCAAGCCCCTTACATTCGGAATAAGTTCTATTTATACGGGTCAAAAATAATTCTCCTTACCGTGCTATTGTGGGGTATGTACGTGACTGTACAGGCGCAGCAAATACGTCAGGTGAGGCTGAATAATCCAAACTATGATAGCCGTAAGTTTTCGTATGGTTTTCTGATCGGGATTCATACAACGGCCTATCAGATAAAATACTCAGATAAGTTTGTGACGAATGCCTTTGACTCGGTAACCGCCATTGTTACGGAATGGTCTCCCGGCTTTTCGCTAGGTGCAATTGTCAACTATAAGCTCGGCGATTTTTTTGACTTGCGTGTTACGCCCAAATTTGCATTTTATGAGCATCGAATAAAATATCAATATTCAAACGGGCCACAACAAGAACAGCTGGTAGAAACCGTGATGGTTGAACTTCCCTTACTATTAAAATATAAGTCAGAGCGTAGGGGTAATATCAGAATGTATATGGTGGGTGGTGTAAAACCTTCAATAGAAGCTTCCGGAAAAAAACAGATTACCACAAACACATCTTCAAAAGGGATTGAAGTGAAAGGCAATAACCTTGCCCTGGAAGCTGGTTTTGGCTTTGATTTATACTATCCGCTGTTTAAGTTCTCGCCAGAAATACGTTTCTCAAGAGGTATTATGAATGTGATGGATAAGAATGATGATCCGTTTAGTCAACCCCTGAATCGCCTTAATACAAATACAGTTACAATCTATTTCCTCTTTCAATAATGAAGAAGCGAATTGCATTAATAACCGGCGCGACTTCTGGAATCGGAGAGGCAACAGCCAGGTTACTGGCAACCGAAGATTTTAATCTTATTCTTTGTGGCCGTCGCGCAGATCGACTGTCGGAAGTTGCCACTGAACTTTCAGCTGTCACAGAAATCATAACCTTGTCATTTGATGTCCGTGATCAGGCAGGCGTTAATCGTGCGCTGACTAGTTTACCCGGCAAATGGAAAGCCATCGACGTTCTTATAAACAATGCAGGAAATGCCCATGGAATGGATCCAATTCAGTCTGGCGACCTTCAGGATTGGGATGCTATGATAGATATAAATGTCAAAGGTCTTCTGTATGTTTCTCGCGAAGTTATACCCGGTATGACCGAACGAAAGGCTGGTCATATTATCAATCTGGGTTCCATCGCAGGCAAGGAGGTTTATCAAAACGGCAATGTCTATTGCGCCAGTAAATTTGCAGTAGACGCTCTTACGCGAGGTATGCGTATGGATCTCAACCCTTTTGGTATCAAAGTCACGTCAATAAATCCCGGAATGGTGGAGACTGAATTTTCATTAGTTCGGTTTAAGGGTAACGAGCAAAAAGCAGCGTCTGTCTACAACGGCATCCAGCCCCTGAAAGGGGAGGATATTGCAGATATAATCCGTTATATCGTCAATAGCCCTGCACATGTTATGCTTGCTGACATTACGGTCTTTCCAACGGCGCAGGGGAGTAGTACGGTTGTAAACCGTAAATTATAATTTATTGGGGTCAGGAATAAACGAGCGTGACGTAGCGTTATCCGTTACTTGCTCATTTAGACGAAGCAATTACTTTATATAAATTTCAACAAAGTTTCCTGATCAATCTCATGCTTGCCCTCAAAACTTATTTCTATAGGTTTTATTTTTAACCTGGAGGCCAGATCGTGCATTTCAGAAAATCGGTCATCACTTAAGAAGGGATCAGATTTACCGTACACGAGGTAAGTTTCTTTGGTGTTGAGTATTTCATGTCCTCTATCAAAATCCATATCCGGTGGAAAAAGCCCGCCCCAGAGGATGAGTCTATGAAATCTAATATTTCCACTAATTGCCCATCTCGATGCCGTTGCCGCGCCC
>WUUC01079226.1_pt1 | contig 13088 bp, 13 predicted proteins | sample 6278441 | NCBI WGS metagenome assembly WUUC01 (sample SAMN13675441, study PRJNA597444) | soil metagenome | isolation source: soil | place: USA: Washington | collected 2017-10 | reverse complement strand
TGACGTGTGGATCGAAGGCGCCACTGCGGATCCAGATGACGCCGCCGCGCGCGACGCTGCCTTGAGGATCGCGTGCGCGTGACCGTGCGGCTCTTCGCGCGACTGCGCGATCTGGTGGGCGCCGGCGAACTGGAGCGCGATGTCGCCGCCGGCGCCACCGTGCGCACCATCTGGGACGCTCTGGCGGAAGAGCATCCGGCGGTGCAGCCATACGCCGGATCGATGTCGTGCGCGGTGAACGCCGAATACGCGCGCATGTCTACGGCGATCAACGACGGCGATGAAGTCGCTTTCCTGCCTCCGGTATCCGGCGGGCAACCGGACGGGTATGTTTGACAAGCTGGCGTCGATCGAAATGCGTTACGAAGGACTGATGGCGTCGCTCGGCACATCGGCGGTGCAGAGCGATCCGGCCGAATTTCGCAAGCAATCGAAGGCACTGTCTGACATCGAACCGCTGGTCGAAAAGTATCGCGAGTACAAAGTCGTCGCGGCTGAAATTGCGCAAGCCGAGGAGTTGGCCAACAGCGCCGACGCCGAGATGCGCGCGCTCGCCGACCAGGAGCTCACCGAGCTCGGGACGCGGCGCGACCATCTCATTACCGAACTCAAGTTTTTGCTGCTGCCCAAGGATCCCAACGACGAGAAGAACGTGATCGTCGAGCTCCGCGGCGGTACCGGCGGCGAGGAAGCGGCGCTTTTTGCCGGCGATCTCTATCGCATGTACACGCGTTACGCCGAGCGTCAGCGCTGGAAGATAGAGATCATGTCGCTCAGCGAGGCGGGCCAGGGCGGCATCAAGGAAGTCATCTTCAACATCGAAGGCCGTGGCGCCTACAGCAAGCTGAAATATGAAAGCGGCGTCCATCGCGTGCAGCGCGTGCCCGCGACTGAAGCGAGTGGCCGCATTCACACATCGACAGCAACCGTGGCGGTGCTTCCGGAAGCCGACGAAATCGACATCCACATCGAAGCCAAAGACCTCCGCGTCGACACATTTTGTTCCAGCGGCCCGGGCGGCCAAAGCGTCAACACAACCTACTCTGCAGTCCGCGTCACCCATATTCCCACCGGCCTGGTCGTCTCGCAGCAGGACGAAAAGTCGCAGATCAAGAATCGCGCAAAAGCAATGAAGGTGTTGCGCTCGCGCCTCTATGAAATGGAGATGCGTAAGCAGCAGGACGCGATCGCGAAAGAACGGCGCGGGCAGGTCGGGACCGGCGAGCGCTCAGAAAAGATCCGTACCTATAACTTTCCGCAAAGCCGAATCACGGATCACCGCATCAACTACACGACTCACCAGTTGTACGCCGTGCTCGATGGCGCGATTGACGAACTGGTCGACGCGCTGACGACCTTCTACACCGCACAGCAATTGAAGGACGCGACCGAGTTGCGGCCGGACACATCGGACCCAGACGACGCGTCGCCGACGCCGGTGTAAGTCGGGTGTGACGCTACGCGACTTCGTAGCACAGGCGACGCGCGAGCTGCAGCACGCGGGCATTCGTGTCAACGAGGCGGCGCTTGACGCTGAACTGCTCGCGCGAGATGTCCTCGCTTGGGACCGTGCGACCTGGCTGCTGCGCCGCGAAGAAGCCCCGCCCGACGACTTCACGCGGCGGTACGCCGCACTAGTCAGCCGTAGGGCAACACGCGAACCACTCGCCTACATCCGCGGCGTGCAGGAATTCTGGGGTCGTGCCTTTCATGTGGCACCGGGGGTGTTGATCCCGCGACCTGAGACAGAACTACTAGTTGAGGAAACCCTCGCATTGACTGCGGCCGATACCGCACTTGAGGTCTTTGATATCGGCACGGGCAGCGGCTGTCTGGCGATTACTCTCGCGCTCGAACGGCCGCTGGCGCGTGTCCGAGCGAGCGATATCTCGCAAACCGCGCTCGACATTGCCACCCACAACGCGCGGACGCACGGAGCGGCTGTCGATTTCAAACACGGATCGCTGCTGGCGGGCGCGAATGGTCCGTACGACGTGATTGTGTCGAACCCGCCCTATGTAGCGGAGCGCGAGCGCAGCGAACTCGCCCCCGAGGTCCTGCGCGAACCGGCGACGGCGCTGTTCGCGGGCGCCGATGGATTACGCGACATCCTGCAGATACTCGAGATCAGCGCGCGCGCGCTCAAACCAGGTGGACGATTGCTGATGGAGATTGGATACGGGCAGGACGTAGCGCTGGCCACTGCTGTCGCGTGTCAAACCGGCGTGCGTTTGAGGCGGATAGTGCCCGACCTTCAGGGCATCCCGCGCGTGGCCGTTGTCGAACGCCTCAGCGATTCGGGATAACGAGTTGCTGGCCGGGGAAAATCTGGTCCGGGTCGTTCAAGCGATCGCGGTTCGCCTCGAAGATGTCGACCTCACGGCTGGCGCGACCCAGGTAGGCTCGGGCGATTGATGCCAGCGTCTCACCCGCGGCGACGGTGTGCAGGCCGCGGATGTCGCTGCGCGCGACAGAAATATCGAGAACGACATCGCGCTCCCAACCATCGTGTTCCTTGATGGCGCGCCAGAGCAGATCCTTCTGTAGTTGATACTGTGCGGCGCCGGAAAGAACGAGTCTGCCGCCGGCAGCACTGAGCGCAAAGTTTTTAATGTCGAGTTGGCGTGCGACCTCGTGGAGATCCGCGTACTCCTCGGTTGCGGGAAGGCTATTTCCCAGCTCGGCAACAGTTTGCCTAAGCTGAGCATTGGACGACCACTTTCCCACTACGCGGGCTATACTCGCCGCCATGAACTGTCTCTTCTGCAAGATTGCCGCCGGGGAGATTCCCTCAAAACAGGTTTATCAAGATGACGAAGTGATCGCTTTCGACGACATAAATCCTCAGGCGCCCACCCACGTTCTAATCATCCCGCGTCGGCACATTGCGACCTTGAATGATTTGACGGAAACCGACGACGCGCTGATCGCAGCCATGACGCGTCGAGCGGCAGCGATTGCGAAAGAGCGTCGCATCGATCAGGCTGGCTATCGCACGGTGTTCAACTGCAACGGCGATGCAGGACAGACGGTGTTTCACATTCACCTGCATCTGATCGGCGGCCGCCGGATGAGCTGGCCGCCCGGCTAGGCTGGGCGAAACAGGTCACATCCGGTCTGCGAAACGCGCGAGCAGGTAGCGACCCCGCCTCTGCTCACGATTGAATTCGAAATCCACCGCCGTAAAACCCGCAGCGAAACATTTTTCGAAAATCTCTCTCGTGGCCATGCGCCACTCCAGCGCCAGATCCGGTTCTTCCTGTTGCATCTCGGTAAATGACGCCGGGACCTCTACCCACGCGCGTCGGTCGGCGCGCGATAGGTCAACCGACTCGCACACCTGCCATCTCCCCTGCGTTCGCGTCGGATTGATGGTTGGCGCCGCGCTCGCATCCGCCGCACGCATCGTGATTGCGCCGTCCCGCGTAATCCGACGCTCGACGTGAGGCTCGCGCAATTTCCATTGCACGACGAACCGGTCGGTCGGCGTACCGCGATGCAGGCTGCTGGTTGAATCGCCGTAGAGATTTTCGACGTACTCGTCCGCGGTGACCCCTAGCTTGGCGAAGTTCAAGTGCGCGTTGAGCGCTTGCAGCGGGTCGAACGTCCATTCCATGAGCTCGAAACCGGCAGCAATGGCACGGTCGCGTTGCGCGAGTTTCAACGTACGACCGACTCCCGTCGCGCGATACTCCGGTAGCACTCCCATCATGTGCGACCACTGGCTCGGACGACCATCCTTCATGCCAACGATGGAGTAAGCGAATCCGATCATGCGATCGGGCCCGTCGAATGCGCCCAACAGAATGCCGCCTCGCTTGACCGTGATGATAAACACTGGCACCGTCACGACATCCGTCCAATCCGTATACCCCCAGATCGCCCGCTCCAGATCGACGACGGTCTGGTAGTCGGGAATGCCGTGAAGGTCGCGAATCTGAATCGCCATGTCAGATTAAGGATAGGAGCTGATGGAGTGAGGTGATCACTACGGTTCCGGCTGGTAGCGACGGCGGCACATCACCGGATCGTCGCAACAAAATGCCGCGCATGCCGGAGGCGATTGCACCTTCGATATCGGCTTTGAGGCTGTCACCGACCATCATCGCGAGGTCGGCGCTGACTCCGGCTTTGGCGAGCGCCGTTTCAAAGATACTGCGATGCGGCTTCATGTAGCCATGTTCGGCTGACGACACCATCGTCGAGATGAGCGAGCGGAGCCGAAAGTGCTCGCAGAACGCGTCGAGACTGCGATGAGAATTCGAGATGACGCCGATGGTCAGGCCTCGAGCGACCAGCTCAGTGAGAACCGGTTCGACATCTTCGTACATCTCGAAATGATGATTGCCCGCCCATTGTTCGTAAATACGCTCGGCAATGCGCACCACCGACGGACCCCGCCCGCCCATGTGCTCGATGATGGTCGCGGTGTAGTGGACGAAGAGGGAGGCGTCGTAGAGCGGTTCTTCAACTTCATCGAGGATGAAGGACGCAGCAGCGACGGCTGATTCGAACCTCGATGCGTCGATCGCGACGCCCTGGTCGGCGCAGAAACGCACGTAGCCCTCGCCCTGGAAGGTTGGTCCCGGATAGATGAGGGTGAAATCGACGTCGAAGAAGACGGCGCCTAGCGCAGCCCGCGCACCGGCCGGCACGGTCATGCTGAGGGTTTGGATTGCCTCACGGCTGCCGCGGGTTGACCGGCGCCGGCGCCAGTCGTCAACAAGGGACTGTCACCTGGTTGGGAAGGTTTCCAAGGCCCCGCCACGACGATGGCGGCGTGATTCGGATCGAACAGGCGCGCGGCCACGCGATTGACGTCGTCGAGGGTAACCGCTTCGAGGAAGGCGGGCAGATCCTTATCGTGATTCGGTCCGAGCGCGTGAAATTCGCTGCTCAAGAGAAACCCCGCGATCGCGCCGTTGGTTTCCAGCTGACGCGGGATTGAGCCAATCAGATAGCGTTTCGACTCGTTCAGCTCCTTGAGCGTGAGCCCTTCTTCGCTGACCATCAGCAATTCGCGGTCGATTGACGCGAGCGTGCGTTCGACATCCTTCCCGGCGACACCCGCGCGGATCATGAGCGGTCCGGCGTCAAGGCTTGCGTCGAGACTGCTCGACACGTAATACGCCATGCCCTGCCGCTCGCGAATGCTGTCCCCAAGGCGGCCGCCCAGTGCGTATTGGCCAAGCGCGTTGTTCATCACCCATGCCGGGTAATAGTCCGGCTCTGCCCGTCGCACCCCGATAAACGCATATGCGATGTCGGCTTGTGCCTTGTTCATCATCGGCACGGCGGTGAGATCGCGGGCAGCGGGCGAAGACAATTCCGGCAAGCGCGGTTCCGGGCCGCGCGCACCTTCCCATGTCTCAAACTCGCGCGCAGCTGCCCGCAGCACAGTCTCGGGATCGACGTCCCCCACGACCACTAGCGTCGTGCCTTCCGGCGTAAACCACGTGCGATGGAAGGCAACGAGATCGTTTCGCGTGAGGGCCTGGACCGTGGCGAGGGTGCCGCGCGGCCGACGTCCGTAGGGGTGATGCGGATAGAGCCGCGACATGAGAACGTCAACCGCCATCGCGGCGGGGTCGTCTTCGTCCTGCAAAATGGCGGTCATCAGCTCGGCGCGCCGTGTCTCGACTTCGTGTTCATCGAACAGCGGTCGCCGAATGACATCCGCCACCATGGCGAAGATCGCCTCGAAGTCCTCGGCCAGACACGTCGCACTGACCGTCAGTTGGTGACGGCCGGCCATGGCCGAGAGCGAGGCGCCGCGTCCATCCAGTTCGTCGGCGATTTGTTCGGCGCTGTAGGTCTCGGTGCCGCGATCGAGCACGCGGGCGGCGAGTGCAGCGGTGCCTTCCTGTCCACTGGGATCGTAAAAGGAACCCGCGCGCAGTCCGACCAGAATGGTTACCGCCGGCGTGGTGCGCGTTTCCTTTGCGAGCACCACGATCCGGTTCCCCAGCTGACGCCGCAACGGCTCAAGTGCCATGCACCACCTCAGGCTCGAACCAGCCAATGGTGCGGTTGTCGGCGGTGAGATATCGGCGCGCCACCGCGTTCACTTGATCCACGGTCACCGTGGCCAGCCGTGGAATGAGATTCTGGAACGTCTTCCAGCTGCCGATGGTTTCGAAGTACCCAAGCTGATGGGCAATATCGGTCACTGAATCGATTTCGTAAACAAACCTCGCACGCAACTGGGTGCGGACCTTCGTGAATTCGGCTTCCGTGATTCCGTACTGCGCCAGGCGATCGACTTCGGTCAGGATCGCTTCCTCGACGTTCTTCAGAGTCTGCCGCTCGGCGACGGTACCCCAGATGTAATAAAGGAATGGGTGCTCGGTCGGCAGCACCGCCCCACCGACATTGGAGGCCAGTCCGCGGTCCACGACGGCGCGATATAGTCGTGCGCTCCGTTGCGGCGTCGGCACTTGGTGACCTGACCACAGATTTACTCCCGACGCGCCGCTGAGCGCGGCATCGATGAAAAGCATCGGGAAAAAGTCGGGGTCCGACACCGCCGGGGCATGAAAGGCCGCGCGCCAATAGGCCGTGGTCCCTTCCTTGCGAAAGTGCACTCGCCGCTCGGCCTGTTGCGGTGGTTCAATGCTGCCGCGCACGCGCGGCGGCGTATCGCCGGCGGGAATGGCACCGAAGTGGTGCTCTACCTGCCGCAGCACCGTGTCGGTGTCGACGTCGCCGACAATCACGAGCGTCGCATTGTTGGGAATGTAGAAACGCCGGTAGTGCCCGTACAAATCGTCCCGGGTCATCGTCTCCAAATCCGACAACCAGCCAATGGTCGGGTGTTGGTACGGATGCACGCGGAAGGCGGCGGCCGTCAGTTCGATATCCAGTAACTGCTCGGGATCGTTCTCGCCGCCTTTGAGCTCGGAAATGATGACGGTCCGTTCCGACTCGCAATCATCCGGCGTGTAGAGGCACGCGCTCATGCGTTCGGCTTCGATGAAAAGCATGCGATCGAGCGCATCGCTCGATGCCGTCTCCAGATACGTGGTCTGATCAATCCACGTGTACCCGTTCCAAGTGCCCCCGAACTGTTCGATGATGCCCTTCACCTGGTCGCGCGGGATGTTGCGCGTCCCTTTGAAGTTCATATGCTCGACCCAGTGCGACACGCCGGTCAGACCGGGGCCTTCGTCTTTCGAGCCGACCTTGTACCAACACCAGACCGAAGCGAGCGGCGCGGTGTGGACTTCCTGCACAAGTACTTTGAGGCCGTTATCTAGAACGGTCTCGCGCACAGCAGGAGCGGCTACTTCGAGGCGCGACACAGCCATAGGGCCATTATTACAATAGACAGACCGCCATGCCCGAGTGGAAGGACACCTGCAACCTGCCCCGAACTGCCTTCTCGATGAAGGCGAATCTCCAAACGGCTGAGCCGGAAGCGATTGCTCGCTGGGACGCCATTGATTTATATGGCCAGCTCCGCCGTGCGCGGTCAGGCGCCCCGACGTACGTGCTTCACGATGGGCCCCCGTACGCGAACGGGGAAATCCACATCGGCACGGCGCTCAACAAGGTGCTCAAGGACCTGGTCGTCAAGTCGCGAAGCATGGCGGGCTTCGATGCACCGTACGTGCCGGGGTGGGACTGCCACGGGTTGCCCATCGAGCTGAAGGTGGATCGCCAGCTCGGCCCCAAAAAGCGCCAAATGTCGGTTGCCGATTTCCGTCGGGAGTGTCGGGCCTACGCCGCCAAGTACGTCGACATCATGCGCCGGGACTTCAAGCGATTAGGGGTCTTCGGCACCTGGGACGACCCCTACCTGACGATGGAATTCGGGTACCAGGCCGCAATCGTGCGCGCCCTCGGCCGCTTCGTTGAAGCCGGCATGGTCTATAAGGGCAAGAAGCCGGTGCACTGGTGCATGCACTGCCGTACTGCATTGGCAGAGGCTGAGGTGGAATACGAGCCACACACATCGCCGTCGGTGTACGTGGAATTTCCGCTGGCTCCTGAAAGTGCTGCTGAGCTAGCGAAGCGTGTGCCCGCGCTTGCTGGACGGCAGGTATCAGTCCTCATCTGGACGACGACGCCGTGGACGCTTCCCTCGAACCTCGCAGTCGCGTTTCATCCCGATTTTGAATACGGCGCGTACGCAGTTGCAGGCGCGGCGAAGCAGGGGGCATCGCCGCAGCCAGGGGCAGACACTGTCATCATCGTCGCCAAGGATCTCGCCGAGCAGGTTGGCGCAACCATCGGCCGCCCGTTTGGGCAACCGCTTGCGACGTTTGAAGGCCGCGTCCTCGAGCGACTGAATTTTCGTCATCCGCTTTACGCGCGCGATTCCCTCGCCGTTCTTGGCGACTACGTCACGCTCGAAGCGGGAACCGGTGCCGTGCATACGGCGCCCGGACACGGCGCGGACGATTACCACACCGGCATCAAATACGGCCTCGATATCTACGGACCGCTCGATCCCGGCGGCCACTATCTCGACACCGTGGAACTGTTCGCGGGACAACAAGTGCTCGAGGCCAACCCGCGCATCGAAGCGGCGCTCGCCGAGCGTGGGCGGCTGTGGCACCGCGAGAACTACGAGCACTCGTATCCGCACTGCTGGCGCTGTCACAACCCGGTCATTTTTCTGGCAACGTCGCAGTGGTTCATCTCGATGGACACGGGTGATCTGCGTGGGCGTGCTCTCAAGGCTATCGACGATACGCGCTGGATTCCGTCGTGGGGGCGGGAGCGCATTTACAACATGATCGCCAATCGACCGGATTGGTGTATCTCGCGCCAGCGATCGTGGGGCGTGCCAATTCCCGCGCTCGACTGCAAATCGTGTGGCCAGCCGGTACTCACCAAGGCACTGGTCGATCGCGCCGCCGCGGTGTTCGACGTCCACGGCGCCGACGCGTGGTACGAGCGGCCAGTCGAAGAATTCGTGCCCGAGGGTCTCACCTGTCCCTCATGTGGCGGCCACGATTTCGAACGCGAGTTCAACATCCTCGATGTGTGGTTCGACTCCGGGTCGAGTCACGAGGCGGTGCTACCGCGGCGGAAGGAACTGCGCTGGCCGGCTGACATCTATCTCGAAGGGTCCGACCAGCATCGCGGCTGGTTCCACAGCTCCCTGCTCGTTGGGCTTGGCACCCGTGGCCGCGCGCCGTTCGATCAAGTGTTGACGCATGGCTTCGTGATGGACGAGAACGGGCGAAAGATGTCGAAATCGCTCGGTAACACCATCGCGCCGCAGGATGTGATGAAGCAGAGCGGCGCCGATGTGTTGCGGCTGTGGGTGTCGATGGTCGATTACCGCGAGGACATCCGCCTCGGCAAAGAAATCCTGGCACGCGTTGTCGAGGCGTATCGCAAGTTTCGAAACGTTATCCGGATACTCGTCGCCAATCTCTACGACTTCGATCCGCGAGTCGCAATGGTGGCGCCGGACCAGATGGTAGAAGTCGATCGCTGGGTCATGGCGCGCTACGCCTCTGTGGCGTCGCGCATTGTCACGGCCTACGACGATTACGATTACCCCACCATCTACCAGCACGCGAATAGTTTCATTACCGTCGATCTAAGCGCGTTCTATGTGGACATCACCAAGGACCGCATGTACACATTCGGCTCGACCTCGCAGGCACGACGATCAGGTCAAACCGCGATGTATCTGATTGCCGATGGATTGGCGCGACTGCTTGCCCCGATTCTGCCGTTCACGATGGATGAGTTATGGCGCACCCTGCCGGGCGAGCGAGAACCGTCCGTACATCTCGCTCTCTTTCCGTCTGCCCTCGAGCAATGGCGCAACGATGACTTGTTGGGACAATGGGACCGTCTGCGTCAGCTGCGCGACACGGTCAACGCCCAACTCGAGGAGGCGCGTCAGCTGAAGACGATTACTTCAAACTTGTCCGCCAAGGTGATGCTCGAGCTCGATGATCCGGCTTGGTTGTCTGAACATCGAGACTTTCTACCGTCGTTGTTCGGTGTGTCTGACGTCGCCTTTGGTCCGCCGCGATCACACGCGGCGCACCAGACTGGCCAGGCCGCGACGGCGCTGTCAGTGCAGGTGCGAGTTGAGAAAGCTGAGGGCACGAAGTGCGAGCGATGCTGGCGCTATGTCCCGTCCGTCAGTGACGAGCCGCAATTTCAAGGCCTTTGCGAACGCTGTGTTAGAGCATTGGGGAACGGGTGATCGCGATCGTCGCGGCCGCATCCCGACGGCTCGAGATCCTTATCGTGACCGTCATTGTCGTTTCCGACCAGATCACGAAAGCGATGGTACGAGGCGCGCTGCAATTGCACGAAAGCATGACGGTCATCCCCGATCTGCTGAACCTCACGCGTGTGCATAACAGCGGGGCGGCATTTGGCATGCTCAACTCGATGGAATTCCCGGGCAAAACCCTCGCGCTCACGGCCATCGCCAGCCTGGCGCTCGCGGGAGTCATCTGGTACGCGATGTCGGTGCCGCTGACGGATCGCTTCGCCCGAGCCGGCGTGGCATTGATTCTCGGTGGTGCGATCGGCAATTTGATCGATCGCGCAACCGCCGGATACGTGCTGGACTACGTGGACTTCTATTACAACGGTTGGCACTTCTGGGCATTTAACGTCGCCGACGCCGCAATCAGCATTGGCGTGGTCTTCATGGTTTTCGATTTAGTGGGGCTGGGACGCCGTGCATCCAATTCTGTTTGACCTCGGACCGCTCACGATTTATTCCTACGGCGTCCTGCTCGCCGCCGCCTATTTGCTCGGACTCTGGATGGCCGCGCGGCGGGCGAAAAAGGCGGGACTCGATGCCAACAAGGTGCTCGACCTTGGCATCTGGGTGATCATCGCCGCGCTCATCGGCGCGAAGGCACTCCTGTTTGTCGTCGACTTCGAGCAGTTCACGGCCAGCCCCCAGGAGTTTATGACGCTGCTGCGCTCGGGCGGCGTCTTCTACGGCGGGCTGATCGCCGCAATCGTTGTCTGCATTTACCAGCTGCGTAAACACAAGCTGCCTCTATGGACGTCTGGCGATTTGTTTGCGCCGGGGATTGCGCTCGGTTACATGGTGGGACGATTGGGTTGCCTCGCGGCCGGGTGCTGTTACGGCAAGCCGACGGATGTCCCGTGGGCCGTGACCTTCACCGACCCGATGGCGAACCTGAATGTGGGGACGCCGCTCAACGTCGCGCTGCATCCGACACAGCTCTATGAGTCGCTCGCGGGCCTCATCATTCTGGTCTTGCTGCTCGTGATCGAACGTCGCGGTCGCGCGTTTGCCGGGCGCACGTTCTGGTTGTTCGTGCTGTTCTATGCGATATCGCGGTTCATCATCGAGTTCTACCGCGGCGACGACCGCGGGCTTGTGCTCGACATGCTGTCGACGTCGCAGTTTATTTCCGTGGTGCTGACGCCACTGAGCCTGGTGATGTTGTGGTATTTGAGTCGCCCGTCACAGCCGCCAGCAGCCGAGACGCCGGCACGCCCTCGCAAGCCGCGCTTCGCGTGACGTCGAGTCCACAGATGCGCACAGATAACGCGGATATGTCCTCGCCAACCTGGGCGTGACTAAGAATCCACAGATGCGCGCAGATAACGCAGATATGCCCGAGCCGCAGCGGGCGCAGCCCGCTTGCAAGGACAAGGCGAGGCCAAAAGAAAAAGCGTGGTGTGATGCTGACGCTCTTTCTTTTGACCTCGCCTTGTCCTTGCCAACCGGCGGCCTCCGGCCGCCGGTGCGGCTCGACTTCGGCGTGCCAGACGTGCGCGACACATCGGTGCTATCTGTGTCATCTGCGGCTGGTTTTGTCCTTGGGCGAAGCAGGCGTTTATAAATGCATCGCGTCGAGCTCACCGTGGACGCCGACTACGACGGTCTGCGGCTCGATCGCTTTCTCGCCAGCGAGGTCCAGGGGCAATCGCGCTCGCAAATCCAGCGGCTGATCGAGGAAGGGCGCGTGACGCTTCCGCGCGTCAAAGTACTGAAGGCCAACACGCCGGTGAAGGAAGGGGACCTGGTCATCCTCGACGTTCCCGATGCCGTGGCCGCCGCGCCGGCGGCCGAAGCGATCCCCCTGGATATCCTCCACCAGGATTCCGACATCATCGTGGTGAACAAGCCAGCAGGCATGGTGGTCCACCCGGGCGCGGGCAACGAGACCGGTACGCTCGTCAATGCGCTGCTGCACCACGTCACCGATTTGAGCGGCATCGGCGGACAAATTCGCCCGGGTATCGTCCATCGCCTCGACAAAGGGACTTCGGGCGTGATGGTCGTCGCCAAGCACGACAAGGCACATCAGGAGCTGGCGCGACAGTTTCACGATCGCGAAGTTGAGAAAGCATACGTGGCGCTGGTCTGGGGCCTGGTGCAGCAGCGTAAGCGTATCGACATCCCGATCGGTCGCGACCCGGTGCACCGCGAAAAAATCTCGACACGCGCACGGCGCGCGCGCTCGGCGGTGACGCGCGTCACATGGGCGCGACACATACCCGGTCTGTCATTGCTGCGGGTAGCAATTGCGACCGGACGGACCCACCAGATACGGGTTCATCTCAACGCCATTGGTCACCCCATTGTCGGCGACGCGTTGTACGGGGGCATTCATCGTCGCGTGCCAGTGCAGTTGCGTCCCGTGTTGAAACTCTCGCGGCCGTTCCTTCACGCCGAACGACTGGCGTTCACGCAGCCGCAAACCGGTGAACGTCTGGAATTCACCGTGCCATTGCCGGAAGACCTGCGATCCGTGTTGCAGGCGCTCGACGAAGATTTGTTGAACATGCTTGAACAGACGGAGCCGCTCGATGACGGAGAAGAAGCAACCGACGATTGAGAAGCGCGAAACGATTTACGAAGGACGCATCTTTCGGCTCGAACGGGACCATGTTCGTCTCCCATCAGGCCATACCGTGCCGATGGAAGTCGTGCGGCACCCCGGATCGGTCGTGCTGCTGCCGATGCCGTCGCCCGACAAGATCGTGCTGATTCGCCAATACCGCTACACGATCGACCAGTGGATCTGGGAGTTGCCAGCCGGCAGCTTGAAACCCGGTGAAGATCCGGTGGAGGCGGCGGCGCGTGAGTGCGAGGAAGAAATCGGGCAAGTGCCGGG
>WUUC01217950.1_pt1 | contig 13089 bp, 5 predicted proteins | sample 6278441 | NCBI WGS metagenome assembly WUUC01 (sample SAMN13675441, study PRJNA597444) | soil metagenome | isolation source: soil | place: USA: Washington | collected 2017-10 | reverse complement strand
TGCGCCGAGCAGTCGGTCGTCCAGGAGACGCTCGACGCCTGCACGGTCGAGAACGTGCGCCAGATGAAGCACGCCTTCAAAGCCTTGATGGTGGCGCACGGCCGCGCTTACCGCCACCCCTATCAGACCAGGCTGCAACTGCTCGACGTGGACATGACGGGGCTGCCCTGCGGGCATCGGGCTGAGAAAGCCAGTAAAGGCTACTTCGCCAACCAGCGGGGCCGCCACGGGCGGCAGATGGCCCGCGTAGTCGCCACCCACTACGAGGAGGTGGTCCTCGACTGGGTGGGCCCCGGCAACGTCCAACTCAACAAAGTGCTACGTCCACTCATTGAGGAGACGGAATGGATGCTCGACCTCGACGCCGGCAAGCGCGCGCGCACCGTGCTGCGCATCGACGCGGGCGGCGGGAGCATCAATGATGTCAACTGGTTACTGCGGCGGGGCTACCACATCCACAGCAAGGATGTCTCCGCGGAGCGGGCCGCCGGCATCGCGCCGACGGTCAAGGAGTGGTTCGTTGACCCGCTCCACCCCGGCCGGCAGGTCGGGTGGGCGACGTGCCCGAGCGACGGCTACGAGCGCGAGGTGCGCCGCCTCATCGTGCGCTGGCAGAAGCGGAACGGGCGGGAGTGCTTCGCGGCGCTGCTCTCGACGCTGTCGCCTCGCGGGGTGCTCGACCTGCTCGGCGCGAAGCCGGGGTTGCTCGCCGACCCGCAGGCCGTCGCGCTCGCTTATGCTTACTTGTATGACAAGCGGGGCGGCAGCATCGAGATCGAGATCAAGGAGGACAAGCAGGGCTTCGGGCTGACGAAGCGGAATAAGAAGCGGTACTACGCGCAAGCCGTGGTCGTGCTGCTCTCGGCGCTGGCGCATAACGTGGTGGTCTGGTCGCGCGAGTGGCTGAGCGACGTGTCAAAGATCAGGCGGCACGGGGTGTTGCGGATGGTGCGGGATGTCTTCCACGTCTGCGGCTTCGTGGAAGTGGGGGCGAAGAACGCCATCAAGCGCATCGTGCTGAACAGGGCGGCGGCGTGGGCGAGGCGGTGCGCTAACTCCTTACGAGCGTTGCTCAAGCAACAGCACGTGCGCGTCTCTTTGGGCGAAACTTAGGTATGTAAGATTGGGAATTAAACGTTACGGTCATTCCGCCTAATATCCTCTACCATAAGATTAATTCCTTCGATTCGAATGATTGCGAGAATTTCATTGACAGCCAGTCATTATGGAAATAGTGTACGCGCCACGGGGAACGATCACGGGAAACTCACTTCCTCTTACAACGCGGAATCTTTGCGCGATGTAAACTCCTTTAAGCCGTCCCAGCTTGGTCGCAGCGATAGGTAAGGTAAACTCACAAAAGGCGGAGATTCAAACCTGTCTCACAGGAGCAAGTCTTATGCTACGCCGTACACCCCTCACACCCGACCCCACGCTTAGAGTGCCGAAAGCCGTTTTGCCGACGTGGTTAGCGGCAACGCTGGTCGCACTGACCGCGCTGTGTTTGCACCCGGACGTCGCGCCATCTTACGGCCAGGCGGTCAGACGAGGCGAACAAGCCAGACCGCCGAGCGTGCCTGTGTCGCGGCTGGAGATTCCTCCCGGCGAGGTTGGGTATTGCGGCACCACGCCGTCGGCGGTCTACGAGATGAACCGGCGTGCCCACGCGCGCGGCGGCGGCGAGGCCGCGCAGGCGCGCACGGGCGTACTACCTTCGCCGGCCAGCGTCTTCACGCAGCAGGGCAACTTCCCGCCCACGCAGGTCGTGACCTGCGGCAAGTTCCGACTGTATTACGAAGACTTCCTGCAAGGGGCCGCCGGCTTCAACGACGCGAGCGTCGGCGCGGCCCGCCGCACTACGCTCTGCGCCGTGCTCGACTACGTCGAGGACACCCTCGCCCTCAACGTCAACCCCCCGAACGACTACATCGACCTCTACATAGACCACTCGTGGAGCGCCCTCAACCCCGCCCCGACCAACGTCCGTTACCTCGCCACGGGCGGGACGTACTACGCCTCGAACTCCGGCTACGGCAACACGCCCGGCTACTACGACGGCAACGTGATGCTGCACGCGACGACCGGCACCGACCCCGAGCCCGGCGTCTACGACGGCGTCATCCTCGTCAACTTCGACAAGTTTTACGTGAGCAACCCCCCGTTCCCACTCGCCGCGTATCCGATCTGCTATTGGGACAATTACCAGAACACGGCGGGCAGCTGTTGCTTCGACCTGTATTCCGTGCTGATGCACGAGGTGACGCACGCGCTGGGCTTCCTGAGCGGCGTCGCGGAGGACTCCAACCTCAACGCGGTCAGCGCCGTGCCCGGCAACGGCTTTACGAGATTCGACGACAAGTTCCTCTACCACTACCCGACCAACGCTTGCGCGGGGACGCCGCAGAAGGTCGTGACCGGCCCGCAGTCGTCGCCGTCGGTCAACCCGGCGGTGAGCGGCCAGACGAATGAGTTGCGCAGCAACCGCATCTGGCTCCGCAACGGGCCGGTGTCCGAGAATCACCCGATCTACTCGGGGACGATCAACCCAAACTTCAGCCCGCTGGCGGTCGGCTCTCTGCTCTCGCACTTGGCCGGCGCGCCCCTCTCGTTCACGGCGATGAGCCAGTACGCGCCGGGCTTCCAGCCGAACTACGTGATGGGGCCATACATCTCGACGGCGCAGCGCAAGCGCGAGTGGACGCTCGCCGAGCTGCGCCTCCTGCTCACGCTCGGCTACGGACTAAACCCGGCCTTCGGCGCGGCCACCGCGCTGGACATGGCTACGCTGCCCCAGACGAACGCCTCACTGTTGGCGAACAACAGCCCCGCCTACCGCACCAACTGCGGCCAGCAGCAACTGACCCACGGCGGGCCCTACAACTTCATGGAGACGCTCCCGGCCGACTTCACCATCACGAACAACAACACACCGGGCTCGGTCACGCCGCAGCTCACGATCAACGTCGCCGCGCTCGGCGTCGCCGACGCGCAGGGCGACCCGGTCACGGTCATGCCCGACACGCTCTTCGGCATCCGCGGCGTCTCGGGTAACGCCAACGACCACGCCGCGCTGGCGCTGAACACGGCGCGCGACCAGATCAGGTACAGCCCCGAGCCGGGATTCCACGGCCGCGCGCAGTTCGGCTTCTACCTCTTTGACGGGCACGAGCGCGGGGCGTTGCGCCTCGTCACCGTGGATGTGACGCCGGGCGGCTACGTCGTGCCGCCCGGCGGCCAGCTCGTCGTCAACCCCGGCTTCGAGGACGGCACCGAGTTCCGCCAGTACATTCAGAACCCGAACATCGAGCACAGCCCCGTCGTGGACTGGACATACGAAGGCGTCTTCGACGGGCAAAACCTCTCGGGTGCACACCCCTTCAACTTCCTCACGAACTGGTGGACGCTCGCGGGCGGCGACGTGATGTACAATCAGGGGTACGCATGCAACTGGGGCATGGGGCCTCACCCGCGGAATGGCGCCTACGGCGCTGTCGCGGCCAACTGGACGACGTTCAGCTTCGGCAACATCAACAACCCCGTCCCCGTCGCCTCGCCCGCGCCGAACGAGCGCTACCACCACTTCCAAGGCGGCCACAACTACACGACCCTCGCCAACCAAGTGCAGGGCTGTAACGTCTACCAGTTCGAGGCCGACCTCAACTTCCAGCACACGGGCTGGGCCGCCGGGCAGAACTTCACCTTCCAGCTCCAGTTCGTGAACAACCCCTCGCCGAGCCTGCACACGCAGGTCTACTACACAGTGCCGGTGCACGTGACGGTCTCGGCCGTCGCGCCCAACTCGTGGCAGCACGTGACCTTCAACTTCCAGTACTGCGGCGCGCCTACCTACTTCATGAACCTGCTCGTGCAAGGCATCCTGAACAACCCGCCGCCGGTGCTGACCGGGACGGGGAGCACCAGGGGGCTCAGCGAGACGTTCCAGCCCGCGGGCTACCCGGCGATCTTCGCCCCGTTCATCGACAACGTCTCGCTCAAGCAGGTCGTGCCCACGCCGGCGCTGACGCTCTCCGTCTCCGCCCAGCCGCCTTCGGGGAGCTGCCCGCCCACGCCTGTGACGCTGACGGGGCTGCCCGTCAACTACATCCCCTGCAACGCCACCTATACTTGGCAGCCGGGCAACCTCGCGGGCAACACCGTGACGGTGACGCTGAACACGACCACCACCTACACGCTCACCGTCGCCAGCACGAGCTGCCCGCAGTCGGCGTCCAGCTCGGTGACGGTGAATGTGCCGCCCGGCAACAACGTCTCGACGGGTTGGCCCAAGCACCCGACGGGGCGGCCCCGAGAGTTCTTCAACGCCGTGGGCCGGCTGCCGAACGGCGACCTCGTCGTGGCCGGCACCTTCATGATCAACGAGGTGTTCCCAGGCTTCCCCGTCTTCACCGCCGGTGCTGGCGAGCACCAGATAATCGTCTACCGCTTCAGCGAGACCTGCGGGACGGTGTGGGCCGTGACCCTCGGCAACCCACTCAAGACCGAGACCGTCAACGACCTCGCAGTGGACGCGGCCGGGAACATCTTCCTGACGGGCACCGTCCAGCAGAACACCAACTTCGGCGTGCTGGGGTCGGGCCCCGGGCCGGGCGCGTACGTGCTCAAGCTCAACGGGAACACCGGGGCCGTATTGGGCGCTCACGTCAGCGCTATCAATAACGGGGCGGAGGGGCGGGCCATCGCGCTCGACGCCGCCGGCAACGTCTACGTGGCCGGGGAATTCAAAGGCACGCTCAAGTTCGGCACGCTCCCGACATTGACCGCGACCGGCTGGCCCAGCACACAGCCGACCACCGACGTCTTCGTGGCGCGCTTCAGCAACGCGCTTGTGCCGGCCTGGAGCACGAGCTTCGGCACGCCCGCCAACGACACCGCGGGCGGGATAGCCTTCTCGCAGGGCGGCGCGCTGTACGTCGCGGCCAACGTCGGTGGTGGCGCGGCGGCCGCCCAAGTGCCGTCCGTCAGCGCCTTCTCGAACCTCGCCTCAGGGCCGTCGCAGGTCTTCGTCGGGCGCTTCAACAGCGGGACGGGGGCGTACATCGCTAACAGCGGCCGTATGGAGGGCAACGCCGCGGCGAACAGCACCGTGCATGATATGGTGGTTGACGGCGCGGGCGGCGGAACGGTCTACTTCACCGGCTCGTTCGACGGCGCTTTCAACACGCTCGCGAACCCGAACCGCGACGCCTACGTCGCGTCTTGGCAGTGGCAGACGGGCGCGCTGGTCAATAACTGGGTTCACAAGATGGGCGGGACCGGAGCGGACGTGGGGCGCGCTTTGGGCCTGGACGGGGCGGGCAATCTGTACGCGGCCGGCGACTTCGTCGGGACGGCCACATTCCCAAACTTGCCCTCGATTTCCGGCTCGACCCCTACCTCTGCCAACGTCTACGTCTTGAGGCTGTCCGTGGGAGGCACGCCCGCCTGGGCCACCGCAAGCCAGTCTTCGAACGTCGCCGGATCAGAGACCTACGCGCTCGCGCTAAAGGCGCACCCGACCAGCGCTTTCGTGGGAGGATACTTCACGGGCATGACTTCGTTCGGCACGACGAGTCTCACGGCGAGCACCGACACGGACTGCTACCTGGCGCGCCTCTCGCCGTCGGGTTTGTTCTATTAATATCGGTTCTGGTGCAAATAGCTGGGACAGAGCGCACGAGTGTTTCAGCGCGCCCGACCTCACGCGGCGAGTACTGCTTCCCACACATGCCGCACGCTCGCCCTGTCTCTCATTGCCACCGCTGAAGTGTCGAACTGCCCCTTCCTGATCTTCTGCACTAGCTCTATCCCGCCGATCGTTACTGCCGCATTCCTGAGTTGCTTGAAGCCGAGCATCGGATAAATGCGCTGCTTCACTCTTCGATGATCTTGCTCCACTATGTTGTTCAAGTATTTACTCGTCCAGACCTTCGTCTGCGGGCGCAGCACCCCACTCTTCTTGAGCCCTGCCACAGCCGAGTGTGTGGCAGGATAGCCGTCGAGCGTGATCCGCTCGGGTGCACCGTGCCGCTCTATTGCTCGTCTGAAGAATCGTTTGGCGGCAGCGATATCCCTGTGCTCGCTCAACAGGAAATCAACTGTCAGGCCGTGCTTATCGACAGCGCGGTAGAGGTAAGCCCATCGCCCTCCTACTCTGATGTACGTCTCGTCGACTCGCCACGAAGTGGCGACGGGTCGGGCATAGCGACGCCAGAGCTTCTCGAACTCCGGGACATAGCATTGGACCCATCTGAGAATAGTCGTATGAGAGACATCGACGCCGCGTTCGGCCATCATCTCGACCAGGCCGCGATAGCTCAACTTGTAGGTGATATACCAACGGACGCAGAGAACGATGACTGTACGGTCGAAGTGGCGGCCACGGAAGAGAGAGGGTGAGAGATGGAGCATGCTACGGATTATCGACTACTCTTCGCGTTTGCACCACAACCCAGGAGGGAGGCTGCGACCGGCTTCGCGACTCTGTCAATGACCTTGACAAGTGCGTCGAGTGAGGAGAGGCCCGCGGCCTCTGTCCAGACCCCCGTCCGGTCGTTGCCGATGAGGAGGATCGGCGCGTGCATCTCGCGCCCGGGGCTGTCGCCCGTGAAGTCCCGCACCAGCTTCGTCATCACGCCCTTCTCACCCGTCACGAGGGTCCAGCCGGGGCCGACGCCGTAGTCTGCCGCCCATTGTTTGACACGCTCAGGGGTGTCGGTCTCTGGGTCTCTGCTGACCGAGACGAAAAAGACGTCACTGCCAACTCTCTTCGCGAGCCGCTCCTGGAGCCTGGCGAGCCCGCGGCCCTGCATCGGGCAGGTGAACGTGCAACTCGTGAAGAAGAAGCTGATTACCACCACCTTGCCTTTGATGAGGTCGGAGTAGAAGCGCACCCTCCGCCCTTCCTGATTGAGCACCTCGACGTCCGGGATTTCGAGCCGCGCGCGGCCGATCGAGATCACACCCGGCCCCACCGCGGAAGCGACCTGTGGACTTTGCCCCCCGGGCGGCGCGTGTGGCGCGCCTGTCAGCTGGTCGTGCGCGTGACGATGCTGCGCGAGGGCCTGAGACGGCGCGAGGGCGCAGAGGAGAGACAGCCACGCGGCGGAGAGGAACACGCCTCGCGGCGACCGACCGGCGACTTTGCGTACGTGGACACTGAACACTTTATCACCTCCCTAAAAGCCACTCGGCGGACGGCCCGCGCGATCTATTGGAGGCTGAGGAGGACGAGAATTTCGCCCACGTCGCCCGCCAGCGGCTCCAAAGCTTTGCCGATGAGCGTGCCCGGCAGGTGCATCGGCCGGTCGCCGACCGCCACCGGCTCCGACTTCATCGCCACGCCCTCCCGGTCGCTCGTCACGAGCAGGTCGCCGACGCGGACGGGGCCGCGCGTGGCGTCTACCTTCACCCTCACGCGCCCGGTCGTCGCCACCATCAGCTTGCCCTCGCCCCGCTCGCCGAGGAGCACGCCCGGCCGCGCCGAGACGACGCCCGCGACTCTGGTGTCGTAGGCGGAGGAGGATGCCACGACGTGGTTCGGGCGCGTCGTGTCGAGGACGACGACCGTGCCGGCGGCAAGGCTCTGAGTGGAGGGCACCCACTCGGCCACGTCCTGATACTTGGCGTTGATGTTGCCGGTGACGTGGATATTGCCTACGACGTGGAGTTTCTCGGTCGGCTCGGTCGTGCCGACGCCGACGCTGCCGTCGCTGTAGGAGATGTTCGCGCCGCTCGTCGCCCACTGGCTCGGCGTGCCGCCGACCTGCGACCACGCCGTCTTACAGTCGCCGCCGAGGCAAAGGCCGCTGGCGTTGACATTGCCTGCCACGTCCAGCTTGTGCGCGGGCGCGGTGGTGCCGACGCCGACGTTGCCGGCGGGCATCACCGTGAGGGCGAGGATGTTATTCGCACGTAGCCCAAGCGGGTGGTTCGAGAGCGTCCCGACGATGCCGTAGGCCGACGTGTCCGAACCGATGAAGGTGTTGACGATGCCGTTACTCGCGGCGACGTAGGAGTTGCCGCCGAGCGCGACGTTCAAGCCCGGCAGCGTCGTGATCGCCGAGGTGCCTGCGCCGACGAACAGCTTCGAGCCGGGCGCGCTCGTGCCGACGCCGACGTTGCCCGTGTTGTAGAAGACGTTCGATCCGGAGGTCGTCCACTGGCTGCCGCCGACCTGATCCCAAGAGGTCTTGCAGTTATTGGCTATACACAAGCCGACCGAGGCGTTGACGTTGCCGAACACGTCGAGCTTATGCGCCGGGTTCGCCGTGCCGATGCCGACGTCGCCGACAGGGCTGATCCGCAATCTTTCAGCCATCGTGCCGGCGTTCGACGTGTAGAAAACAAGCTTGCCGGATGGGTCGGCGGTCGAAGGAGAGTCACTTCCGGAGATAATGACGGCCGTCCGCTTTTCGGCGCCCGTGTAGGCCGGAGAGCCGAACGTTATCCGGCCCATTTCGAGCCAACCGGCCGCGCTGTTGGTGAGTCGCAATATGCTGTAGCCGGGGTTGGATTGAATGTTGACTGTCGTGCCGATGGCCCCAGCGGCACCCGCCCCGCTGTTTGCGGTATCGCCAAGGAACACAGCCGGCACGTGCGTGCCGATGCCGACGCTGCCGGTGTTAGTAATCCTGAACAGTTCCGTCCAGCCGATGCTCCCGGCCGCCGGCGCCGCGCGGCGGAAGGAGAAGTGGTCCGCGACGGAGGACACCGTCAGGTTCCAAGAAGGCATGGTGGCGTCGAAGCGCTCCCACGCCATCCCCGACCACCTCGCGTTGGCGTTCAAGTGGAGGTCCCTCCCGAACGTGGTCTGGAGCGTGACCTTGCCCGTGACGCCCGCCTGCGAGAGGGTGATGGAGCTGTGGGGGGCTTGGACTTCGAGCGGGCTGGTGGGGGTCGTCGTGCCGACGCCGACGTTACCCGTGTTCGTGTTGTTGATGTTGTTGCCGTTCGTCTCCCACTGCTGAGCCAGCGCGCTGCTGACCTGCCCCTGCGCGAGCAGCAGGGCGAGCACCGTCAGTAGGTAGAACGGCAATGCGGGGCGTTGGTGTCTGAGCTGTTCGACGCGGTTCATAATCGTCTCTCCTTTAAGTGTTGTTTCTCTACTCCGAATGTGGGGCGGCGTGCGCGCGGTGGACAGCCAGGGCCTCAACGCACGCGGTCGCGGAGTTGCTGCCAGTGGATGTGCTTGAAGAGGGTGTCGTTCCGCGTCAGCGTCGGGTCGGTGTAAGGGGTGAACGGGAGGCCGATCTTGTTGAGCGCCTCGTCGAGCTTCGTCCGCAACTCCATGATGTGCTCCACTTTGATGATAGCCCCCGACAGGTTGGGGTTAGTCCAGTTGGCGGCCGGCAGCCCGGCGGCGGCGCGGACGGCGTTGACCGCCTGGCGTAGTTGCGTCATGTGCTCCGCCTTGATGGGCACGCCGCCGCCGAGCGGGTCGTCTTTGAAGACAACGGTGGTGGCGATGTCGGGGTTGCTGTAGCCGGAGTAGCGGTAGGCGGGGTCGGCGGACGGGCCGACGGCGCGGACGCGGTAGACGTGAGCCGCGCCGCTTGAGGCCGTCTGGTCCGTGTAGGTCGTCCCCGTGACATTCTCGGCGATGGGGGAGGAGCCGCCGTCCCTCCACACCTCGTAGTGATCGACGTTGCCCGTCGAGGCGGCCCACGCGAGTTCGACGTGTAGCGCGGCGTTGGCCGTGGCGCTGAGGGATTTCGACGGGCTCGGCGGGGGCTGGGCGTCGCCGTCGACCCTGACGAAATCCGCGACCGATGGGACTCCGGCAGAGTTAAGGACGAAGAGCATATAGAAGCCCGGCGGGCAGGTGCTACTGTTGGTCGGCATGGTGAGCCGCACGCTCGAGCCGTCCACCGGCTCGGGGTTGAGCAACTCCACGCGGCGCTGGTCGAAGTTGATGCCGTGCGTCACCGAGGGCAGGCGGACGAGCACGGCGGAGGCGACCTGCGCGGGCGCGTCCGTCCTGACGTCGAAGGTCTGGCCGTAGGCGACGCTGTCCGGGGCAGAGAGGATGACCGGGCGCACGGCGGGCTGCCCGTTGGGCGCGAAGAGGTAGGGCGGCGAGAAAATTTCGATGTCCTTGTGGCCGCCCTTGACGCAGGCCGGCGGGTTGTCGGGTGAGGACGCGTCGAGGCAGAGAGCGCCCTCCATGATTTCGCCCTCGGCCGCCGGGAGCCCGCCGCCGCCAACGAGCACGCGCGCGTCGGGCAGCAGCAGCGCCACCGAGTGGTAGACGCGCGGGACGCCCGACGGGTTCGGGGCCATGACTGCCCAGGTGTTGGTCGCCGGATCCCACAACTCGGGGCGCGTGACCGCGCGGTTCGCGCAGTCTACACAGGCCGCGTCTTTACACTTCTCGTTGTGCTGGCAAATCTCGACGCCGTTCCCGTAGTTGCAGTTTCTGCACCGCTGGGTGCCGTCCGCCGCGCAGACCACGCTGTTACCGCCCTGGCACTCCGTGCCGCCGGTGACGAGCACCGTGCCGTCCGGCAGGATCGTCGCGGTGGGGTATTTCCGCCTGTGGTTCATCGGGGCCGGGTCTTGCGGATCAGGAGGAGGCGTCGGGAATCCCGGTACGGGAGTGGCCGGCCGCCACTTAGGGGGTGACTCGGAGAGGTCGATGGCCCGCACCTCGGAGAGGACATCGCCGGGGAAGAAGACGTGCCCGCCGATCATCATCACTTTGCCCCTAACCGAGTCGTAAAGGACTGACGTGCCGTTGAGGTGTGTGGGGTCGAAGTCGGCCACGTCGTCGACGAAATGCTCCGGCTTGCCGTCAAGGTCGGGGTCAGCGTAGGGCTCGAAATACCTGCTCGCGTCCGGGCCGGGGCCGGCGATGAAGACCTGCCCGTTGTGCGGCGCGAGATGAAGGTACGGGTAGATAGGGATGGGGCGGCTGACGGTGAACGCCCTCAGCGCCCCGTCTAGTTGGTAAATCTCGGGGATCGGGTTTTCGACCGGAGCGGGCTGGCCTTTCTCGTTTAATGTGCTGCCGTCCCAGTATCCGCCGCTAAAGATGACCGTCTCGCCGCTGGCGAGTGTCACGTTCGAAGGATACCAGCGGCCCTTAGACATGGTGACAGGCCGCGGGGTCGCGCCGGGCGCCGGGGGCGTCATAGCCAGCGCCCAAGTGTTGTTCCGGTAATCAAAGATGTTTACGTCCTTCGCGCCGATGCCCTCCGCCAGCGGAAACCTGTTGTCGCGGATGTGGCCGCCCGTGACGAGCAGGCGACCGTCGGGCAGGAAAGAATGGCCGGAGCAGAAGAGGTTCGTCGTGGAGTTCGGGAACCTCTGCGCCGGGCCGTTCAGTGGGTCTGCTCCGTTCAGGGGGTTCCAGGTGTAAGTCTCGGAGCGGCCGGTCTCATCCCACCAACGCCCCTCCTGCCCCGGCCCTTGTGCCGGCACCTTGTCGCGGCCCCAGTAGAGCAGCCGGCTGTCGGGCAGTAGGCTGATGTGTACGGGCATGGTGCGGAGCTCTTTGAGCGGCCCCCACTCGCCTACGCAGGCCGCCCCCGAACGTTGCCCCCCGGCGCAGGTGGTCTGCGGCGTCGAGCGCGCGGGGGCCGCCTTCGTGCGGCCCTTCGCCGGGGCCGCGCCTTTTTTCGCGTCCGCCGAGCCGATGAGGCCCAGCGCGACGGCCGCTAAGAGCAGAGAGAGGCAGAGGAAGTAGGAGACGTGACGGAGCGAGAGGAAGCGAAGGAGAGGTTTCGCGTATCTCATGAGCGTGACTCCATGCAGAGAAGGGCTTAGATGAGACGGAAGACAGACACCGGAATGTCTCCCACGTCCATTAGGTTGACTCTCTGCCGAGGCTGTATGGAAAGATCAGGCGGCGCGCTCTCGCCCGGACGTACTTGGCCGGGGAGCAGTCGATGACGCCTCTTTAAGTGGTGGAGGTCAGCGGCGGGATGCCTGGAAACAGTCTCATAAATATCCGAGAGGGTGCGGGAGGTCGGGAATCCCTCAGAACATCCGCCGCTCGTAAAGGCCGGTGGTTATTTATGAGATGGTTTCTAATCATTTCGCCCCTCCTTGTGAGACGGCGGCGCGAATTTCGTGAGAGCGGGCCTCTATGGCGTGAGTGAGGCTCTCTGGTTGAGAAAGTGCGAAGTGCGCATAATGTAGTTCCCCCGCTGAGGATCTGTCAAGAGTTTTATTTCGCTAGGCTGGGAGACGGAACAAACGGTTCTGGTGCAAATAGCAGAGACAGAGAGAGCGCGTGTCTCACCGCACTCACCCTCATGCAGCGGGCACTGCGTCCCACATGTGCGGCACCCGCGCCCCTGCTCTCACTGTCACCGCTGAAGTGTCGAGCTGCCCCTTCCTGATCTTCTGCGCCAGCTCTATCCCGCTGACCGTCACCGCCGCATTGCTGAAGCTCTTGAAGCCGAGCATTGGGTAGAGGCGCTGCTTCACTCTCCTGTGATCTTGCTCGACGATATTGTTCAAATATTTACTCGTTCGGACCTTCGTCCGTGAGCGCAGCACTCCGCTCTCCTTGAGCTCGGCGACAGCCGCATGTGTGGCGGGAGAGCCGTCGAGCGTAATCCGCTCGGGCGCACTGTGCCGTTCAATAGCTCTGATAAAGAATCGTTTGGCTGCGGCAATATCGCGGTGTTCACTCAGCAGGAAATCAACCGTAAGCCCCTGCCTATCAACAGCGCGGTAGAGGTAAGTCCAGCGCCCCCTGACTCTGACGTAAGTTTCGTCCACTCGCCATGATGTGCCGACGGGTCGGGCGTAGCGGTTCCAGCGCTTCTCGAACTCCGGGACATAGCATTGGACCCATCTCAGGATTGTCGTATGAGAGACGGCGACTCCTCGCTCGGCCATCATCTCGGCGAGGTCGCGGTAGCTCAACTTATAGGTGATATACCATCGGACACACAGAATAATGATCGAGCGATTAAAGTGGCGACCGCGAAACAGGGACGCTGCATGAGGAAGAGGCTGATTCATGCCACTGATTATCAGCCCGACTAAGCGTTTGCACCAGAACCAGTCTGAGGAGGTCGGCCAGCTTGCGGGCGTCGACGCGGTCACTCTTGTTGGGGTCTTTGGCGATCCAGGCGTTGG
>WUUC01223480.1_pt1 | contig 13090 bp, 9 predicted proteins | sample 6278441 | NCBI WGS metagenome assembly WUUC01 (sample SAMN13675441, study PRJNA597444) | soil metagenome | isolation source: soil | place: USA: Washington | collected 2017-10 | reverse complement strand
CGATCCACTCCGACGACCGCGCCTACAAACCCCTCAACTGGATGAGCCCACCCTGCTGGCTCACCGAGTCGCCCGGCGAGTGGGTCGTCGCCAACAAAGCCGGCGAGCAACTGGTGATCACCCTGGAAGAAATCCTGCACGACTCCAAACACGAGCTGGGCCCCGAACCCGGCCTGGTGAAAGACGGCGTCGAAGCCCACCTCCAAGAACTCCTCGCCGCCCACATAACCAGCCTCGGCGACGGCTATTCCCTCATCCGGCGCGAATACCCCACGGCCATCGGCCCGGTAGACATCCTGTGCCGCGACCACTCCGGCACAACCGTAGGTCCGCGACACTGGGCGGTGGAGATCAAGCGAAAGGCCACGATCGATGCCGTGGAGCAGCTGTCTCGCTATGTAGAGCTGTTGAACCGTGATCCTTTGCTGGCGCCGGTCGGGGGAGTGTTGGCCGCGCAGACGATCGTCCCGCAGGCCAGGACGCTTGCGGAGGACAGAGGATTTCGCTGCCACGTGATCGATTACGATCAGCTGCGAGGTGTGGAAAGCGACGAGTTCCGGTTGTTCTGAGGACGCACTCTGCTTTCCAGGGCTGTGAGGCGCTCCTCGTCGAGCCGGTAACCGGTCCGCGCGTGCACCGCTCGCGCCCGCTCGGCATGCTCGGCCGCCTCCCGAGGACGCCCGGCAAGGGCGGTGGCCTCCGCGAGCACGGTCAACGCTCGACCTTCGCACACGCCGAACCCGTGCTTGTCCGCGAGGGTCAGCGCCTCGCGGGCACTGGCGATCGCATCCTCCGGGCACCCCTGGCAACAACGAAGCTTGGCCACACCGATCAGCGCGTCGATCCCGATCTGAACGAATCCCGAGGCCGCCATGGCGCGCATGACCTCGGCGTAGTGGCCATCGGCCTCGTCGTAGCGGCCGAGGTCGGTCAGCACGCCGGCGAGGACGATCAGCGTCTCGACCAGACTGTCGTGGTCACCGCCGATCCTGGCCAGCAGGAGGGCCTCCTCGGCGTACTCCTGCGCCGGCAGCCAGCGGCGGGCGTCGTGGTGGACGGCGGCGATGTGGCACAGCGTGGTCGACAGTATGTGCTTCGTGCCAACCTCCCGCGCATCGTCCAGCGCTTCGGTGAAGGCGCCGAGCGCGGCCTCCGGATCGCCGAGCATTCGCAGGGCCAAGCCGAGATTGTCGACGGCCATGGCCCGACCACGCGGGTAGCTGAACTCGCCGTAGATGGTCAGTGCCTGCCGGCAGCGCTCGGCCGAGTCGGCCAGCCGACCGCTCTGCAGCAGGGAGTACGCGAGGTTGCCAAGCGCACGTGCCTGGTCGCTCAGCGAGCCGATCTCGCGGCCGATACTCAGAGCCTGATGTTGGTGGGTGATCGCCGCGTCCTGCATGCCGAGGTAGTACTCGGCGGTGCCGAGACCGTTGAGCGCGCTCGACTCGCCGGTCCGCCAGCCGAGCTGCCGGCAGTACGCGGCGGCATTGCCGAAGTGCTCGAGCGCCGGCCGGTAGTTCCCGAGGTGGCCGTGGGACGCACCGAGTGACAGGTGCATCGCGGCCTGGCCAAGGTGGTCGTCGTCCTCGATCGCCGCGGTGAGTCCGGCGCGCGCCGCGGGCAGCCAGTCGTCGCCCAGCCGGTGGGTGAACATGTAGGCGCGCAGCGCGTAGGCCAGACGCCATGCGGTGGGGCCGAAGCCATGGCCGGCCGCGTAGATGATGGCGGCGGCGAGGTTGTCCCGCTCGAGGTCGAGCCACGCCATCGCCGCGTCGTAGTCGAGGGGGTCGATCGTCGGTCGGGGCAGCGGTTCCATGGTGGCCGGGAGCCGGGCCGCCTGCGGACTGATCACGACCGCCGCAACGTCCGCGGTGCCCAGGTAGTGGTTGAACAGGCGTTGCAGGGCCAGCCGGCGCGCCTCGGCGGTGTCCTCGGCGGCCACCCGCTCCCGGGCGTACAGCCGGACCAGGTCGTGAAAGGTGTAGCGGTTGCCGGCCCGGGATTCGATCATGTGCGCCGCGGCGAGTTGGTCGAGTGCCGAAGATGCCTGCCGGACCGTCGTGCTCGCCAGCGCGGCGGCCGCGTCCGGCGTGAACTCCGGGCCCGGCACGAGGCCCAGCAGGCGGAACATCTCCCGGGCGGGCTCGGGCAGCGCCGCGTAGGAGTGGTCGAACGCCGCGCGCACGGCGGCCTGCCGGTCGCCGGTCACCACCAGCCCGGTCAAAGGGCTCTCCTCGCTCAGTTCCGCGACGTGGCCGGCGACCGTCTGATGTGGACGGGCGGCCAGGTTGGCCCCGGCGATGCGCAGGGCCAGCGGCAGGTGTCCGCACAGCCGGGCCAGCTCGGCCACGCTGTCGGGCTCGTCACGGGTCCGCTCGGCACCGAGCACCCTGGTCAGCAACGCGGCGGCGTCGTCGTGGTTGAGCACGTCCAGGCTCAGCCGGTGCACGCCGTGGGTGGCGGTGAGCCCGCGCAGGTCGTCCCGGCTGGTGATCACGGTCGCGCACGCCGACGGGCCGGGCAGCAGCGGGCGAACGTGGTCCGGGCTGGACGCGTTGTCCAGGACGACGAGCATCCGCTTGCCGGCCAACAGGGTTCGGTACAGCGCGGCCCGCTGATCCTCCTCGGGCGGGATGTCGTCCGGTGGGACGCCGAGGGCCTGCAGGAACTGGGCCAGCACGGTGGCCGGTGGCGCCGGCGGGCCGGAGTCGTAGCCGTGCAGGTTCACATACAGCTGGCCGTCGGGGAAGCGGGGTGCGGCCAGGTGTGCCCACCGCAGGGCCAGCGTGGTCTTGCCGACGCCGGCGGCTCCGGCGATCGCGGAGACGACGACGGCCGCGCCGGCCTCGCCGGTGAGCAGGTCGTCGAGCCGGGCGAGTTCGGCCACCCGGCCGACGAAGGCCCCGACGGCGGGCAGCTGCCGTGGCACGGTCACCCGCCCGGCGCCGGCCGCCGGTTCCCCGGCGAGCAGCTCTTCGTGTAGCTGCCGCAGTTCCGCGCAGGGCTCCACACCGATCTCGTCCACCAGCGTGCGGCGCAGCCGGTGAAACGTCTGCAGCGCCTCGGCGACCCGGCCGCTTCGGTGCAGGGCGATCATGAGCTGGCGCCAGGACCGCTCGCGCAGCGGGTGCTGCTCGACATGCTGGCGCAGCTCACCGACGAGCTCGGCGTGCCGGCCGAGGTCGAGATCGGCGTCCACGCGCGCCTCCCACGCGGCGAGCCGCTGCTCGGCCAGCCGGTCGGCCTCGGCCGTGACCAGCGGTGAGGGCGAGACGTCGGACAGCGCGGGTCCGTGCCACAGGTCCAGTGCCGCGTTGAGCAGGTCGGCGGCCCGGTCCGGCTGACCGGCGCGCAGTGCCGCGTGGCCACGCTCGGCCATGACGCTGAACCGCTCGGCGTCGATGTCGTCGTCCGCGATGGCGAGCCGGTAGCCGGGCGACACTGTCACCAGCACCCGGCCGGTCGGATCGTTCAGAGCCCGGCGTAGCCGCATGATCGACCGGTGAATCTGGGTCGGCGCGGTTTTGGGCGGCGCGTCGCCCCACAGCTCGAAGATGAGCTGGTCGACCGAGACCACGTGATCCGCCCGGATCAAAAGCGTGGCCAGTACGGATCGTGAGGTCGCCGTGCCGACCCCGTGCCATTCCGTGCCGTCGAAGATCTCCAGCGGCCCCAAGATCCGATATCGCATCGCCTGAATGGTAACTACATTTCGGCCGGTACCTCGATAGCCGGCGATTAACCCGGCCGGCCAGGCTTCGCGCTCATGAACATTTCCTCCATTCAGCTGTCCAGCGCCTGCAGGCATTTCGCCTCCTGCATGCGGCTGCCATAGCGCCGAAAAATGGCGGCGGCGCGTTCCAGGGCCGGAATCGCGTGTGGCCGGTCGCCCAGCGCGGCATACACCCGACCGGTGTTCAGCAGGGTGTAGGCGATGCAGCGTTCGTCACCGATGTCCTCGAAGATGCGCAGCGCCCGCTCGACGCTGGCCAGGGCGGGCCCGAACTCCCCGTGGCGGGCGTGGAGCAGGCTCACCTCGCGCAGGACGACGCCTTCCCGGTGCGTGTCGCCGAGCCTCCGGCACAGGTCCAGCGCCATCTCGAACGACGTCCGCGCGTCCTCGTCGCAACCCTTGGCCAGCCATATCCTGGCGACACAGCACCGCAGGTGTGCCTCGGTTCGCTGATCTCCCGTGGCGGCGACCAGGTCCATCGCCTGCCCGGCGTGGTCCAGCGCGGTGTCGTAGCGGCCAAGGATGCGGTGCAGCGAGCTCAGCCCCGCCATCGCGAGGCCCTGGCCGTGCTTGTCGCCCGCCAGGTCGAACAACTCCAACGACCGTCCCAAGTGGTCGGTTGCGGCGTCGAAGTTGTCCCGGTAGCTGTGCAGCTGTGCCAGTCCGCGCAGCAAGTTCGCCTCGCCCTGCCGATCGCCGGCCGCCCGGACCGCGGGGAGCGCCATCGAGTGGCTGAGTTGCCAGTCCTCGTACAGGGCCCGGAAGTCGTAGTAGGGCGCGGGAGTAGCGGCGAGCCGCCAAGCCAGGGTGTCCATCCCCCAGTCGACGGCCAGCCTGACGGCGCCCAGCAGTGCGGTCCGCTCGGCGTCGAACCAGGCCAGCGGGTCGCCGGGGAGCCGCTGACGCGCCGTTGCGGGGAGGTCCGGCCGGCCCGTCGGTTCGAACATGCTCCTCGGCAGCCCGTCGACCGCCTGTTCGGCCAGGTTCAGCCAAGCGGCGAGGACCCTGTGCACCGCGGCCCGCCGGTCCGGTTCCGGGATTGTCGCGGCACCCTCGACGGCATACGCGCGCAACAGGTCGTGCAACCGGTAGCGGGGCTGCCCGTTGGCGTCCATTGTGGTCAGCCGGACCAGGTTCGCGTCGACGAGCGCGTCCAGGACCTCGTCGGCGTCGGCCCGGTCGAGCAATGGACCGACGACCCAGCCCGGCATGCTCTGAGCGCCAAGCAGGCCGAGCAACCGAAACGCGCGGACCGCCTCGTCCGGCAGCAGGCGCAGGCTCAGGTCGAAGCTGGCGCGCACGCCCAGGTCGCCCAACCGAAGTTCGGACAGAAGCTTCCCCGACTCGTCGGCGAGGCGGTCGCTGAGCACGCGCAACGACCACGCCGGGCGACCGGCCAGTTTGCCGGCCGCGATCCTGATGGCCAGCGGAAGGTAGCCGCACGAGCGCAGGATCGCCTCGGCCTCGTCCGGTTCCCTGGCCACCCGCTCGCAGCCCGCCACGCTCGCCAGCAACTGCCGGGCCTCGGCCCGCTGGAACACCTCGACCTCGACATGCACCGCGCCGACGAGATCGGTCAGCAGACGCCGGCTGGTGATCACCACGGCGCAGCCGCCGGTCGGCGGCAACAGCGGTCGGACCTGGTCGGAGTGCGCGGCATCGTCGAGCACGAACAGGATCCGCCGGCCGGCGAGCATCGAGCGGTAGACCGTGGCCCTGGCATGCACGCCGTCCGGAACCCCCGCGCCGGTCACTCCGAGCGCGCGCAGGACCTCGGCCAGCATGACCGCGGGATCCCTTGGTTCTCCTGAGGTTCCCGTCAGGTCCAGGTACACCTGGCCGTCGGGAAATGCCGGGCTCACCGCGCGGGCCGCGTGCACCGTCAGGGTCGACTTGCCAACTCCCGGGCAGCCGAACACGACCGCGATCGGTGGCGGTCCGTCCGGCCCGCCACCGGACAGCGTCCGGACGATCGTGTCGAGCGCTTCGGCGCGGCCGGTGAAGTCCGGTACGTCCGCCGGCAACTGGCAGACCGGTAGCAGCTCGGGTGCCGGCTCGACGTCGCCCTCGGCCACCGGGTCGGCAAGAATCTGTTGGTGCAGCCGCTGAACCGCGGCACAGGGCTCGACGCCGATCTCGTCGACGAGCGTCTGGCGCAGCCGCTGATACGTCTGCAACGCCTCGGCCCGGCGCCCGGTGCGGTGCAGCGCCAGCATCAGCTGCCGCCATGGCCGTTCCCGCAGTGGGTGCTCCTCCACGTGCCGCTGGAGCTCACCGATCAGCGTGAAGTGCCGCCCGCATTCGAGGTCGGCGTCGACGCGGGTCTCCCACGCCGTGAGCCACGCTTCGGTCAGCCGGTCGATCTCGGTGCGGACCAGTGCGCTGGGCGTGACGTCGGACAGCGCCGGGCCGCGCCACAGGGCGAGCGCCTGACCGAGCACGTCGGCGGCCCGCCGCGGGTCCCCGGCCAGCAACGCCGCCCGGCCCTCACCGGCCAGCACACCGAAGTGCCGCGCGTCGACGTCCTCCGCGCCGACGACAAGCTGGTAGCCGGACGCGGCGGTCACCAGCACGCGACCCTCGGGATCCCCGATCGCACGGCGCACCCGCATCACGTACCCGTGCACCTGGGTGGCCGCGGTCCTCGGCGGCGTGTCGCCCCACAACTCGTGGACCAGTTGATCGATGGGCACCACGGTGGTCCTGATCAGCAGCGTGGCCAGCAGAGATCGCCACTTGGCCGCCCCGATGCCCGCCCAGCGTGTGCCGTCGTGCACCGCCATGGGTCCCAAGATCCGAAACCGCACGTTCCCGCCCTCCCAGGCCGGCACCCAGTGCCAACAGGCTGCCGCCAGCGGCTAACCGTGAGCTAACCCGCGAGTGCCCGCGCGGTGGCTCAGAGGATGTCGCGCCGGCGGATGACGAGCGCGGTGAGCGCGGTGAAGATCAGCAGGTAGACGGCGATCACCAGGGCGGCGGTGGGGCCGGGGAGGTTGGTGACGATGCCGGGGGTGCCGCCTTCGGACACCGGCGTGGCGCCCAGTGAGCCGACCAGGGAACCGGCCGCGGTGCCGGGCAGCACGTCGATCACCGGGCCCAGCCAGGAAACCAGGGATGACAGGCCGCGCAACAGGTTCTCCACGGCCAGCACCCACACCACGCCGAGACCGATGGCCAGCGCCGGGCCACGGGCGAGGGTGCCGAGGGCAACGCCGACCAGGGTCCACATGCCGAGGATGAGCACACCGCTGCCGAACCCCTGGCCGATGGAACCCAAGCTGGGCAAGGCAAACGCCACACCCTCTACTGTGGACAGAACGGACGACACGGCGAGGTCCACCACGAAGGTCACGAGAACGACCCCGACGACCACCGCACCCAGCGCGGCCACAACCCCGCCAAACACGGCGGACCGGCTGCGGCCCATGGTGAGGCTGGTCTTCCAGGTGCCCCAGCCGTAACCACTGCCGGCGGCGACCGCGCCCAACGTCAGCATGATCGCACCGCCGAACATGGGCGTGCCCTGGACGACGGCGAGCGGCACACCGGTTGGCAGGAGCCCGGAGAGCAACTCGGCGCGTGAGCGGCCGTCGCTGCCGAACCCGGTGCCGCCGTTGAGATAGGCCAGGTAGGCGAAAAGGTAGACGAACATCAGGTTGAGCACGAGCCAAGCGCCGACCATCACCCACAGGGCGGGCCAGCGGCGCAGGCGCAGCAGTTCGGCGCGGGCCGGGGCCAACATCACGACACCTCCACAAGATCGAAGAAGACTTCTTCCAGGGACCGCTCGGACGGGCGGATCTCGTGCACCGCAATGCCTTCGGTCACCAGGACCCGATTGATCTCGGCGGCGCGCGAGGCGTCCACCGGAAGCAGCAAGGAGCCAGTGTCCACAACGGACACCGAGTCGCCGGCCAGCCGCAGGCAGATCGCCAGCGCCCGGTCCAGCGGCGTGGCACGCACCAGCAACCGCCCGGCGCCGCGCAGTGAGTCCACAGTGGACTCCGTGACGAGGCGGCCGGCCGAGATCACCCCGACCCGGTCACACAGCTCCTGCACCTCGCTCAGCAGATGGCTGGACAGCAGCACCGTCTGCCCGACCGAGGCCAGCTCCCGCAGCAGCCGCCGCATGTCGCTGACCCCGGCCGGATCCAACCCGTTGGTCGGCTCGTCGAGGATCAGCAGCGCCGGGTCGCCGAGCAGTGCGGCGGCCACCCCCAGTCGCTGCTTCATGCCGAGCGAGTACTTGCTGAACTTGTCGCCGGCCCGGTCAGCCAGCGACACCCGCTCGAGCACCTCGCCGATCGACCCATCGGGCAGCCCTCGGTAGCGTGCCAGCACCCGCAGGTTGTCCAGGCCGCTCAGGTACGGGTAGAACCCGGGGCCCTCGACCAGCGCGCCGACCTTCAGCCCGGGTGACCCGGCCGGCGAGCCGAGCACCGTGGCCGAACCGGACGTCGGCCTCACCAACCCGAGGATCATCCGCAAGGTGGTGGTCTTCCCCGCGCCGTTCGGCCCGAGAAACCCGTACACCTCACCGCGTCGCACGCTCAGGCTCACCGCGTCGACGGCGACCTGAGCGCCGTAGCGCTTCGTCAAGCCATGGGTCGTGATCGCTTCCATGCCGAGAACAGTGGCGGTGACCTGCCTACCAGGTCGTCCCCGTCCAACCGGCATTCCGGATACGCGCGATCGCGTACTCCGGCTACCGCCAGCGGGTGACGATCCGGGCGAAACCGCCCGCTACCGTCTTTCACCGTGAAGGAACGCATCCGGCAGTGGCTCATCAACGCCTGGCCATGCCTGCCGTTCCTGCTCATCGGGGCCTTCGGCACCCAGTCCGCCGCCGGATACCAGCCGGAGGCTCGCCCGCCGGACGTACTGGGTTACCTGCTCACGTTCGCCGCGGCCCTGGCCATCGCCGCGAGGCGCCGCCCGGAGGTCGCCCTGATCCTCAACGGCACGGCCGTCGTCGTCTACCTGGCGATCGGCTACCCGTTCGGCCCGGTCCTGTTGACCGTGCTCCCCGTCGCCTTCTGGGTCGCGGAGAAGTACCCGCCCGGCCGGGCCGCGCTGTTTGTCGGCGCGGCGTTCGCGGTCCTCCTGGCCGCCTCCTCCGTCAAACGATCCCGCGAGCCCGCGCTTGACCAGGGCGTCGGCGACCTGTTCTGGACCACGGTCGTCTGGGGGGCGATCCTCGCCGCGGCGTTCATGCTCGGCGTCGCGGTTCGCGCGCGGCGGGAGGGCACCGCGGGCGTGCGCAGCGAACAGGCTCGCCGGGTCGCCTCCGAGGAGCGCCTGCGGATGGCTCAGGAGCTGCACGACTCGATCGGTCACGGGCTCGCCGTGATCGCCATGCAGGCCGGGGTGGCGCTGCACGTGCTCGACCGAAGTCCAGGCGAGGCCAGGGCCGCGATGGAGGCCGTGCGGGCCACCAGCCGCGAGTCGCTGGAGAACCTGCGCGCCGAACTGGAGGCGCTGCGCAGCCCCGGCGCGGCGGACCGGCGCCCGGCTCCTGGGCTCGGCGACCTCGACCGGCTCACCGATCGGGTCCGCGCCGGCGGCATCCGGGTCGACGTCGAGATCGACCCGGATCTGCCGCCGCTACCGTCCACTGTGGACAAGGCGGCGTACCGGGTGCTGCAGGAGTCGCTGACCAATGTGCTGCGGCACGCGGATGCCGAGGCGGCACGCATTCGGGTCGGCTGGGCGGACGGCACGGTGCTGCTGGACGTCACCGACACCGGCCGGGCGCACAAACCCGGCAACGCGGTAACTTCCGGCGGTTCCGGCATCCGTGGCATGCGCGCGCAGGTCGAGGCCCTCGGCGGCACGCTGACCGCCGGCCCTCGACCGGCCGGCGGTTTCGCGGTCGCCGCCCGACTTCCCGTGGAGGCACAGTGATCCGGGTCGTGGTTGTCGACGATCAGGCGCTGGTCAGGGTCGGCGTGCGCACCCTGCTCGGCTCCGAGCCCGACACCGAGCTGGTCGGCGAGGGTGTCGACGGGCGAGACGGCGTCAAGGTGGTCAAGCAGACCCTGCCCGACGTGGTCCTGATGGACATCAGGATGCCCGAGATGGACGGCCTGGCCGCGCTGCGCGAGATCACCGGGGACCCCAAGCTCGGTCAGGTCCGGGTGGTGATGCTGACGACCTTCGGCCTTGACGAGTACGTGTTCGAGGCATTGCGAAGCGGTGCGAGCGGTTTCATCCTCAAGGACGCCGAGCCGGAGGAGATGCTGCGCGCGGTGCGGGTGGTCGCCGATGGCGGATCGCTGCTGTCGCCGAGCATCACCAGAAGCGTCATCGCCAAGTTCGCCCGCCCCGGGCCACCCACCGTGGCGCACCCCGGGATCAAGCACCTGACCGACCGCGAGCGAGAGGTGGTGGGCTGGGTGGCGACCGGCATGTCCAACGACGAGATCGCCGCCGAGCTGGTGGTCAGCAGCGAGACCATCCGCACCCACGTCAGCCGCGCCATGATCAAGCTGCACGCCCGCGACCGCGCCCAACTCGTGGTCTTCGCCATGCAGTCCGGCCTCGGCCCGACGGCGTGACGCACGCCGACATCGACGAGGCGCTGATCGCGCTGTTCGAGTACCAGCCGGGTGCCGACGAGCGGCTGATGGCGTTCGGCCCGGACGCCTTCCACCGCGTGATGCGGCTCTACACCAGCCACCCCAAGGACTTCCCGCCCCGGCTCGCCGAGCTGATCTCCGGGTTGGGGCGGGAGTCGGTCGACTGCTGGGCGCACGCGATCTCCTCGGTCGCGTGGGCCAACCCCGGCCTCTACGTCGACCAGCTGACCGAGCTGAGAACCCTCGACATCGTGATCCTCGGCGACATCGACGACCCACGGGTCGTGGAGATTCTCAGCGAGGCACTGGACTCCGACGAGTGGCTGATCCGGTACCACGCCGTAAGATCGCTCGCCAAACGCCCGGAACCCGAGGCATGCCAACACATCCAGCGCGGGCTTACCGACCAGGAGGAGCTGATTCGGCAGGAGGCCGCGAAAGCGCTGCGCGGATCTGGTGATCGCTGAGCACCCGCCACACGCAGACCGTCACCACCGCGACTGCCGCGGCCCCCACCCAGAATGACGTGGTGAGGCCAAAAGCCTTCGCGAGCACGCCCCCGAGCGCCGCGCCGAGCAGCATGCCCCCGTTGGACACCAACCGATACGCGCTGTGCACCCGGCCGAGCAGCTCCGCCGGCACCGCCGACTGCCGAACCGACAGGTTGATCGTCGAGAACATCACCAGGTGAAACCCAAGCACCCCAACGATGATCCCGGCCAGCACCGCGTCGCGGGTCAGCGCCAACCCAATGTGCACAAGCACTTCCAGCACCAACCCGAACCGGATCGCCGTGCCGGGGCCGATCCACCGCACCACTCGCTCGGCGAACAGCCCGCCGAACACCCCGCCCACCGCGCTGGCGGTCAGCAGCAACCCGTAGCCGAGCGAGCCGACCCCCAGCCGGTCCTGCGCGATCAACACCATGATCGACAACACCGCGCCGAGCCCCAGGTTCTCCACCCCGACCGTGATCGCCAGCGTGCGCAGCAGCCGGTTCCGCAGCTGCCATCGCAGCCCCTCGCCGATCGCCGCTCGCAGGCTCACCCGAGGTCCCAGGCCCCGGGCCCGCCCGATGGAGAGCATCAGGCACAACACCGCGACCAGCACGAACGCCGACGAGTCCAGCAGGAACGGGGTCCACGCCGCCAGGGTGAACAACCAAGCCCCCAGCGGAGGAGCGAGCAGCGACTGCCCGAGCGTCCGGGTCGCCAGCATCCGCCCGTTCGCCCGGGCCAGGTTGGACGTCGTCTCCGGCACCGCGGTCATCGACGCGTTCTCGAAGACCACCCCGGCGCACCCGGCCAGCAGGCTTACCGCGTACAGCAACGGAAGTCCGATGTGTCCACTCAGGACCGCGACCCCCAGCACCCCCAGCACGAACACCCGCACCAAACTCGTGACGCTCATCACGAGATTCAGCTCCGACACCCGGTCCACCAGCGCCCCGCTCGGCAAGGTGAACAGCACCCAGGGGAGCTGCCCGGCGATCATCAGTCCGGAGATCAGCACCGGGTCCCTGGTCAGCGACGCGGCCAGCAGGGGAGCGGCCGCCTGCGTGACCCCGTCGCCAATGCTGGAGATCGTGCCTGCCGCCCAGAGCTTGCCGAACTCTCGCATATACCGGCAGACGTCCGAACGGGATGCTGGTTGGCCAGTTCGCCGCACGCCAGCCGGCCGGGCTCGATACCGTCTACCCGTGTTTCGCCCACTCAGACAGGTATCGGCGCTGGTCGTGGCCGTTTTCATGCTCGTGGGCTGCGGGGCCGAGGTCGACCTGGCCAAGGTCACCTACACCCGCACCACCGTGCCGGCGGCGGGCGGTGGGGGAAGCACGGACGCGCCCAAGGCCAACGACCCGGCGTTCGCCGAGGGCTTGCTGCGCGAGATCGACGCGTGCGCGCTGCTGGACAAGACCATGCTGTCCACTGTGGGCACTCCGGACGACAACGACGTGACCGACTTCTCCCGGTGCTCCAACTTCATGAAGGACACCAAGGGAAAGGACCTCAACATCAGCCTCACGGTCGGCGAGGGCCTTGTCGAGAACCCGGAGGAGGCGGATAAGGCCATCGGTGGCCTGCCGGCGATGGAGTCCGAGTTGGACGACAAGACCGCGTGCTTCCAGACCGCGATCACCGAGACCGCGCCCAACCGTGGGATCAAGATCCAGATCGGCGGCAAGGCGGAGAACATGTGCGACATCGGCCGCAAGGTGCTGGAGGCCGTGGTCGACCGGATCCGCCGCGACCCGCCGAAGCATGAGGTCAGAACGGGCTCGCTGATCACGGTGGACCCGTGCGAGCTGACCCCGTCGTCGGAGATCGACGCGGTGCTCGGCAAGGGCTCGAAGGTGGAGCCGACCAGCCTGCACTGGTGTAGCTGGAACCGGGACGGCGGCGAGGTCTGGGTGTGGCTGCGCGACGGGGTGGACCCGGCGAAGTCGGTCGGTGCCGAGAAGACCACGAAGGTGGACGTCGGGGTCAGCGCCACCCAGGAGCTGGACACCACCTCCGGGTCCAAGTGCGAGGTGGCCTGGGCACACCTGCCGACCAGCGGCAGCCTCGCCGAGGTGGTCAGCGTCAGCTTCCTGCGCTACGACACCAAGGACGCCCCGGGCGAGGACCCCTGCGCGAAGGCACAGACGGTGGCGAAGGCCCTCGTCCCGAAGCTGCCCAAGGTTTAGGGTCCTAAGTGCTCCGTGATCCCGCTCGTCTCACCCGCCTCTGGCGCCCAGGCGGCCCCTCGCTGCGTTGTCGATCGGCCCCGGTAGAAGCTC
>WUUC01176954.1_pt1 | contig 13091 bp, 9 predicted proteins | sample 6278441 | NCBI WGS metagenome assembly WUUC01 (sample SAMN13675441, study PRJNA597444) | soil metagenome | isolation source: soil | place: USA: Washington | collected 2017-10 | reverse complement strand
CGTCGTACGCAGCGGTGCCGAACTCGCCGCGCGCCTGCAGACCTGGCTCACGCATGGCAAGGCGCCGCAGACGTATGCGGCCAAGAGCGTCGAGCTCGACGACGGCGGACAGGCCGGACTCAGGCGCTACGGCCAGCAGTGCCTGGTCGACTGCGCCGGTTCGCTGCCCGAATCCGAACATCTGGAACGGCTCGCGGCGGTCGCGGAACTGCACGTGCAGGGCTACGCACTCGACTACCCGGCGTTGTTCGCCGGCCAGTCGCCGGCGCGGCTGTCGCTGCCGACGTATCCGTTCGCCACGACGCAGTACTGGGTCGAGGCGGAACCCGGCATGGCCGTGCCCGCGGCGAAGACCACGGCACGCGCGACGCTGCATCCGCTCGTGCACGAAAACACGTCGGACTTCTGGCAGCAGCGCTACAGCTCCGTGTTCACCGGGTCGGAAATGCAGTTCGCCGATCACCGCGTGCAGGGCCGGCGACTGCTGCCCGGCGTCGCCTATCTCGAGATGGTGCATGCGGCCATGAGCCGCTCCTCAGGCTTGCAGGGCTTCGCGAGCGATCCGGATCGCACGCAGCGACAGGAAACGGCCACGGCGATGGTGATCAGGAACGTGGTCTGGCTGCGACCGGTGGTCGCGGCCGGCGCTGCGACGCCGATCAGCATCACGCTGCGGGAGAACGAGGCCGGCGACATCGAGTTCGAGATTTTCTCGGACGATCACGCCGGCGCGCACCCGGGCGGCGACGAACCGTCGCCGCACACGCACGCGCAAGGCAGCGCGATCCTCGCGGCGAACATCGACGACGCGATGCCGGGCAGCTACCGCCGCATCAACCTCGATCGCCTGCGTTCCGAACGCAGCCGCAGCATCGACGTCGACGACTGCTATGCGATCTACAGCAGCGTCGGCATCGAATACGGCCCCGCACACCGGAGTCTCGCGAGTATCGACATCGGCACCGATTCCATGGGGTCGTACGTGCTCGCCGAAGTGCGGCTGCCCGAATGCACGCTCGACACGCAGCGACAGTACGCGCTGCATCCGAGCATCCTCGACGGCGCCCTGCAGGCGGCGCTGGCTCTGGAATTCGCCGACGAACAGGCCGCGTCGCGAGCGCCGCGCGGTCCGGTCGTTCCGTTCGCGCTCGAGGAAGCCATCATCACGCAGCGCAGTCCCGAGCGTGCGTTCGTGCACATCCGTGCCGTCGACAGCGAGCGCGCAACGCCCGGATTGCGCAAGATGAACATCGACATCTGCGACTCGGCTGGTCGCATCTGCGTGCAGCTGCGCGGCATCAGCTCGCGCGAGCTGCGCACCGATGCGCGCGGCGGCGATATCGCCGCGACGCTGCCGGCCGATCCCCAGGCTGCGGATGACGCCGCCGGCGGCGTGCTGCTCGCACCGTTCTGGGAGACCGAAACGCCCACGCTCGAAGCGGAGGCGGATACCTCGCACCTGTGCCTGATCGGAGCGCCGGGTACTGCCGGGAAACGCACGGCGCTGCAGGAGATGTATCCGACGGCGCACCTGCTCGATCTCGACGCCGATGCGACGATCGACATGATTGCGGGCAAGCTCGCCGCGCTGCCGTCGCTCGAACATCTCGTCTGGATCGCGCCGGAGATCACAGGCGACCAGACGTTGAGTGCAGCGCAGTCGGCATGCATCGTGAGCTGCTTCAGGACCATCAAGGCGCTGCTCGGGCTCGGCCATGGCGACAGGCCGTTCGAGCTGACCGTCGTCACCACGCAGGCGAGCGTCATCGACGCGCAGCAGCCGGTCAACGCGGCGCATGCCGGCGTACACGGGCTGATCGGCTCGCTCGCCAAGGAATACGAACACTGGAAGGTACGACTGCTGGATCTGCCCGCCGACGAGCCGTGGCCGTATGACCGGCTGCTGCGCATGCCGGTGGATGGGCAGGGCTCCGTCTGGGCCTATCGCGACAGCGAGTGGCTGCAGCAGCAGATGTTGCCCTGCGACGTGGACAGCCGGGAGTACGCGTATCGCGATGGCGGCGTATACGTCATCGTCGGCGGTGCCGGCGGGCTCGGCGAAGTGCTCAGCGAGCATCTCGTCCGCGAGCACCGCGCGCAGGTCGTCTGGCTGGGACGCCGTGAGTGCGACGAGGCGATCCGGCAGAAGATCGATCGGCTCGCGCAGATCGGTGGACCCGCACCGCACTACATTCGCGCCGACGCGACGCAGCGGGGCGAGGTGGAACGCGCCTATCGCGAGATCAAGGAGCGTCACGGGCATGTCCACGGCATCGTCCATTCGGCGATCGTGCTGCTCGACAAAAGCCTCGCGAACATGGACGAGAAGCGGTTCTGCGCGGGACTCGCGCCGAAGGTGGACGCCAGCATTCATCTCGCCGAGGTCTTCGCCGACGAGCCGCTGGACTTCGCGCTGTTCTTTTCCTCCTTCCAGAGTTTTGCGCGCGCGCGCGGCCAGGCCAACTATGCCGCTGGCTGCACGTTCAAGGACGCGTTCGCGCACGAGCTCGCGCGGTCATGGCGTTGTCCGGTGAAGGTCATGAACTGGGGCTACTGGGGGAGCGTCGGCATCGTCGCGTCCGCCGACACGCAGCAGCGCATGGCGCAGCTCGGCGTGGATTCGATCGAACCGGCCGACGGCATCGCCGCGCTGGATCGCCTGCTCGCCGGGCCGTTCACGCAGCTCGCCTTCATGAAACCCGTACGCGCTTCCGGCACGCCCGAAGCGGCGCCGGCGCAAATCGTCGAATTGCCGGCCGACGCACCGGCCGTGGATGTTTCGATCTTCTCGACGAGACGGATAGCTCATGGTGCGTGAGGTCCTCACGGCGGGCGTACGCGCGACATCCGCGAGCGGTCAGGAAAAGCCGGCGTTCAAGGTGGCGCTGGCCGCGCTGCACGCCTCGCAAGCCCGCGCCGGACAGGCCTCGCCGCCGGTTCGGGGCACCGTCGACGTCGCATCCGGCGCGTCACGGACGCGTAGCGGGGCGCACATCCGTGCCGCGCTCCCGCCACGCCGCCCGATTCGCGTTGAACGGGTCCGCGAAGGACGCGTCCGTCATACATTCTTCACTACGCTGGCGCGCAGCATCGGCTTGGCGGCATCCATACGGCGCTGTGTCTGCGCCGCATCGACTGAGCGACCACGAGGGAGTGGACATGGCGAATCTCTATCATCCTGACGGAAGTCTTTTCTGGAACGGCCGAAACGCGTTTCATGACAACAGCCAGCTCGCCTGGAACGGCCGCAGCGCGTTTCATCGCAGCAGCCAGCTCGCCTGGAACGGCCGCAGCGCTTTCCACGACAACGGCCAGCTGGCCTGGAACGGCCGGATCGCGTTCCACCGCAACGCCCAGCTTGCCTGGAACGGCCGGACGGCGTTCCACGCGAACGGACAACTCGCCGGCCAATCATGGGTGGCGCTGGACTTCGACCTGGGCTACGGCGTGCGCATGACCGTGGGGTTGGGCGGATTCAGTCTGTACGTCTACGCCTTGCAGGTGGTCGACCGCCCGGCGCCGGGCGTGATCACAGAGGAGGAGTGATTTTTGATAATTCGCAAAGTACTATTCAGACTTTTACTAAAACTGAAATTTCCGCACGACGCCGGCAGCGGTCATGCCCAATTGCGATTCCCGATTCGAGGGCAAGTCCGTCATGACATTGCGGCAGGCGTTTCTCGACTACTGCGCCAGCGAGCCCGACGCGCCAGCGGTGAGGTCCTCCAATGATCCGGCCGGGGGCATGGATCGCCGCCAGTTGCTCGGGCTCGCCGCCGCAGCGGCCACCCGGCTGGTGGCGGCAGGGCTCGGCAAAGGGGACAGCGTCGTCATCGCATTGCCCACCGGACCGCACTTCGTTCCCTGGTACTTCGGCGCACAACTGATCGGCGCCATCGCGATTCCCACCGAGCCGTTCGTATCCGAGCGGCGCAAGCCCGCCCAGCTCGAATACCTCGACAAGCTCGCTGCCATCGCGCGTCCGAAGGCGCTGGTGGTCTCCGCCGGCGCCACGCTGCAGCGGCAGGACGTGCCGCAGATCGACGGCTTCTGCATCGCCGAGCAACTGGAAGGCCCGACGGATCCGCTGACATTGCCGGATCCCCATCTCGAGCCCGATGACACGGCGCATGTACAGTTCTCCTCAGGCAGCACGGGACATCCCAAAGGCTGCGTCCTGTCGCATCGCGCGGTCTGCGCCAACGCGCGCGCCTGGGTCGAGACTTTCGATTACCGCCGCGGCGAAGCAACCTTCAACTGGATGCCACTGTTTCACGACTTCGGCCTGATGGTGGGCGTGATCGCGCCGGTGGTCGGCGGGTTGACGAGCATCCTCATGTCCACCGAATCGTTCGTCTCGTCGCCAGCGGTGTGGCTCAAACGCATGAGCGGGGTAGGGCCGGTGCACTCGGCGGGCCCGTCTTCCGCGATGGGACTGTTGCGTTCGCGCCTGGCGCTGCGGCCCCAGCAGGGACTGGCATTGCACGACGTGCGCAGCCTGGTCTTCGCCGCAGAACCCATCTATCCGCAGGTGGCAGTCGAGTTCATCGAGCTGGTCCAGCCATTCGGCTTTCGAGCCGACGCGTTCTTCGGCGCCTACGGCATGGCCGAGACCACCGTGCTCGCGTCGGGCCGGCGCGGTTTAAAAGTGGACTATGTTCGAGAGCAGGGGCCCGCGGTCGGTTCCGCAGCCACACCGGCCACGGCAGCCGATCACACATCCGCCTTCGTGAGCGTCGGCCCGCCGATTGCGTGCACGGCGGTGAACGTGGTGGATGCCGATGGTGATGCACTGCCCGAACGGCGCATCGGCCACATCCTCTTGCGCTCGACGTGCCTGCTCGACTGCTATCTGAATGCCCCCGCCGAGACACAGGCCGTGCTCAGTGACGGCTGGCTACGCACGGGCGATATCGGGTATCTGGCCGACGGCGAGCTGTACTTCGTGACGCGCAGCAAAGATCTCATCAATGTCGCAGGCCGCAAGATCGCGCCAGCCGATGTCGATCATGCCGTCAGCACGAGCCTGGGCCTGCCGGTGAGTCGGGTCGCAAGCTTTGGTCAGTTGGGTGATACCTCGACCGAAGGCATCGTCATCGTGATAGAAAGCCGCTCGGACGATGCGGCCGGGATGGTGCATGCGGCGAAGCTGGCCTGCTACGAGCGTACAGGCCTGACGCCCGTAGCGGTCGTAATCTGCGCCGTCGGCAGTATTCCCAAGACAACCAGCGGCAAGGTGCGGCGTCAGGTCCTGCGCGAGACTCTGGCGAATGCGCAGTCCGATGCCCCGGCCGATATGGTCGGCGCCTGATGCCGTACGAAGTGTTCAACCCGCTTTGCGCCGAACATCAGGCCGATCCGTACGGCGCCTATGAAAGCCTGGCGCGGCGTGGGCCGTTGCACCGTACGCGGTTGGGGCTGTGGCTCGTCAGCGGGCACGCCCTGGCGACGGACGTGCTGAAGAACCGCGCCTTTCGAACCGACTATGCCACTGCGCTGGCGCAAGCCTACGGAGCCCGCTTTCGCCAGCACCCGTCGCTGCGTCACCTGAGCACTTCCTTCGCGATAGATTCGGACAAGGCAGGCGGAGACGTCCGCAAGCACATCGCCCGGACGCTGTCGCAAGCCCGGGTGCACGCCCATCGCGACGTCATCCGCGATCTGGCGCAAGGCCTGCTGGAACCTGCGCTGCAGGCGCGCTCGGTGGACCTGCTGCGCGAGTTCGCGATCCCCTACACGCTGCAGGTCGTGTGCAAGCTGTTGGGTGTTCCATCTGAGTTGGCCGAGTCGATACCTTTCGTTTCCGCCGGCCTCTTGACGGCGCTGGATTGCGCGAGACTTTCCGCGGCCGAGCTCGAGGAGCTGGACACGCGCACTCAAGCCATCGCCGAGCAGTTCGTGCGCTTCCTGGGTTCGCCACAAGCGAGGGATTCGGAATGCATCGCAGGCCTCCTGGCCATCGCCAACGAGCACAGGCTGCCGCTCGAGAGCGTTTTCAGCGACCTGCTGTTTCTGCTGCTCGCGGGCTTCGAGACCACGTCGTCGTCAGTCGCGCAGATCGGCTGGTTTCTCGCGCGGTATCCCGACGTCGCGGACGATCTGCGCAGCGGTGCGGCGGACACGGCAGTCATCGTCGATGAGTTTGCGCGCATGTTTCCCCCTGTGCACATCGTGACGCGCCGTCCGGGCGTTGACGTCGAACTGGCCGGCGCCACGGTGCGATCGACCCAGACAGTGGCCGTGCTGATCGCGGCGGCCAATCGCGATCCGTCGGCATTCGCCGACCCGGGAGCCTTCATGCATGGGCGCGCCAGGAGTTCGGTGCTCACGTTCAGCGCCGGCTGGCACCACTGTCTCGGCGCCATGCTCGCACGACAGGAAATCGGCATCGCGCTCGAGGTCATGCTCGAACATCCGCAGTTGCGCCGCGCGTCGGTGGCCACGTGGCGAAAGCTCGGCGTCTTCAGAAGTCTGCAGGCGCTGAGTCTGGTCGACCCCCACCACCATCACTGACAACGACATCCCCGACGGACCACTTGCCTATGACTATTGAAGCCGCTGTCGCCGATACGATGATCAAGCTCGTGGCGCGCGTCTGCGCCATGTCTCCGCAGGACCTTTCGCCCGATACCATGCTCGACGAGGTGGGCATCGATTCGCTGTCGCTCAGCCAGATCATGGCGGAGATGGAAGCGGCATTCTCGATCGAACTGTGGGACGAGGACATCGGCGGCCTTGCGGAAGCCAGGTCCATCGGCGATTTCGTCGGCGTGTTGAACGCTGCGCTGGGGCGAATGGCGGAAACGTGCTGAACGTCATTCGCCGGTTCGCAGCTGTCAGTTGCAGCGCTGCATAGCGACAGCCGATGGAAGAACTGTCAGCGTGAGCCGGATCCTGCTCGCCACCCTGGGATCGCTCGGCGACCTCAATCCCGTGCTTGCGATGGCGAAGGCCCTTGAAGAGGCCGGCCATCGCGTTCGCGTTGCCGCTAACCCGATGCATGCCGACACGGCGTGCCGGCAGGGTATGGAATTCGTTCCACTCGGCCTGCTCGCGGATCCGACCGACCTCGCCAGCCACGATCGCACGAGCGATGTGAGCGACGATGCCATCGCGTTCGTGGACCATGCCAATTTCGGGCAGCTTGACCGGCTGTTCGACGACCTCTTCGCCGCTGCCGGGTCTTCCGATGTGCTGCTGGCCCCGCACCACGTGGTGCCGGCACATCTCGTGGCGGCCAAGCGTGGTATTCCGTGGCTCGCTTACACGCTCAGCCCCGCCTACCTGGTCGAGCAGACGCGCCTTAGCGACAAGCGCGGGCCGCCACCGCCGCTGCCGCCCGCTCGCTGGCACGCGGCACTGGCAGCCTTGCGCCTTCGCATCGGTCTGCCTCGGCGACTGTTTCCGTATGCGGCGGTGTTCCAGGATTCGCCGACGATACTCGGGCTGTTTCCGGCATTTCTGCTGGAGCCCGGCATCACGGTGAACAATCTCGAGGTCATGGGCTTTCCGCACAGTGCACTGGTGCAACCGGCGCACGCACCGGACCCCAGCCTGCTCGCGTTCTGCGACGAACGCACCGTGATCTTCTCGTTCGGTTCGTTTGTCGACCGGAGCAATCCGCACCACATGTTCGAACAATCCGTCGCCGCGTGCCGTGCGCTGGGATTGAAGTGCCTCTACCTGAGTCAGTTCGTTGCCGCGACCGCGCCGGACGCAGACGATGTCATGATTTGCGGCTTCGTTGATCATGCCGCGATCTTTCCTCGCGTCGGCGCCATCGTCCACCACGCCGGACTCGGCACATTGATGGCCGCGTGCGCTGCCGCCAGGCCGATGGTCACCGTGCCGTTCCTGTACGACCAGCCCTATCACGCGCAGCGCATGGCCGCTCTGGTGAACGCTCCCGTCCTGCCGGCTGCACGATACGGTCGCGAAGCTCTGGTCGATGCGTTGCGGCAAGCACTCGACGGTGCGCCGGTCGTCAGCGCGCAGCTGGCGGCGCTGATGAGCAACGAGACGAACGGCTCGGTGCGGCTGGTGCGTGCGGTGGCCGCGAGGTCAAGCGTCGCGAAGGCGGCGCTGGGCGTCGCGTCAGAGAACGTCGAGCAGTCAGAGCGGCTCGATATGATGGAAGCAAGGGAAGCCGTGTTCGACCGCGAGGGGCGCAGCTCCCTGATTGGAAGTCAATTCGTCGGTCGAGCGCGAGAAGCCATGCCGTTCGAACCGGCTGGTTTCGATGCAGCTCTGATCGTCGATGCAGTCCGACAGGCAGCCGTGGCGGCCAAGAACACGCGGTGCTGAGCGTGCGCAGCAGGGAGACGATGCAGCCGAGCGGCTCGGCGGACGCGCTTGCGGCTATCGTCCGCTCGTGCGGCTCTGGCAGCGAGTCGAAATTGCCTCGTGCACTCGCCTTCCTAATTCCGACCGCACGTAGTTAAAATAATATATTTATTTACAAATGTCGAGTCGCCAGAGATCTCCCGTGAATACCGGAGCTACACCGTCCAACAGGAAAGCACGTAATTTCAGACTGGCGGCCGGTCGTGCCGTCATGCAAACGACAGGGGATCCACTCGATGAACGACCATGACGAACAGCCTCTCATTTCATGTCTGTGCGTCACGCGGCGGCGGCCGCAGCATCTGGCGCGGGCGATCCGGTGCTTCCAGTCGCAGACCTATGCGAACAAGGAGCTGGTGATCGTCCATCCGGACGCCGACGAGCCGACGAAGGACTGCATCGCCGGCTTCCGCGACGAACGCATCAAGTCCCATCCCGTCGATGCGCAAGGCATCAGCCTCGGCGACCTGAGAAATCTTTCGCTGGAGCGGGCCTCCGGCAGTCTTGCCTGCATCTGGGATGACGACGACTGGTACAGTCCGGAGCGCCTGGGCAAACAGTTCGCGATGATGCGCAGCTCGAACAAGCAAGCCATCATTCTGGCACGCCTGATTATCTTCGACTCCGCGGCGGGCAAGGCATATCTCGGCACCGACCGGTTATGGGAAAACAGCATACTCTTCGATCGTGCTGCAGTGCGCTCGCTCGGCATCCGCTACCCGGCCCTCAACCGGAACGAGGACTACGAGTTCGTCAATCTGCTGATCCGGCATAATCTCGCATATCCGCTCCACGACGCCACGCTATACGTCTACAACATCAGCGGCATCAACACCTGCGACCCGGGGCACTTCGACATCATCAAGCGCCGGGGCACTGCGCTGTCCGACCATCACAGCGCGGTGATCAGCCAGTGCTTCGCGCCCGATGCCTCGCCGCTCGCCGTCCACGAGGAGATGCAGCGCGGAGAATTCACACGCCCGCTGCCGTATGTCGTGCACCGCGCGTTCCGGCTTTAAGCAACCTATGGAGTGCGCCACGTAAGGGTCAGCAGTCGTTCCGACGCGGCTCGCGGCGCCGAAGAGCAAAGGAACCAACGGCACCGTGCCGCTGGTGCGTGCGATGGCCGCGCTGCCGGGCACCGGATCAGAGAAAATCGAGCAGGTAGGGCGGCTCGAGATGCTGGAAGCCGGGGAAGCCCTGTTCGACGGCGAGCGGCGTAGCCCACAGGTTGGAAATCAGTTCATCGGTCGAGCGCGAGAAGCCATATCGTTCGAGCAAGCTCGCCTCGATGCAGCCTTGATCGTGGATGCAGACCGACAGGCAGCCCTGGCGGCGGAAGAACGCGCACAGTTCCAGCAAGGCGGCGGCGAGTTCCTGCTGCGTGCAGCCCGACGGCAGCAGGTATTGCACCTGTCCGACCTTGCCGAGATCGACGTCGTCGAGCGCCAGGTCGTGCATGGAATAGCAGGCGATGCATTGGCCATGGCTTTCGAAGCCGAACAGCAAGGTGCCGGCGCGCTCGCTTCCGCGACGCAGGTACAGACGGGCGAAGCTCTCGGTCGGCGCAAAGGCGAGCGGCATCCGCTGGAGCAGCAGCCGGTAGGCTTCAAGGCTCGGCGGCGGCACATCGCCGACGGCGATCAGCCGCCCGTCGCACAGCGACAGATGCGACATCCGGCACGGCAATACGGGATTCGTCGCCGTCGCATCGGTGCCGAGCAGGCGCTTGCTCCACAGCGCACCGCGATGGAACGAGCGCATTCCGCTGCTTCCGGTCGCCGGATTCGTTCCGCCGAACACGCCTTGTGCGCGCATGCCGGAGTGGCCCGCATGAAACATGCTGATGCCGACCTGCCGATTGTCGGCGTCGGTGAACGCGGCCGTGTGCGCTCGCGCGAGCCGGATGGCGACGTTGCGATTGCGGTACTCCGGTGCGACGGTCCAGGCGGTGGAGTAGAGCGCCGGAAAATTCCGCCCGGCATAGCTCAGCGTGCGCAGCAGGGAGACGATGCAGCCGACCGGCTCGTCGGACGAGTTGACCGCGATCACCGCAAGCCAGTCCCGCTTGCCCGGCTCCAGCAGCCATTCGAAGTAGTCGGCGTCGAAAACGACTCGCGCCATGCCCTCGTAGTCGTGGCGGTAGGCTTCGTCGGCAAGCCGCCCCAGCCGTTCGTAGTCGAGGTACGCGGCGTCGCGAGCTGCAAAGACGCGAATGGCGGTGCGATTTTCCACGACGGGCATCGTCGATCCTTTCATGGGGAAATCACCAAAGTAGGGTGCCAGTTCCTTTCCAGAATAGGTCGGGGGAGTTTTTTTAATCCCAGTCCTCCCAGAACCGGACGCGACACTCTTGCGTCATCCGGTTCTCATCATCCAGCCGCAGATGAATGCCCAACGAGCGCATCGAGTGACGGATTCTGTCACGCAAGCAGGCACACAGACGCCGGCGTTCAGCCACGGAGCAATGTTCCACACCCGAAACGATGCCCTGGTCACTGCGGCGATCCATCACCGGTAGATTCCGGGAATCGGTGCGCGGATCGGCCCCCAGGTGTCTACGAAACGCTGGACGATTCAGCGTACACTGCGCGATAAAGGGGTTTTGGATTACCGTTCCTTTAGAGAGCTAGAGACTATGTATCGAGCAGAAAATGACCGGACAGACATTATGGGTCGACTGGTGCAGTTCCTGTGGGCGCTCTGTTTATTGACCTTCATGGCGATCAAGCTCGCCGGTACCTCGCTTGCAGCGTGGTCATGGTGGTGGATCCTTCTCCCCCCGGTGCCGCTGATCGGAGCACTGGTAGTCCGTTTGGGCCTCTGATGACGGGAGCTCGGGATACACGGCACGGCGAATGCTGCCGCGCGGGAGATGAGCTCGAGGAATCCCGTTCCGCGGTTTCGTCAGGCGAGGCCGCAGCCCTGTTCGGCAAGAATCATTTGTTCAGAGCTTGCCTTCCTTGAGCAGACTGACCGCGTGATCCGAGGCGCGTGCGGTCAGCGCCATATAGGTCAGCGAGGGGTTTTGACTTCCGCTTGAGGCCATGACTGCGCCGTCGGTGCAGAACAGGTTCGGCGCTTCATGCGCCTGATTGAACCCATTGAACACCGAGGTCATCGGGTCACGTCCCATGCGTGCGGTACCCATCTCGTGAATGCCCAGTCCCGGCGGTCCGGCCTCGGTGGTCTGGTTGACGACAACGCCGCCAGCGGCTTCAAACATCGCCTTGCCATCGGCGAGGATCTGCCGGGCCATCCGGGCTTCGTTCGGCCCCATCGCGCAATCAATATGCAACATCGGAATACCCCAATTGTCCTTGCGCGTTGCGTGCAGCGTCACGCGGTTATTGGGGTTGGGCAGCATTTCACCAAAACCTGAGATGTAGGTAAGCCACGCACCGAATTTGCGCTCGCGCGCCTTGATTCCCTGATCGGTCCCGGGAGTTGCCGATCCCGGCTTGCCGCCCTCAGGGATCACCCCGCACTGAAAGCCATAACCGCGCACGTAGCCGTCGGCCTCTTCGGTGACGTTGCGGAAACGCGGGATGTAGATAATGTTCGGGCGGGAGCCGTCATCATCGCCGCTGTGCGGATAGTGCGGCATCAAGCCCACCGTGGTTAGCGCGCACAGATGATCCATCAGGTTGCGACCCACCTGATCGGATCTGTTGCATAGCCCGCGCGGGTTGGCTTCACTGCCTGAATTGAGCAGAATCTGTGCCGACGCAACGGCTGAGGCGTTGAGGAAGAAAATCTTCGCCTCGAAGGTTCGGCCCACCTTCGTGATGGCATCGATCACCTTGACCTGCGCGATCTTTCCGCTCCGCGGGTCCTGGACAAGGCTGTGGACGATGGTGTCGGTGACAATCGTCAGATTGCCCGTGCGCTCGGCGGCGGGAAGTGCTCGACTCACGCTGGAGTAGTTGGCGCTACGCCCGACGATGACCCTGCGTCCAGGGAACCTCGTCTCGATTGCGGTCTTGAACAGCTTCTCGCAGTCGTCCATTTCAAAGGGCGGCATGAACGCGCCGTCGGGCAGCTGAGGCAGGCCCTCCCTGGAGCCGGCGACCCCGATGAATTTCTCGACATGGTCGTACCACGGGGCAAGATCGTCGTAGCGGATCGGCCAGTCGCAGCCATGACCGTCCCGGGCATTGGCCTCCAGATCCTGCTGCGACAGACGGTAGCTTTGCCGCCCCCACATGATCGAGCGCCCGCCAAGGAGATAGCCCCTGATCCACGCGAAAGGCCTGCCTTCGGGCGTGGTATAGCGATGCTCGCTATCCTTGACCCAGAATTTCTTCGTCGCTTCGTTGACCGCATAGCACTGGCGTTGCACCGCATAGTCGCGCGCCAGTTCTTCTTCGGGGATTCTGTCGTTGTTGGGCAGTTCCCACGGCATCCGGGTGTCGTCATGGATCGCACGATGCTCGATCCTGGGTCCACGTTCAATAACCAGAACCTTGAGGCCCTGTTCGCACAATTCTTTTGCGGCAATACCGCCGCTCATGCCCGAGCCAATGACGATTGCGTCAAACATGCGATTGAATTCCGTTAGGGAACCTCTGAACAAGTCCTTGTGCTGAAATAGCATCCACCGGCCAGCAGGAACCGTTCGATGTCGCAGATGAGTTTCGGTGATTCGGAGTACGCGAGCAAGCGCAAACGGACGCGTCGCGAGACGTTCCTGGCGGAGATGGAGCAGATCATTCCGTGGACGATTCTGCTGAACCTGATCGAGCCGG
>WUUC01074581.1_pt1 | contig 13095 bp, 13 predicted proteins | sample 6278441 | NCBI WGS metagenome assembly WUUC01 (sample SAMN13675441, study PRJNA597444) | soil metagenome | isolation source: soil | place: USA: Washington | collected 2017-10 | reverse complement strand
GATCCAGCCGGCGCTCGACCTCAACTTCCGCGGGCACAACATGGCCAAGGCCGCGGTCGAGATGGCCTGCTGGGCTCTGGTCGCGCAGAAGGAGGGGGTCTCGCTCTCCCGCAAGCTCGGCGGCACGCGCGACGCGATCAAAGTGGGGATTTCGCTGGGCATTCAGAAGGACCCGCAGACCCTGGTGGACAAAGCCCGCGGCGCTCTGGAGCGCCGCTATCGCAAGGTCAAGATCAAGATCAAGCCGGGGATGGACCTCGACTACCTGCGCGCCGCCCGCGAGGCGCTCGGCCCCGACGCGCCGCTGATGGCCGACGCCAACAACGCCTACACGCTGGACGACCTCGACACCCTGAAGCAGATCGACGAGCTCGGTCTGATGATGATCGAGCAGCCGCTGGCCTGGGACGACCTGCTGCGCCACGTCCGCCTGCAGAAGGAGCTGAAGACTCCGATCTGCCTCGACGAATCGATCACCAGCCTGGACCGTGCCGAGGACATGATCGAGCTCGGCGCCGGACGGATCGTGAACATCAAGGCGGGGCGCGTGGGCGGGCACCGGCAGTCGGTCGCGATCCACGACCTCTGCCAGGCGCACGGTGTCCCGGTCTGGTGCGGCGGCATGCTGGAGAGCGGCGTCGGGCGGGCGCACAACGTGGCCCTGGCCTCGCTGCCGAACTTCAAGCTGCCGGGCGACACCTCGCCGAGCGAGCGCTACTGGGAGAAGGACATCGTCACCCCCGAGTGGACCATGGACCGGGAGGGGAGCATGCGCGTGCCGGTCGACCGGCCGGGGCTGGGGGTGGAGGTCGACCTCAACCGGGTGGACGACCTGACGGTGCGGCGCGAGGAGATAACTGTCTCCTAGGGGGGCGCCGTAGGAGCCCGCCATGCTCTACCGCATCCTCGCCGACCTGGTCGTCCTCCTCCACGTCGGCTTCGTCCTCTTCGTGGTGCTCGGAGGGCTCTGCGCCCTGCGCTGGCCCCGAGCCGCCTGGTTCCATCTCCCCGCGGCGCTGTGGGGGGCCGGGATCGAATTCCTCGGCGGCATCTGTCCGCTGACCCCTCTGGAGAACGACCTCCGCCGTCTGGGTGGAGAAGCCGGATACGCCGGCGGCTTCGTGGAGCACTACGTGCTGCCTGCCCTTTATCCAGACGGGCTGACCCGGGGTGACCAGCTCGCCCTGGGGACCTTCGTGATCGTTCTCAATGTCGTGGTTTACACGATCATATTCAGCAGACGCGCAGACAGGAGTACAATGAAAACGCTCCCCGGGGGACAGGGGCGCGCTCCTCGGGTGAGCCGCACGGATTGACCGGATCCGCCAGCACTGCTGGCGCCGTTATACAACAAGGAGGCGCCTTATGCATGGTCTAATGCGTGGTCAAACGGCTCGTGCTCTTCTCTTCAGTCTGACCGTCATTCTTCTCGGATTCATCGCCGCGGGTTGTGAGAAGGGATACCGGCAGGTCGTCGTCGTCGACGGCGACAAGACCGAGTTCGTCACCTTCGGCCCCGCTCCCAAGGAAGCCAGTCAGGAAGTCTGGGCTCCCAAGCGGGTGCTGGTCTTCCGGACCGACTCGACCGTTCCGGGCGCGCCGCAGACGGCGAAGGCCTCGGGTAAGGCCGGACGCGTCTACCGCGTCAACGACTCCCTGGAGATGGAGGAGGTCAGTGAGTTCGACCTCAGCATCCCCAACGACACGCTGGCCTACCGCTACGGCCGCTGAGCGCGTGAGCTGACCTGACCGGCGGCTCTTGCCAGGGAGGCGCCGGGGCGACATGATGGGCCGCCCGGGAGGTCTGATGGCCCAGTCTGTCGCTCCGTCGCGCATCGCGGCGATCATCAACTCCGGCGCGGGAGGGGTCCTCTCCCGTGGCCTGGACGCCGAAAGCGTGCGGCGGCTGTTTGCGGACGCGGGCCTCGAGGCCAGGGTCTACTTTGTCCGCGGTGACCAGATCACAGAGACAGCGCAGTCCGCCCTGGACTCCGGCGCCGACGCTCTCATTGCCGGGGGAGGCGACGGGACGATCCGTTCGGTCGCCAGCCAGTTGGTGGACGGGAGCGTGCCGCTCGGAGTGCTGCCGGTGGGGACCCTGAACCACTTCGCCCGCGACCTCGGCATCCCGGAGGATCTGGCGGAGGCGGCGCGGCTGGTCGCCAGCGGCACTCCGCGGCTCCTCGACGTCGGCGAGGTCAACGGCGAGATCTTCATCAACAATTCGATGCTCGGGCTCTATCCGCCGATGGTCGGGGTGCGCGACCGCGAGCGGCGGCAGAAGAACCGCGGCAAGTGGATGGCCACGATCTCGGCCCTGATCAAGGTCCTCCCCCGGCATCCTCTGCTCCACCTGCGGGTGACGGCGAAGGGGGTGGAGATCCGTCGCTCCACCCGCTTCGTGTTCATCGGCAACAACGAGTACGCGATGAATGCATTCACCTACTCGGCGCGCAGCCGCTTCGATTCCGGCAACCTCTATCTGTACATCGCGCGCAGCCGCGGCCGTCTCGGGCTGGTGGGGTTGGGAGTGCTCGGATTGTTCCGCGATCTCAAGTGGACGGACCGTTTCGACCGGCTCTGCCTGCCGGAATTCACGATCGAAACGCGAAAGAAGGCGGTGCCGGTCTATCTCGACGGCGAGGTGGTAATCCTTCGCCCGCCGCTCACCTATCGCAACCGGGCGCACGCGTTGCGGGTGATCGTGCCCCCACCCCCGGACGGGCAATGAGGGCACGGGAGTCAGCTCTGTCCGCGGCTCAATCCGCGACCATCGCCGGGACCGGCATCGCGGGGGTGCCGTGCACGCGCGGGTCGACCTGCGCGAGCTCGGGCTCGGGGCCGAGCGGCAGGGGCTTGTCGAGATACTCGAACTGTCCCTTGCCGTCGATGGAGGTTCCCTTGGCCCAGCGCCCTGCGGAGCTCTCGTTGCCCTCGGAGACGTCCCAGTACTGGTAGGCGACGCGAGAGAGCTCGCGCTCCTGCGGGAAGCTCTGCGGCACCGGAGTGCTGTCGAGCCCCTCGCGCTCCAACTCCTCGATCGCCGCCAGCCACTGGTTCTGATGCATGGTGTCGCGCGCGATCAGGAACGAGAGCATGTCGCGCACCCCCTTGTCCTCCGTCAGCTCATACAACCGGCAGACCTGCAGGCGCCCCTGGGACTCGGCCGTGACGTTGAAGCGGAAGTCGGCGAGGAGGTTGCCGCTGGCGATCGTATATCGGGAGCTCCAGGGATAGCCGACGCTGTCGGTCGGGGTCGCACCCAGACCCGAGACGATCATGTGTTGCGGGTTCATCCCCGACATCACCGCCTCGCCCACGCTGGTGCCACCCATGATGGCGCCGACGATCGGGTTGGCGGCACCGGCCTGCTGTTCGGCGGGCGACGCCCCTTCGAGCAGGCGGGCGATCATGGTGGCGAGCATCTCGACGTGCGAGATCTCTTCGGTGCCGATGTCCATGAGCATGTCGCGGTACTTGGCGGGGCCGCGGCAGTTCCACCCCTGGAAGAGGTAGGTCATCATCACGCTGATCTCACCCCACTGTCCCCCGAGCACCTCCTGCAGCTTCTTGGCGTAGAGCGGGTCCGGGCGATCCGGCTTGGCGTTGTACTGCATTCTCCGGTTGCGAAAAAACATCTATGGCTCCTCACCCGTCTTGACACGGTGAAATGAGCTCCGCGCCCCCGAAGACGGGTGCATGGCCGGGGGAGCGGAGCGGCGGATCGTTCGATCAGGTGAGCCTCACACCCCCCGGGGGTCCAGGTGGACCGGCTCGATGGTCACCTTGTTGGAGTGTTTGCCATTGGTCGGGGGTGTGGTCGTGGCGAGGACCGGCGTAGGAACCGGTGCGGGAACCGGCGCTTCGGCCCGGGTCGCCTCGGCACGCTTCTGGCCGACGATGCGGGCGTACACCGAGAGCGACTGCGCCACCACCTGATCCATGTTGTAGTACTTGTAGGTGGCCAGCCGGCCCACGAAGTGCACGTCGGGCGTCGCCTCGGCGAGCTGCTGATACTTCTTGTAGATTTCGTTGTTCTCCGGACGCGGCACCGGATAGTACGGATCTCCCTCGTCGCGCGGATATTCATAGACCAGCGTGCTTTTGGGGTGCTCCTGACCGCTCAGGTGCTTGAACTCCGTGACCCGGGTGTAAAGGTGCTCGTTGGGGTAGTTCACCACCGCAACCGGCTGCACCCATTCCTGGTTCACCGTCTGGAAATCGAACTGGAGCGAGCGGTAGGGGAGCTTGCCATACCGGAACTGGAAGAACTCGTCGACCGGACCGGAATAGATCATCTTCCTGTAGGGGATGTCGTCGACCACCTCGCGGTAGTCGCAGTTGAGCAGGACTTTGATGTTGGGGTGGTCGAGCATGTTCTCGAACATCCGGGTGTAGCCGTGGAGCGGCATGGCCTGGTAAGTGTCCGAGAAATAGCGGTCGTCACGGTTGGTGCGCACCGGCACCCGGGCGGTGACCATGGAATCGAGCTGCGAGGGGTCGAGACCCCACTGCTTGCGGGTGTAGCCGCGGAAGAACTTCTCGTAGAGCTCGCGGCCGACGCGGGAGATCACCACGTCCTCGGAGGTGCGGATCGTTTCGCGCGGCTCGGCGACGGAGGCGAAGAAGCCCTCCATCTCCATGCTGGTCAGCTTGAGCCCGTAGAGCTGATTGATCGTATCGAGATTGATCGGGATCGGCACGAGCTGGCCGTCCACGCTGGCGCGCACCCGGTGCTCGTAGGGGCGCCACTGGGTGAAGCTGGAGAGGTACTCGAAGACCTCCCGCGAATTGGTGTGGAAGATATGGGGGCCGTATTTGTGGATCAGGATGCCTGCGTCATTGTAGCAGTCGTAGGCGTTCCCTCCGATGTGCGGGCGGCGGTCGACGAGGAGCACCTTCTTCCCCGAGCCGCGCGCCAGACGCTCGGCAAGGACGCTCCCCGCGAAACCGGCCCCGACGATCAGGTAATCAAACATGGGACGCAACTCCTTTCCATCCGGAACCCGCGGTGCGGGTGGTGACGCTTTCCTCGATCAATTCGGACATCCGCCGCCAGGTGTCGTTCCAGGAGCTGCGTGCCAGGAGGTCGTCGACGCGCCGCTGCCAGCCCGCGCGCTCCTCGGTGGAGAGGGCGAGCAGCCGTTCGGCGGCGGCGACGAAGCCCGCGGCATCCTCGGCGATCTCGACCAGTCCCAGGTCACCGTAAGGGCGGACCACGTCGCGGATCGGCGTCGAGATCACCGGTCGCCCGCCGGCCAGGTACTCCGGCGTCTTGGTGGGGCTGATAAAGCGGGTCGATTCGTTGCGCGCAAACGGCATCAGGGCTACGTCCCAGCCAGCCAGCCAGGCGGGGAGCTCGTCGTAGCTCTTCATGCCCGGGTAGTGGAGGTTGGGGCGCCGCGGCAGCGTGGCCGGGTCGATCTTGACCACCGGGCCGAGCAGGACGAGCTGCCAGTCGGGGCGGGCGTCGGCCATCCCCGCGATCAGGTCGAGGTCCACGCGCTCGTCGATCACCCCGAAGTAGCCGAGGCGGGGGCGTGGCAGCGCGGTCTGCTCCGCCGGTTCAGGAAGCGGTGCGCGGGCGCGCTGGAAGTGCGCGGCATGGATGCTGCTCGGGAAGGCGTGGACGCTGTGATGCTGGTCGCGCTTGGCCTCGTAGAGGCTCTGGCCGCCGGTGAAGACGAGATCGGCGCGGGCGAGCAGCTGCCGCTCGCGATCGATCAGATCGGGGGGCGCGCCGCGGAAGAGCGAGAGCTCGTCCATGCAGTCATAGACCACGGCCACGGGGTCCAGGCCCGCGGTCAGGGTGACGGCCATGGGGGTGTAGTACCAGAGGACGTAGAGCGAGACACCGTGGTCGGCAAGGAGCTGGCGGAGCAGCTCGGCCTGAAGATCCTCGGCCTCGGCGGGCGGCGTCCCGGGGGGCAGGTGCGGGACTGCGACGAGCACTCCGGCCGACCCTCCGGACGACCGGGGGCTGACGTCGAGGCGGGGCACGTCGCTGTCGTAGAACGGCTCCTCGACGAAGAAGACCCGGCGTTCGGCGGCGAAGCGGCTCATCAGGTGCTGCGGGCGCTGGTAGACGAAGTCCCACCGCAGGTGGGAGAGGCAGACGAGATCCGAAGCGCCGAGGGGGGCATTCGCGATCCCGCGGGCCAGACCCGTTTCATCAAAAGACTGCATATCGTTCGGTGTCCTTCTCCGGCGTCCAAGCCGGCATGGGTTGAGGGTTGTCCGACCACGTCCAGGGAGCGCTCACCGCCGCCGTGGGAGGAGCACTCGAAGCTTTTAATCCAAAATTTTTGATGGTCAACTTCTAGAAACTCCCGCTCTCGCGAGAAAACAAGATTGCAAAAGACGGACCAGCCCGTCACCTTCCAGCGGCAATCGATGCACGAGATACGTGTCCAGATTCCTGCTTCCAGGAATTGCAGAGCGGCTTGCAAGGCCTGCAGAGCACTTTCCAGGATGATTAGGACTTGGGACGCGGTGATCAGGTCGCAGCGACGGCGCGACGTCGCCACACCAGGGCTCCGGTGGTCAGCAGAGCCGCCGCGGAGGCGAGCGGGATCCAGAGGGAGATCGGTAGCTTGCGCCGTCCACCGGGCAGGGGGACGAGGTCGCCATCACCGAGGACGACGAGGCCGGCCCAGGCGTAGGCCGGGGCGCCGTCGTCGGCGCGGTCGTGCTGGGCGGCACGCAGGGCCGCGGCCACGCTCATCCCCTGCCCCAGGTGGTGGTAGACCCGGTCGAACAGGGCGGCGCCGTCGTCGTCGCGCAACGGCCAGAGGCTGGCCACGACGGCGAGGAGGCGCCGCCGAGCGGCGTCGGATCGGCCAGGGCGAGCAGCGGCTCGGCGGCGGTGCCCGGCCGGTGCGCCCGCCAGTGCAGCCAGAGGGTCGCCGAGGGGACGACCGTGATCTCGTAGCGGTAGGCGAGGGGAAGCTCGCCCTGCGCCTCCCGGAGCGCCGCGAAGGGGAGCCGGTGCAGGGCGTCGTCGGGGACGATCACCAGGCGGCTGATACCGCGCGGGATCTCGCCTAAAGCCTCTGCCAGGAGATCGGCGTGGAGACCGGCGGCCGGGCGTTCCTCGGAGCCGTCGCGGCGCTCGAACAGGCCGGTGAACAGCCGGACCGCGGGGCGCAGGGCCACCCGGTCGCGGCGCAGGCGATGGACCCGCGTCCCCTCGCGGGTGGTCACCAGCAGCCAGGAGCCGCCGCCGGTGTCCCCCCAGGGCCCTGCGTCGGCGCCGATCTGGAAGGAGAGGAGCGCCTCGTCAGGGTGGAGGGCGCGCCGCACTTCCGACAGCCTGGCGAACGCGGGACATTCCGTGGCGGCCGGCACGGCCTGTGCCCTGCCGAGCGCTTCGAGGAGCGTGCGGGCGCGCAGCCGCTCCATGACCCCGAAGGCCGCGTCCACGTCCTCCGCCGCGAGCAGGTGGCCGGCGAGCCAGTAGTAATCCTCCGCCCAGATGGCGAGAAGCCCGGCACGGCCGGACTCGCCGCTCTGCTGCTCGCGGATCGACTCGATGGCGTTCAGAGCGCGCTCGGAGTCGGCCAGGGCGCGGATCTCGCCGGTGGCGTCCCGGCGGGCGATGAAGGCGTGGGCGGCGCGGCGATAGGGCTCTTCGGCGCTGGCCGGGTCTTCCCAGCGGAGGTGTCCGAGGTAGAACAGCAGCCAGGGGTGGTCGGGATTTCGCGCCAGGAGGGCCTCGACTTCATCGGAGATCCTCTCCCTATCCGCATTGCGGCCGGCGCGGTAGAAGCACTCGGCCGACTCCTCCGCCTCGGGAGCGGCGGTGAAGCGGGCCTGACAATCGTCCAGGCCGGCAGCCATTGCAGGGATCGGAGAGGCCAGCAGCGCCAACGCGAGGAAGGAGCGGAACCTGCCCGGGAGCATGTTCAGATTCTAAGCCACTTCTATCAAAGCGGCGGACGGAGTGTTGGGCCCCGTCCGCCGCGCAGAATCGATTGTGGATCGACTACTTGGTCGGGGGCTCGTCCGGCGGCGGCGGTGTCCCTTCGCCCGGGAGGTTCGTCTCCAGGGGGAGCGTGTCGTCGGTGAGCTTGAGATCGAACATGATGGGGAAAATCGTCGAATCGTGCATTTGAGTCTCCTCCTTGAGCTCGGGCGGGGTTTGTTTGCTTCGCCGTCCGCCGCCGTCATCAAGAGGAACGGAGGGAGAAACGCGTTCCCCTCACGCAAAGAAAACGATTTCACTTCGCTCTTGCGCGATGCCGGAAAGGAGAGCGGCGGCGGCGCAAAGCGCCGAGGCCCATGGCGAGGAGAAGAGCGAGCCCCCCTCCCGTGGCCCAGGTCTCCCAGGCCACCCCTCTCCACAGGCGTGTTGCCACGGGCCGCCCTTCGGGCATGGGGACCAGGTCGCCCTCGCCGAGCACCATGAGCCCGGCCCAGGCGTAGGCGGGGGCTCCGTCAGCGATGCGGTCGAGTTGCGCGGCGCGCAAGGCCGCGGAGACGCTCAACCCTTCGGCCAGGTGGTGGTAGAAGCGGTCGAAGAGGGCGGCGCCGTCGTCGTCGCGCAGCGGCCAGAGGCTGGCGATCACAGTCTGGGCTCCGGCCTGGAAGAAGGCGCGGGCGAGGCCCATCACCCCCTCGCCTCGCAGCACCGTCCCCGAGGCGCTGCGGCAGGAGGAGAGGACGACGATGCGGCCGTCCAATGCGAGCGGCACGATCTCGCGGATCTGGAGGAGGCCGTCCTCGCTCTCCGGGGCCGGAGTGAGCAGAACCCCCGAGCGCTCCGGGTTCTGGCTGTCGACCACCGCATGGGTGGCGAAATGCAGGATGCTGAAACGCCCTAGGTCAGCCTTTTTGAGAAACCCCTCCGAGGCCTCGTCGCCGACCCGCAGCAGGCTCTCGCCGCCGAGCTGGCGGACGGCCGAGCGCCCCTCGCGGCGTGCATGGGGGAGCGATCCGAGACGGACGGCCTCCCCGAACATGGCGGCGCGCTCGCGGGCCGCGGCGGGCTGCTGCAGGACGCTCAGCCATCCCTTCTCGCCCCCCGGCGGAACCGGATCCGCCAGGGCGAGCAGCGGCGCGCCAGGGAGGTCCGGCCGGCGCCGTCCCCAGTGCAGCCAGAGCGTTGCCGAGGGGACGAGCGAGATCTCGTACCGCTCGATGAGCGGCGGGGCGTCCGCCGACGCGCGGAGCGCCGTGAAGGGGAGTTGACGGAGGGCGTCATCCGGGATGATGACCAGGCGGCGGACCCGGACCGGAAGGTCGTGCAACGCGTCGGCCAGCAGGTCGCGGTAGAGGCCGGCGCCGGGGCCCGCTTCCGAGCCGTCGCGCCGGGAGAACAGGCCGGTGAACAGCTCCACGGCCGGCCGCAGGGCGACGCGGTCGCGGCGGAGGCGATAGGCCCGGCTTCCTTCGCGGGTAGAGACCAGAAGCCAGGAGCCGCCGGCGAAGTCACCGAACACGTCCTGTTCGGGGGCGATCTGGTAGGACAGGAGTGCCTCGTCGGGTGCGAGGGCGGCGCGCACCAGGGCCAGAGTGGCGAAGTCCGGGGCGCGCAAGGCCGACAGGGCGGGGCTGGCGTCCGCGATGCGGTCGCGCAGATCGGTCTCTTCGAGCTCCAGGCGTTCCAGGTCGGTCTGGGCGGCCCGGCGGTCCACCGCCGGGAGAGCCGGGTCGAGCAGCCGGCGCTGCACCAGCGAGATCTCTTCGTGGATCCTGGTCACCCGCTGCTGCAAGGGGCGCACCCCGGTGGGGAGGACGGGGGCTGCCTGCGCCGCGTTGAGGGCGTCAAGAAGGGTGCGGGCACGCATCCGCTCGGTGGTGTCGAAGGCGGACTCGAGATTCCCGGCACCTCCACGGGCGGTCCAGGTCTCGAGCAGGCGGCCTGAGAACCACGAATAGTTCTCGGACCAGGAGGAAAACAGCCCGACGCGGCTCGCCGTCCCCCCCTGCAGGTCGCGCAGCCCCTCGATGGCTTTGAGGGCCCCGCGCGAATCCTCGACCGCCTGGGCTCCCGACCCGGTGGCCCAGCTCGCGCGCATCCGTTCGCGCCAGGCATAGGCCATCCCCCAGGGGTCCTCCGCCTGCTGGGCGAGGGACAGCGCCTCCTGCGAGACCTCACGGGAGCGCCGCGGGTTCTCGACTGCGAGATGCCGGGCCAGGGCGTTGAGGCAGTAGCTGCGGTCGCGGAGGTTGTCGGCCACCCGCAGGCACTGTTCCAGGTGCGCGTGGGCCTCCTCGCCGGTGAGGAGAAGGCCCAGGAGCCAGTGAGACTTGGCCTGCATGGTGCTGTTCCGCGCCTCCTCCGCTTTGGCGAGAGCCCGCTGGGCCATGACGATCGCCTTCTTCCGGTAGCCGGGTCGAGGCATCTCCGCGTTGCCGTCGAGGAAGGCGCGGGCCAGGTTGTATCGGGCGCTGCTCTCGGCGAAAGCGTCCTTTTCGGCGGCGGTCAGGTCGGCGAGGCGCTGGAAGTATCCTGTCGCCTCCCGCGTCTGGCCGAGCTCAAGGCTGACGTTGCCGAGCCAGATCAGGCACTCGCGCCGGAGGGAGTAGGGACCTTCGGGGAACGCGAACTCCTCGGCGCGGCGGAGGAGCAGATAGACCCTCTCCAGGTCCTGTCCCAGAAGAAAGAGATGGCGGGCCCGCACGACCTTGGAGCGCGCGATGAGCTCGGCTTCCCCCGAGCGCTCGGCAACCTGCTCGGCCCGTTCCGCCTGACGCCCAGCTTCCTCGGCGTTTCCCTGATCGTCCAGGATCCGCTGCAGGTTGGAGCGGGCGATCACCTCACAACGAGGGATGCGACGAGCGGCGCAGGAGGCGGCAGCCTGGAAATACATCGGCTGTGCCCGTTCCGGCTCGCGCAACAGCAGATGGCCCAGGTAGAGAGGGAGCCAGGGATGCTCCGGATGCCGCGCCAGCAGCCGGCGCATCCGCGTCTCGGCCTCGCCGGCGAACGGCGTGCTGAAGCCCAGGTCATAGAGGCATTTGGTGGATTCTTCGGCGTCGGGCGCCGCGGCGAAGCGGGCCTCGCAGGACGTGAAATCAGCCTCCGGGCCGGCGCCCTGGGCGGGAAGCGCGGATAGCGCAAGAAGAGCGAAACAGAGGAGCGTGAGGTTCCGGAACATCTCCCGAGAGTTTACCGCACGCGTCAAAGCGGGCTGCGCCGGACGGGCGGCAGCGGCCGCCCGTCCAGTGAGGGTTCAGGGCTTGGTGTCGGCGCCGCCGCCACCGCCCGGCGGGGTGCAGCAGGAGGCGCCGATGTCGTCCCCGGTCCCGGAGGTCGGGTCAGCCTTCGGCTTGTCGTGCCCCTTGGCGTAAGCGTGACCCTGGCCGTTGTTCTTCTCTTCATCGCGGACCATCTCATGAATCATGGGAAATTCTCCTGTTGCTGGCGCCGGTCGGCTGCCGGCTTCGTTTTCCGTGAGGCCCTGTGGCCTCCTCCACATGTAAGGGAACGAAGTCTCGAGGTCGATCCCCTCACCCACTACGGAAAAAATCCTTGCGGGTTCTGACTTCGTGCGGCGCGAGGTGAGGAATTCCAGACCGGGACGCGTTCATCCGACCGTGGACGGCGCGAGCCGGCCACGAGGGATGAGATGCGAAAGCCCCGGGTCACCCCGGGGCTCTTTTTTTGCGCCGTCTTGGGAGGGAAGAGAAAAAGGAGGAGAAAGAAAAATACGGACTAGCGGGTCGTGGTCACGAAGGTGGGCGAGCTCACGCTGCCACCTTCGGGCAGCTCGGCGTCCACCTTCCAGAGGAGACGGGTTCCTGGGGGGAGGCCGGCGAGGGCGTCCGCGGGGACCTGGAATTGAGGCTGGGTCAGGTCGTCGGCACTGGCGACGACCCGCAGATCCTCGGTGCTGACTTCCACGTCGTAGGTGGCGCCCGGCGTTTCCGGGGCGGACCAGCGGAGGAGGAACTGCTCGCGGGGCAGGGCCTGCCCCTCCTCGACCAGCGACTGGATCGACGCCTGGTCGCCGTCGCGGTAGATCGGCTGCTGCTGCACCCACTGCACTCCGACCACCCCGATCGCCAGGGCGGCCGCGGCGGCGAGAGACCAGTTGCGCAGACGGCGGCCGACGCCGAAACGCTCCGTCGCGTCGACCACGTTGTTGCTGGCGGACTCGGGCCTTTGCATGGCAACGGCCAGGCGCCAGTCTTCGGCACACGAGGCACAGACGGCCGTGTGCTCGATGATCTCCTGCACCTCACTCTTCGGCAACTCGCCGCGGACCGCCTCCCAGATCTTCTCCGGGGGCGGACACGTCGAGAGCTCCGGCACGGCCTGTGCGGGAGCCGCGAACCCGCGGCGCAGCTTCGCGAGCTCTCCCTCCTCCTTCTTCATCATCATCGGGCCACTCCTTTCCCATCAAGGCACCCGCGCAGGTCCGCCATACCGCGGTAGACGAGGTTTTCCGCCTTTTTGGTGCTCCATCCCATGAGCCGGCCGATCTCCGGAACGCTGTGCCCTTGCAGGTTCAGCGTCACGGCGAGCTTGCGCGGCTTGACCAGCGTCTCGAGGCAGCCCCGGATGGCCCTCCCAAGCTCCCGGGATACGGTGGTCCGTTCCGGGTCCGGGCTGTCTGCCGCGGGATCGAATCTGGTCTCGGAGCTCTCGTCCTCCAAGGGAACCTCCTGTCGCCTGCGAAGGCGCCGGATTTCATCAATGACGGCGCTATACGCGGCCTTCCTGAGGTAGAACGAGGAGAACTCGGCGTTTCCCTCACGCTTGCGGTAGATCTCCACCACGCGCATCAGGGCGACCTGGATGATGTCTTCGGAGCGGTCCGCCATCCAGCGCGGACAGGTCTGGGCCACCGCGCGCTTCAGGTCATTGCGCAGGGCGACCAGATCGAGCTCGCCGGGTAACGGGGCGGCTGTGCCGGCGGGCGGCTTCGCGGAAGGCTTCTGGGTGTCGGATGTCACCATGGACCTCACTCGAGACGGTTATATAACGCAAAAGAGAGGGAGTCCCCCCATCCCGCCGGGCTTCCCGTCATTCGGCCCGTAGCACGACCAGGGGATCGACCCGCGTGGCCCGGCGCGCCGGCAGGAGGCTGGCCAGCAGGGCCACGGCGATCAGGAGCAATGGTACGACGGCGAAGGTGAAGACGTCGG
>WUUC01237674.1_pt1 | contig 13097 bp, 15 predicted proteins | sample 6278441 | NCBI WGS metagenome assembly WUUC01 (sample SAMN13675441, study PRJNA597444) | soil metagenome | isolation source: soil | place: USA: Washington | collected 2017-10 | reverse complement strand
GACGAGGCGTGGATCGGCGAGCACCACTCGGCCGGCTACGAGATCATCGCCTCGCCCGAGGTGTTCATCGGCGTGGCCGCCGAGCGGACCGACCGCATCCGCCTGGGCACGGGCGTGTCGTCGCTGCCCTACCACCAGCCGCTGGTGCTGGCCGACCGCATGGTGCTGCTCGACCACCTCACCCGGGGCCGGGTGATGTTCGGGGTGGGACCGGGCGCCTTGCCGTCGGACGCCTACATGATGGGCATCGAGGTGGCCAGGCAGCGGGACATGATGGAGGAGGCGCTCGAGGCCATCCTCCTGCTGCTGCGCAGCGACGAGCCGGTGAACTACGAGACCGACTGGTTCACGCTGCGCGACGCCCGCCTCCAGCTGCGGCCCTACCAGAAGCCCCACTTCGAGGTGGCGGTGGCCGCCCAGATCTCGCCGGCCGGCCCCCGGGCCGCCGGCCGCTTCGGCTGCTCGATGCTGTCCATCGGCGCCACCAGCGCCGGCGGCTTCGATGCCCTGGGCCTCCACTGGGATGTCATCGAGGAGCGGGCCGAGGAGTTCGGTCAGGTCGCCGACCGCGACGGCTGGCGCCTCGTCGGCCCCATGCACATCGCCGACACCAAGGAACAGGCCATCGAGGACGTGAAGTTCGGCCTGGCCCAGTGGGTCGACTACTTCCGCCGGGTGGCCGCCCTGCCGCTGGCCCCCGAGTCCAACGACAACGAGGACCTGGTCGAGGCGCTCAACGGCACCGGCTTCGCGGTGATCGGCACGCCCGACGACGCCATCGCCCAGATCCAGCGGCTGGCCGACCAGTCGGGCGGCTTCGGCAAGTACCTGCTGATGGCGCACGAGTGGGCCGACCGCCAGCCGACGCTGCGGTCCTACGAGCTGTTTGCCCGCGAGGTCGTGCCAGTCTTCCAAGGCAGCGCCACCAACCTCACCGCCAGCCGCGACTGGGCCGCCGAGAACCGGCCCAAGTTCATCGGCGAGGCCGGTGCCGCGGTCGTCAGCGCCATGCAGCGCCACGCCGAGGAGAAGGCCAAGAAGCAGGAGGCCTCAGCTCCCTCCCCGGCCCCCGACCCCGGCTGACGAAAAGCCCGGGGGACTGAGGTTTTCGGGGCGTGGGTAGACGCTGGCATGACGCGAAACGGAGTGATCGCCGTGGTCCTCCTGGTGGTCGGGGTGGTGGCCCTGGCCCACTACACGGCCGGTCCCAAGCCGCCCGGTGACCTGCTGGTGGTGGGCGACTCGCTCAGCGCGCAGTCCCAGGAGGACATCAGGACCGTGCTCAACGCCGACGGCTGGACCACCACGGTCACGGCCGAGCCGGGGTCGGGCATCGCCGGAGGCGGCGAGCGCAACCTCGACTGGTCGAAGGTCGTCCACGACAAGGTGGCCAAGCTCGACCCCGAGGTCGTCTACATCGAGCTGGGCACCAACGGCTGCGGCCCCAACTGCACCTCGGTGCGGGGCGAGATCGACGCCATCATGCGCGAGCTGCAGGAGGTGCCCGTGGTGCTGTGGCTCGACGTCCGCACCAACGTGCCCCTGCCCAACGCCGACCCGCCCGCCATCAACCGGGAGATCGAGGCGGCCACGCTGCGCTACCCCAACCTGACCCGCCTGGACTTCGACGAGTGGGGCAGCGCCGACCCCGAGCTGCTCGTGGGCGACGGCGTCCACTTCAACACCAGCGGCGAGGTGGTCATGGCCGACCAGGTGCGCGCCGCCGTTCGGGAGCACACGGGGACCTGACGCCACCTCCCGCCCTTAGAACGGGGGCCTGCGGATCCCGCCCCGCAGGCCCCTCCCGGAGCCGCCGGATCCCGCCCCGGCGGCTCCGGACGCGTCCGGGCCCGGTAGGGCGGGGAGCAGAAAGGGGGGCCAGGAGGCGCCGGGCCCGCCCTTGGGGCTCAGACGCCGACGATGTGCTTGCGCAGGCGGCGGATGGCCTGGGCCAGCAAGCGGGACACCTGCATCTGGCTGCAGCCGAGGCGGTCGGCCACCTCGGTCTGGGTGAGCTCCTCGAGGAAGTAGAGTCGGAGCAGCTCGCGGTCGTCCTCGGACAGCAGCACCAGGACCTGGCTGAGGGCGGTGCGGTTCTCGATCCAGGCGAACCCGGCGTCGGGCTTGCCCACCACCTGCTCGGTCTGGAGCTTGCTGACCGGGTCGACGGCGTCGAGCGAGCTGGGCAGCCGGGCCTCCTCGGCCTTGCGCACCGACAGCACGTCGCTCTCGCTGACGCCCACGAAGTCGGCGACCTCGCGGTCGGTGGGGTCGCGGCCCAGGTCCTGGGTGAGCAGCTCGCGGGCGTCGCGCACCGGGCTGGCCAGCTCGTGGACGCGGCGGGGCACCCGGATCGACCACCCGCTGTCGCGGAAGTGGCGCCGGATCATGCCGGTGACCGTGGGCTTGGCGAAGGCCAGGAAGGGCCGGCGCCGCTCGGGGTCGAAGCGCTGCAGGGCGAGCACCAGCGCCTCGAGGGCCGTCTGGGTCAGGTCCTCGATGGGCTCGCCCCGGCGGAAGAGCCGGCGGGCCTGCGACTCGGCGTGGGGCCGGTACATGTCGACCAGGGCGGTCATGGCTTCGGCGTCCTGCCGGCGGGCGTAGCGCACGTGCTGGTCCCACACCTCGCGGTCGACCGCGGCGTGGCGCCCCTCGGGCACCAGCCACTCACGGTCGGTGGCCTCGAGCGGGATGGTCGTCGCCGCCCAGGCGGCATCGGTGGCCGTGCGCAGGCGCGCCAACGACTGCATCGCCCGCTTCTCGCGGCGGCGGGACACCGTCACGAGGGTGGGCTCGACGAGTGGTGCACGCGAATGGTCTTCCTACCGGGGGCCTCGGGTATACCTAGTCTCGGGACGACCCTTGGGGCGAGCTGAAGGCGTAGATGGTCGACGACGACACGATCGAAGAGATGCGGGAAGAGCTGGAGCGGGCCGCCGGCGACCTCGAACGGATCACGGAGCAGCTCCACGAGCGCTCGGTCCAGGTCGAGCGGCTCGAGGCCCTCGTCGACCACATGCTCGGCCTGCTCGAGCTGCCGCTCGTCGTGGTCGGGCCCGACCGCAAGGTCTCGGCCATCAGCCGCGGCGCCTCGGCGCTGCTGCCCCAGACCTCTCGGGTGCTGGGCAAGACGGCCGCCTCGGTGCTGCCCCGGCCTCTGGCCGACCGGGTCGCCGCCTTCGCCGACAAGGTGGCCGCCACCAACGGCACCGGCGACGGCTCGACGGGCGGCACGCTCGCCGACGGCAGCGACCTCGTGGCGCTGCCGGGCGGCGCGACTCTGGTGGTGCTGGGCGAGTGACCGGGCCGACGACACGGCCGGCGCCCACAGGAATGGTGTGGACCCCCACCACCGTGGGTAGCACACCTTCGTTCGGATCGCGGGAGCAGTAGTGGACAATCGACTGCCAAGTCCCATAGAGCTGGTGCTACCCGGTGACAGTCGCTTCATGCGACTGGCTCGGCTCATGGCCAGCGGCGTGGCCACGGCGTGTGGCCTGCCCCTCGAAGAGGTGGAGGACTTCCGGGTGGTGGTGGACGAGGTGTGCGCCACCCTCATCGAGGCGGGGGGAGGGGCGCAGGTGCGCCTCACCTTCCGGATCGAGGACGACTGCCTGGTGGTGGCCGGAGCGACCGAGTCGTTCGACCACCTCGGCCCCGACGAGGACCGGCTGGCGCTCAGCCACCAGATCCTCGACGTGGTCACCGACTCGCACGACTTCTCGCGCAACGGCAGCGAGGTCCTCTTCGTCGCCGCCACCCGGCTCCGCGGCACCGGCGTCGGCTGAGCCCGGCGTCGGCTGGCGCCCCCGACACGCGCACGAGCCGCCCGGACCGGGCGGCTCGTCGCCTCTGTCGTCGTAGCGCAGCGGGCGATCAGCCGGGATCCGTCGCGGGGAGCAGGACGTTGGAGAGGCCGGCGATCTCGATGACCCGACTGACCGGGGCCGACACCGCCCGGATGCGGAAGGTGGCGCCCTGCTTCTCGGTGTCCTGGAGGGCCATCAGCACGGCCCGCAGGCCGGCCGAGTCGGCGAAGGTGAGGAGGGTGGCGTCGAGCTCGAGCAGGTCGAGGGGCTCGCGCAGGGCCTGGCTCACCTCGTGGGCCAGGCGCTCGGACCCGTGCAGGTCGAGCTCGCCCTCCAGTGCGACCAGCACGTGGCCGCCGTCGCGCGTGCTCGAGATCGTGAGCACCTCGGTGCTGCTCGGGTCGTTCTCGCTACCCATCGGACTCAACCCCCGCGTGAGGACCAGCCAACCGCTGCCGTTTCCTGTTCCCGTTGGCGCCATGGTTCAGTCGCCAGGGCGGTCGGCGCACAATCCGGCGAGCCTAGCGCCGCGCGCCGGGCCCTCCAGGGGAGGCGTGGCCGCGGTAGCGCGAGCCGCTGGTCAGGTCTGTGAACGGTTGGCGTAGAAGCTGTTGTAGATCAACAGGATGATGATGGCGCCGACCACCGTGCCCAGGGGCCCGGCGGTCTGGAGGGCACCGTGGCCCCCGTCGGCGCCGAACATGGCCCAGCCGAGGAAGCCGCCCAGGAACGACCCGGCGATGCCCAGGCCCCAGGTGGCGAAGAAGCCCAGGGGGTCGGGACCGGGGACCAGCAACCGGGCGAGGTAACCGGCGATCACACCCATGATGAGCAGCTCGATCAGCCCGTTCATGGGCCCATTCTCCCATAGCCCCCGGGGCCGGCGGCAGCCCCTGAGGGGGTTGCGCCGCTGCTCAGGCGCGCCCGCCGGCCTCGACGAGCAGCACCAGTTGCTCGTCACCGCACGAGAACTCGTAGCGCAGCCCACCGGGCACGTCGTCGACCTCGAGGTCGAGCAGGGCGTTGGCCCGCTCCCAGTGGCTCATGATCGTCTCGAGCTCGAGGCGGGTGTCCTCCTGTGGCTCGCAGCCGAAGCCGAGCGCCATGGGCGTGCCGGCCGGCACCCGTTCGAAGCCCCGCGTGCAGGGCTCGAGGGTGACCAGGTCGACGAGCGTGCCCTTGTCGAGGTGCTCGACGTGGAGGATCTGGCAGGCCACGCGCAGGCCGCCCGACGTGAAGACGCTGAAGGGATCTCTCATGACCGCTCCGATCACGCTGCGAGCCTTGCGGGGTGGACAGGTACTCTCCTCGAAGCCTCCCCACCACCAGGGCACCCGAAACGCGAATGTCGGCGGGACCGGCTGGTTTGGGAGACGGTGGAACGGATAGGCAGACCTGCAGATGAGCCCAGGCGACGCGTCTTCCCTCGAGGTGCCCGGCGAGCCACTGCCCGAGCCGCGCCCGCCGTTCGAGACCATGGCGTTCTCCGACGGCATGTTGCGGGCCGTCCGCCAGTGGGTGGCCGACCGGGGCCGGGCCGCCGGGCTCGATGCGTTCCGCATCGCCGACCTGGTGCTGGCCGTCAACGAGCTGGCCGCCAACACCATCCGCCACGCCACCGGCTCGGGGACGCTGCGCTTGTGGTGCGAGGACGAGCGGCTGGTGTGCGAGGTCCGCGACCAGGGCCACATGCCCGACCCGATGATCGGTCACCGCCTGCCCGACGACGCGCCGGCGACCAGCCGGGGCCTCTACCTGGTCAACCGCATCTGCGACCGGGTCGAGGTGCGCAGCTCGACCGAGGGGACCTCCGTGCGGGTCCACATGGACCGCCGGCCCCGTCCCGAGCCTCGCCAGCGCCCCATCGCACCGGCCTGAGGGCCTGTCCACGGGCTCGTGAGCGCCGGGCGGCGGGCGGCCGTTCAGCCGGCGGCGGGGGGAGCGAGGGTGACGGCGAGGATGCAGGTGTCGTCGTCGGCGCCGTCGGGGGCCAGGACGTCGAGCACGCGGTCGCAGAGATCCTCCGCCGTGCCGGTGAAGCCCTCGGTGGCCTGCTGGAGGCGGGCGATGCCGTCATGGCCGGACCGCTCCAGCGGCTCGAGGAGGCCGTCGGTGTAGAGCAGCACGTGGCTGCCGGCGGTCAGGGTCACCAGCTGCTGCTGGCGTCCCTCCAGGGGCGGGCTGATGCCCAGCAGGCGGGCGTGGCCGGCGTAGAGCTCCTGGGAGGCACCGTCGGCGGTGACGGCCAGGGGTGGCGGATGGCCGGCGTTGACCACGGTCAGCTCTGTGCGGGCCGGATCGACCAGCACGTAGACCATGGTGGCGATCGTGCCCGACCCCATGCGCTCGATGAGCCGGTCGACCTGCTCGACCACCTGGGCGGGCTCGTAGCCGGCGAGGGCGTAGGCCAGCACGGCGATGCGCAGCTGGCCCATGGCGGCGGCGGCGGCGACGCCGTGGCCGGTGATGTCGCCGACCACCAGGCCCACCCGGCCGTCGTCGATCTCGAACACGTCGTACCAGTCGCCGCCGGCGTGGCTGTTGGGCTCGCCGGGCAGGTAGCGCAGGGCGATGTCGAGGCCGGGCACCGTGGGCAGGGCGGCCGGCAGCAGGTCGCGCTGGAGCATCGAGGCGATCTGCTGCTCGCGGGCGAACTGGCGGCTGTTCTCGAGCGCCACGCCCGCCATGAGCGCGAACTCGGTGAGGAGGTAGCGCTGGTCGTCCGACAGCCGGCCCCGGTCCGACAGGTCCACGGTCAGCAGGGCCATGGGCTGGCCCCGGGGGTTGCGGATGGGGAAGATGACCTCGTCGCGCGGGCGGGCGGCGTCATCGGCCCGGTCCCCGTCGTCGTCGGGGCCCGCCTGGCCGGCGTCGCCGATGGACACCACCCGGCAGGCGCCGTCGACACCCACCAGGTCGCCGGCGGTGCGCTCGATGACGGCCAGGCGCTCGGGGCCGTCGAGCGGCGCCCGGTCCACGGTCATGTAGGCCTGGGCCAGCTGCTCGCGCAGGGTCGACTGCTGGTGCTCCCACCGGGCCCGCTCCTGGGCCTCCCAGTAGCCGCGCTGGGCCATCTCGAAGGTGGCCAGGGCCTCGGCCAGCATCTGGAAGGTGGCGGTCACCCGCCCGGTGGCGGCGTCGGCCATGCCGATCGGGGCGCGCCGCACCAGGTCCTCGACCGAAGTGCGGTGCACGTCGAGCAGGGAGAGCAGGGTGACCCCGCCGGCGAAGGCGCGGCGGCCGAGGGCGAAGGCCTCTTCGAGCTGGTGCTCCTCGCCGGTCTCGACGTACTGCTCGAGGGCCGTGCGGTACGTGTCGGCGAAGTCGGCCGTGGGTTGATCGCTCATGGGTGCACGGGGAAGGGACGAACCTGAGGGCAGGCGGGCGGAGGAGGTGGCGAGGACCGGCTCGGCGCTCAGCGCGAGCCGTTGCCGTCGGTGCCCGCACCCCGGAAGCGGGCCACGAACACCAGCGCATCATCGTCGGGTGTGGCGTGGGTGTCGAGGAGCATCGAGGCCATCCGCTCGACCGGCGTGTCGCGCCGGACGTCGGCGGCCAGGTCACCCCGCACCCCGTCGGTGGCGATCACGATGCTGTCGCCGTCGACGAGCTGGAGCGGCTCCTGGGTGCGGATGTTGGGTTGCTGGTAGCCCAGGATGCCACGGCACAGGAACACGCCGATGGTCCGCGGCCGGGCGGTCTCGTCGGCCCGCACCACCAGACCGTCGACGTTGCCGACACCCAGCCAATCCAGGGTGCCGCGGTTGCCGTCGACGATGGCCAGGGTGGCCGCCGCGCCCCGGCTCTCGGCGAGGTGCTCGTGGAGCAGCAGCATCAGCGCTTCCATGGGCTCGGCCCGGTGCCGCTCGATCACGCCGGCGGCGAGCGTCGAGGCGTAGGCCGCCTCGGGCCCGTGGCCCAGCCCGTCGATGACGGCGACGAGGCAGCGGTTGGCGGTGACCTGCACGGTGGCCAGGTCGCCCGAGACCGGCTGGCCGTCCAACGCCCGTCCGGCCACGGCCCAGTCGAGGAACGGGGTGGCGTCGTGGTCGCTCACCGGCCGCGCCTCACGCCGCCAGCCGTCACGAGTGCCGTCACGAGCCGCACCACTTGTGCATGGTCACGACGGTGCCCCGGCCCACCTCGGACTCGACGGTGAACTCGTCCATGAGACGCCGGGCGCCGGGCAGGCCGAGCCCCAGGCCGTCGCCGGTGGTGAAGCCGTCTTCCAGGGCCCGTTCCAGATCGGCGATGCCGGGACCGTCGTCGCGGGCGACGATCTCGAGGGTGGTGCGGCCCCGCCGGTCGACCAGGCGCATCTCGAGGTCGCCGCCGCCGGCGTGGGTGAGCAGGTTGCGGGCGATCTCGGAGATGGCGGTGGCGACCATGGTCTGGTCGGTCGAGGCGCAGCCGGCGCTGGCCGCCAGCTCACGGCCCGCCTGGCGGGCCTTGACGATGTCACCGTCGGTGACGATCTCGATGCGGATCTCGTCCGGCCGCCGCATGGTGCTCACGGGTCTCAATCCGACCGGGTGCGCCGGTCGAGCAGCTCGAGGCCCTCTTCGAGGTCGAGCGCGGTGTCGACGTCCTCGAGGGTGATGCCCAGCTGGACCATGGCGAAGGCCACCTCGGGCTGGATGCCGACGAGCACCGTGCGGGCCCCGCGCAGGCGGGTCATGTAGGCGATGGTGCGCAGGGTGCGGGCCGCGAACGAGTCGAGGACGTCGAGGGCCGTGGTGTCGACGACGATGCCGCGGGCGCGGTAGCGCGACACCTGCTCCATCAGGTCGTTCTGCAGGCCCTCGGCTTCGCTGTCGGACATGGTCGCCTGGATCGTGGCGATCAGGTACCCACGCTGGCGGAGGACGGGAACGTGGGCCATGGCGCGCCGTGGACCGGTTCAGCGGATCTCGTCGATGGGCTCGCCGGCCTGGGTGACCTCGTAGCCGAGCAGGCGTTCGGCTTGCTCGATGCCGCCCTGGAGGTCGCCGACGGCGTTCATCTTGGAGAGGTCGACGCCGATGGTCACCAGCGTGAGGGCGATCTCGGAGGAGAGGCCGGTGATGATGACGCTGGCGCCCATGAGCCGTGAAGCCTCGACCGTCTGGACGAGGTGGTTGGCCACGGTCGAGTCGATCTCGGGGACACCGGTGATGTCTATGACGACGACCTTGGCCCGGTGGGTGCGGATGCCGCTCAGCAGCTGCTCGGTGACCTGGCGGGCCCGCTGGCTGTCGAGGATGCCGATGATGGGGAGGATGACGAGCCGTTCGCGCACCTGCAGCACGGGGGTGGAGAGCTCGCGGATGGCTTCCTGCTGCTGGCGGATGATGCGCTCGCGCTCCTGCACGAACGACACGCCGACGGTGTTGGCGATGCGGTTGGCGGCGGGCTCGTAGGCGTCGAGGACCCGGTTCAGCAGGTCGAAGTCGCCCTGGTACTTCTTGAACAGCGACCGGGCGAGCACGTCTCGCAGCAACAGGACGATGCCGAGGACCTCTTCGGTCTCGACGCCCCGGGGGATGATGCGCTCGGACAGGCTGCGGGCGTAGTCCTGCAGGGCCTGCACGCTGCCGGTCTCGAGCACCTCGACGTAGTTGTCGTAGACCGACGTGGCCTCCGAGAACAGCTCCTCGGGGGTCATGGCCGTAAGCAGCCGGGCATCGGTGATGCGCCGCGCCCACTCCTCACGGAGCTGGGTGCGGTTCTCGCGCAGGTGGGCCACCAGCTCAGGCAACAAGGCGCTGGCCTCAGCGCTGATGGTGCGCCGCGCGTTCGACGGCAGATCGGGCGTGTCGGTCACGTTCTTCCTCCTGGCAACCCCGAGGTCGCACTCTATGTCCCAGGGACACCTGGGTCCTGCGCCGGCCGGGTGGTGACGCGCGGCGGCCGCCGCAGCGAATAGGTTGCCCCGCCGTGGGGCGACAGCACGGGGAAGAGCAGGGGGGCGAGCGCGGCACGAGCCGGCGCTCGTTCATGACGGGGATGGCGGGCCTGGTGGCCACGACCGCAGCGGCCTGCGGGGCGCCGACGACACCGGGAGCGCCGCTGCCGGCGTTGCCCGGCGGCCTCAGCGACGCCGCCGTGCCCGGCCGCGACGAGATCTACGACTGGATCACCCAGATCTTCAGCCAGGGCGTGCGCCGCCCCGGTTACCCGGCCGACACGTGGACCGAGCAGTTCACCAGGAACAAGTTCACCGCCTTCGGGCTGCAGGACGTGCACCTCGAGCCGATCACGGTCCGGCGCTGGCGCTCGAACGGCGCCACGCTCAGGGCCACGCCGGCCGTCGGTCCGGCCAAGGTCATCGACTGCTTCCCGGTGCCGTTCTCCAAGAAGGTCACCAACCTGCGGCTCGACCTGGCCGGCTACCTGGCGGCCACGCCCGACCTGGTGGCGAACAAGGCATCCCTCTACGACCTCACCCTGCTGCGCCTGCCGGCCACCACCGTGGCCACCTTCGGCAGCGGGGCGGCGCTGGAGCTGACGTCGCGCATCGTCGACCCCGGCGGCACGCTGCTGACCGACACGCACCTGCTGCCCTTCGGCCTCGACTTCGACAAGGTCATGGAGCCGTCGATCGCCGGTGGCGCCAAGGCGTTCATCGGCAACCTGGCCAACTACCCCGGCCGGACCCACCAGTACTTCGTGCCCTACGACGCCATCGACCGGCCCATCCCCGGCGTGTGGATCAGCTCGCCCGACGGCGCCTGGCTCCGCGAGAAGATGCTGCTGGGCGGGGTGCGGGTCGAGCTGACCGTCGACTCGCGGGTCGACGACGTCACGTCCCACAACGTGGTGGGCGAGCTGCCCGGCGCCGACGACGAGGTCGTGATCATCGGATCGCACCACGACGGCCCCTGGTCCTCGGCCGTCGAGGACGCCTCGGGCACCGCCATGGTGCTGGCCCAGGCCAAGTTCTGGGCCGCCCAGCCCCGCAGCCGCCGCCCCCACCGCCTGCGCTTCCTGCTGCACGGCGGCCACATGTCGGGCGGCGCCGGCCTGCTGCAGTACATCGACGCCCACCGAGCCGAGCTCGACGAGGTGGTGCTCGAGACCCACCTCGAGCACGCCGCCCTCGACGTCGAGGAGCGCGCCGACGGGCGCCTGGCCTCGCGGAACCGGTGCGTGCCCCGCTGGTGGTTCACCAGCCGCAACCCCCGGCTCGAGGACATCGTCCGGGCCTCGCTGGGCGCGGAGGGCGTGGACCGCTCGCTGCTCATGGCCCCCGACGCCATCGGCGAGCAGCCGCCGACCGACGGCGCGTTCTACCACAACGCCGGGGTGCCGATCGTCCAGCACCTGGCCGCTCCCTGGTACCTCTTCGACGAGCGCGACACCCTCGACAAGGTCGACAAGGCCAACCTGGTCAGGCTGACCCGGGCGGTGGTCCGGATCGTGGCCGCCACCCGGGGCATCTCGGCCGCCGCCATGCGGGCCGGCGTCGTCACCTGAGCCGGCCAGGCCGCCTTCCGGGGCGCGCGACCGGTCCCGCCCGAAGGCGGGACCGGCGCAGGAGACGGCGTATGTGGCCTCGGGCAGCGGCGTCAGGCCGGGATGCGCTCGTCGAGCGTCTCGCGCTCGTCGCGATCAGCGGCCAGCTTGCGCCGCATCTTGTCGAGGCTGGCCCGGAGCAGCCGTGACACCTGCACCTGGCTCACGCCGATGCGGGCCGCGATCTGCGACTGGGTCAGGTTCTCGACGAAGCGCATCTGGATGATCTGGCGCTCGCGCTCGGTGGGCAGGGCCTCGAGCAGCACGCTCACGGTCATCTTGGCGTCGGCGGCCCGGAAGCCCGGGTCGTCCTCGCCCAGCGTGATGCCGTCGGCCGAGTCGTCGTCGCTGGGCGGGGCCAGGGGCACACCGCGGTAGCAGCTCGAGACCTCGAGGGCCTCCAGCGCTTCCTCGACGGTGACGCCGGCGCGGTCGGCGATCTCGGGCACGGTGGGCGACCGGCCGTAGATCTGGGTCAGCTCGTCGGTGACGCCGCTGACCGTCTGGTAAAGCTCCTTGGCCCGGCGGGGCACGTGGATGCTCCAGGTCTTGTCACGGAAGTGACGGCGCAGCTCGCCGACGACGGTGGGAACCGCGAAGGTGCTGAAGACGACGCCGAAGTCGGGATCGAAGCGCTCGACCGCCTTGAGGATGCCCACCATGGCTACCTGCACCAGGTCGTCGAGCGGCTCACCCTTGTGGGCGAACCGCCGGGCGCAGTGCACGGCGAGCCAGCGGTGCTCTTCGATCAAGGCGTTGCGGATTTCCCTGTCCCCTGTAGCGCGGTACTCCGCGAAGCGTGGATCGGTTCGCGTGTCGCGCGACCGGGATGCGGTGGTGGTGGTCGCGTTGCTCACGGCGGTCGATCTTCCCTGCCCGCCGCGCCCTACACAGATTTGTCCGGTCTAGGGCGGCGAACGGGGTCAGAATGTCCGCGGACGCCGCCGGATCGCGCCCAGTGTGGCCAGAGCACGTCGCTGGGTACCGGACGGTGGCAGGAAGCGGAAAGCCATGAGCATGAACACGGAACGGTTGCAGCCGGTGGTCCTGTGCGTCCCCGCCGAGTGGGCCGTGGCCGGCCCCACCGACGCCGACCTCGACCGCCTCGAGGAGCTGGGCATCAGCCACCTGTGGCTGCGTGACAGCGGGGCCCCGACGCCGCCGGTCGATCACCTGGGGTGGCTCGCCGAGTGGGCGGCCCGGTCCGACCGGGGCCTCATCGTCGACCGCACCCTGGCGCGCGACCGCCGCAGGGTGGGCGACCAGCCCCTGGTGGTGGCCTCGTGGCAGGGCACCGAGGTCGACCTGTCCGCCTTGGCCGCCGGCGGAGGCGACCAGTTGCTGCGCCAGGCCTCGAGCGCGCCCGTGGTGCGCATGGGGTTGCGCCAGGCGCTGCTCGACCGGTCGCCCTCGGTGCTGGTCGAGGCGGCCACGCTGTGCCGCGGCAGCGAGCTGGTGTGGCTCGACGACGAGGTGCGCGACCGCCTCGAGACGCCGGGCGACCTCGAGCTGGCGCTGAGCCTGCTGCTGTCGCTGCCGGGCGTCCCGTGCCTGGGATGGTGCGGGCAGCACGGCAACGACGAGGGCCCGGTGGCGCGATGGCCGGTCGGTCTGCCCGACGAGGCCCGTGCGATCCTGGCCGAGCGCATCCGCATGCGGCGGTCGGCCGGCGTGGCGGGGCAGCGTTGCGTCCCCGTCCCCGACGGCGGGCGCGGCGACGGCTCCGGCGACGGGGCCGGCCCCGAGGTGGTGGCCCTCCGCTACGAGACGCCCGACGGGGTTCTCGTCACCGTC
>WUUC01207813.1_pt1 | contig 13098 bp, 15 predicted proteins | sample 6278441 | NCBI WGS metagenome assembly WUUC01 (sample SAMN13675441, study PRJNA597444) | soil metagenome | isolation source: soil | place: USA: Washington | collected 2017-10 | reverse complement strand
CGCGGGATACGGTTTTGAGGGAAACCTGGGAACGTTCGGCGACGTCTTTGATCGTCGGACTGCGCATCGGTGGCCCTTGCAAGGTACGGCAGTGGTCTGGTTCCGGGCCGTACGCGGTTGCGCGGACCGGCCCCGATTGTGGCCGGAAACCGCGCTAGCGCCTAGGGCCTGTCATCGATCGAGCCAGATGATGGCGGCGGGCGACGCGCGAGATCGAACAGCGCACGTGCCAAGCCGCCGCGCCGTCGGACGTCGCGCGACGAATACGATCGCCTACTCGAAGGTGGGCTGCGCGGACATGTCCTGAGTCTCGAAACGCGCATCGATGACAACGGCGAGTCGTACCTTCCGTTCGCGCCGGTTGACGCTCACCGACATCCACATTGGACTAAATGCAGTTTTGCGAGGTGCTCGCCGAAGCGATAGCCGCGCTGCCTGAGCGCGAAGCGCTGGTTCTGTCGCTGTACTACGAGCAGGAGTTCAATCTGCGAGAAATCGGTGCGACGCTTGGCGTGTCGGAGTCCCGTGCCTGCAAGATCCACGGACAGACGCTCGTGTGAATATGCACGCGACTGATCGGTTGAATCGTCTTCGCGAGACGACCGGAGTCGCAATGGACAGTAGGCGCAAAACCCGGGTTGAGGTCGGTTTCTCCACGATCCGCGATCGCGATCGTGTTGCCCAACTGCGCGCGCGCTCTTGCCGCGATCGAAAAGGAACGACGACGAAGCGGTCCATCGCGAATGCCTCGACACACTGTGCGACTGGCGCATGCGCCCGCTCCGCGCGGCGCTCGGTCGGCTAGCGCGAGAAGTAGCCGATGCGCGGTCTGCTCATGCCGAGGCCTTCGCGTGCGAATCCGGCCACCAGGTGGTCGAGCAAGCCAGCCGGCCTGCTGGGCTCGCTTCGATTCATTGCCCTGGAGCCGGCGACTTCCCTCTCGTAGCGACACGCGTAGACTATTTGCAAAGCGGCGAAAGAGAAACTTGGTATCTAGCGCGATGAGCGACAGCGAGCGGGACACTACGGGCGTCGACTGGACTCGCATGAGCCAATTCGCGCTCGGCGCGTTCGGCGACAGCCATGCGCTGTGGGTGCGCGACTTCGGCAATGGACGACTCTATGTTTCCGCCCGCTGCGCGGCGCTCCTGGGCTATGCAGCGCGCGAAGCCACGCCCGATATCGAGTTCTTCACGCCGCTGGTGCATCCGGAAGACCGGCACATCATCCCGGTTGCGCTGGAGCGCCATCTCATTGACGCAGTGCCCTATGACATCGAGCTGCGACTGCTGCATCGCAACGGTGAATACCGTTGGTATCGCTCGCTCGGCAACGCGATACGCGACGAGCAAGAGACCCCCAAGATCATGGCCGGGTCGCTGATCGAGGTGCACGATCACAGGGTCGCACTGCAAAGCCTCGCCGAGCAGCGGCTAGAACTCGAACTCTCGAACGCACGCCTTGTCGATCTGTCGCGGCGTCTTGTCAACGTGCAGGAAGACGAGCGCCGGCGTCTTGCGCGCGACTTGCATGACGAAGTCGGCCAAGCGTTGACGGCAGCGATTTTGCTGTTGGACTTCGCGCGCGACGAACCGTTGCAAGAAGCCGATCGCGAGGCCGCCATTGCCGAAATCCGACGCGCGCTCAGCGACGTTCGCGACATGACCTTGCGTCTGCGGCCGCCGCTGCTTGACGAGCTCGGCCTGGAGGCGGCGCTGCGCTGGTATCTCAACAAGCAGGCGACGGTGGGCCGCTTCGAGGCGAAACTGTCGGTCGAAGGGCTCACCGAGCGCCCCGTGCCGGCGGTAGAGCTGACTGCGTTCCGCCTCGTCCAGGAAGCGGTGACGAATATCCTGCGCCACGCGAAGGCGCGACACGTCGACGTCACGGTCAAAACGACCGCGTCGGAGCTTGCGCTGCGCATCAGCGAAGATGGCATCGGCTTTGATAGCTTCGCCGCACTCGAGCGAGCAATCAGGGGAGAAAGTTTCGGGGTCGTCGGCATGCAGGAGCGCGCGTCACTCATCGGCGGGCGCTGCGAAATTGTTTCGGCGCCCGGTATGGGCAGCGTCATCCTTGCGCGACTTCCGCTCGAAATCAAAACGACGGCATCCGATCAGTAGCCGCAGACCGGCGCGACGCATTTCGTGCCTTCGTGCGCGCCGACGTTTGTCAGATTAGCGGCTCCGCCAGTCCCGACGTCAACGAGTTCGACAGTGCGTAGCATACGGCGCAGCCGCGCCGCTTCGGGCGTTTCGGGAAGTCGCGCGCTGCGCAAGGCACGGCTGCGCTCGCCGATGTGGCGCACGCGTTCGTCGGCGGCCGCATCGGGCGGATCGATCCCCTGCGCCCGCCGCCAGTACTTGATGACCTCGGCGGAATCTTGGTCGAGGCTGATGCGTAGCGTGACGTTGCCGCTCTGAGCGACAGCCCCTGTCGACACGAACGCGGCCGCGACAATCAAGCCGTAGCACCATGCGTGCGCGCGTATCTGTCTCGCCACTGTGCCTGGATACATACGCGCCTCCCCAAAGCCGTCCGCAGCTCGGCGACCGCGCCGGAGAACCCGGTAGAGTGTCGATGCCGTCAAGAAAAAAAGCGCCACGATGCTGCCGATCCGGTACCGGAGACGCCGAGGACAAGCACCGTCGTGTCGAAGCCCGCGACCTGTTCGATCATCCGGCGAATCCCGCGCACCGCGATGCTCAACCCGGTCGGGCCATCGTTCGGATGGTTGGCGTGTGCGCCGTCTTCGAGGCGCCTGAGGCTCGCCCGACGAAGCAGCTCAGAAACCTGCGGCATGCGCGCTGGTTCGTCGAGCAGCCGGCAGCTGGTCGACTCGCAGCCGAATTTCTCGAACACGCCGAAATGATGTTCAGGCAGCACGAGGAGCGGCGGGTGCAGCGGATCGCGCTTGAGCTGTGGGATAAACGCTTCCCACGCGGTCGAGCTTGCGATCGCGCCGAAAACGACGGCAATCCCGTCGTGCGAATGCCGCCGCGACAGACTGATGTCCGCGGGGCACAGCGCGATGGTCGGCGTGAGGTCCATGAACTCGAAGATCGGCGCGGTGCGGCGCGTGCGCGATTCGTTTGCATCGACAGTGAGAGTCGTCGACTCAAACACGGTCGATTCCCCCGGCGAGGCGTTCGAGTATCGGCATGACTTCCTGCACGTAGCTGAGCTTGCTGACGAAGGCGTCGGCGCCAGCGCGCGCGGCGTGTTCGCGATGCTCGGCATCGTCGAAATGGCTGGCGATCACGATGTACGGCGGATCGGACTGCGCCTTGATCAGCCGGGACGCCTGCAAGCCGCCCATTCCGGGCATCGACAGGTCCATCAGGACGACGTGCGGGCGCAAGGTTTCGGTCAATTCGACCGCTTGGCGGCCGTCGAGGGCGCGACCGACAACGGCGACCCATGGCACATTGCGAAAATGTCGCATCGCAGCGTTGAGGAAGCCTTCGTGGTCGTCGACCAGCAGCACGGACAGCGTATTCAAGAGACGGTCCTCGATCTACGGACCGCGTCAAGCGATCGCCCCGATCGCAAAGCGTGGCGCAGCTTGGCCGAACCGATGCGCGCAAAGTCGCGGTATTTCGCGTCAGTAGTGCATGTGCCAAGTAAGCCGGTGGACGATGCGGTGCCGGGGAGGGCTGCACCGATCGTCCGCAGCAGGTAGTCGTCACGCGTGAGCGTCGGTTTTCTGGCGTGCGCGCGCACCACTTCGTCTTCGAGGAGCGGCGAATCGACATGCAACAAATGGATCGACTGACGCAGCGGGGTGACGCATGGCTGTCGCGACAACTGCGTGCGTAGCGCGGCCTTCATCGTCGTTCCTGAGCATCCCCTGGTGGGAGCCATTGTCCGAGCGGCGCGTCAACGCGGGAATCGGGGTGTTACCGGGCGACGTGGGAAAATTTCCGTAGGCGGCTGTAGGGGAATTCCCGACAGTGCCGGATTTCCGGCGCGAGCGTGCCCACCCGGAAGTTTCGGGATGGCAGATTCGCGATGGCGTCGCGACGCATCGCAACACTAGCCCTGCAGGTCAACCTGCAGGGCGATGCGCAGCAGATCCGCGGCGCGCGCTACGCCGAGCGCTGCCATCATGCGTGCGCGATGGGTTTCGACGGTTTTTGCGCTGATGCCGAGGTCGGCCGCGATCTCCTTGGTGGCGCGGCCGCGCCCCATCAGCCGGAGGATTTCACGCTGCCGCGGCGTCAACGCGTCTATCCCTTCGGCCGCCCCACGGCGGACAAATGCGTTGATCATGCGCGACGACACCTTCGGGCTCAGGAAAGTCTGGCCCGCGCAGGCCGCGCGCAGCGCGAGTTCGAGTTCGGCGGGCGCGGCTTCCTTCACGACGAAGCCGCAGGCGCCGTAGTCGAGCGCCGTGCGTACATAGCTGACGTCGGCATGCATCGACATGATGACGACGGCCGTGTCGGGAAAACGGCGATGCAATTCGGCGGCGACCTCAAGCCCGTTCTTGCCGGGCATCGACAGGTCGAGCAGCGCGACGTCCGGGTGGAAGAGCGAGACGAGCTCGGCGACGTCGTTGCCGTTGTCGGCTTCGGCGACGACCTGGATATCGGAATACGCTTCCAGGAGCCTACGAATTCCGGCCCGAACGAGCGTGTGGTCGTCGGCAAGGAGTACGCGCAAAGCGATCTCCAATTGCGATCATACGGCCACACTACCTGATGCGGCGATTTGAAGAAAGAGGAGTGATCGGCCCGGCGCGGCGGAACCTGCGCGACACCGCGTAGACGACCGCAGCATGCAGTTTCCGTCGTCTGCGAGGCGAACCGCGCTGTTGCAGTCCGCTACACGCAGCGCCTTGACGGTGAGCGATGGGGGGCGCAATCGCCGAGTTCGCCAGTCCGCCTAAAGGTTCGCGCACGCGTGCCGATAGTTTTCTGGCCCATCGACGACGGGAGACTGCGGCCATGAATCAAAGCCTGAGTGCCTGGCTGCGACCGGCGTGCAGCCGTTCGACCTGAGCTGGCGCCCGCCGTCGGGGTTCGGCCCGCGGTATCTGCGACATGCCCGTCGCGGGACATGTCGAACGGGTGCGCGACCCACGCAACGTCCTGGCCGAAAACAGCCGGGCGCTTGATGCGGCCTACTGGATCGATAGTGCGAAAATCGCCCGCGTGCGTGCGGCTATTGAGAGCGGCACCTATGTTGTCGATGCCGAAGCCGTCGCTTCCCCGCTGCTCGATGTCGAATGGGCGCTGCAGCGCGTACCTTATGCGGCTTTGTTCACCGTCGGCGCTTCACTGCGGCGTGCTTGACGTGTCATGATTGGATACGCCGAAGGCGACGCTCGATTATCCTGTTTCTCGGCCGTCAGACTGAACCGATCGTGATGGAGCCTCTTCCAGGCAACCGACAACGTAGCGACGGCGCAGAACTGCTCGATTTGCTGGCCGACGCACTGCAAGATCCAATGCTGGTCTTCGACGCCGGCAGGCGGGTGTTGTATGCCAACGACGCGGCGATCCGACTCGGCACCCGCCTGGGTCCGGATTCGGTATGGCACGATTCGATCGCCGACTGGCATCCGGATTTGATTTCTCCGGCCGCACTCGCGCTCGTCGCAACGGATGGCGAATGGGTCGGCGAAGTCTTCCTGCAGAGCGATCATGCTCCACCGCTGGTGTTGCTGCTGCAGCTCGTCGCGTTGCGTTCGGGCGAGGCGCTGAACTACGGGCTCGCCGCCCGCGACGTGTCGGCGGACTACGCTCGGCGAAGCGAGCTCAGTAATCGCAACGCGGAACTGAAAGAAGCCTATCGCAAACTCAAGGGTGCTCAGGAGCAACTCGTTCAGTCGGAAAAGCTGGCGTCCATCGGCCAACTGGCCGCGGGCGTCGCGCACGAGATCAACAACCCGATCGGCTACGTTCATTCGAATCTCGGCACGCTCGCCGACTATTCTCGCGACCTGCTGACGCTGATCGGCGCATATGAGGAAGCCCTGCGATCGCCCAGCACGGCGGCCACGGTCGAGATAGGCGAGTTACGCCGACGATTCAATTTCGATTTCGTCGTAGGTGACCTGCCGGAGCTGCTGTCCGAGTCACGAGAGGGCATCGAGCGCGTGCGCAAGATCGTGCAGGACCTCAAGGACTTCTCACGCAGTGATCGCGGCGACGGCTGGATTCTCGCCGACATCCATCGCGGCATCGATTCCACGCTGAACATCGTCTGGAACGAGATCAAGTACAAAGGGCAGATCGTCAAATCATTCGGGCAGTTGCCGCCGATCGAATGCCTGCCGTCCCAGCTCAACCAGGTATTCATGAACATACTCATGAATGCCGGACAAGCCATCGGTGACCATGGAATCATCACGATCAGCACCGGTGCGGATGCCGACACGGTTTGGATCACGATTGGCGACGACGGCGAAGGGATGCTGGAGACCGACCTATCGCGGATCTTCGATCCGTTCTTCACGACCAAGCCGGTCGGGCAGGGCACCGGCCTGGGTCTCGCGATCTCCTACGGCATCGTCGCCAAGCACAACGGTTGGATCGATGTGACGAGTACGCACGGACAGGGCTCGATGTTCCGCATCGTCCTGCCGATCAGACAACCTCCCGACATCGCCAACGATCGCTGAAGAAGCGGCTGTGCTCCGCGTCCGCTGATTGACGACGCACCGGACACGCTGAAGCGCTCCGCATGCCGTGCCTGACGGGTTTGGAATTCTCGAGCCGTTTCGTTCAGCTTCAGCCGCACGCTGCACGCATGATCCTGTCGGGATGTTCCGATCGCGACGTGATCGTCTTGGCGCTCAACGACCCCGGATTTCGCGCTTCCTCTACAAGCCCTGGGGCGAGCATCGGCTGCGTCGGGCGGTGGTCGCGCTGCTGCACCAGAACGCAGTGCAATCGACAACGCGCGCGCCACCCCGGCAGATGCGGCTAAGAGCTTGTCCGCATTTCTTTTGACCTTCACAGGCGCTTTGCGGAACGTAATGATCACGGCGGCGAGATGGTTGAGCGCCATGCAACCACGCGCGAGCTTCTCGTAGCGCACGAGGAACTTGCGGAAGCGGTCGCACCGGCTGCGGCCAACTTCCGCCATCCGGCGTCTGGCTTTCCTGGCGGGGGTGTCTTCCTGGCCCCTTCCAAGCTCTGCCAGCGCCAGGTGATACCAGCCATCTGCTCGTACTCGGCCAGGCCCGCTTTCCATGGCGCCTTGAAGCCTGAGGCCTCCCACGCCAGAATGCGTTTGTGGATAGTGCTGAGACTACCAAATCGCCCCTTGGGACAGAAGTTTACCTAAGGAGGTTCTGAACAAGTCCTGGAACTGCCGCACAGATCCCCACAACCCGCCAAAGCCTGCTACGCAGGCATGTGGCCGGTCCGGCCCGTTGGGCGTTAAGAGTGATCAGGACCTGCGGTTCAGGACGATCACTCTTCACCCCCCCTTGATGCAAGGGCTCCGGAATCAACAGCAAATATCGACTTGTTCAGAGGATCCCTAACTTACGGACATGTTCGAATGTGAACTCAGTCGACGATCTGTCGACCCGAGTTCGAATGCCCAGGCATTACTACCTCGACCTGGACGACGACCGCTTCATCAACCTGCCAATGGATGAAGTCTGCGCTTACGACGGCATACGTCCGTGCGTTCCGCGCCGCAGTTCGTGGGTGCGGAACGCGTCGCTGATTTGCTGGCGCAGGTCGTCGTCGTTCCACGGCTTGGTCAGGAACTTGTATATCGCGCCGCGATTGACGGCGTCGGTGACGGTGGCGACGTCGGCGTGGCCGGACAGCACCATGCGCATCGTGTCGGGATACATCTCCTTCACCTTACTCAGAAAGGCGGTGCCGTTCATTACCGGCATACGCTGGTCCGAAAGAATCACCTGGACGGAATTACGCGCCAGGATGTCGAAACCCTGCTCGGCGCTCGACGCCGAGAAGATCCGGTAGCCGTCGCGTCGCAACGCTCGACCCAGCGCACGCAGCACGTTCTCTTCGTCGTCGACGAGCAGCAGCCCGCGCTCGTCACCAGATGTTTCATCAAGGTCAGGTCCGATGAAGCGGTGCTTGAGCCGTACGCGCGCACGCTCCGCCGGCGCGGGCTCGCCGAACGCGTAGCCTTGGAATTCGTCGCAATGGTTGCGCTTGAGATAGCCGATCTGCGCTGCCGTCTCGACGCCTTCGGCCATTACCTTGAGCCCCAGCGCGTGCCCCATCGCTATGATCGCGCGAACGATGGCGGCCGTGCCGCTCTCGAGCGCGACGTCGCGAACAAAACTCTGGTCGATCTTTAGTTTTCCGATCGGGAAGCGCCGCAGATGGGCGAGGCTCGAATAACCGACCCCGAAATCGTCGATCGCCAGATGCACGCCGAGCTTGCGCAAGGCGTTCATGACGTCCGTGGCCCGATCTGCATTATCCATAATGGCACTTTCGGTAATTTCCAGCTCAAGCATGTCGGGCGGAAGGCCCGACGATTCGAGCGCTTCAGAGACCTCGTGGATGAATGAGGGCCGCTGCAGTTGCAGCGCCGAAACGTTGACCGCGACGCGAACGTCGTGGCATCCCATATCCTGCCATCCGCGTGCTTCGCGGCAAGCCTCGCGCAGGACCCAGCGACCAAGGTCAACGATCAGTCCCAGTTCTTCGGCGAGGCCAACGAACCGTTTTGGTGGTAGGAGTCCCAGATTGGGCGTGTTCCACCGCACGAGCGCTTCCATCCCAATGATGCGGTTGTCATGGCTGCTCACTTGCGGCTGATAGTGAAGCACCAACTCGCCGTTGTGAATGGCGTCGCGCAAACGTCCGCCGATCACGAGGCGGTCGCGCAGTTCGTTCGCCTGCTCATTGCTGAAATGGTGCACCGAATTGCGGCCGTTGCGCTTGGCGCGCATCATCGCCGCTTCGGCATAGTTGAACAGATCCTCCGGCAGCGACGTATTGATCGGGTAGCTCGAGATACCGATCGAGGCGCTCAGGAACATCTGGTAGTTGGCTACGAGGAACGGCTGTTCCAACGTGTCGCGCAGTTGGTCGGCGAACGCCAATGGGTCGATCCGGCCCTGCGCATAGCGCAGCGCGATGACGAACTCGTCGCCGGACACGCGCCAAAGCATGTCGTCGCCAGCCATTGCACGTTGCAGGCGCTGCGCGACGAGCCGCAACATCTCGTCGCCGGCGCGATATCCGATCGTCTCGTTCACCGAATGGAACCGATCGATGTCGAGGTAGAACACGCTGACGTGCTCACCGCGCTGCTCGGCTTCAATCAGCACCGGTTCGAACGACTCCGCCGCGTCGACGTAGCGCGGCAGCGATGTCACGATGTCGTGCCGCGCGAGGTAGGCCAGCTCGGACTCGTAGCGACGTCGCTCGGTCAGGTCGGTGCTGACGCCGATGTAGTGCGTCGCCTTACCCGCAGAATCGTACACTGGCGCGAGAGTCAACTGTTGCCAGAATAGGGAGCCGTCCTTGCGATAGTTGCGCAGCACGACGTTGCATTCAGCGTGGCGTTCGATGGCCTGGCGAATCGTATCGATTTCCGGCTGGCTGGTATCCTCGCCCTGCAGGAAGCGGCAGTTGCGGCCGATGATTTCATCGGCGCTGTAGCCCGTAAGCCGCATGAACGCAGAGTTGACGTAGATGGTCGGCATGTCGGGACGACCGAGGTCGGCGATCAGCATGCCGCTCTGGCTCGATTCGAAGGCGCGCGCGAGCAAGCGCGTATGCGCTTCCGCGGTGAACCTGGCCGTCACGTCGTTGATCAGAACGAGTCTCGCCGGGCGATCTCCGAACTCGATCCAGTCGGCGAATAGTTCAACATTGATTCTGGTGCCATCGCGCTTGATGTGCAGGCTCGGCGTCACGCGACTGGCCGAGGTCGCCCAGCCCTCGGCCAGGCGCGGAGCGTCACGCCAGTTTTCGACGCGGATATTGTCGAGCGTCATCGCGAGAAAAGTTTCGCGTTCGTAGCCGTAGTGCGCTATCGCCGCATCGTTGACCGCAAGAAATGCCAATGTTTGCGCATCGTACACCCACATCGGAATCGGGCTGCGTTCAAAAAATAACCGGTGCCGCCGCTCGCTCGCTCGGGCGGTCTGCATGTAGTCCGTGCGATCCAGCGCATATCGCACGCAACGCCCGAGCAGTGCGGCGTCGATCTGGCTCTTCACGAGATAGTCGGCCGCGCCGGCTGCCATGGCCGCGACATCGACTTCGTGGCTGCCCGGGCCGGTCAGCAGAATGATCGGCGCGGTCACGCCGCTGCGTCGTGCCTCTTCGATCCAGGCAAGCCCTGTTTTAGCGCCGATCAGATGATCAACCAGATATATGTCGTGTCCGTCACGGCGCGCGATATCCATGCCACTGTCGAAACTCGGCGACCAGGCGACCTCTGCGCGAAAGTCGACGATTTCCGCAAACATCGCGCACACGAGGATAAAATCTTCTTCGTCGTCGTCGACGATCAGGACGCGTACTGGGTCGCTGTGCGGAAAGCCCATTACGCAGAACCTCCAGGCAGGCCGACGATGGAAAACCAATAGTGTCCGAGCGTCAAGACGATCTCTACGAACGCCGAGAAGCTGTTCGGCCTCTCGATAAACGGACTGAAGCCCGCGTGGTACGAGCGCGCGATGTCTTCGTCGGCCGACGACGACGCCAGCATGATGATCGGAATGTGCCGCAACGCCGGATCGGACTTGATCTTGATCAGCGCTTCGCGGCGGTCAACGCGCGGCATGTGGCGATCGAGGAGAAAGAGGCGAGGCATCGCCTAAACGGGATCCGTGTAGCGGTCGCGGCGCTTGAGGTAGTCGAGCAAATCGGCGCCGTCCTCGACGAAATGTAACGGACTGATCCAATTGCGCGACGCGCAACGCATTGATGCCAGACGGCAATCGTCGGGATCGTCGTCGGCCATGAGCACAGGGATCGACGGATCGAGCTTTGCGAGGGCGAGCGTCATGTGGGTTTCTCTTCGATCGTATTCGGCGCAGACGGCGCCGGTTCGGACATTGACAATTCGACGACGACCTGCGTGCCGTGTCCGGTTTTGCCGTGCGCGGACAACGTGCCGCCGTGGCGCTCCATAATTCGCCTGACGATTGCAAGGCCGATACCGGATCCTTCGCACACATTGCGACCGTGTAGTCGCTGGAATGGTGCAAGTATACGTTCGCGGTTGTGGTTGTCGAACCGATGCCGTCGTCGACAACCCGCGCGCAGCAAGGCCGGCAGGTTCGCGGGCTCGGCGGACGATTTCGGCGCTTACCGCGACTTCTGGCCGGCGCCCGGAATGGTGAAATTTCAGCGAGTTCCAGAGCAGGTTCTGCGGCATTCGGCGCACTGGGTGGCCTTGGCCTCCACGGACGACAGCCGGTCAAAAACGGCGACGGCGCTTCGGCGATGCGAGCCTCGAGATCGACGAGCACTTGATTGAGCGCGCGGTTGAGAAGATCGACCTGGACGACCGTCCGTAGCGCGTCGACACCGGCGAGTAGGCAAGCGGGTCGCCTATCAGGCGCTGCATGCGCTACGCGACGGAACGCGTGCGTTCGATGTAGTCGACGCTTTCCTCGTCGAGCGCGTCGGCAGCGTGTGCTCGCAGCCATCTCCGAACGCGCGAACCTTGCAGCGGTTCCCGCAAGTCGTGCGAAGCGACGAAGTCGAGTTCCTGCAAGTCTAGATTGCTTCCATTGGCAGGCTGTTGAGAAACCCATCCGTCTGTGCACAATCATAGGCTCCGTCAATAGCCCACTATTCCGCGATGCGCACCCGACGCCCAGCTATTGGGAATGTTCTCGTATGTGTCGGTTGATGCCCGAGTGCCTGCAGATCATCCGATTCGCAAACTGCGCGAGCTGGTGGACGGGATGCTCGCAGAAAAGGACGGTCTGTTCGAGCAGCGGTATGCGAAGACGGGTCGGCCCTCGCGCATCGATGATGCGGTGCGAGATCATTCGACATTCTCGTTCGACCGGGATCGGCTGTTCGACGAAGAAGTGGCGCAGAGCTTCTTCATCACCCGGCGCTGGGCGCCCAACTGAAGCAGCTCGTGAGCAGCGAGCATTTTTCATTTGACGGCACGTTGCTGGACGCTTGGGCATCGCACAAGAGCTTTCGCCCAAGGATGGCGGCAATGACGACGACGATGATTTCCACGGACAGCGGCGCAGCAACGACACGCATGAATCCGTTACGGATCCGGACGCGTGATTGATGCGAAAGGACAAGGGCAAGGAAGCCAGGCTGAGCTATAAGGGCAAGCTGCACATGCTCCGTAAGCAGGCCAACCCATCATGCGCTTCTGGGCAAAGAACAACTGATGTCCACCGAGCGTCACCCCGTGCGATACACCGACAAAGCGATGCTTCCGCCTGGGCGACAACGCCGACGGCCTGCCCTCGAGTCGGCGGCCCCAGGCATTCGGGGCGCCGCTTCGGCGCCATCCCTTGTCTGTGATCCCGGGTCCTGGCGATCCCGTCGTCACCACGCTCGCTGACGATACTGGTGGCGCGGAACTCCGGTGCGAGCTTCTGACGAACGGGGTGCGACTCGTGGGGATGACACGCTCTAGACGTGTTTGCCGAAATCGTCGCGGGTGAAACAGCGCGACGCCGGTCGGGCCGGCGTCGCGTGGAACGGCCTGTGCGGTCGGGCGCGACCGGGTGGACTCAGGCCAGCGCCGCCGCGCCGCTGCGCGCATTGCCGCGGCCGGCGGCATGGCCCTTGAGCGAGTAGAAAAGAATATACAAATAGCACGGTGCGGCGACCGCGAGGAACACGAGCTGGAAGTCGTAGATGTCCTTGTACACGGCAAAGATGCGCGGCAGGATCGCGCCGCCGGCGATGCCCATGATGAGCAGCGCCGAGCCTTTTTCGGTGAAGCGGCCGAGGCCGGCGATCGCGAGCGGGAAGATCGCCGGCCACATGAGCGCGTTGGCGAGACCCAGCGCGGCGACGAAGCCGACCGAGACGTAGCCCTTGGTCAGATAGGCGGCGATGCTGAAGACGATGCCGAGCACGGCGGAGATGGCCAGGCCGCGTTCCTGCGACAGGTATTTCGGAATCGTGAACAGGCCGATGACGTAGCCCA
>WUUC01155672.1_pt1 | contig 13100 bp, 3 predicted proteins | sample 6278441 | NCBI WGS metagenome assembly WUUC01 (sample SAMN13675441, study PRJNA597444) | soil metagenome | isolation source: soil | place: USA: Washington | collected 2017-10 | reverse complement strand
CTCGCGGTCGCGCGCAGCTGCAAAGGCTTCCTCGATGAGAACGAGGGACTGCGCTTGTTCGCGCTCGCCAAGGAGCACGCGGCGCTCGGCCCCGTGCTCGAGATCGGCAGCTACTGCGGCAAGTCGAGCGTCTACCTGGGCGGTGGCGCGCGCGAGGCGGGCGGCACGTTGATCTGCCTCGACCACCACCGCGGCTCCGAAGAGCACCAGCCGGGCGAGCAGTACCACGACGCTGATCTCTTCGACGCCGAGGTCGCGCGGATGGACAGCTTGCGCGCGCTGCGCCACACGCTGGCGCGCGCCGCGCTCGAGAGCACCGCGGTGCTGCTCGTGACCACCAGTCAGCACGCCGCGCGCATCTGGCAGAGCCCGCTCGGCATGGTCTTCATCGACGGCGGTCACAGTCACGCACAGGCGCACGCGGACTACGAAGGCTGGGCCGACAAGGTCATGCCGGGCGGCATCCTCGCCATCCACGACCTCTTCCCGAACCCCGCCGAAGGCGGCCAGGCGCCCATCGAGATCTATCGGCGCGCGCTCGCCTCCGGGCTGTTCACCGAGCTGCCGACCACGAAAACGCTCGGCGTTTTGCGCCGAAAGTAAGGGGGGCGAGCCGCTCGGGCGGGTCGCGGCCACGACGGATCCGGTGTTTTCGCGGCCGGCTGGCGCGGGTGCGTCCAGCGGCGGACAAATTGAGTCCAAGGCGATAATTCTCGCTATACTGCATGACGGTGGAGTCGCCCGACGGTGTAAGCATCATCGCCGGTCGCTATGAGCTGCAGTCGCTGATCGGCGAGGGCGGCATGGCGAGCGTGTGGCGGGCCCGCGACCTGACGCTCGAGCGGCAAGTCGCGGTGAAGGTCTTGTTCGCGCGTGACGAGCGCGATCGGGAAAAGCTCGTCAAGCAGTTCGTACGCGAGGCGCGCATCGCCGCCTCGGTGCAACACCGCAACGTCATCCATATCGTCGACTTCGGCACGACCGAGGACCAGCGGCCCTACATGGTGATGGAGCTGCTCGAGGGCGAGAGCCTCGGGCAGCGCATGCACCGCGAACCGCAGCTGGGCATCGAAGAGGTCGTGCACATCGCCAGCCTGACGCTGCGCGGGCTGGCCGCGGTGCACAGCGCCGGCATCGTTCACCGCGATCTCAAGCCGGACAACATCTTCCTCGTGCGCGACACGAGCGCTGGGCTCTTTCCGAAGATCCTCGACTTCGGCATCTCGCGCAGCGTGGAGCCGCGCAGCGGGCGGCGCTCCGCGCTCACGACACAAGAAGGCATCATCGTCGGCACGCCCGAGTACATGTCGCCCGAGCAAGCGCGCGGCCTGCGCAACCTCGACCACCGCACCGACGTCTACAGCATGGGCGTCATCCTGTACGAGGCGCTCACCGGCAAGCTGCCCTTCAACAACGAGCACGTCGGCGATCTGATCATCCAGATCGTGACGGCGCAGATCCCGTGCGTGCACGAGCTGGCGCCGCACGTGCCGCGCTCCATCTCGGACGTCGTGTCGACGGCGATGTCGCGCGAGCGCGAAGCGCGCTTCACCGACGCAGTCGAGATGCAGCGCGCGCTCCTGAACGCGGCCCAAGAAGCGTTTCCGAACTTTCAGCGCCTCACTCTCTCCGAGCTGCCTGCAGCGCCGCACGAGCCTGTGTCGGGCACGCTGCCGCGTGTGTCGCTCGAGCGGCTGCGCACGCTGGAATTCCCGCTCGATACGCCGAACGACGCTGCGTCCGCGCTGGCGCGGCCCACGGCGAACAGCCCGCCGCCAGCGCCGAACCGCAGCAGCGCGCCGCCGGGCGCGCACCGCGACCGCGCGAACGCGCGCGCGCGCTGGTTGATGCCGCTGGTGGCGTCGCTGACTACGGCTGCGCTCGCAGGGGGGTGGCTCGCGCTTCGACCGAGCTCCGGGACCGACGACGACGTGCGGGTCACGCCGATCGCGGTGGCTGTGGCGCCCGAGCCCGAGCCGCCCAAGACGAGCACCGTGCTCTTGCGCCAAGTGCCGCAAGGCGCGCGCATCGAGCTCGATGGGGTCGAAGTGCAAGGCCCTTCGATCGAGCTGCCGCGCGACGCGCGTGCGCGGCAGATCCGCGTCATCACCGAGGGCGCGGAGCCCTGGCAGGTCACGCACCTCGCCAGCAGCGATGGCACGTACGACGTCGTGCTGCGGCGAGCTACGCAAGTTTCTGCTTCCGCGATGGGCACGTCGGGCTCGCGCGCCAAAGGCACGCCCGGCCGCAAGCGGCCCGCGACACCGGCCGTGAAGAAGCCTGCGCCGACCGCGCAGCCGCCTTCGGCATTGCGCCAGCTCGACTTCTGAGGCGCGCTCGGCGCAGCGTCAGCTTGCGAGAGCGTGGCGCGCGGCAGCGTCAGGGCCTGCGCGCGGTGCGTCCGCTTCGCACGCGAGCGCGCGCGGCGCCTTGAATGGCATCTGCCAGTACGCCCACGTCGTCGCGAAGCGCAGCGCCTTGAGCGAGTCGTCGACCAACGTGGCTTTGAGCGCGAGCATCGTCGCGCGGTTGGGCGTCTCGCGCTGCACGCTGCGCAACGCGAAGCTCAAGATCACCGCATCGAGCGCGCGCTTGCGGCCCTTGGAGAGCTGCACCCGCGTCGCGAGCAGAGCGGCACCACGGTGTCCCAACGCGCCCAGCGCAGCGAGCGATGTGTACAGCGCGCTGAGCATGCGGTTGCTCGCGGCACGAGCGATCGCCTCGCTTACGTCGGCGCGCGCGAGCAGTGCTTGCAGCTCGACGTACGACGACGCCGGCAAGCAGTAGCCCTTCACCGTTTGATTGACGCAGTGCACGAGCAACGCATCGGTCGCTTCGAGCGCGAGCAAGCCATGCCCAATGCTCGAGGCACACGCGCGCTCGAACAACGCGTCGTGGTCGAAGGCCATGCGCTCGGGCTGAAGGAGCGCGTGATGCAAATCGATCGCGACGCCGTTCTTGCAGAACTTGCGTTCGTGCATGAGCTTGCACGCGCGATCCGCGACGAAGCCTGCGTCGAGCAACGCGCGCTCGGCGCTACCCAAGTCGCGCACGCGTACGAGCAAGTCGACATCGGCCATCGCGCGCGCGCCGAGATCGCCGTAGATGCGCTCGAGGTAGTCCTGACCTTTGTAGACGATGGTCGGCACGCCCGCGCGTGCGAGCGCGTCGGCTGCGTCGATGAGCGTGCGCCGCAGCGGCACGTTATTGGCGAGCGCCTCCATGTAGCGGTGCGCTTGGGCAGGCGCGGGCGCCTGGCCGAGGCGGCGCGTGAGGACGCAGCCGAAAGCCTCGAGCCCGAGGCGATCGCAACGCGCCCTCGACACCAAGGTGGGGGTCGGTTCGCGCAGCAGCTCGAGCAGTGAAGCGACGTCGGACGGCGCCGCGGAACCCGGTGTTGACACCCACGATGATGAGGGGTTTTGTTGCGACTTCAGCGGATTCATCTGCTACTGCTGCAAACAACAATAACATAAATTTTCGCTAATGGTGCACGCCTGAGGTCGTTCTGCTGACGTGTTCGTTGTGTGGGATGGCTAACTACTGTTTTCGCCCAGTGGGTCGATCTCCGGTTTGAACCCCGCTTTTAGGTCCTATTTCCGCGGTCCAAGGGGATCTCGCGCAACACGGCCGTCGTACCGCTGTTTGAGATCACGACGCCTGCAGCTGCGCACACACCGGATGCCTTGCGCCGCTTTAGACGGGCCCTCACGATGCGGGAGCTGTATGGCCATCAAGTACTCGGTTGGGGTGAGCAGCACGGCGCGTGACCGCAGCCTTCTCGAGCGCCGCCGAGCGTCCTCGTCGCGTGCCAGCGGTAGCCGCAACGCTGCGCCGCAAGAGCGCGCGTCGCGCCAGCAAGTGAGCAGCGAGATCAGCCCCCGTGGTCGCGGCTGGCTCTTGATGACCGACGTCGCCGTCGACGAGCTCGCCGAGTCGCAAGCGTTCTGGGCTTGGTGAGCGCGCGCCGTCGCGCGCATCGATCACAACGCCATCGAGCGACGCACACGGGATCGCGTGTGCGCTTGCGACGTCCGCTGGCGGTTCTGCTTCGCGGCGACCAACGGCATCTCGCGAACGCTCGAGCGCGCGCGCAGCACGCGGCCATCACGCACATTTTTCCCAATCCGAAACTTGCTGCATGCCTGCACGCCGCTATGACACGCGCGCGCACCACCTAAACCCGGAGTTAACTCGAGCGCGCATGCACGGCGCGCACATTGCAATGCGTTGTTTCGCGCGCCGCGCAGAGCTGCGTCCACTGTCGCAGCGTGTGGAGACAGAGCCACATTGAAGCGGCGATGGCGTGGTGAAAGACTCCTGAACTGTATTGGTATCCGCGTCGGGGAGTTAATGCGTCGCCTAACCTTGTGCTTCACGGTTGCGACGCTGGTCGCCGCATGCGGAGGCGAATCGCGCTTGCTCGGTCCCGGCATGGACGGCGGCGTCGCTTGCGTCGATAGCGATCGCGACGGCTTCGGTCAGAACTGCGCGCTCGGTCGCGACTGCGACGACAAGGATCCCCGCAGCACGAATCAATGTCGGCAATGCACGTTGCCCGACGTCGGTTGTCCGTGCGCGGAGAGCGCGCAGCCACAAGCGTGCTTTCTCGCGGATCAAACGCTCGGCGATGGCGGCGTGATGTGCACCGAAGGCACGCGCTACTGCCGCGAAGGCGCGTGGAGCCAGTGCGAAGATCCGCACTCGTACGTCATAACGCCCGACCCCAAGGTCGCGGCGTTGATCAACAAGGACGCGACGCCCGAGAACTGCAGCATCTGCGACGTGCGCTGCTTCAAGGTGACGGACCCGCTGACGATCGTCGACAGCGGCTTGCCGGGCACCGGCGTTAGCTACGGTCCGGGTGGAGGCATCACGATCTCGCCGGTCGATTCGGGCATGAGCGGCATGGATGCCGGCATGGATGCCGGTGCGCTGATGGGGTGCGATGGCCTGCGGGTTTGCTGCGAGACGCTCGAGAACAATGCGCAGACGAAAGGTAACTGTCAGTTAATCGAGGCGGCGGGCAACGACACCGCGTGCGACGACGCGCTTCGGACCTACTGTCCGCGCACGATCACCGGCCCCATCGACGGCTGCAGGATCGGCAGCGGCTCGATCGACGTTGACTGCGACGGCATCCCCGACGAGGTCGACGAGTGCACGCCTTCGACCGTGGCGAGCAATCCCAACTGCCAGGGAAACACGCTGCCGCTGAGCACCACGAACAACCAAACGATCTTCCACATCCTCGACGAGGGTGAGTCGGGCAGTAACTCGATCGAGATCGGGTTCCAGGTTCGTAACGCCGACGTCTACTTCATGCTCGACATGTCGTACACGATGGTGAACGAGCGCAATAACCTCGTGAGCGCGCTACGCGCCGGCAACTTCGTCGAGTGCGCGCTGCTCAAGAACTGCTGCGACACGCTGCCGACGGGATCGCAGAAGACCTCGTGCTTGAACCTCGCGGCGGCGCAGAACCAGACCAACTGCCGCAACGCGCAAGCGACGTACTGCGCGGGAAGCCCCGAGCTGACCAACTGCCCGGACCTCAACTTCGACGGTCAGCCGGACAACGAGAACAAGACGCAAGGCGTTGTCGGCGCGGTGCGCTGCTTGGTCGGTAGCTCGTGGTTCGGCGCGGGTATCTCGACCGAGATCCCCGTCGGTGGCCACGGCCAGCGCGACGAGTGGCCGTTCCGCCACTACGTCGACATGACGCCCGACATCGCCAAGGTGCAGGGGCAGATCGCGCGCTTCCAGAGCAACCGCAACGAGGACTATCCCGAGGCGCAGCTCACCGCGCTGTATTCGGTGTTGACCGGCAAGGGTCACTACTTCGGCTCGGACTCGCCGGCGGTGCCCGAGCGTCTCACCGCGGGTTGTCCGTCGGGTCACTGGGGCTATCCGTGCTTCCGTCCCGACACCATCCCGATCGTCGTGATGTTCACCGACGCGCGCATGCACAACGGCCCGCCGGTCGCCGGCAACGCCAACTACGCGGCGAACTACGCGCGCAACGGTCGCACGACCTCGAGCGGCATCGCGGAGTACACGCCCGAGCAGAGTGAAGCGTTCGCGACGGCGATGAACATCGGCTCGGTCAACGGCCAGTTCCAGGTGTTCTCCGGCAACCTGCAATTCATGTCGGGCGACATCCCCGGCAGCATCACCGGCTGCGGCGCGGAGTCTTCGGCGCCCGATGCGATCTACCGCTTTACGGTAGACCCCGAGGGCTTGGTCGGCGGCGTCGTCGGTGGGCTCGGTCTCGGCACGCTCGCGCCGGTGAACGTTCGCTTCAACATGAACACGCGCCAGTACGGCACGAGCGCGCAATACGACATCAACGCGCCCGCGACGCAGGCGCCGGTCGTGATGAGCTTGTTCAGCGGCGTGCCGTCGTCGATTCAGGCACCGCAGAACATCGGCGGCGCGACGCAGTACGCGATTCCGTCCGGCCCCGACCTCACGTACCTCACGTACCTCGGTACGACGTCTGCCGCGAGCTCGCTGCCGGGCTTACTCGGCGGTATCAGCGGCTGCGGTGCGGATGGCTCGACCAACCAGGTCGCCTTCACGTTTCAGCCGGTCGTCGACGCGCACATCATCATCGACAGCTCCGAGTCGGACTATCCGTCCGCCGTATCGCTGCACCGAGTGCTGCCGTCGCAGCTGCCCGCGAACCCGACCGGGACGGCGAACCGCCGAGTGCTCGTCGGTCCGGGCGGCAATACGAACGATACGTTCACCACGGCGAAACCCATGCCGGAGGACACCGCGTACATCGACGGCCGCTACGTCACGTACATCGGCGATACGCTCGCGCTCGATGCGAACGCCGGTACGGGCACGGCGTACAACCGACCCGACGGCAAGATCGGCGCGGACGACTACGACGACAGCGTCGTCGCGTGTGGCGTCAACCCTGAAGGCCGTGACTCGGTCTTCAGGTTCAACCTCCAGCAGCCGCGCCGCGTGCGCATCGACACCGAGGGCAGCAGCTTCAACACCGTCATCTCGTTGCATGACGGCGTACCGCCGCAGGCGTACACGGTCTCGAACGTCAACGGCAACGGCACGGTGGGCTCAGCGACGCAGCTCGGTCTCGCTTCGGGCAACACGATCACCGATACGAGCTACGCCGCGTTCTCGAACATGGGCGGCACGACCTCGCTCGGTAACAACCTCGCGCCGATGTGCGACGCGGTGCCGACCGGCAATGCCAACGAGGCGTACTTCCGCTTCAATCTAAGTAAGCCCACGCACTTGAACTTGCGCGCCGAGGGCCGCAGCGGAACCGCCGGCATGGGCGAGGCCTACAACACGCCGGGCACGCCGAACGCCGCCGCCGTGGATAACCCCGCGCCCGCGGCGGCGGGCAACTTGCCGATCATCAACGAGTTCGTGATCGACGAGACCGGCACCGATTCGCACGAGTTCGTCGAGCTGCTCGGTCAACCCAACACGGCGTACGGCAACTACCGCATCATCCAAATCGAAGGCGACAGCGGCGCTGCGGTCGGTGAGGTCGAGCGCATCATCACGCCGGCGCTCACGAACGGCACGGGCCTGTGGGTGTCGGCGTTCTACAGCGGCTCGCTGGGCAACGGCAGCTCGTCGTTGTTGCTGGTCGAGTGCGCTACCAGCGCGTGCCCCGGCCTTGCCAACGGCGTGGATCTCGACGCCGACGACGACGGTGCGATCGACTTCGAGCCGCTGCCGTGGACGCGCGTCGTCGACGACGTCGCCGTCACCGATGGCGGCGGCAGCGATGTGTTTTATTCGACGACGATCCTGCCGACCTCGCACGGCGGCGGCAGCACGGTCGTCGGCGGCGCTTCGCGTATCCCGAGCGGCAGGGATACCGATTCTCGCAGCGATTGGGTGCGCAACGATCCGGACGGCGATGGTCTGCCCGGCGTGGGCTTCGACCCGATCGTCTTTCTCTACACCTCGCCGCCCGGCAGCCCTGCGCCGATCGACGCTGGCGCCAACAACCACAACAGCGCGGCGACTGCGCTCGATCTCGGCGACGTGTTCGGCCAGATCGACACGCGCATCAACAACGCCGACCTCGGCCACGCTGCGACGAACAACAACTATCCGGAAGGCGTTGTTACGTGCAACGCGCGCACCGGCTGCAACTTGCCCGGCACGGCTTGCGCGTCCGCTGCGAACTGCTGCGCCGGCCTGACCTGCACCGCCAACATCTGCACCGAAGTGACGGGTCGCGACGAGCACGTCTACAAGTTCACGCCGTCGAGCGACGGCACGATTCGGCTCGACCTCGACTCGACCGGCGCTAGCTACGCTGCGATCGCCATGTATGACGACGCGCCGCCGAACGCCGGCGGCGTGCCGGTCGTGCAGGTGTTCGACGCGGCGCTCCTGCCGAACGCGCCGGGCGCGAGCTGCACGGCGTACAGCGAAGCCGGGCGCGTGTATTGGTTCTGCGCGCAGGGCGTCGCGTGGGACACGGCACGCACCAACTGCCAAGTCGCAGGCGGTCACCTCGCGCGCGTCGATGACGTCGCCGAGAACACGTTCTTGAGCGCGACGCGCACGTCGGCGCAGACGTGGATCGGCGGCCGCGACAGCGCCAATGGCGCGAGCGCCGGTGCGCGCGTGTGGACGTGGATGGATACCGTGACGCCAAACCAGTTTTGGCCCGCGACGACGCCGGACCTCTACGACAACTGGCTCGGCGCCGAGCCGAACAGCACGACCGAAGACTGCGTCGCGTACTACACGGCGGGCGACGGGCGTTGGTCGGACCGCGCGTGCGGGACCGCGTATCACTACATCTGCGAGATCCCAACGCCTGCGTTCATTCCGAACGACACCAAGGCGACCGCGATCACCGTGCCCCAAGTCGTGGGCAACATCCGCGCGTTCAGCGGCGCGACGCGCCGCATGGATAGCGACTACGGCATCCCCGGCACAGGCACGGTGTGCGGTGCGTCGGTGACGACGCCTGACGCGGTGTTCCGCATCAATCCCACGACGAGCGTGACGAACGCCACGTTCGACACGTCGGGCTCCGACTTCCGAGCGGTCGTCAGCGTATTCCAGACCGACATCACCGCCGGCGCGAACTTCCTCGGCTGCGATGCGCCCGGCGTGCGACCGAACACCGACGTGACTGCGTCCACCCCCATGCTCGGCGATGAGCCGCTCGAAGTGGACCTCGTGGCCGGTCAGACCTATTGGGTCGTGGTCAGCGGCACCGCCTTGCAGCGCGAAGGCGGCTACAAGCTCAAGATCTCCGACCCTGCCGCAGGCGGCGACGGCGTTCAGCTCGCGTGCGCGGTCGAGACCGCGGCCGGCGCGATGATCAGCGCCGACTTCGAGGCGAACCAGACCTATTACATCGTCGTCGAGTCGACGGCGACGACGGGCAACGCGTACTCGCTGATCGCGCACAGCCTCTACCGCAACCGCTACGAGTACGAGAACCCGAGCGCGGCGAACGAGCACGGCAACTCCGCGTTCTTGGTCGCCGACCCGTACCGCTCGAAGATCCAGGTTACGAACACGAGCACCGCGGGCATGCAGCCCAACTACACGGCCGCGGAGCTGATGTGCGGCTCGGCCGACGGCTCGCCCGACGCCGTGTACAAGTTCGCGCCTTCGATCGACACGCGCTTGCGCATCAACGCCAGCATGCCGGGCAAGCAGGCGGTCGTGGCGTTGTTCGAAGGCCAACCGAGCTCGACGCCGACCATCACCGCGATCGACGACTCGAACGAGAACACCGATACGGCTTACGTCGTCGGGCTGAACGGGCCGGCGCAGACGCTGACGGGCAGCACTGCGATGATGACCAATGACGTCGATGGCTCGTTGCTCGCGTGCGGCGCGGCCAACACGGGTCGCGACGCAGTGTTCCGCTTTACGCTCGGCGCGCCGACCACGGTCGAGATCGACGCAACCGCATCGACTGGCACCGGGATGATCGGCGACCCGGTGATCGGCTTGTTCCGCGATTTCTCGGTCGAGAAGCCGCTCTCGGTGACGGTCGAGAACGACGACTACACAGACGCGAACGTCAACCCGAACCCGACCGACATCGCGACCAATAACTGGGTCGTCTACGACGCGGACCTCGTCAACCTCACGCCCAGCACGCAAGCGCAGCTGAGCGCGGCGACGGACAACACGAACGAAGTGGTGAGCCCGGCGACGCTGCTCGGCGCGCAAGATCTCGGCGACGTGTGGAACACGCGCGTCGTCGTCACAGGCGGCAACACCGCCGGCATGGCTGCCAACTACAACGCGTTCCCGAGCTGCGGTGGCGACTCGGCGGCGCCTGACGCCGTCTACGAGTTCTATTCGACGCAGGACTCCGACGTGCGCATCCGCGCCACCAGCGCCTGGAACAACCAGATCGCGCTGTTCGACGGGACCAACGGCGCGCCGTTGCGCGCCGTCGACGATCAAATCACGCACGTCTCGCTCGGCTCGGGCAGCGTGTGCGGCAACCTCTGGGTCGACTTCACCGAGGGCTGCGACGACGGCAACATGATCTCGGGCGACGGCTGCAGCGCGACATGCCAGCTCGAGCCGGGTGTTTGGACTTGCCCGAGCGGCTGGCGCACCGATGCGACCTGCGACTGCGGCTGCGGCCTCTACGACTCGATGGGCTGCGACAAGTACCTCGCCGCAGGTCCGATGGCCACGTCGTGCGAGTACTGCGGCGGCTGGGCGGCGAAGGGCTGTGGCGTTCCGCAGGGCACGCTGTGTGCCGGCGCCGCGCCCGACAACATCCGAGCTGCGACGAACTGGCTGTGCAACGCGTCGGTGTGCGGCAACCTCTTGGTCGAGGTCGGCGAGCAATGCGACGACGGCGCGACCGCCGCCGGTGATGGCTGCAGCCCGACCTGCCAGCGCGAGTCCGGCGTGTGGACGTGCCCTCCGTCGTACTACGACGACGCGACGAACATCTGCGACTGTGGCTGCGGCATCCTCGACCCGGACTGCGGCGGCAGCCTGAACAACAGCGTGTGCGCGCGCTGCAATGCGCCGGGCTCGTGCAACGCCTCGCCGTGCGCCGGCACGATTAACCCGAGCAACAACCGGGTCTGCGTCGCGCCCACCAACCCGAACGACGCCGTCAGCCAAGCCATCGACGTGCGGCTCGAGGAGGGCGGCACGCGCAGCTTCAGCGGCAGCTTGGTCGGCATGTCGCACGACGTCGACACCCTCGCGATGTGCGGCGCGCACCCGAGTTCGCGCGACGCCGTCTATGAGTTCACGCTGCGGCGCTCGACGCGCGTGCAGTTCGATGCGAGCAGCTCGGCTGTCGACCCGGTGCTCTCGCTCTACAACTCGTCGTCGCTCGGCGAGCTGCCCAACGTGCAGCCGCTCGAGAACGACGACGCGGTGCACGCTGACCAGAACCCCTCGCCGACGCCGACCGTGAACGGCGCTTGGTTCAAGTACGGCGGCGACATCGCGAACCTCTCGATCTCGTCGCAACCGCAAGTCACGATCGACAACCGCGACAACCGCAACGAGACGACGCCGACCGACCTGACCGACCCGATGAACAAGCGGGTCACTGTCATCAACGCTTCGACGGCGAGCATGAGCGCCGATTACCCCGCGCCGGTGTGCGGCGGCGTCGACAGCGCAGCCGACGCGCTCTACCGCTTCGTGCCTTCGGAGAACGGCGAGCTGCGCCTCTCCACCGCGTACTTCCAGACCGAGTTCGACACGGTCATCGCGCTGTACGACGGCGAAAATGGGCCGCCCATCCCGCTCAGCGAGCTGATGTCGACCACGCACGCGCAGACCCCGACCAACGAGTCGGAGCTCACCGCGCCGCAAGTGCCGATCAGCTCGGGCTCGCAGCTCTACACCGGTAACACCGCCGGCATGACCAACGACATCGACGGCGCGCTCTTCACCGACGGCATCGGTGCCTCGTGCGGCGCAGAGCTGGCGGGTCCGGACGCGGTTTGGACGTTCTCGCTCGCCGAGCAAACGACGATCGAGCTCGACGGTGCAGGCACTTCGTTCCCCGGCGTGCTCGGCATCTTCGATGGGCCGATGACGCGGCCGTCCGACAGCACGCTGAGCTCGGCGCCGGCCTCGCTCACGCAGCTCTACGACATCAACAACTTGCCGAGCCAGCCCGAGGGCGGCTGCACGTTCTACGACTGGAACTCGCACCGCTATTGGGTGTGCCCGACGCAGCGCACGTGGGACGGCGCGCGCTCGATGTGCGAGCAGGCCGGTCATGACCTCATCAGCATCGAGCTCGCTCAGGAAGACGCCGAGCTCTTCACGCGCGTTGGTCCGACCGCGCTCTCGCACCACATCGGCTTGCGCGCGCAGCAGCCGTTCAACACCTGGGGGCCCGCGCCGACGCAGGGCACATGGACCTCGGGCAGCACGTCGAGCTACCGCAACTTCTTCTCGAACGAGCCGAACGAGCCTGCCAACGTCGGCGCGCGCATGCGCTCGCAAGACGGTCGCTGGGTCGACGTCGCGGGCTCGTGGGGCCTGTACCCGTACGTGTGTGAGGACGACTCGGCGAGCTTGCCCGCGATGCCGGGCGCGCCGACCGGCACCAGCCCGCAGCTCGTCGATCTCTTCGGCCATCGCCGTCACTTCGTCGGCAACACGACTGGCACGCCCAGCTCGGTCGGTAACGCGATGGGCTGCAGCGCAGGCGCGACGGCGCCCGACGCAGTCTTCCGCTTGGACGTGCAGTACCGCACCGACGTGCAGATCACCGCGACCGGCTTCTCCGCGCCGAACCAAGCGGTGATGGGGCTGTTCTTGGGCGGCCTTGGTCCCGTGGCGTACGCGGCAGCGGGCAGCGCGTGCACGTCGATCTCGCCGAGCGGAACGTTCGTGCGTCAAGGCGCGAGCGCGCTCACGCCGGGCACTTGGTACGTCGTGCTCACCGGCGTCGGCACGAACGCCGGCGCGTACGACATCACGTTCAGCGCCACGACGACCGATTCGGCCGCCTTCGTGCTCGAGAACGACACGCTCGTCGACGCCGCGGCCCGCCCGTTCGGCGCGATCGAGGACAAGTGGATCGTCAAGAAGGCGAACATGACGAACCTCAACACGGATCTGATCAC
>WUUC01109594.1_pt1 | contig 13101 bp, 5 predicted proteins | sample 6278441 | NCBI WGS metagenome assembly WUUC01 (sample SAMN13675441, study PRJNA597444) | soil metagenome | isolation source: soil | place: USA: Washington | collected 2017-10 | reverse complement strand
GCCCGACGCGGGTGGTAGAGGCGTGGGTGCCCGGCCCGGACGGGCACGGGGTGTGGCGCAAGGTCGGCGAAGCTGCCGCGCACGAGCTGCTCGACGGCGAGCAGGAGCAGCCGATGTGGCCGCTGCCGCCCGAGGCGGCGCTGTGCGAACCCGGCCGCACCCGGTCGCTGTGGTTCGGCGTGGTGCCCACCCTCTCGGCCGAGGTCGACGAGCTCGGCGCGCCCAAGCTGGACGACCGCTCCATCTACCGGATCCGCTGCTTCGCCCGCCGCCGCCCGCCGGCCGGCCGGGAGCACTGCCCGCCCGAGCTGTGGTGGAGCGAGCCGACCGAGCCCTACCGCCTGGCCGGGTTCATGGACCCCGAGGGCACCGCCAACCACAGCGTCACCGTGACCGCGCCCGACTTCCGCGCGCTCGCCGCCCGTGCCGGCCAGCCGGCCGGGCCGGGCGGGGTCAGCGTCGTGCGCCCACCAGGGTCGCAGCTGCGCTTCGACCCGCTCAACGGCGTCCCGACCACCGGCACCGTCGGCGGTGCTGTCGCCTCCACCTGCACGTTCGCGCTCGAGCTGCCCATGATCGTGGCGATGTTCCTGTTCGGGTTGTTCCTGCCGGTGGTGGTGTTCATCTTCCAGCTCTGGTGGCTGCTGGCGCTGCGCTTCTGCTGGCCGCGCCCGACCCAGGCCATGGAGCTGCTCGAGGACCACTTCGAGACCGGCGGCATCGACACCCTGGCCGCGGCGGGCCTGGCCGACGAGCTGGACGACCTGCTGGACGCCCCGGGCGCCACGGCCAGGCTCGCCACCGCCCTCGGCTCGGACAAGGAGATCGGCGCCGACCTGCTGGAGACCGTCGACCCGGCCGAGGCGGCCACCGCCGCCGAGCCCGACCCCGAGACTGTCCCCGACGACCCGCTCTGCCAGGCACCGGTGCCCTGACCCGGCGGGAGCCTGTCACGTGAACGGTAGCGAGCGCACCGAGCGCCGGCCCCGGTCTCGACGGCACGCGCCGCCGGTGCCGGCCGCGACCCGCGCCCGCGACACCGTCGCCCGGCTCGCCCCCGCGCTCGGCCCCGGCATGGCCCGGGTCCCGGTCACCGCCGGTCCGGCCGGCGGCCTGCCGCACGGTCGGCCCGCCGCGACCATGTGGGACGAGCTGGTCTTCGGGTCAGCCGGGCCGCCCGCCGAGCAGGTCGCCCACGAGCTGGTCCACGCCGCCCAGGCCCGCCGCTTCGGTCCGGCCCCGGCGGGCACGGGCACCGCTCCCCCGGACGCCGCCGACGAGCGCGAGGCGCGCATGCTCACGCCGGCGGTGCTGCTCGGCGAGCCGGTGACCGTGACGCAGGCACCCACCGCGCCGCTGCGCCTGTGGACACCCGACGACGACCAGCAGCGGCCGGGCGCGGACGAGCTGCGCAAGGCCACCGACCGCCACGACGCCGAGCGGGTGATCGAGATCCTGGCCGCCAACCGGGAACGCGAGCACATGGCCGCCCTGCGCGCCGAGTACGGCCGCGACTTCATCGAGCACGTGCACGGGGCGCTCACGATCGGCAGGGAGAAGACACTCTGGAGCCTCGCCCTGGTGTATCTGGGCGACCAGATAAGCCTCGACGAGCGGATCAGGGTCGAGGACCGCGTCTTCGGCGGTGACGAGGCCAAGATTCTGGCGCAGATCGACGCGCTCACCGACGAGCAGGCGCTGCGCATGGTCGCCGGCGAGCAGCAGTTCCCGGGACTGACCGAGGTCCCACCGCCAGGGGTCACCCCGGCGCAGGCGCCGCTGGAGAACGTGCAGGCGGCCCTGAAGGACGCGCTCGACAGCGACGGCTACTACCGGGCGATGCAACTGCTGCTCCGCAAGGCGGGCCGTGCGCACGGCCGGCGGTGGGCCGACACCGGGACGTGGACCGTCATCCGCCAGTCGCCCACCGTGCAGCTCACGCCGGGCGTTGGGGAGCCGATCGCGCTGACCGGCGTCGTCGGGCCGGTCAACCTCGGGGTGCATGGCTTTTTCGACCCGGAGGACATCCTGGCCACGCCGCCGCTCGAAGACGCCGGTGGTGAGCACGACCTCGTCTTCGTCGACCTCCTGGACAACCCCGCATCGACCCTGCGCATCGGCATGGCCGTCGACATGGTGGTCCGTGCCGACGAGCACAGGGAATTCGGCTTGATCGTGAGGGAGCGGCAGCCGCTGCTCGGGTCGGCCATGCTGGCGCTCGGCGTTCTCAGCTACGCCGAGCGCCGCGCGGCCTGGGGGCGGCTGCGCGAGCGCTCCTGGGCCGGGTTCGACAAGGACCAGGTCGAGCTGCTGCGTCGTCTGGCGCTGTTCCACGACGACGCGCTGGTGCTCGAGCGTGCCGCGATGGAGGCCGCCAAGGACCCCGTCCACCACGAGGCGCAGCTGGCAGTCGCCGCCGCCACCGCCGAGAGCCTGCTCGACGAGGCCCGCCACGGCGCCGCCGTGGCCAAGGACCCCGGCCTCCGCGCCGAGTTCGAGGCCCAGCTGCACAAGCGGCGAACGGTGTTCTCCAGCCCCGGCTTCCAGTCCGCCATCGGCGCGACCGGGGAGTACGCCACCCACCTGGCCGCGCTCGGCGCCGATCCTCTCCGCATCGCGATGCAGTCGCTACGGAGCGTGGACAGTGCCGAGGGCCTGTTCCAGGTGGTGAAGGAGGTCCCGCCCAAGTCCCGGGGGGAGGAGGGCTTCCCCGGGCTGGTGCGCCGCAAGGCCGAGCGGCTGGAGCTCAGCGCCGCCCAGCGCGAGACGCTCGAGGCGTACCTCGGCCTGGCCGCCGACGACAAGGGCGGCACCAACTTCAAGCGGGTCGCCCTGCACGAGATGATGACGGCGTTCGACGACAAGGCGCCGCACCGGGCGCTCGGCCTGATGCACCGGATGACGCCCGCGCAGCGCGACGGTTTCGTCGCCTGGGAGCCCTACCGCCAGTGGCACAAGGGGCTGATCAACCGGGGCCACGCCGGGCGCTACCTGTGGAGCTGGCTCAACGACGCCAACGCCGGGCGCACGGTCGAGGCCCTGCGCAGCGCCGCGCTCTGGACGGAGTGGTGGAAGCCGGAGGCCAAGCCGAAGCTGTGGCATCTGGGGGCCTACGAGGAGTGGCTCGCCGCCAGCGGCGGCGACCGCGCCGCCCGCCGCCGCGGCTTCGCGCTCTGGACCGAGAAGCAGGCCAACAAGGACCTGGCCCTCGACGCCGAGGACCAGAAGCTCGTCGACGCCTACGAGGAGCACCAACGGCTCACCAAGGACAAGTCCTGGAGCGAGCGCGAGCGCGTCGACGAGGTCTGGTTCGGCCAGCCCCAGCTCTACACCAGCGCGGAGGGCGCGGTCGACCCGACCACCGAGGCCGACTACATGTTCGCCAGGGTCGCCGGCCGCCGGAAGCTGAAGACGTCCTGGCGCACCGTGGTCGACGACATCCGCCAATGGCGCGGCACGTACCTGGGCCCGGCCGTCACCGAGTTCCTGCTCACCTACGGCGACCTGCGCACCGGCGGCATCGACCAGGCCGACCTGGCGGTCCTGGCGGACCTGTACCACCGTGCGATGCGCGAGACCGACGAGCTCAAGCGCGAGGCCGACCTCGCCGGCATCGTCGCCTCGATCGTCGGCTGCGTCGTGGCGATCTGCGTGGTGATGATCCTCAGCGCCGGGACGCTCGGGCCGGTGGCCATCGGGGCGATCGCGGCGCTGGCGGGCGGCACGGCGGCGGCCACCGCGGGCGCGCTCATCCGCCAGGAGAGCACCGGTCTGGAGGTCCTGCGCGACTTCGGCACCGGGGCGGTCGAGGGCGCCATGGCCGTCGCCGGCTCGGCCATCGCCGCCCGCGCCGTGCGCGCCCTCTCGGCGGGCTCGGCCGCGGTGGAGGCCGGCGCGGCGGCCGGCGGCGCCGTCAAGGCGGCCACGGGCGCCTCCACGGCCGCCCGCATCGCCGGTGCCGTCGTCGACGGCGCCGTGAGCGGTGCCGCGGGCGAGGTCTTCCGCACCGCCACCGACGAGGCGACCTGGGACCGCAGCACGTCCGAGGCGCTCAGCAGGGTCCTGGCCGCGATCGGCCGGGGCGCGGTCATGGGCGGGGCCGGCGGCTTCGCGATCGCGGGTGGGATCAGCGCGCTCGCCGGGCTGGCACGGGTCACCAGGCGGTTCGGGCAGGCCGTGGCCACGGGCGTGGCGGACTTGCTGGAGGGCTCGAAGGTGCCGCTGCAGCGCCTGGACGACCTCAGCGAGCCGGCCGTCGAGGCCCTCGTCGAGGCGCAGCGCCTGGCCGCCAGGGGGGACATCGACGGCGCCCTCGACGCGGTCAAGAAGGTGCAGCAGGCCGGCCAGCTCACTGCCGCGGAGGCGCTCGAGGTCGAGCGCACCCTGCGGGCCGTCCGCATCGCCGAGGCGACGCTCGAGCCGGGGCTCGACCGGGCCGAGGTCCTGCGCCGCCTGGAGGAGGTGAGCGAGGCCGAGTTCGCCCGCCGCGCCCACGGCGCCCGCGGCAACGCGCTGATCGAGTTCGGCGCCGACGGGCCGCGCGTGGTCGTCAAGGCCGGCACCGACCCGCTGGCGGTCGCCGAGGAGGTCCAGCACCTGCGACAGTGGGCGGGCGACCCGCTGATGCGCGCCAGGATGGAGCGGATCAGCCGCCAGACCGCCGAGAGCTGGGCCGAGCTGCCGGCGGTCGAGCGGGCCGGGCTCTACCTGGACAAGCTCGAGGTCGAGGCGGACGCCCAGCGGCGCATCATCGCCCAGCTCGAGCACCGTGCCGCCGGGGGCGACGCGGAGGCTGCCGATCGCATCGCCGCGGCCGAGGACACCCTCGACGCGCTCGGCAAGCGCATCGACACCGTCACCGACGCCATCGACGACGTCGCCCGTGGTGCGGGCCCCAAGCGGCTGGAGGCCCTGGACCTGCGGCGGCCGCCCCAGATGTTCAGCAAGGAGCGCCCGGTCCGGTCGGCCGATCCCAGGACGGCGCCCAACTGGCGCAGCGTCGAGAAGTCTGGCGTCCTCAAGGAGAACCCGGACAAGGACCCCGACAGGACCGCCACGAAGCTCCGGGAGCTCGGCTACGACGTCGAGCGCGACCGGGCCGGGCAGATCGTGAAGATCAGGGCCAAGGCGGGCAAGCGGCTCACGGGGGAGGTGGCCCAGCTCACCATCGAGGAGAGCGCCACGGGTGCGCGGCGCATCGTCCCTGGCACCCCAAGGGCGACCTGGGAGGAGCGCCAGGCCGACGCCGCCCGCAACTTCAGGCGGATGCGCCGGGACCTGGCCCGCCTCAAGGACGAGATCGCCTTGGGCAAGCTGACCGAAGCCGAGCTCACCAAGGCGAACGAAGCGCTGGCCCGGCTCAACCCCAGGTTCCTGGCCGAGCTGGAGCGCCGTGTCACCGCGGGGACCCTGTCGGAGGGTGGGGCGGGGTTGCTGGCCCCTTGGGGCGGGTACGTCGCCGACCTGCGCGCCCGTACCGGGCTGAGCTTCGCCGAGCTGCTGGAGCCGATCGGCAAGACCGCGGGCAAGCTGCCCGAGGCGAGCTACGACGAGTTCCGACGGTCCCTGCGCCGGCTCGGCGCCGAGCAGCTCAACGCGATCAGGCCCGGCCCGAACCGGCGAGCGGCGCTGGACACCATGCTCGCGCTCCAACCGGACAGCCGCTCCAAGGGCGAGCTGTACACCGCCTACCTGCGCAAGGGCCGCGGGCCCGCCGGGCCGGTCCACAAGCTTGAGGTGCCCTTCGAGCCGCCGCTGCGCGGCGACGCGCGCCAGCCGGACGACGTCGCCGACGCCGCGGACCTGGGCACCGACCTGTCGCCCGGCCTGTATGCTGCCGAGCACAAGGCCGGCCCGGACGCGTTCAAGGTCGACCAGGCCGAGGAGTACGCTCGCGCCCTGCTGCGCAAGGGCGGCCCCGTCACCACCGCCGGCCAGAACCCGGACTGGGAGGGCATCGTCTACACCTTCAGCCACATCGACGACGCCAAGGCGGCGCTGCGCAAGCTGGAGAGCGGCCAGTACACCCAGAAGGTCCTCGGCCGCCGCCGCCTGGGTATCCATGTGCTCTACACCGATCACCGTGGCCAGCTCCAGCGCCTGTCGTCCTTCAAGGACGTGGTCAGGTGAGCCTCCCCGCCGGCATGCAGCTGACCGTCGACCACGCCCCAGGCGTCGGGGAGGCCGCGCTCGCGCGGCGCTGGCTGGAGCTGCTCGGCGCCTTCCGCAGCGGCCCGCTGGCGAGCTGGGAGGTCGGCCCCGCGACGCCGGCCAGGGGCACCGAGGCGGGGGAGCTGCTCGCGGCGCTGGCGGGCACCCCGCGGGGCGGCTGGTTCACGCTCGACACCGAGGCCGGCGCCTGGGTCACCGTCACGGCCGACCCCGACGAGGATCGGTGGACCGCGCACTGCCACCCGCCCACCACCGAGACCGACGAGCGCCTTGTCGCCGACTGGCTGGCCGGCGCCCTCGACGTCGTCCGGCGCCTGCCCGCCGACGAGCACGTGGCCACCGCCGTCCTGTCGCGGCAGCCGCTGGCGGAGACGCGCTTCGTCCCCGCCCCGCCGCTGGCACGCTGGAACCACGCCATCATCACCGACGACGCCGAGGTCGCCACCGGCTATCTGCGTCCGGAGGTCTTCTGGACCGCCTGGGACGGCCACGAGCGCAGCGGGGGCAAGCGCCTGGTGTGGCGCGCGGCGGGCGCGGTCCGCGAGGAGGACTGGGCAGTGACCGTCCTGGCGGACCAGCTCGAGCTGGCCAGGGCCGCGCGGCCGGGCCTGACCTGGTGGTCCGATCCGGTCGAGGCGGACTGGAACCAGCCGCTGCTAGCCCCGCCCGAACACCGCCTGGAGGTGGTCGGCTACCTGCCCGGCGAGCAGGCCCTCGAGCTGGCCGGCTGGTTCGACGAGCACGAGCACATCCCGCTGGCCGACATCCTCACCCTCCGGGCGCTCACCGAGGCGGGCCGCACCAGCGACGGCCGTCCCCTGGGGGCCGTGCGCGTGATCTTCCCCGAGGCGGACATGGCCGCCCGCGAGGCCGTCCCGCTCCTGGACGCGGGCGCCGAGGTGCTGTACGAGGACCGCGAGGGCGAGCACCGGCCGGTGGAGCTGCCGGGCTGACGAGGTGGCAGCCGGTCGCCGGTTGACGCTGCGGTGACGGGCACCGTCCACGATCGGGCGCATGATGAGCGTCGAGGCGTGGATCGGGCGCGGGCTGCGGTTCCCGCTGCGGCCCGGCGGCGACGGCCGGATCGGCTACGTCGGCGGTGAGGAGATCATCCGCCAGTCCATCGAGACGATCCTGGACACCGAACCCGGCGAGCGCGTGATGCTGCCCACCTTTGGCTGCGGGCTGCGCCGCTACCTCATGGAGCCCAACACCGCCGCCACCAGGGCCGCGATGCGGCAGGACATCACCGACGCCCTGACGGTCTGGGAGCCGCGCATCCGGCTCACGAACGTGGCCGTCACCCCCGGCGAGGACCCCTCGCTGGTGTGGATCGAGATCGCCTACGTCCGCCAGGTCGACCGCCGCCCCGACAACCTCGTCTATCCCTTCTACCTGCGCTGACCTGGGGGCCTGGGAATGACGCTGATCGGGCCGGTCCTGGACGACCGCACCTTCGAGCAGCTGCGCGCCGAGCTGCGCGAGCGGATCACGGTGTACGCGCCGGAGTGGACCAACCACAACGACAGCGACCCGGGCGTCGCCCTGCTGGACCTGTTCGCCTTCCTCGGCGAGTCGCTGCTGTACCGCTTCAACCAGATCCCGGACTCGACCAAGGTCGCGTTCCTGCGCCTGCTGGACGTCGCCCCCGTCCCGCCCCGCCCGGCCAGGGTGCTGGTCACCGCGACGACCGAGCGGCCGGAAGGCGTCCAGCTGCTGGCCCGCAGCACCCTGCAGGCCGGCGCGGTCGAGTTCGAGACCGACGGCGAGCTGTACGCCTGGCCGCTGGAGGCCCTCGGCGTTGGCAAGGTCGCCGCACCGGCGGGCGACGACCCCGCGGAGGTCGCGCGCCGCTGCGACGCCGTCGTCCGCCTCGGCCTCACCGACGCCGGCCTGGTCCGCTTCTACACCACCACGGTCCTCCCGGCCGACCCGGCCACGCCCGGCGCCGAGCCGCTCGACGTCGCCGGCACCCTCGACGGCGCCCTGTGGGTGGCGCTGCTCGGCGGCGACACCACCGACCCAGCGATGCTGGCCGGCCGCATCGTCTTCCTCGGCGTCGCCCTGGACGAGGGGATCGACCGGCCCTTCACCCTCGCCACCCCCGGCGAACCGTACCGCTCGACCGGCCTCGACCAGGCGCCGCCCGCCGTGCTCTGGCGGCTGTGGCGCCCGCCGGCGCCCGGCACCGACCCCGGGCAGGACGACCTGGTCCCGCTGGAGGTCGTCGCCGACACCAGCGCCGGCCTCACCACCACCGGCGTGGTCGCCCTCACCCTGCCCCGGCTTCCGGCGATCCCGGCCACGCGGCCGGCGGGCGACCGGTACAGTCCGCCACCTCTGGACGACCCCGAGCTGGCCGAACGGGTGGTCGCCTGGCTCCAGGTCACCAGGCCCGCCGGCGAGAACGACGCCATCCACCGGGTCAGGTGGGTCGGCGCCAACGCGGCCGAGGCCACCCAGGCGAGCACGGCCGGGCCCGAGCTGCTCGGCGTCGGCACCGGCGAGGCCCACCAGCGCTACCAGCTCGTCCATCCTGGCGTGCTGCCCGGCAGCGTCGAGCTGGAGGTCGAGGAGGCGGGCATCTGGCGGCGCTGGACCGAGGCCGGCGACTTCACCGGCGCCGGGCCGGACGAGCGCCGCTTCACCGTCGAGCCGACCGCAGGGCAGATCCGCTTCGGCCCGGGCGACCAGCAGGGCCGCGTCCCCCAGATCGGCGAGCGCATCCGCGCGCTCGCCTACCGCTATGGCGGCGGCAGCGCCGGCAATGTGCCCGCCAGGGCCGTCAACGCGGTCACCGGCGTCGCCCAGGTGACCGTCACCAACCCGCTGCCCGCCCGCGACGGGCGCGACGCCGAGCCTCTGGACGCCGCTCTCGAGCGCATTCCCGCCGAGGTGCAGCGGCGCGACCGCGCGGTCATCGCTGAGGACTTCCGCGACCTGGCGATGCAGGTCGCCGGGGTCGCCAGGGCGGAGACACTGCCGCTGCTGCAGCCGGACACGCCGCTGGAGCCCGCCGCCGGGGTCGTGAGCGTCGCCGTGTGGCCCGTCGAGGACAGCCGCAACCCCGGCGCGCCGCTGCCCGACCGTGCCCTGCTGCGCAGCGTGGCCAGGCACCTGGACCGGCGCCGGCTGCTGACCACCGAGCTGTACGTGATCCCGCCCGAGTACCGGCCCCTCGCGGTGGCGGCCGGCGTCGCTGTGCGCGACGGCTACCAGGTCGACGCCGTGCGCCGCTGGGTCGAGCTGATCCTGCGCCAGTTCCTCGCCCCCGTGCCGCCGTTCGGCCCCGGCGGGGGCGGCTGGCCGCTGGGGCGCACCGTCCGCCGCGCGGAGCTGGAGGCCGTCGCCGTGCAGGTCGACGGGGTCGAGTTCCTCGAGGACCTGCGCCTGGCGGTCCCCGACGGCAGCGGCGGCTGGTCCGACCGGCCGCTGGTCACGCTGGAGCGCTGGATGGTACCCGAGCTGGTCGAGATCACCGTTGTGGAGGGCCAGCCGCTCGAACCCGGCAGCGGCTACCAGCCCGCCACCCCACCCGATCCGGAGGGGACGGTCATTGCGCCCCTGCCGCGCGAGGAGTGCTGATGGAGGGCGACCGCGGCGTGAGCGTGCTTGCCCACCCGGACCAGTGGGCGCGCTGCCGCCACGAAGGCAGCGCGTTGCTGCCCGACGGCGGCGTGCAGCTCACCTGGGAGGAGCCGCCGCCGGTGCCGCCGGCACCCTGCGCCACCGCCGGGCTGGCCTTCGACCGCTGGTGCCGTGCCTACCGCAGCCACCCCGCCCAGGGCGGCGTCACCGTACACGGCTCCGGCGGCGGCGCCCTCGACGAGGGATGCACCGGCCTGCTCGCCTGTCCACTCGGGCTGGGCGTCGACGCCGCGCAGCGGCTGTACGTGGCCGAGTCCGGCGCCGGTCGCGTCGCCGTCGCCGACCTGTGGTCCCGCCGGCTGCTGCGGCGCGTCAGCGTGCGCTCCCGGACGCACCGCTCGCGGCAGCCCATCGACGTCGCCGTTCATTGCTGCCACGCCCTGGTGCTGCTGCGCCGCCCCGCCGGGATCGTGGTCGTCAGGAGCAGGCGCGGCCCGTTCCCCGGCCCGGCGCTGCGGCGGCCGCGCTGCCGCGGGCCGCTGCAGCCGTGCCGCCTCGCGGTCCGCCCCGACGGCACGCCGTTGGTGCTGTGGCGTGGCCCCGACGGCACGCCCGCGTACGTGACCACCGCCGACGGCGAGGTCCTCGTGCAGGCCGACGGCGCCACCGACCTGGACGTCGACGCCGACGGCACGCTCGTCGTGGCGCGCGAGCCCGGCCGCGCGTTCCGCCGGCTGCGGCCGGAGGCGGGTGGCTGGCTGGAGCTGGAGCCGGTCGAGGCGGCCGGCTACGACGGCGGCGCCGTCGCGGTCGCGCCCGACGGTGCCGTGGCCTTCACCACCGCGGGCGGGGTTGGCCGCACCGGCGGTCCGGCGGTGCGCCGGGCCACGCGCGGACGCGTGGTCACCTACCGACTGGACGCCCAGGCGTACCGCACCCGTTGGGGACGGGTGTTCCTCGACGCCTGCATCCCGGCGGGCACCGACGTGCGCCTCGGGTTCGTGTCGAGCGACGAGGACACCGTCGCCGACCCGGTCGACTGGCAGCCGGCGGCACGCGGCACCCGCCGAGTCGCCAGGCCCGACCTCACGCCGCCGCTTCCCTCGGCGCGTGACCTCGCCGACCTGCCCGACGACCCGGGGGCCGGCCAGGGGCTGTTCCGGCGCGCGACCGGCAGGGAGCGGCCGTGGGCGCAGATTCCCACAGGGGATCGTTACGAGACCTACGAGGCGCCCGTCTCGGCCGCGCCGGGCAGGTACCTGTGGATCGTGCTCACCCTGACCGGGACGCGCACCACCTCCCCGAGGGTCCGCTCGCTGCGGGTCGAGCGGCCAGGGCACTCGCTCCTGCACCAGCTGCCAAGGTCGTGGTCGCGCGACGACGGCGATGCCGGCTTCCTCCAGCGCTTCCTGGCCCCGGCCGAGGGCCTGCTGCACGAGCTTGACGAGCGCGCGGCCACGCGCGCCCTGCTGGTCGACCCGACCGCCACGCCCCAGGAGGCGCTTGCCTGGCTGGCCAGCTTCGCCGGGCTGGTGCTCGACCGGCGCTGGTCGGAGACCGCCCGGCGCACCCTGGTCGCCGAGGCGTGGAAGCTCTTCCGGCGGCGGGGGACCCTGGCGATGGTCATCAGGATGCTGGAGATCTACCTCGGCTACCCGCCGGTCATCGTCGAGCAGTGGCGGCTGCGGGGCATCCCCGGCGGCACCCTCGGGAGCGGGCCGGGTGACCGGGCGCCGGTCCTGCTCGGCGGCGGTATGCGAGTCGGCGGCGAGCCGGGCGACAAGCCCTCGGCCGCCGACGGGTACGCCACCGCGGCCCACCGGTTCAGCGTCCTGATCCCGGCCGACCTGTCATCCGAGCAGCTCGCCGTCGTGCGCTCGGTGCTGGATACGCAGCGGCCGGCCCACACCCTCTACGAGGTCTGCGAGCTCGGCTTCGGCATGCGTGCCGGGCGGCGGCTGCACCTCGGGCTCACCTCGGTGGTTGGCCCGGGCGCCGGCTGGGCGCCGGCGCTCGTCGGCCGGGTCGCCGTCGGCGGCGACGGCGTCGTCGGCGTGGCGGGCGTGGGCACCCGCGTCGGCGAGACCTCCGTGGCCGGGTCGGTGAGGGTCGGATGAGCGCGCCCGCCCTCACCGTCCGCCGCTTCACCACGACGGCGCACCTGCCGGACGACCGGCTGGAGGAGGGCGGGCGGGTGGCGGCGATCGCCCGCGGCGTGGCCGCGCGCCGGCTCGGCCGCGCACTCGGCGATGCCGGGCTGCCGCCCGGCATCTGGTGCATCCGGCGGTTGGAGGTCACCGTCCGGCTCGACCTGGAGCGGCCGGACGCCGCCCTGGAGGCGGCATGGGCGGCGGCCGTGCTCGGCGCGGTCCGCCACGCGTTGGCCACCGGCTCCGACGGCGTCGTGCGCTACGACCGCCAACGTGACGCGCTCGTCGCCATGGTCGCCGACGTCGCCGTCGGCTGCTTCGAGCGCGCCTGGGTGTGGGCCCGGCTCGGCCTTGCCGGCGCGGGCGGCCCCCCAGCCTGGCAGGCCCAGGGCGCCGTCGTCGCGGTGCTGGCCCGTCACCCCGAGCAGGCGCTGGGCGTCGTGGTCGAGGCCGCCAGGCGGGTCGGCGTGGCGGCCTTGCACCGGGCGCTCGGCCCGGCCGGCTGGGCTGAGGTCGCCGCGATCGTGCGGTCGGCGGTCGGCGGCCGGCCCCGGCCGCGGGAGTCGTCCCCACCACCTGCGGGAGCGCAGCCGCCGGCGAGCGTTGCCACGCTGGCCGCCGCGCTGGTCGCCGGGTCGAGCCTGGCCGGGCTGGTTCGCGCCGCCCGGCTGCGGCCCGACCGGATGACCATCGACGCCTGGGCGCTGCTCGTCACCGCCGAGGCCGACGCGTCCGTGCCGCGCCGGCACGCGGCCGCCGCCGTCGAGGCCGCCGTCGCCGAGCTGCTCGCAGTCGCGTTGGACGTGGCGTCACCGTCGGCGCCGGCCGGCGGCGACACCGACGACCACCGGCCCGCGGGCCCGGCGGCCGCGCCCCAGGCGGGCGGGAGGCGCGCGCCGGCCACGCCCGCCGTCCCGGCCGACCCGCCCGTCCGGCCCGTCGCACCAGGGCCCGTGCCGCCTCCGGCACCGCGCGCGCCGGCGCCGCGCGGCCCGGCGGCGGGGCCCGCACCGGCCGGGGAAGCCGACCCGGACCGCGGCGGGCGGGCGGTCGGGCCGGAGCCCGCCGGCACCGGCGCCGAGCCCGCCGCGGTCGCCGGCCACCCGACCGAGTGGGCCGGCCTGCTGTTCCTCCTGGCCACCGCCGCCGCGGCGGGCGTACCCGAGGCGCTCACCGGCGACCCGGTCCTGGA
>WUUC01101440.1_pt1 | contig 13106 bp, 10 predicted proteins | sample 6278441 | NCBI WGS metagenome assembly WUUC01 (sample SAMN13675441, study PRJNA597444) | soil metagenome | isolation source: soil | place: USA: Washington | collected 2017-10 | reverse complement strand
CCGTCCACGCGGCGCGCGACGCCGGCCGGGTGGACCGGCTGGTGGGCCGCGCCGTAGAGGCGTACGGCTTCCGCGGCATCAAGGTCCACGGCCACGACGCGCTGCCCGGGCGTGAGGTGCTCACGGCGGCACGGCGGTGGTCCATCCCGGTGGTGGTTGACGTCGTCGGTCAGGTCGGCCGGATCGAGATGCTAGCGGAACAGTATCCGGATGTGCCCGTGATCGTGCCGCACCTCGGTACCTTCGCCGACGACTGGCCGGTCCAGCTGCACCTTATCGACCAGCTCCGCCGCTTGCCCAACCTGTACGCGGACACCAGCGGCGTCCGTTACTTCGATCTTCTCGTCCGCGCGGTGCGTACCGCCGGGGCGGCCAAGCTCATCTTCGGTTCGGACGGGCCGTATCTGCACCCGGCAGTAGAGCTCTACAAGGTCCGCATGCTCCGTCTCGGCCCGCGCGACGAGGCGCTGGTGACAGGGGAAACGCTCGGTCGGCTGCTCGGCCTGCAAGCGGCGCCGAGCGGCAGCGGTCCATTGGTGAAAGGAGTCAGCCATGCCTGACCTTCGGACGATGGAAATGGCGGACGCCGGCCGGACGTACGCGGATCCAACGCACGAGGCGCTGTGGGCGGAGGCCGAAGCCGAGGCCAGGGCGCGGCCGCGCAGACCGACGTGGCTGCGGTCGTTCCGCAATCCGCAGGTCGCCTGCTGGCGAACTCACTTGCCGAAGGTCGTCCGGCTACTCGGCCTGAGCACGGCGATGCCGGAGGAGCCCGAGCTGCGCCGAGCAGTGGCGCGATGGCAGGCCAGCCAGGGGCTAAGCGCCGACGGGGTATTGGGCCCGGTCACGTGGCGGCGGATCTGGGCGGCGCTAGGCGTGGTGCCAGTGCCGGCGGTTCGGGTTCAGCTGCCACCGAGCGGGCCTGGGTACTACACCTACCGGGAACGGCCCCTACACAGGTTCGGCCGCCCGGAGACGATCCGGGCACTCCAAGCGGTGGGTGCGGCGTGGGTCCGGACTCACCCGAGGGGACCGCGGATTGGCATCGCGGACCTCAGCCTGCGCGGCGGCGGACCGATCGCTGGCCATGCGTCGCACCAGTGCGGCGTCGACGTCGACATTCGCCTGATGCGCAACGACGGACGGGAATTGGACGTCACCTGTAGCGACCCGGCGTACTCCCAGCAGCTCACGCAGGAGCTGGTAAACCTGATCCGTAAAACCGGACCGGTGCAGAGCATCTTCTTTAACGACCCCCGGGTGCGGGGCGTGACATGGCAGCCCAACCACCACAATCACCTGCACGTCCGGTTCCGGCACCCGTCCGGCGACCGGGAAACGAGTCTGTCCGGCGAAGGCGCGCCAAGGACCGGTGGCCGGAACCGTCGCCGGTTCACCGACGCCGAGATCAAGCGCTTGCTTGTGGAGTACGCGGAGAACGACCTCGCGGCCAAGCGGAAATCCGGTGACCGGGCCGCCTGCATCGTCATGCTGAACATCGCGCTGGGCAGGCTCCTGCGGCTCCCCATGGTGCGTCGCATCGCCCGGGCGGGCAGCCGCCGAATCGTCGCCATGGGCCGACTACCGGTGTCCAGCGTGGAGCACGTCATGGGCGACCTCGAGCGTAGAGGGCAGGCGGACCCGCCGATCCGGGTCCGGTTCGTGGATGACCGGCAGAGAACGGCCGGCGTACGGGCGCCGCGGCAGATGCAGGGCAGCGCGCGGGACGCGCTGCTGCGGCACGTCGGGACTACCCCCGGCTGGTACGCCTTCGGCCTTTCGATCATGGTCGGCTACCACAGCGCGCTGCTGTTGGTGCGGCGCACCCGCACCGGCGTAACGATCTTCTGGCTGGACCAATTTTCTTCTGGGCTCAGGCCGGACGTGACGCAGAGTCTCGACCACGAGCTGACGGGGCGGACCAAAGCGTACTGGGACCGCATGCTCCTGGAGAGGAATGTCAGGTCTGCGACTTGGACCCGGATCTGGCCGCTCCGCGCGCCACGCTGACCTCGCCCGGCGGAACGGATCACGCAGATGACTGGGACGCTGTACGGATGCCCGGTGCCGGACCGGCGGCCTGCCGACGGTAAGCCGGGGAACCTCACGACGACCAGCGTCATCGTCGGCGGCATCGCTACCATCATCGACACCGTGTGGGCGCTCCTGCCCGATCGCGACCGGCCCGTGGCGGCCTACCAGAAGCAGGTGCTCGCCACCTGCCAGCAGGTACGGGCCGTGCTGACAAAGGAACATCCCGAGATCGTCCGGCTGGATCGAAGCCAGGCGGAACCGACCGGACGACGTGCTGCGCATCCGCAAACCGGCCTGCCCGCCGTGTTGAACAGCAACCTCAAGCAGGCGCGGGCGAGCTTCGACCTCCTGAACCGGCAGCCCATGCCGGGCAACTGCGCGAACAAGCAGGAGGCCGCCAAGCGTGCACAGGATCGTTGGCGCGCCTTCCATTCCGCCAGTAACACCAGCCGAGCGGGAAAGTAGGACAGCAAGCAAAACATCACGAGGGCGTCGGATCGGCCGCCGAAGTATCAGCGGGCGCCGCGGGGCTCGGCGATGAAGGCGGGGCGGCCCCGAGCGCCCGTCGACGCCGCCGCGCAAGCGGATGATCGGCACGCCCACAGTGGCCTCGCCGGGTTCTGGGGTCAGCTGGACACAATCGCCGTGGCCGTGGCGGCGGGCTGCGCCGGACCGGTATCGATGAGATTTCGTACAAGAAGGGGCTCCGGTATCTGACCGTAGTGATCGATCACGACAGTGGCCGGCTGGTGTGAATGGGTGACGGCCGCAACAGAGCTGGGGTTGGGCCGATTCTTCGACCTGCTTGGGGCCGGTGCGGTGTGCGCAGATCACCGACGACCCCGGACTGTGCGGACTGGATCTCGCCGGCCGTGCAGGCCCGGTTACCGCAGGCGATTCGCAGCGCGGACCCGTTCCACGTGGTGTCCTGGCGATGAAGGCGTTGGATGAGGAACGCCGCCGGGCGTGGAACGCCGCGCCGGGGCGGCTGCCAAGGTTCGGTCGGCGATGCACCGGCGTTTGAAGAACGCTCGTTGGCGTTGTGGAAGGGCTCGGACACCCAGGCGTGGCGGCAGCGGTTGAAGCTGGATTGGATCGCCAAGACCGATCCTCGTCTACACTGCGGCAACCCACTCAAAGCGGGTGCGCGGTTCGTCTTCATGGTCAAGGGCCAAGCAGGCAGGGATGCGTTGGAGCGTTGGTTGGGCTGGTTCGGCGGTGCCGGATCCCGGCGTTCGTGGCGTTGCAGAAAGGATCCGCGCCTACCGCAACGTCATCAACACTGCGATCGAGACCACCTGTCCAACGACCTGATCGAAACTACAACACCCAAGATCCGGCTGATCACTCGCAGGGCCTACGGCTTCCACTCCGCCTCCGGCTTGATCGCCTTGGCCATGCTCGCGATCGGCGGCCCACCTATCCACTCTTCCCGTCAGATGATCTCCACCACCCACATCCAGCGGGAGAGTCTGGCCGTCTGCGCCGTCGGCTTCTACCCACGCTGGGCCCAATGCGACCGCGCTGACAAACCCCGATGGAGGTGGCTCGTGCACCCACGCTCTCCCTCGGCGAGCAGCGCCACCGCAAGTCCCGACTTCCCGAAACCGGGGCAGGTTCGGCGACGCGCAATGAAGTAGCCCGCAGAGAATCATCTATGGACAAACGGCTGTGGGTGATCGGTTCGTTGGGAGGTACACCGAACGTTCCTGCGGGGTGAGGTCGCGGTTCACGGCCCGGCAGATTCTTTCGATGGCGGCGGCGATGGTGGGCAACGCGACGTGCCACAGCCGGACGGCGCCGTCGAAGCTGCCGGTGGCCAGGGTGCGCCCGTCCGGGCTGAACGCCACCGAGACCACGGTGTTGCGGTGGCCGACGAGGATGGTGCGGGTGAGTCCTCCGGCGGCTAGGTCCCACAGCCGGGCGGTGCGGTCGTAGCTGCCGCTGGCCAGGGTGCGGCCGTCCGGGCTGAACGCGAGCGCCACCACTTGTTGGGTGTGGCCGGTGAGGGTGGCGCGAGTTCGTCCGCTGGCGACATCCCATAACCGCACGCCGTCCCAGCTACCGGTGGCCAGGGTGCGCCCGTCCGGGCTGAACGCCACCGCGGTGACCTCGGCGGTGTGGCCGACGAGGGCGGCGCGCGTTCGCCTGCTGGCTACGTCCCACAGCCGGGCCGTGCGGTCGTAGCTGCCGCTGGCCAGGGTTCGCCCGTTCGGGCTGAACGCCACCGTCCACACGCCGGCGGTGTGGTCGTCGAGGGTGGCGCGCTGCCGTCCGCTGGTCGCGTCCCAGAGGCGGACGGTGCGGTCGTCGCTGGCCGTGGCCACGGTGCGCCCGTCCGGGCTGAACGCCACCGCGTTGACATAGTGGGTGTGGCCGACGAGGGCGGCGCGGCTGCGCCCGCTGGTCGCGTCCCACAGCCGGGCGGTGCGGTCTTCGCTGGCCGTGGCCACGGTGCGCCCGTCTGGGCTGAACGCGACCTTCCACACACCGGCGGTGTGGCCGCGTAGCGTCGCACGTGTCCGCCCACTGGTGGCGTCCCGTAGGCGGACAAAGTGTTCCATACCGGCGGTGGCCACGGTGCGCCCGTCCGGGCTGAACGCCACCGTCGACAGGTTGGTGTTGTCGCCGGTGAAGGTGACCTCGGGTTGCCCCATTGTGAGGTCCCATAGCCGGGCGCCGTTGACGCTGGCGGTGGCTAGGGTGCGACTGTCAGGGCTGAACGCCGCCCAGTTGACGCCGTTGCCAGGCAGCGTTCCGCGCGTCTGCCCGTCAGCCACGTTCCACAGCCGGACGGTGCCGTCCATGCCTCCGGTGGATACCGTCCGTCCGTCCGGGCTGAAGAGGATGCCGTTGACGTCGGCGGTGTGGCCGGTGAGGGTGGCACGCGGTTGCCTGCTAGCCACGCCGCCGGCTATGTCCCACAGGCGGGCCGTGCGGTCGTAGCTGCCGGTGGCCAGGGTGCGCCCGTCCGGGCTGAACGCCACCGCCCGCACCCCGTCGGTGTGGCCGGTAAGAGTGACCCGCGTCTGCCTGGTGGTCAGGTCCCACAGCCGGATAGTGCGGTCTTGGCTGGCGGTGGCCAGGGTGCGCCCGTCCGGGCTGAACGCCACCGCGAACAGGGTGTCGCGGTGGCCGGCGAGCTGATCCCGCAATTGCCCGGTGGCCGTGTTCCACAGCCGGGCCGTGCCGTCCAGGCTGGCGGTGGCCAGAGTGCGCCCGTCCGGGCTAACGTCCACCGAGAACAACGGTTCGGTGTCGACGGGGAGGACGGCGCGGGACCGGGCTTCGGCCACGTCCCAGATCCGGACCGTGCCGTCGTGGCTGGCGGTGGTCAGGGTGCGCCCGTCCGGGCTGAACACCGCCGTCTCCACGACGTCGCGGTGGCCGTTGAGGGTGGCACGCGACTGTCCGCCGGGCATGTCCCAGAGCCGGACTGTGCGGTCATCGCCGGCGGTGGCCAGGGTGGACCCGTCCGGGCTGAACCGCATCCAGTGCATGGCGCCGACGTGGCCGGTGAGGGTGGTGCGCCAGCGCCCGCCGGGCATGTCCCACAGCCGGATCGTGCCGTCGCTGCCACCGGTGGCAAGGAGGCGCATATCGGGGCTGAACTCCACGACCGACTGTGCCTCGACATCGTTGTTGTTGGTGGCGAGCCGCCGCAGGAGCGGGGAGGCGGCGGCGGTGTAGACGGTGCCCGTGGCTTCGTCGGTGGGACTGGTCCGGTAGGCCTGCACGGCCAGCAGGAAGGCCAGGTCGGGATCGGTGCCCATGAGGGCGTTGGATTGTGCGGCGAGCTGCCGGGACTGGGCCACCTGTTGAGCGGCCAGGGCGGTCTGCCGCTGCCGCAGCGCCAGTCCGGTCGCGGCGAGGGCCACGACGAGCAGGACGGCCAGGACCGCGGCCAGGGCACGGATACGCCGGATTCCGGTCCGTTGATGGCGTTGGCTCGCGCTCAGGAGCCCGCCGATGTGGTCCGGCAGCCGGCGCCGTGCCGACCAGTCGACGCCTTCGGCCAGGTCGCGGCCACGCAGCAGGTCGCCGGGGTCGTGGTGGTCGACCCAGCGGGCCTGCGCCTCCGCGGCACGACGCAGCCAGTCCTGAAAGCGATGATCCTGGGCCACCCACTCGCGCAGCGTCGCCCAGTCCCGGATGAGCGCTTCGTGGACCAGTTCGGCGACGGGGACTCCGCGGACGACGCCGGAGAGGGTTGGACCGGCCGTGCGCGCGGTGTGGGTCGTCACGATGCGGTGATCGGTCAGCACGGCCAGCACCTCGTCCACGCCGTGCTCGGACGGCTGGGCGCCGGCCAGAGTGGTGGTACCGGCCAGCTGCCGCAGCGCGGTGACGGTTACCTGCTGCCGGACGGCTGGAATGTGGTGGACGGTGTCGGCGGGTCGCACGAGCGCGGTGAGGATCCGTTGAGCGATGGCTCGCTGGCCGGTGGACAGCTGATTGATGGCGGTGTCGCACCACGTCGTCAGCGCGCCGGTGATGCCGCCGATGCGCTGGTATGCCTCGTGTGTCAGGTGACCCTCGGCGCGTCTTTGCCAGAGCTGTTGCAGGGTGAGCTCGAGCAGAGGGAGCACGGTGACCGGCGCGTGGCGTGCCGGCGTGGCGTGCGGGTCCGCGGCCAGCACGTCGGTGATGATCCGCTCCGGTAGGCCGTCCTGGCAATCGAGGCCGACGGCCTCGGCCGGCCGAGTGATGATGTCGCGCAGGTCGTCGATGTTCAGGTTCGCCGACACGTTGCACAGGCCCGGTGTCAGGGCCTGCAGCAACGCCGGTGCGTGCGATGCCAGGCGCGGGTAGAAGTCGTCGCGCATGACCAGGACCACGCTGAGTCCGGGGGCGCCGATCGCGGCCGCCAGGTCCTCGATGGTCCGTCGTTGGTTTCCCTCGTCCTCGCTGGACGCGGCAGGGGTCAGCAGTTCCTCGAACTGGTCGATGACCAGCAGCAGACGCGAGCCGGACGGCTCGCCGGCCAGCCGCTCAGCGACCGCCTTCCTGATCGGCCGGCTGTCCACGCCGGCTAGCCCCGCCCGATCGAGCTCGGCCAGCAGGTCCTTGCCGGGCCGGACCAGCATCGTTATCCACCGGTCGCTGCCCGGGAGCTGACCTGCCCCGAGGGCGGGCAGCACGCCCGCCTGAACGACGGATGACTTGCCGGCGCCGGAGGGGCCAAGCAGCAGCACACCCGGCGGATGGGCCGCCAACCCGGCCAGCGCATCCTGCACTGCGGCGCCGCGCCCATGAAACCATTCGCCGTGTTCGGCGGTGAACGCTTCCAGCCCACGGTACGGGCACACGTCCGATCGGATCATCCGCCGCCGCCGGGCACGCAGTGCCGCCAACTCCCGCGCCATCTGCGCATGCCAGGCCCGCCACGGCCGCAGATCAGGTTCCCCCGCCGTGCCGGCGTGCAACGAACATGCCCGTACGAACGCCTCGACGAACTCCCACGGGGGCGCCGAGCGACCGGCCAGCTTGTCGTGAATGGTCCCCCGGGTGTACGGGACACCGGCCTTGTCCGTCAGCCGCACGAGATCACGCACCGAGGGCCCACCAGAATCGACCTGCACCCGACGCAACCGATCAGCGAACAACCGGATGGGATCAACGCCACTCTCGACCCCGCCAACATTGTCGGCGTCCATTCGCTGACCCCTCTCGGGTCGACGTCAGCGTCGCCTTACTGTCCGCAGGTCGTCCGGGAACATCGCCAGACACCACGCCGGACGGATGCTATGGAACCTGCCAGCCCGATCCGGGCCGGCGGAGCCAATGAACCACTGGCACACACTCGATCACCGTGGACGAACACCCACCGACGGCGACACGCACCAGGCCACGATTCATCCTGGCAGGCTCCCGCCGCTATCGGTAGCCGTCTACCACCTTAGTGTCACGCAGCTGACTGGATGGCCTCGGCCATAACACGACAGCTCGTTGCCGCCGAACGCAAGCGGGCATGAGTTCGATGCGGACCCCGACCTGGCGCTATCTGGTCAGGAACTGGGACATCAACACAGCATGTCCACGTAGTCCAAATGATCGCGCGCGAGGGAGGCGACCGTGGCGCAAACAACGGCACGCCGACGACGGACGCCTGCCGACGGCGTCGAAGGCGACTTTGACGCCGTTCTCTGTGTCGTCGGTGCCGGTCATGCCGACGAGTCGGCCGTTGTTGGCCGCGGTGGTGTGGTTGTGGGCCGGGACCCGTCGTGCGATCTCGTGTTGGGCAGCCCGTACGTTGACCCGCGCCACGCGCGGGTGTCCGCCGACCGTGGCGAGTATTTCATCGAAGATCTCGGATCAGTCAATGGCACTCGGCTCGACGGCCGGTCCGTCACTGTGCAGCGCCAGCTCACTGACGGCGCATGGCTTGCCTTCGCCGACGTCGCTGCCGAGTTCCGGCTTGCCCGGCGGTCCGAGGGTGACGGCGGCGGATGGACTGAAACACCAGCCGTCGCGGCCCTACAACTGGTCTTGGCCGTGGTGGGGTCGTTCGTCAGCGCCGTTCTCAACGGCTTCCTGCTGGCAACGGCGTGGGGCCAGTGGGGTGTCCTGCTGGGTGCGGCAGTCGGGCCGGTCGTGACCACCACTTTCACCACGAAAGTGACCGGCGAAAAGGGCCGCCTCCGTGCCGCGGTCATCGCGGCGTTAAGCATCACCGCCGTGCTGATCACGTTCAGCGGCGTGGAGGTGGTCGACCGCGCGTCCGGTACTGCGCTCCTAGCCGGCGGGCAGGAACGCCAGCACAGCTTTCCCTGGCCGGCGGCGCGACCCCCGCCCCCTACCCCCGACCCGACCACCGTCACCGGACTCGGCGTGACCGCGCAACCCGATCTCCTCGACTGCGGCTCCCTTCCCGTCGGGTCCGCCGCCGACTGCGCCCAGCGGGTCACCGTCACCAGTACCGGCACCGACGAATTGCTCATCGATAGGTTCGAGGTCAACGGTCCACACAACGCCGACTTCACAGTCGTCGGCGACGGGTGCCTCGACGAGCCCCTTGCCACCGGAAAAACCTGCCAGATTGCCGTGCGGTACCGCCCTGGAGGAATCGGGCAGCGGCGAGCCACCCTGACCATCCATCAGAATCTGCCACCGCCCGACCTCGGAACGGACGTAGCGCTCAACGGAGTCGGCACGGACGCTGCCGCCCCGCCAGCACAGGTGTCCGTCACGGTGAAATTGAGGTCACCCGGCAGCGCCCCCACCGGAATCGTGACCAGCACACCCGCCGGCATCGCCTGCCCGAGTGACTGCCAGGCGAGCTTTCCTCACGGGAGCACCGTACGACTCACCCTCACCTCACCACTCGGCGCCCGACCCGTCGACTGGAAAGGCTGCGACACGGCTACAGCCACTCGGTGCCTCATCCGCGCCATCAAGGACACCGCCGTCACCGCCGACGTGACCTCATGAAATACGCGGTGCCAGCCGCAAATGGCCCGACCCACACCAACATTATTCTATTCAGGAGGCGGCCGTGGGAGCATCTGTAGGGAACAGATGGCCTGGTGGAATCATTCCTTATGTGGTGGTTCCGAGTTCGTGGAAGTCAACATCCTCAACAACGCGATGACGGCGTGGGAACAGGCGTCGAATCTTCGCTTCGTTCGCCGGCTTTCGTTCCAGGAGGACTACATCGAGGTTCGGCACGCCGCCGAGCGCTGTCATTCCCAGGTCGGGCACGGCGGTGGCGCTCGAGAGGTGAGCTGTGCCCCCGGCTTCGACACGAGCGACCTGATACATGAGCTGGGCCACGCCGTCGGGTTGAAACACGAACATCAAAGAAGCGACCGCCAGTCGTTCGTGAGAGTCCTCTGGGATAATGTCCACGGGTGCTTTCGGATCTGCCATAGCCTTCTCCAGTTGATGGCCAGCCGTGGGTGATAGCGGGTGCCTACGGGGCCGGTAGCGGACCCGGCGACGCCGCCAAGCCCGGCCGGCCGGTTTCCACGAGTTCGATAGATGGACCGTTGGCCGCGTAAGTGCCGCTGCCAGGTCAGAGGTCGAGACGGACGATCACGGCGGCGTGGTCGGATGCCTGGTGCACCGAGGTGGTCATCTCGGGGTAGGTGTCCCACTTGTCGGGGCGGGTGGTGCGGGTGCCCCACAGTCCGGTGCGGAACACCTGGCCGGCTTGGAACGCCGGTCGCAGGCTGTGCGACAGCAGGAGGTAGTCCAGCCGGTTGCGGATGCCGCACGAGTCGAACGTGCCGGGCCGGTACCTTGGGCCGGCAGAACAGGTTTCCACGTTGAACGACGCCACCACCACTGCGGCCATCAGCCCACCTGCCGTTCCGAGGGACGAAGCCTAGCCGGCCACCAGCCGGGACACTGTCACATAGCCGGCAGCCGGCACGGTTCGCCAGCCACGTGTGACGCCGGCCCTTCTCCGCGCCCGGTGCCTCCGTCGGTCTCGTACCCGGCGACACCAACGGTAGATTCGATGCCTTCCTACGAGACCTGCGCACCGGTCGCAACGTCATGGTCAGCAGATCCGGCTGCGGTGAATCCGGCAACGGCGACAGCAGCAACGGGCCGCTCACCCCGGACGCCCGCCACATCCTGTACACCTCGTACTCGACCAACCCGGTGCCCGACGACGCGACGCCAGTTCGACCTGTTCGTCACCGACCGGCGCAGTGACGCCGGGCGTTACACCGACCACGGCCGTCAACACTCCCCACGTATGAACTGGTGTCCACCGCCGGCTGAAGCCAACCCTGTGGTTCGGGTCGAAGTTTGGCCCCTTCGTGACCGTCAGGCGGAGCATCGAGGCAACTGTCTCCACGGACATGCCGGTTCCGAGGTCAGAATGGTTCAATATCACCTGGGCATACCGGTCGAGCGTCCATGGAGGCGCGCCAGATGACGAACTCATCTGCGGGTTGGCAATATTGCCGGTCCGATATTTTCGACTTTTCGACATGGAGCACTAGATGCTTGGAGAGGTCGAAGATGGCGACGTGCTTGTCAGAATCATTGAGTACCAATGCACTCGTTGGCTCATTCTGGATCACCAAGCGCTCGGGTGGCATCCACCACGGCGACACAAAGATCGAGATTAAAGCTAAGCCCGCAATATGCCCGGGTGACAGGTAATCCTTTGCCAGTCTTCTTCGATCCGCGTCAGAGAGCGGCGTTAAGGCTCGCTTTTGGAGGCGGCTCTGCACAAGCGAGTTAGCGAACACCAAGCCGATCAACACGCTATACGTGATACATACAATCAGTCTGTTCCAGACCACAAATTGCGCGCCGACAAGCGCCAATACGACTACGACACCCCACCAGTTCCGTCCGCCCGAGCCGAGTCCGAAACCCAACCGCCCCGCAGTCAGGACGCCGGCTGCGGCAAATAAGACAGGAATCATAGTTACAAGAATCGCCACAGCCGTGCCGCCAAGAGTGATGTTCGCTATGAGCGCGAGCGCGACAGTCTGATCGAATCGCGCGAGCAGAATGAGCTTCAGTGCGAAGACTGGTATGGCAACCAAGGCGAGAAGCCCGGCGAGTTCGGCCAGAGGCTTGATGCGTCTCAGGTAGTGGTCAAGAGCATCCCGGGAACGTGCTCCCACCTCGGCCTGTGGTGTCTGTGGCGAACCTTCCACTGTCCCGACCTCCAGATTTACGGAACTCATCCACCACACATCGACGAGCCCTACCGCCGGCGCGGCAGCCGCGTCGTCTGCATTGGCGATGATTCTTGGCGCTGACAGTAGGCGACCGGCCACGCATGCGCCGGTATGCTCGACCGCTTGCGTTCAACGCGCCTACGACAGGATGTCACGGACGCTGGCCAACATCGCTTCGGTCGTGGGGATCGTGGATCTAATCCTGACCACGAGCCTGCTGGCCTGGCAAACCCGCGCCGCCGTTCAGCAGGCCATAATAGCCAACTCGATCGCGGGTGCGACGGTCCTGAACAACTCCAGGTAGACGAGCGGGCGGCAACGGCATCCAACGGCAACGGCGCTGTCAGCGTTCAGCGCACCGCCTACTCGTTCGGCCCGACGACGGCCACGTCAGGTCCTAGTTCCGTCAAGGGTGAAAGGTCATCATCAACGATCGTGGTCCCTCGTAGCCGAAGATCGCGCAGTTCAGTCATTCTGCGTACGGGATCGAGCGTGCGGATGCCACCGCCGAATGTCAGCCTCACCTCCTGCAGTTGGGGGAGGTCGGCGACGGCGTTGAGGTCGAGAATGACGTCGCTCGGCTTGGTTGGGTTGGTGATGATCCATAGCTTTCGCAGGCGCGAAAGTGCTGTCAGCGGCGCGAGGCTTTCGACTTGCATGACGTCCACGTGGAGTTCCTCCAGCGCCGTGCAGCCCTCGATACCGTCGAGGCGTATCGTCTGCTCGTATCCCTCGAGGCGCAGCGTCGTGAGGCCGCGGGCCGCACTCAGGTCGCTGAGATCCGGGGTACGCCACGACGAGATGAACAGCGTTCTTAGACTTGGCAGCGCGGCGACAGTCTCCTTGCCCGGCCTGTCATCGATACCGAGCCGACCCATACTATTCGAAGATAGGGATAGGGGAACGGGCACGTTGCATCGGGTAAGCAGGGTCAATTCCTTCAGCGATGCAACCTCGAATGCGGCTGTGTCGTCCTTGACGCGACCGGTCACGTTCAGATACTCAAGGCTCGGCAGCTCCAGGAGATCTTCGAGACTGCCGACCTTTGTGTCTTTTTGCACCGTGAGGAATAGCCCGTTGTAACCCCCGTCCCTATACCTGGCGGACACTTTGGCCGCCCACGCGTCACCGCCTATGAAAGTGTGGAGGACGTTGTAGTCGTGGATCAATTTGAGACCTCTTAACCTACCGCGTTTATGCGATTGAGCAGTGTTCCCCCGGCCGGTCCGCCGTAATTGTTGATGATGGACTGTTCGTGAGCCTTGATAACCGGTTCCGTCCAACCGCTCATGTCGTTGCCGCTGATTCCGACGATGTCAGATTGCTGGTAGCCGCCCTGGTAGACCGCGTGGCGTGGATCGGTGAACGCGGCGTGGATCCTGGCGTGTACGTCTGTCGTACTTGATCCTACGTAGGTCATGCCGT
>WUUC01024255.1_pt1 | contig 13106 bp, 11 predicted proteins | sample 6278441 | NCBI WGS metagenome assembly WUUC01 (sample SAMN13675441, study PRJNA597444) | soil metagenome | isolation source: soil | place: USA: Washington | collected 2017-10 | reverse complement strand
GAATCCCGGGACCTCGATCGGTGATCGAGACGATGTAGCCGTCGCGCACGTTGTCGAGATCGACCTGCACAGTGCTGCCTGAAGGCGCGTGTCGAACGGCATTGTCCAGCAGGTTCACGACAAGCCGGCGGACCAGTTCTTCATCACCGGTGAACCCGGCGGACGATGTAGTCGCCAGTTCGATGGCCACGTCTTTCGTGGAGGCGAGAACACGGCTTGCCCGGACGACATCATGAACGACTTCGTCGAGGTACATGGGCATTCTGCGCACCGGGTAGTTCCCCGCGTCCGCGCGCGCCAGGGTGAACATGTCGTCCACGATGCGCGAGAGCCGCGTCGTCTGCTGCTCGATGATTGCGAGCGCTTCACGGTATTCGCCCTCGTCCCTGCGCGGCTGCTGCAGCGCGACGCTTGCCGCTGTTCGCGACGTGGCAACAGGGGTGCGCAGTTCATGGGACGCATCGGCCATGAATTGGCGCTGCTGCACCAAAGAGGCTTCGAGACGGCCGATCAGATCATTGAACGCCTCGGCCAGCCGGCCCAGCTCGTCACGGGGATTCGCGATCGGCAGCCGCCCGCTCAGGTTCTCGACTCCGATCTTCCTGGCGCGTTCCGCCATGCCGGCGATCGGCGAAAGACTCTGACGCGCGAGGAACCATCCACCGGCCCCCGCGAGCGCCAGCGCGATTGGGACCACATAGGCGAGCACCTCGCGCAGCGACTCGAGCTCTTCATCGGTTGGTTCCAACGAGCTTCCGACGACGATGATGTATTTCGCCTGGGTGGGACGGATGATCGCGCGACTGACCGCGAGACGATGGCGATCGTCCTCGTCTTCTGCCTCGGTGACCGTCAGAAGCATCAGCTCGCCTGTGGGTATTGCCTCGAGCGAGGGCAAGGTGATTTCGAGGTCGTCATCCCGTCCGGCCTCGGCCAGCAGCCGCCCCTCCGCGTCATAGATCGCAAGCATCTGCTGCCGCGATGCGAGCTCCGCCGCCGTGCTTTGCGCCGCGTCCTCGACGCTCTGTCCCTCCGCCAGGTCGTGCGTGAGCGACGTCGCCGTGATCTGCATGACGGCGTGCAGGTTGTCGTCCACTCGGCTGTAGAGCGCCCGTGCGAGCAGCACGTAGATCACTCCGCCGACCACGATGAGGGCTGCCGCAAGGACGATGACGAAGAACAGCGTCAGACGACCGCGAACGCTTTCAATCCTCAACGCGTGGATTATCGGCGACACCGAGCGAGTAGCCGGCGCCGCGCCGGGTCTGTATGAGCTTCACGGTGTAGCCATCGTCGATTTTCCGGCGTAGACGCTGGACGTACACATCGATCAGATTGGACATCGGATCGTAGCTGTCGTCCCACACGTGCTCAGCGATATCAGCACGCCCCACCACGTCTCCCTGCCGACGGAGGAGGTACTCGAGGAGGGCGTACTCCTTCGTGGTAAGCGGAATGACGCGACGCGAACGCTCGACCCGGCGCGCCCGCGTATCGACCGTCAGATCCTCCAGGGACAGCACCGACGACGCCAGCGCCGGCCCGCGCCGAAGCAAGGCGCGCACGCGCGCCAGCAGTTCAGGGAAGTGGTACGGCTTCGCGAGGTAATCATCAGCGCCCGCGTCAAGACCTTCCACACGCTGGTCCGGCTCGCCGCGGGCGGTCAACATCAGTATCGGGACCGCACTGCCGTTCGCGCGCAACCGGCTGCACAACTCGAAACCGTCGATGCGGGGCAGCAGGACATCCAGGATGATCAGATCGTAATCGTTGATGCCGATCTGTTCGAGCGCCGTTGCGCCGTCGGTCGCGACGTCAACCGCGTACGCATGCTCGCGGAGGCCTTTCGCCAGCACGGCGGCGGCCATCTGCTCGTCTTCAACAACCAGTATTCTCATCCTGCGGTCAGGCGCGACACAGCACGCCGCTGACGCCATATTGACACGAGCACCGGCGACCAGGGTTCAGTGCCGGTCCCACGCGTGCCCGTTGTGACACGTTCACGCTAGGTCATCACAGATGAACGCCAGATGAACGTGCGCTCCTCGAGAGATGCGTGGGTAAGATGAGTGAACGATGCGCAGTCGATATCTACTCGCGATTGCGGCTCTGCCGTGCGTACTCGCGGCCCAGAGCGCTGAGCGTTCGCTGCAGGTTCTCCCTCCGGTCGCGAGCAGCCAGCTCGCACGTAGTCTCGAGGCCGCCGCCGCCCATCGAACGCACGTGTGGCGTGACACGGTCCCGCTGAACGAAGACGGGAGCGTCAACGGCTACGTTGAGATCTCCCGCGGCGATCGACGCAAGTGGGAGTTCGATATGCGCGCCAATGCGCGTGCCATCGACCGCATGATGCCCGCGGCCGTCGGCGGGTATCCGGTGAACTATGGATTCGTGCCGCAGACGGTCTCCTACGACGGCGATCCGTTCGATGTCCTGGTGCTTGGTCCGCCTGTGCCGGGTGGTCGCGTGGTTCGCGGCGTCATCGTCGGGTTGATGTTCATGGAAGACGAGAAGGGGCTCGATTCGAAAGTCGTCGTGTCGATTCCGCGACGCGACGGCCGGCCGATGCACGCGCTCACGGCAGCCGATCAACAGCTGATCGGGGATTACTTCAGGCGCTACAAGGAACACGAACCAGGTGCGTTCTCGAAAGTGCCCGGGTGGGGATCTGTGGCGGAGGGGCTCGCGCACGTGAAGACTACCCACGCGTTCTTCCTGCGCTGTCGGTCGCGTGCTGGTCAGCCGTGTGAGGTGGGACGCTGACTCGCGGGTAGCAGGCGTCCGAACCGGTCGTGACGGGGGCTATTGGACTCGCCTGAGTCGTGCGCGTGAGTACACCACGAACGGCTTGCCCGGTTCTGAGAGCTCGAAGATCTCCTCGAACTCGTCGGGGCCATGCACGACATATGTCTCACGGGCGCGCCACCCAGCCGGGATGTTCTCGATCGCCTCGGTGGTAAATACGACGGGCTGCGAGGATGCATGAGGCTCCTGCACGTACTGATTCACAAAGCCTTCAACGTGGAACTGACGCAGCACGAGACGCTTGCGCGCACGATCGAAGCTGAAGAAGCCTTCGTCCTCGTGAATCTCGCCCTTGGGGTTTTTCTCCTGGACGGGATACTCGCTCCGGTTGCGCACGTGGATGAAGCGGCCGTTCAGCACGCGCTCGTACTGACGTCGTACCGTCGCCCTGCCTGGCTGGCCCTCAGACGTCCCCTCCCAGCGGCCCACCATGAACGCGATCGGCGCGAATGCATCGTCGGCACCTGCGGGTTGCGCGCGACCCTCGGCAGGTGGGAAGACGGACACCACTGCCGAGCCGAACGCGCCGAGCACGATCATCTTCAGAAATGTGACAGTGCGGTGGCTCACGCAGAGACCTCGACGTTTTCGTAACCACGTACACAGAATCGAAGTCCGCTAAGACGCTGTAGCGGCACTCGGCCTGCGAAGTTTACGCGCAATGGCGACCTATGCTCGCAAAAAACTCCACGGCATCCCGCTTGCGCCGCGTGAGGCCACATGGAGAGGACCGTGTCCGTGACGCAAGGCACGAAAAGATCCGTCAACATGGCTGCCGTGTGTGCCCTTCGGGGCGCACTCTTCCTGCTGCTGCTGATGGGTCCGGCCGCTGCACGCAACGCGGCCGCGTGTTCCTGTGGCGCGAACCCTCCGTGCGCGGCGGTCTGGCGGGCCGACGCCGTGTTCATCGGCACCGTGGTCGACCGAACGGCCGAACGCATCGGCGGCTCGCTGCGTTGGACCGTGCACAAGGTCGCGGTGACCCACGCACTTCGAGGTTCGATCGACCCATTCATCACGCTCGTGCCGGGAGAGCCTCCGACCGCCGAGCGCATCGCCGCATCGCTGTCGTCTGCTGGAGAGCAGACGATGTTCTCGTCGTGCGACTATGACTTCCAGCTGGGCCGACAGTATGTGATTTATGCGCGGCGGACGGCGGATGGCCGCTGGGCCACGTCCAACTGCACGGGCACAAAGCCAGTCGAGGACGCTGCGGCGGATCTCGACTACATCGCCGGCATTCCCCTGGCGGAACCGACGGGGCGCGTGTTCGGCCACATCGAGCGCACGGTGCCGAATCCGCGGGACACAACCACCCCGATCACGGTGGCCGCAACGGGAGTTTCTGTCGCGCTCACCAGCGACACGCACTCGCTCACAGCCACGACTGATTCAGAAGGAAGGCTCGACGTCCAGGTGCCGCCGGGCGAATACTCGATCGCGCCGGTTGTACCGGAGTCGGTCCGCGTGTACGCCGCAACGCGTCGCGTAACGGTTCCCGCTCGAGGCTGCGCCCCGGTGTCCTTCTCGCTCATCGCGAACGGTCGAATCGAAGGACGGGTCGTCGGCGATCCCGGAAGACCTGTTCCGCACATTCGCGTGGACGTGCTTCCGGTCGATGTTCCTGATGACAAGTCTGTAGACAGCTTCACCGCCGCACCCTCAGCGACCACGGATGACGGCGGTCGGTTCAGGGTTGACGCCATTCTCCCGGGGCGTTATTACCTCGCCGTCAACGGGCGACGCGGTCCCGAATCAACCTCTCCGTACCGGACGACGTACTTCCCTGGAGTGACCAGCCGGGACGCTGCTCGTGTGATTGAACTCGGTGAGGGCGAGCGCAAGACCGGATTCGCGATCGCGATCAAACCGCTGGTCGAAGCCACAGTCTCGGGATTCGTCATCTCCGAGGCGGGTGAGCCGGTGGCGGACGCGTTCGTGCGGGCGGCGGCCGTGGATCACCCACGGACTGTTATCGACTCCGCCAGGACCGACGCGAATGGCGCGTTTCAGCTTCGACTGTTCGGTCGTACTTCCTATGTGATTCGCGTGGGTATTCTCGGGTCCAGCGATTGGCGGCACACCGAGACCGTGCTAGCCGTCGATCGGGACCTCCACTCGGTTCGGCTCACGATCCGACGGTAGGCTGCTGCGTCCGCTGATTCCCTTGCGACAGTCCCATCTCTCGCCCTACGAGCGGCCGCTGCGCAACCACGATTTCGAGCTGTTTGCGGCGCCGTGCCGCCGAGGCGACAGGCGCGCGTTCTCGCTGCCGCACGTTCGCCTCGCGCATGGTCTCCCGTCCATCCAGCGCTATCTCGATGCCGTCTATCGCCTCGACCGGCGGTTGCTCAGGGCCGTTCCGGCACTACGGCGTTACGCATCGGTTCATGTATTCGAACTGATCAAGTAGCGGCATCGAGAATCAGCTGCTCGATTTCCGAACCGTCCCCGATCCTGCACAGGACCTCGAGATGAGGCGGTTCGGTCGATACGAACACCGTTCCGTGATTGACGTTGTCATCATCCGTTCGGCAGACGATCAGGATGCCGCCGCGCTCGAGGCGCCGACGCAGTGTTGACGCCATTGCGACGACGCTCTCGTCGCTGAAGTAACACCTGTTCAGCACGTTCGCCACACGAATGACATCGAATCGATGGTCGAACGCGCACGGCGCGAGGAGGTCGTCCTCCACCACTGCAATCCCGCGCTGCTGCAATTGCGGATCGATCAGGTGAACCCGGGTTCCCTTTTGTCTCAGCCACGCGGCAGGCACGAGAGGCAGCAGCCATCGGAGCGCATGCATCAGCAGCGGCAGCGGTGGAAACAACACGCTTCTGCGAAGGCCTGGAGGGTAGGGGATCGCCCGCCCGCAGATTTCGAACTGCAGCGGGTACGCGTCGTTATCGATCAGGATGTGCAGCCAGTCGGTTACGGCGAGCAGGTACGCCGTGACGCACACGTCGCCGGCGGTCATGCGGTACTCGACACCCGCGCGGTCCAGATCGTCCATCCACTCCAGCGTGCTGACGCCGGAGGAGACACCGACGTCCATGATTTCCAGCGGGCGACGCGTTGGCAGCGCGCGGTTCACGATCGCGTTGACGGTGCCGAGGCGACGCGCGTAGGTCGTTTTGTTGGTGCCGTTCCGCAGCGCGATCGCGTGAAAGAACACCCGTTCGCGTTCCTCGCGTGCGCGGTCGTTCACCGGCGCCTGCGAGAAAAAGAACTCCCGGGCCGTGGGCACTCGCATCGCGGCGCTCAGTCGCCGCCAAGATGGGCGGCACAGAGTGTTGCCGTGCGCGCCGCCATCTCACGCGGACTGAAGTCCTCTTCGACTCGACGCCGATTCGTTTGTCCGATCCGGTCGCGGCGTTCCGGATCGTTCGCCAGGCACACCAGCAGTTCCGCAAACCGCTCGTCATCATGCGGAGGCGCGAGGTAGGGCACACCGCCGGGTCCGACCGCTTCTCTTATTCCGGCGACATCCGTTCCGATAATGGGCAATCCAGCGGCCATGCATTCCAGGACGCCATTGGGGCTGCCTTCCATCGCAGACGCGAACACGCCGGTGTCCACGGCCTGCAGCAGCCCGGCAATATCGTCTACGTGGCCGAGAAACCGGACGCTCGACCCGAGCCGCAGCGAGTGTGCGAGGTCCCGGATGGATTCATACGCATCACCGGAGCGCCCGGCCAGCAGCAGGAGAGGCGTGCGATTGCCTGCCGCGATGGGGAGCACGGCCTTGCTCCAGGCGCGAAGCAGCGCCGCGTGATCCTTGTTTCGCGTCAGGTTCGCCACCATACACGCAAGAAACGCGCGTTCGTCCACCCCAAGCTGTTTACGCCACTCCGCGCGGGTGAGGCGCGGCCGGCTGAGCTCGATGCCATTTCGGATCACATGCACCTGCGCTGTGGGAAGACCGTACGCTGCCTCCAGGTATGTGGCGCCGTGCTGCGAATTCGCCACGAACACCGGTGTCCGGCTGGCTGCCCACCGATCCACCCACCGCGGTACAGGATCGATGGCGCCCGCACGGTGATTCCAGACACACAGACGCGCGCCCGTCGTTCGCCACAACGCACCGCAGAGTCGGTTCGGCAGACGCCCAGACGGAAGGAGGATGTCGGGCCGCGCGCGTCTGAGCGCCCGAGCGAACCCGATCAGCGTGCGCACCTGCTGAACCCGCGCTCCGGGCGGCGGAAGACGCAGACCATCCCACTGGAGTCGCGTTTCATCGCACAGGCTGCCGATCGGTCCCTCCGTCCCAAGCGCAAACACGCGGACCTCGGCGTGTTCCTCGTCACGGAGATAGCGCGCAAGCAGCAGCGCCTGTCGTTCGGCGCCTCCCATCTCGAGGCTCGGGAGAACGAAGATAATTCGAATCCCACCGAGACGCGGCACACGCGCAGGATGCACGACAGGCGTCGCGTTGTCGAGACGCTCCGCGCCGCTGGCCGACTCGGCTCCCGGCACGGATGATGAACAGCCCCCGCGCACGCTGGGCGGAGGAGCGCAGAACACGACATGGCCACGGTGCGCGACAGGCTCAGAGTAGCCCTGGTCGGATGCGGACAAATCGCAGAGGCCCACCTGCAGCAGGTGCCTCGCACCGGTCTGGCCCACGTCGTCGCCGTCTGCGACCGGGAACCCGACCTCGCGCATCATGCCGCGGCGCGTTTCGGCGTGCCAGCGGAATACAACGACGCCGCTCGCATGCTGCGCGAGGTGCGTCCTGACGTCGTTCACATCACGACGCCTCCGGCAACCCACTGCGACCTGCTGTTGCAGTCGGTCGAAGCCGGCGCACACGCGTACGTGGAAAAGCCGTTCGCGCTGACGCTCGACGAAACCGAGCACATGCTCGCAGCTGCCGGCGCGTGCGGGCGGCTCGTGTGTGTCGGCCACGATCGGCTGTTCGATCCCGTGTGGATCGAGCTGCGCCGGCGCATCGGCGCGGGCGAGATCGGGGACGTTGCACACGTGGAGTGCATCCAGCTGTACGACTTGAACGGGCGGTTTGGGCGTCTGGTGCTTACCGAGCCTGATCACTGGGTGCGGTGCCTGCCGGGAGGTCTCTTGCAAAATGCGCTGCCACACGACCTGGCGGCCATTTCCGAACTGCTCACGGACCCCCACCCGGCGGTCGCCGCGGTGGCGTGGGGACATGAGTGTCACGGCCACGACACCGACGTGCACGTGTTCCTGCGCGGCTCTCGTGTGACCGCCGCATTGACGTTTCTGACGACGGGAAGGCCGGCGGGCAGCTACGTGCGCGTTTACGGTACTTCTGGTTGGCTCGAGGCCGACTACGACGCCCGCGTCGTCCGGTGTCGTCCCGCGCCGGCAGTGCCGTCGCTGTTCGTGAAGCTCGCCGTGCCGCTGCGCCAATGCCGGGAGTCGGCGCGAGCGTTCGCGCGAAACGTGGTGCGCTTCTCGCGGGCGGATCTGCATTACTTCGCGGGCATGCAGACGCTGCTGCGCGCGTTCTATCGCGCGGTGCTCGACGGCCATCCGTCGCCGATCGCTCCCGATTCCGTCCGCAGGGTAGCCAGTCTGATGGATAGCGTCATCCGCGCGCGGTCCGACAGCGGTGAGGCCCCGCATCCAGACGCCGCGCCGTTCCTCCACCTGTGACCACACGTCCTCGCATTCTCGTCACTGGGGCGGGCGGCTTCCTCGGCAGCGCCGTCGTGACGGAGCTCGCTGCCAGGGGTGTGTGCGTCAGGGCACTCGTGCGACGTCCGGAGGCCGCACGGGACTGCCTCGCCCGGATTCGTACGGGCGCGGCGCCTGTCGACGTCGTGATCGGCGCGCTCGGAGACAATCGCATCGAGGGCGCGCTCGTCGCAGGATGCGACGTGATTGTCCATGCCGCCGGTGCATTGAATGGGGCCGCGAGCACGCTCGTTCGCCAGAATGCGATTGCCACGCGACGGCTCGTGCACGCCGCCGCGCAGCAGGGTGTTCGCCGGTTCGTGCTCGTCAGCTCGCTCGGCGTGTACGACTCCGCGAGTCTGCGACGCGGCGATGTGTTGGACGAAACCTGCCCGATCGAGTGCCAGTCCGAAACGCGCTCGGCGTACGTCTACAGCAAGATCGTCCAGGAGCAGGTTTGCTGGCAGTCGCATTTCTCGCAGCATGTCCCGCTGGTGGTCATCAGGCCGGGCGTCATTTTCGGCCCGGGGCGGAGCTGCCTGACCGATCGCGTCGGGCCGCGGCTTGGCCGCTGGGTCGCCGTCATCGGCCCGTTGCGCGCGCTGCCGTACACGTTCGTGCAGAACTGCGCGGACGCGGTGGCGCGTGCCGCCATCACACCGGCCGAAATCGCCGGAGAGTCGTTCAACATCGTCGACGACGAGCTGCCGACGGCGCGCGACATCGTACGACGCTGCCGCCGTGCCGGTGCCGCGCTGCACAGCGTGCCGGTGCCGGCCAGCTGCGCGCCGCTGCTTTCACGGATGTTCACGCGAGTCTGTCGGTGGTCGGACGGCATGCTGCCGGCCGTCTTTGCGCCGCACGATGTCGACATCATGTACAAGCCTCTGAGATTCTCCAACGCACGTGCGAAGCGCCGGATCGGTTGGAGTCCGCCGATCGATCTCGAAACCGCATTCCATCTGACGTTCGGGGCCGCGCGGTGAACCTGCTGTTCCTCAGCACGGCGTTCCCGCGAGCCAACGATCCCGTTCGCGCGCGGTACAACCTCAAACTGTGCGAGGCGCTGAGCGAGGAACATTGCGTCACGGTCATCGCGCCAGTGCCGTGGACGAAAGCGCGCCTCGTGCAATCCACTATTCCGGCGCTCCCTCGGGTCCACTATCCGACCTTCGTCTATCCGCCAGGCGTGTTGCATGCGACGCATGCATGGTGGCTCTGGCAGTCGATCCGCGCGAGCGCACGCATAGTAGTCAACGAGCGAGCGCCGGACGCGGTCATCAGCTACTGGACATGGCCCGATGGCGCCGCGGCCGCACGACTCGCCCGTTCGTGCGGCGTTCCGGCGGTGATGATCGTCGGGGGATCGGACGTTCTCGTGCTGTCGTCACGCGCGGGCTACCGCCGGCGCGTCGAGCGCACGCTCGCGCAGGCCGCGGCGGTCGTCGTGGTCAGCGAGCAGCTTCGCAGCGCCGTTGCGGCGCTCGGCGTGGCGCCGCAGCGCATCGTCGTGATTCGCCGCGGCGTCGATCGCGAGGTGTTTTCGCCCGGTTCGAGGCGTGATGCGCGCCAGCGCCTCGGAGTTGCGGACGCGGAGCGCATGCTGCTCTGGGTCGGACGCCTGTCGCCCGTCAAATCTCCTGATCTGCTGCTCGACGCGCTGGAGCCGCTTGCATCAGGGGATGGTCCGCCGTGGCGCTGCGTCATGGTCGGTGAGGGCCCGTTGCGCGGCCGATTGACGAAACGCGTGTGTGGCGGGGCGCTTCGCGATCGCGTGTCGTTCATCGACAGACTCGAGCCGAATGCGCTCGCCGATTGGTACCGTGCTGCAGACGTGCTCGTCGTCTCCAGCCGGTCCGAAGGAGTGCCGAACGTCCTCTACGAGGCCAAGGCGTGCGGGACCCGCGTTGTTGCCACCGATGTGGGAGATGTTGCCTGCTTTCTGGACGATGGCGATCGGCTGGTGCCCGCCGGTGACCCGCAGCGTCTGGCTGATGCGATCGGGGAAGTATTGACCGATGACCGCCGCACGCGGCCGGCGTGCTCGCTCCCTACGTGGGGAGACTCCGCCAGGGCACTCGCAGACGTGATCCTGCGCGTGAGCGGTCCTGTCACCGGGCGACTGGCTTCGCCTGCGCGTCTTTCATGCCGAACGTAGGCACCGGACGTGCCGCGGCATCGCCGTTGTCCGTGATGCCGGGAATACCCTTCGCGTTCGGAAACCATGCCGCCATGGCATCAACGCCGCCCTGCGGTTTCGCTCGCGGCACGAGGTCCTGACGCGCCTCTCTGGCGGCCATCGAATCCAGGTTCATCCGCCGATCGCGTGCCTGCACCATCTCGCCGTTTGCCTCGCCATCACGGTTGAAGCTCCACTGCAGGTGAGCGGGTCCGAGCGGAAGCGGATCGGCCTTCCGATTGTGAACCCCGGTCATCCAGGTGTGCCACGTCTTGCCATAGCTGTTCATCTTCGTCTCGAGTGCTTCCTTCTCGGCTGCATCCGGCAGGCCGGGCATGCGAAGCGTCCCTGACAGGATCTCGTAGTTGTGCGGGTGCCAGTAGGCTTTTTCCTCCGCGGGCAACGTGTTGTACAGCGTCTCGGCAATGATGTACTCGATGCCCATCAACCTGGCATTTTCCGTGTTGCCATCAAACAACACGCATTGCGCGAAGTCTTCGTTGACCTGGTTGCAGTAGTGGTGAGCCTCCATCTGCATGTTCGGGTCGTGTTTCGCCACATGGAAGCCGTCGAGGTACATCGCAATCTTTTCGACGGGCACCTTCGCCTGCATGAGACTCGCGCCCGTCTCGAGCGCCGCGGTCTTGCCTGTTCGATCCGCGCCTGGTGCCGTGCCTTCGCCCTGGGGTGCCGTGTCGCCCCCGCCGCAGGCGGCACTCAGCAAAGCTGCGCATAACGCCGTCGCGGCTACGCATCGATTCATGATTGAACCCTCCCAAGCGGCCGCTCGTTCGCGATGCAAACCCCTCGCCCGCGCGTGTTTCAAGCGGGATCCACGAGCGTGGAACCAGCCGTAGGCACTCTACGTCTACGGGTGTAGACACTCTACGACCATGGCCAAAACTCACGATGACGGGCACCTGGAGCTGCTCCAGGGAACCCTTGACATGCTCATTCTCCGGACCCTCCAGTGGGGACCTCAGCACGGCCATGGTATCGGACAGGCGATCCGCCGGCAGTCCGACGACCTGCTCAAAGTGGAGACCGGCTCCCTCTACCCCGCTCTGCACCGCCTCGAGAAGCGTGGATGGCTGAAGTCCGAATGGGGCGTGAGCGAGGCCAATCAGCGGGCGAAGTACTACCGGCTGACCGCCGGCGGGAAGGCCCAGCTATCGCGTGAGCGGGATCGGTGGTCGCAGCTCGTGAACGCGATCGCGCGCATCATGAACCCCGCGCCGGCGGGCGAGGAATAGTCCATGCGGCCCTACGAGCGTGACCTCGACGACGAGATCCGCGGCCACCTGGCCCTGAGTATCAAGGAACGGGTCGATCGCGGCGAGAATCCCGAAGCCGCGCGCATCGCCGCACTGCGCGAGTTCGGCTATATCCCGCACATGCGCGACGCAATGCGACGTGTGTGGTACAGCCGCTGGTTCGACATGGCCGAAGCCCTCGCGCAGGAAATGCGAATCGGTCTGCGTTCGCTCCTGCGCGCCAAGGGGCTGGCCGCCACGGTGGTGATCACGCTCGCGCTTGGCATTGGCGCCAACGCCGCCATCTTCAGCGTCGTGCGCGGCGTGCTGCTCCGTCCTTTGGTGAATCGCGACGAAGATCGCCTGGTCTACATCCGCCAGAGCGCACCCGGCCTCGGCGCCGAGAATACGACGTTCTCGGTGCCCGAGATCGCCGATTTCGAATCACGCGTGACCACCATCAGCGCCTTCGGCGACTTCTCGACCATCGACTTCACGTTGATCGGGTTCGGTGAACCCCGGGTCGTGCAGGCGGGCGTCGTCAGCGGATCGTACTTCGAAGTGATGGGGCTTCGCCCCGTGCTCGGCCGCCTGCTCAATGCGGGAGACGACGGGCGCGACGCCGCGGGCGCGGTGGTGCTGACGCACCGCTTCTGGACGACCGCGCTCAACAGCGACCCGGCGGTGATCGGAAGGACCATCCGCCTCGGCCCGCGCAGTGCGACGGTGGTCGGCGTCCTCGAACCATCGGTGCCCTATCCGGCCGATACCGAGATCATCGCCAACGTGGTCACCAGCCCGCATCACCTCGGGGCGACGATGGTGACCGAGCGCACGCACCGCATGACGGAGCTTTTTGGCCGTCTCGCGCCTGGTGCATCTCTGGAAGCGGCGCGAGCCGAGCTGACCGCAGCGCATGCCGCGATGATGCGCGAGCACCCCGAGGCGTACTCGGCACAAGCTGACATTCACCTCACGGTCACGCCGCTGCGCGACCAGATCACGGCGCCGGCACGCACGATCCTGCTCGTGCTGCTCGCCGCCGCCGGGTTCGTGTTCGTGATCGCCTGCTCGAATGTTGCCAACCTGATCCTGGCTCGCTCCGTGCGCCGCGAAGGTGAGTTGGCGGTCCGTGCCGCGCTCGGCGCGAGTCACGGCGCACTGCGGCGGACGCTGCTCGCGGAAAGCCTGGTGCTCTGCGGCGCCGGCG
>WUUC01172425.1_pt1 | contig 13107 bp, 12 predicted proteins | sample 6278441 | NCBI WGS metagenome assembly WUUC01 (sample SAMN13675441, study PRJNA597444) | soil metagenome | isolation source: soil | place: USA: Washington | collected 2017-10 | reverse complement strand
GGTCGCCCGCGCGGCGGAAGCACGCCTGAAGAAATTCGGACATGCCGGGGAAGGCGGCGTGGCTCACCATGACCGAGCGCAGGCGCTCGCCGGGACGGTGAAACATCAAGTCCATGAAGGGCACAAGGTCTTCTTCAAAAATCTCGTCCCAAGTGTGCTTGATGACGGGCAGGCGACGGTGCGAGTCCACGGTCGAGCCGCCGAGCCCCGGAAAGTGTTTGCCGCAGCCGATGATTTTTTCTCTCTGTAGCCCGTCGAGATACGCGCCGCCGAGGAGCGAAACCATCTTCGGGTTCGGGCCGAACGTGCGCGCCCTCAGCCCGTTCTCTGCGTTGCCGCCGCCGAGGTCGAGGACGGGCGCGAAGTTGATGTTGAAGCCGAGCAGCCGCAGCACCCGCGCCGAGAGCACGCCGAACCTCTCCGCAAGCTCTGGCCGCGCGGCGTTCCGCACCGCTCTGGCCGAAGGCGCGGGCTCGCAGATGTTGCGGAAGCGGTCAACGAGCCCTCCCTCCTGATCGACGCCGATAAGGACGGAGCCGCCCGCCGCGTCGCGAATCTGCGAGGTCAGGTTCACGACCTGCTCCGCCGTCTCGATGTTTCGCCCGAAGAGGATGACGCCGCCGGGCCGCACCTCGCGCAGCAGCCCGCGCCAGCGGCGGTCAAGCTCCGTCACCGGCAGCCCGATGAACAGAAGCCTTCCGGCCTTGCGCTTCAGGGACTCTTCGTCCTTGTCCAACATGTCGCCCGGCAACATCGAACTCTTCGACTCCTCCGCCTTCAACGCGCCGCACTCTGGGCCGTGCGAGGCGCTCGCTGCAAAAATTTCAGACTCGGCAGTTTGGTTTTGTGCTGCGAGAGATTGTAGCACGCCGCATAACCGCGCAGGCAGAGAGCCCGCAGCCGTCCCGGCGCAGGCCGAAGGGGCGCGCTTTGGTATAATTCGAGCCGGTCGGTCGCCGCCAGAATTTTTTATGAGTACGTCTATACAAGAATCCATCTCGCCCGCTCTGCTCACGGCGGAGATAAAGGGCCGCGCGCTGGCCGAAGGCTTCCAGAAGGTCGGCATCGTCCGCGCAGAGCCCCTCTCGGAAGAGCGTGCGCGGCTCGAAGAATGGCTGCGTAGGGGCTTTCAAAGCGAGATGGCTTGGATGGCCCGCGACGTGGAGCGGCGCACAGACCCCGGACAGCTTCTGCACGGAGCGCGCTCCGTCGTCGTCGTCGCGCTCAACTACTACACGCCGCACCGCCACACGGGCGCGAGCGGCACGGGCAAAATCTCTCGCTACGCTTGGGGCGACGATTATCACGACGTGCTCGGCGAAAAGCTCCGCGCGCTCCTCGCGTGGATTAAAGAGCGCGTGCCCGGCTCGGAGGGCAAGGTCTGCGTGGACGCGCAGCCCACGATGGACAAGGCTTGGGCCGTGCGTGCGGGACTCGGCTGGATAGGCAAGCACACGAACTTAATCACGCGCGACTATGGCTCTTGGGTCTTCCTCGGCGAGCTTTTCCTCAACGTCGAGCTTATCTACGACGACGAGCGCGAGGACGACCACTGCGGCTCTTGCACCCTCTGCCTCGAAGCCTGCCCGACCGACGCCATCACCGAAGCCTACGTCGTCAACTCCGAGCGCTGCATCTCCCACGCCACCATCGAGCTGCGCGAGCCCGAACTCCCCGCGCACATCGCCGAAAATCTCGAAGGCTGGCTCTACGGCTGCGACATCTGTCAGGATGTCTGCCCTTGGAACCGCTTCGAGCAAGCGACCGGCGAGCCGCGCTTCGAGCCCCGCCCCGCCAGCGTCTCGCCTGAGCTTTCAGACATCCTCCGGCTCACACCCGACACCTACGCCGAGCGCTTCCGCCGCAGCCCCATCAAACGCGCCAAGCTCTCCGGCCTCCAACGCAACGCCGCCGCCCTTCTGGAAAGAGACGGCGACGATTAGAAAACACCTCTCGCTTTTTTTAAGCCCGGCGCGGTCGCTCCTATGCTCCCCGTTTTGTGCATGCAGTCAATCATCGTATCATTGACCTAGTCGAACTTTATTCAGGACGAAAGGGCCGGACTCTCTTAAAGTCAGAGCAGCGAAAAGTGACCGAAGCTTTACTCAAAGATTCATACGGGCGGGCGATACGCGACCTTCGGGTGTCGGTGACGGACAGGTGTAACTTTCGTTGCTTCTATTGCCTGCCGCACGGCGAGCCGCCTGCGGGGCCGAAGGGCTCGATGCTGACGTACGAGGAGATAGAGTTCGCCGTCTCGGTGCTGGTCTCGCTCGGCGTCGAGAAGGTTCGACTGACGGGCGGCGAGCCGATGCTGCGGCGAGACATAGAGACTCTAGTCGCCAAGCTCGCGCGCGTCGAAGGCATTAAAGACTTGGCGCTCACGACGAACGCGTTCAATCTCGCGGAGCGCGCGGCGGGCTTGAAGGCTGCGGGGCTCGACCGCGTGACGATTAGCCTAGACAGCCTGCGCCCGGAAGCCTTCCGCGAGATGACGGGCGTGGACATGCTGGGCCGCGTGCTCGAAGGCATCCGCGCGGCTGAGCGCGTCGGCCTGACTCCCATCAAGATCAACGCCGTCATCGTGCGCGGGCACAACGACGAAGAGGTCTCCGACATGGCGGCCTTCGCGCGCGAGCACGCGCTCTCCATGCGCTTCATCGAGTACATGCCTCTGGACTCGGGCCACGGGTGGACGCGCGAGGCGGTCGTCTCGGGGGCGGAGATTCGCGCGCGAATCAACGAGCGTTTCCTGCTCGTCGCCAAACGCTTCGAGCGCGGGTCTGAGACGGCCACGCGTTACCGCTTCGCCGACGGCTCGCCGGGCGAAGTCGGCATCATCGCGCCCGTCACGGAGCCCTTCTGCGGCGCGTGCTCGCGCATACGCCTCACAGCCGACGGCCAGATAAGGACGTGCCTCTTCTCGAAGGTCGAGCACTCTCTGCGCGACGTGATTCGCGGCGGCGCGACGCGCGCCGAAGTCGCCGAATACATTCGCGGAGTCGTCTCGCAGAAAGAGCCTCGCCACTACATCAACGAAACCTTCTTCGAGCAGCCCGCGCGCACGATGAGCCTTATCGGCGGCTAGGCGGGCTCTGAAAGACTTTCAAAGCCGAGAGGCCATCCCCAAGTCGAGTGCTCACGCGGAGCGCGCACTCGGGGATGGCCTCTTAATATTTATTCCCTTGTTCGTGTGTAAAGGTTATTTGCGCGGGATGCGCAGGGTCTGGCCGGGGAAAATTTTGTCCGGGTCGTCCAACTGGTCGCGGTTGGCCTCGTAAATTTCGCGCCACTCGACGCCGTGGTGCTTGCCGATGGCGCTCAAAGTGTCGCCGCTCTTGACCGTGTAGGACTGGCTGCCGCCGCCGGCGTTGGCGGAATCGACTTCGATGTTGAGGACGAGGTCTCCGGCGCGCATGTCCGGGTCGATGCGGCTGTATTCGTCCCAGATTTTCTGCTTGGCGCTCTCGCTCGGGGCCGTGCCGCCGATGCGCAGCACGTCGCCGTCCTCCTGCACGGAAAGGTTGTTCACGCCGTGCTGGTTGGCGAGCTCGACGAGCGATTGATATTTTTCTCTGACTGACATGGTCTCTTCTGCTCCCTTCCTACTTAATGTTCAACTGGTTGTTGACCTTGCGCGGGCTGGCCTCGTTGGCGGCCTTCATCGCGTCCTGAAGCTTCGCGCGCGCGATGTCGCCCTTGAGCGTGACCTCGCCGCCCGAGACCTCGACGGTGACGCCCGTCACATTGTACTTCGTGAGGTTAGCCTCGACCGTGTTCTTAAGTGTCGTGTCCGGCGCGATTGCGACGGACGGCGCGGGAGTCGGCGTCATGACGACCGCCGTGTTGCTGTTCGCGTTGTTCGTATTGTCGCCCTTGCCTTTGCAGGCAGCCGCCCCGACTACCAGAAGGGCCATGAGCCCGACGGCCATCAATCTATTTTTCGCTGATTCAAACTGCATGAATACATGCTCCTTTCTACCTGTTTTCACATTTCGAGGCTGGATTGTATCTCAATACGTTGCGGAGAGTGTCCCTTCAGGGTGACGTATTTGTTATTCTCAGTGGCGGCGAGTAAACTTCGCCTGCAAAACATAACGGGGGAGCCGCCAGCCACACGGCGCGGCTGAGAGTCACCGGAGAGGTGAGACCCTTTGAACCTGATGCGGTTAGTACCGCCGAAGGGAGGCTTCAGAAAGAGACCGTCTCTGCCTTCTCGGTGTGGAGCGGTCTTTTTCGCTTGCGGGCCGAACCTGAAGCTATCGAAGCGTAGGCCCGGGAAAGAGAATTTGTGATGAGTACGACGAGCGACAAGAGCGAGCGCCGGAGCGAAGAGGTTCGGCTCCCAAACTCGCGAAGGGTTTACGTCGAAGGCGCGTCTGCGGGCGTGCGCGTCCCCTTCCGCGAAGTATCTCTGTCTCCGACGCGGCAGCCCGACGGACGCGTCGAAGAGAACGAGCCCGTGCGCGTCTATGAGACGGCTGGCCCGTGGGGCGACGCCGCTCAAAGGCACGACGTGCGCGACGGGCTGCCCGCGCTGCGACGCGAGTGGATAGAGGCGCGGGGCGACACGGAGGAGTACGAAGGCCGCGTCGTGTTGCCGCAAGACGACGGCTATCTGACGGCGGGCGCGGCTGAATATGCGACTCAGAAGGACAAGGGCCGTCTCGAACCTTTTCCGGGCCTGCGCCGCGCGCCCCTGCGTGCGAAGCCCGGACGTTGCGTGACGCAGATGCACTACGCGCGCAGAGGGATTGTGACGCCTGAGATGGAGTTCGTCGCCATCCGCGAGAACATGGGCCGGGAAGCTGCGATTGAAGCGAGCGAAGACCGAAGCTCGCTCCTTCATCAGCATCGCGGCGAATCATTCGGGGCTTCAATTCCGCCTTACGTGACGCCCGAGTTCGTCCGCGACGAAGTCGCGCGTGGACGCGCCATCATTCCCGCCAACGTCAACCACCCTGAAGCCGAGTCGATGATTATTGGCCGCAATTTCCTCGTCAAAATCAACGCCAACATCGGCAACTCGGCGGTCGCATCCTCCATCGACGAAGAGGTCGAAAAGATGCGCTGGGCGACGCGTTGGGGCTCGGACACGGTGATGGATTTGTCCACTGGCAAGAACATACACACGACGCGCGAGTGGATTCTGAGGAACTCTCCCGTGCCTATCGGGACGGTTCCCATCTATCAGGCGTTGGAGAAAGTCGGAGGCCGCGCCGAAGAGTTGACGTGGGAGATTTACCGCGACACGCTCTTAGAGCAGGCCGAGCAGGGCGTCGATTACTTCACGATTCACGCGGGCGTGCGCCTGCCCTACATTCCTCTGACCGCGCGGCGCACGACCGGCATCGTCTCGCGCGGCGGCTCGATTATGGCGAAGTGGTGCCTCGCTCATCATCAGGAGAGCTTTCTCTACACTCGCTTCCGGGACATCTGCGAGATTATGCGCGCCTATGACGTGTCTTTCTCTCTGGGCGACGGGCTGCGCCCCGGCTCGATTGCGGATGCCAACGACGAGGCGCAGTTCGCTGAGCTTGAGACGCTGGGCGAGCTGACCAAAATCGCTTGGGAGCTGGACTGCCAGACGATGATAGAGGGGCCGGGCCACGTTCCCATGCACCTCGTCAAAGAGAACATGGACAGGCAGCTCGAAGCCTGCGGCGAAGCGCCCTTCTATACGCTCGGGCCTCTGACGACGGACGTTGCGCCCGGCTACGACCACATTACCTCGGCCATCGGCGCTGCGATGATTGGTTGGTTCGGAACCGCGATGCTCTGTTACGTGACGCCCAAGGAACACCTCGGCCTGCCGAACAAGAAGGACGTGAAAGACGGCGTTATCACCTATAAACTGGCGGCGCACGCAGCCGACCTCGCGAAAGGGCATCCCGGCGCGCAGGGGCGCGATAATGCGCTGTCCAAAGCCCGCTTCGAGTTCCGCTGGGAGGATCAATTCAACCTTGCGCTCGACCCGGAAGTCGCGCGCGAGTACCACGACGAGACGCTGCCGCAGGAGGGCGCAAAGCTCGCGCATTTCTGCTCGATGTGTGGCCCGCACTTCTGCTCGATGAAAATTACGCAGGATGTGCGCGATTATGCGGCGAAGAAAGAGTTGGACGAGCAGTCGGCGCTGAGCGAAGGCATGCGCGAGAAGGCCGCCGAGTTCGTCGCCTCCGGCGCGGAGCTTTATCAAGGCGAGCGCCCCGAAGGTTCAAAGCTGGAACACTAAAGCGGGGCTCAAACGTAGACTGACGCCGACGAAAAGGGCGCGCGTGGACTTTGATTCCACGCGCGCCCTTTTTTCGTCTGATGGTGGCTATGATTCCGCTGACGGTGCTGTTCGTGCGTCTGACGGCGGGTTCAAACGCGTGACGGCGCGATTAAATCACCTGTAGGTGGACTTGAAACACGTGACGGCGGGATTAAAACGTCTGTCGATGGACTTAAAACGCGTGACGGCGTGTTTGAGCGCGTGACGGCGAGATTAAACGCGTGACGGAGCCGTCAAAACAGATGACGGCCCGATTGAGACGCCTGATATTGCGTTTGTAACGCGTGACGGTGCGATTTCTCGCGCGTTTCCGGGGATGAATTGTATCCGGAAGCGAATTATTCCGGCGTCGGGGTTGGGCTCTCGGCGGAGGTCTTCTCGGTCGAGTCTTTCTTCTCGGAGGCGTTCTCCTTCTTGCGCACGTAGATTGCGCCGCGTTGGACGAGTTCGGCTTTCTGCGCGAGCGCGTAGACGACGGAGTCTAGTTCGTCGCGGCTCTTGAGCTTGAACTGCGTGACGCCCTCTGCGTCCGTGTCGGGGTCTCTGTACTGGATGGTCAGGAACTCGTACTTCTTCTTGAAGAGCATACCGGGGAGGGCGAGAATACCGACCGTCCCCATCAAGACCCTTTCTGTGCCGGGGCCCATCGCCCTTCGCTCTTCGGTATCGGCGAAGGTCACGAGCACGGCGTCGTAGGCGAGCGAGATAATCTCCTTCTCGTTCTTGTCGCGGAAGACGAGGCGGCGGTTCCGCTCGTCGAACGTGAGCATCCCCTCCTGCTTCTTCCGATAGCCGAGATAGCCGCCCATGTATTTCGCTTTGACGAGCTTCGGCGGGGCAGGGGGCGCGGGCTGCTTCACCGTCGAAGTCTCGGTCGGGTTCTCGACCGCTCGGGGTCTCTGCGCGGGGATCGTGACCGTGGCGGTCGCTGCCAACAGCACGGCGGCGAGAAGCTTGTGCAAGGTTTTCATGAGGCTTTCCCTTCTCTAACGGAATTTCAGTGGCGGCGGGGGCCGGTATTACAGACGCACGCCGCCGAGCGTGCGTTGCCAGACAAGCGATTTCTTCAACACGCAGAGGCGCTGCCTCTCGCTGGGCGTGCAGGCGGGCTCAAGCTGTTCGAGGATGGTTTCGATGAGCGGTACGGCGAAATCTCCTGCGTGCGTGACAATCTGCGAGTAGTAATGAAGCTGTACGGCCCCGCCCGCCGCGCTGGTGTGGAAGTCGTAGACCTCTTCGTCGTCGAGACGGTGGACATCCTGCCCCACCGGGACGACCCTGCGCGGCACGCCCTGCCGGTTCGACCAGCTCCGCACGCCTTTTCCACCGGCGGAGCGCACGCGCCAGCCCAAGAGAAGTATGCCGAGCAACACGCCCTGCTCGTTCAGGTAGTCGGGGCTCAAGACCTTCAGCTCGTCGCGCGAGGAGAGGCGCGGCCCGAAGTTGCCGTACTCTGGATTTAGAAGCTGCGTGTCGTAGACGACGCCGACGGCCTCTTCACCCTCCTCGACGTGTATGGAGACGAACTGCGCGAACCCATAATCGTCGGGCGCGGGCGGCGCGTCGGCGTCGAGCCGGTCGATGACGCGCCCCACGTAGTCTACATGCGAATTCGATTTGACGATTTTGGCGATGCGGGACATAAACGTTAAGAGGGATGAAGGAATGAGGGATGAGGGATGAAGTCAATCACTCAAAGGTAGCGTCGAGGGGGTCTTTGTCATCCCTCATTTCTCATCCCTCGTCCTTTCTAGAGCGCCGTGCGCGTCCATTCGGGAACTTTGTAGAGAATCCACCAGAGCAGTAGATGCACGCAGAAGAGAAGCACGCCGAGTGCGATGCTGAGCGCGGAGGCGCGGCGACCGCCGAGTTGCGGCAGGCGGTAAGCGCGCACCAGACCGATGCCGCCCATCAGCAGCGCGCCCGGACAGAAAAGGATGCCGAGATACGGGACGAGTGCGTAAGTGACGAAGGCCATGGCCGTGGTCGAAGCGCCGTTGGTGTTCCTCAAAGGCATAACATCTCTCTGTGCGCGCACGCCCGAGCGGGCCGCAGTCGCACGGCGATTAAAACGTCCGCGGGCTGCTGTCACGCGCAGCCTGTCAGACGTGCGCTCCGTGTCCCGCGACTGCAAAGACGGTGTAGACGCAGGCGCTCGCTCGTAGCGATACGAAGCGCGCACGGCGTCGGTCGGGAAGTAATCGCCAACCAGCGCACGCCCGCACGTCGCGCAGAACCTCGCCGAATCGCGCCGCGCCGCAGCGCCGCACGCGGGGCAATGCCGCGGTCTCTGCTCCGGACTTGTATCTTCCTTGTGGGATAACATTTTCGCCCCGTTAATTCTCGCATAGGGCGCTAGCCTCGACGCATCGAGGGTCAGTGCCGCTTAAACTCTGGAAGACGACAACAATGCTTTTTCCACGGCTTGCGGCAGCTTTACGGTGTGGAAGCGCCGGGCCGCGAAAGCGTAATCCTCGCCACTCTCATCAATCACGCGGATGAGTTCGTGCGCCGCGGCCTCCTCATCGGGAATCACGCGGTATAGCTTCCCCACTTCCAGCGATGCCGCGTAGCCCTCGTTGTCGAGGCAGACCGCGAACAGCGTCGTTGCGTTGCGTTCCTTTTTCATCGCTAGTCGAGAAACAGTAACTTCAGCTTGAACTCTTTTCTGCCGATGCCGTGGGCCTCATACCAGTGTACTTCGGCCAGCCGTATCGTACCATCAAAGAGTAGCACCTGAGCAATCCCCTTCAGCTTCCGCCAACGGCCTCTCCCGTACTGTTTCTTCAATCTCGCGCGGTCACGAACGCCGCGCCCGCTGGCGATGGTCTCGACTCCGCTAAGCTCGCCGATAATCTGAAAGTCCAAAAGGACACCTGCTTAAAGCTCGCCTTTCGCCCCGCATGCGCCTAGCGGCGGCGGCCCTTGCTGGCGGCTTTGCGGGAGACGCGGAAGGCGAAGCTGTTCTGGTCGGCGAAGTCCTGCATGGCGTGGAGGAATTGTTCGCGGTCGCGCGCCGTCATGACCGCCGCTTCGTCAGCCGTCTCGATGGCGTAGGGATAGCCGTTGCCGACGACGCATTCGGCGCGGACGGCGTCCACGACCTCTTCCAGCAACCCGCAGGCGTGCACCCACACGGGGATGTCGAGGCGTGCGGGCGCGCCGTCGCCCGTCGTCTGCAAGTAGACGAAGCCGACGAGCGGCTGGCCGCTCTCGTCATAGAACTGCTCTGCGAGGTTCGTGCGCTGGCAGTGCCAGAAGATAGTACGGTCGCCCCAAGATGAGAGCAGCGGCCCGCGCTCGCCGTCCGAATCCGCAGCGGCTCGAAGCATCTGCGCGTCGTAGACGGAGGTGTGCGGGAAAGATTTGTCGAGCGCTTCGATGAGGTCGCGCAGGTCGGGGGCGTACGACTGGTCGATGAAGCCGACGACGGGGACTTCCGCTTCGCGCGAGAGACGGACGAGTTTGACGAGCGCCTCCGAGTAGTGCTTCGCGAACATCACGACGGCGTCCTTGCGGCGCGACGAGAACAGGAGCGTGCCGTCTAAGAAGGCGACGGGCATTCGCTCGCCGCGCTCGCGCCAGCCCCTCTTTCTTTTGAGGAAGCCGCGAATGGTCTCGGCCTCAAGCTCGAAGCGCTTGTAGCCGATGACCTGCTCGGGGCTCTCGTAGGCGCGGTCGCCTTCGAGCAGCTCGCCGGGCGTGATGACTCTAATTTCGACATCCTTCCTGTAATCGCCGTCGAGCGTGTGCGAGTTCTCGAAGGACGCGACCTGCACGGCGGCGACCGGCATCGAGACTTCCCGGCCCGGAAAAATCTGGCTGCCGTCGGCGGCGAAGGTCGTGCGCCGTTCGAGCACGCCGAGCGCCCAGCGCCGGGCCTCTTCGTGCGAGCCCCAGCTCACGCCGAAGGGGACGGCGACGCCCGACGCCGCGTCCAGCTCGTCCGAAGGATAAGTCACGCGCGAGACGAGCGCGCCCGCAGACTCTCTCACCTCAGCCGCGCGGCGGCCTCCGAGCGCGCGCAGACGCTCCGCCGCCTCGCCCACCTCGTCGCGCAACGTGCGCTCGAAGTCAACGAAGTCTTCGCGCCTCTCTGCGAGCGCGTTGACGAGATGATGACGGAAAAGCATGAACGCGAAATGACGAATGATGAGTGATGAATGATAAATAGAAGGCAAGCTGCCTCTCATTCATCACTGCGCATTCATCATTTATTTTCCCCTCTGGATGCGCGCGAGCTGGTCGGAGGAGTAGGAGTAGCGCGTCGTCTTGAGCCGGTCGTTGACGAAGGTGTAGCCGAGTCCTTCTTTCGCGTTGAGGAAGAAGTCAACTTGGTCTTTCGACTGGCGGTCGAAGGACTTGTTGTTGACGAGGTTCAGAGACTCCGGCGTGTCTGTGGCGCTCGTGTGCTGAAGGACTATCTGAAGCACGGTTCCTTCGAGGTCGGGCGAGAGCTTTTTTGCGGCGATGAATTTCGGCGTGACGAAGAAGACCGTCACCGCGCCGCCCGAGACGTTGAAGTGCAGCGTGCCGTTCTCGGCCATCTTGTCTTCCGCGGGCACGCCGAGCGTGCGCTCAACGTCCGCACGCTTCGAGACGAACGGCTCCAAGCCCTTCCAAGTTGATGCCTGCGCCGCCTGCGCCGCGAGCAAGAGCGCGAAGAAAGCGGCGGCAACGATTGCGGTTGCGCCACGCGCGTGCGGGCGAGAAAAATTAGTGTTGTTCATGAAAAGGATGCTAACGCCAATGCGTCGCGGGTGACAAGGAAAAAGAACGGCTTATGGTCGGAAGTCCCGAATCGAAGAAAGAGAGCCCGGCAGCTAAGCGCTGGGCTCTCTTTCTTGCTCAAAGTTTCGGACTTCAAAAATTTTACTTGGCGAAGGGGCGCACGCGCTCGGCTGACTCTTTGAGGTACTCGTCGGCGGGCGCGAGTTGGAGGCCCTTCTCGTATGCGTTGAGAGCCTTGGCGTATTGCTTCGAGGCTTCGTAGGCGAAGCCTAGCTCGCGGAAGACCTCCGCGTTGTCGGGCGTCTTCAGTGCCGCGCGTTCGAGGGCAGCGGCGGCCTTCGGGTAGTTCTTGGCGCGGGAGTGGGCGAAGCCGAGCAGGTAGAGCGTCGTGCCCTGTGTGCTGTCTTTGGCGGCGACCGTTTCGAGCGCGGTGGCCGCGCGCACGTACTGATTCGAGTAGATGAGCGCCTGCGCGAGCAGAAGGGCGGAGTCCTCGTCGTTGCGCAGCTTGACGAGCGACTCGGCGGCGCGCACGGCGGCCAAGTAGTCGGCGGCGGCCTTCGGCCCGGCTGTAGCTGCCTGCGCGCGGCGCAGGTAGGAGTGGGCCAGCAGCGTCCAACCTTGCGCCAGACGCGGGTCGTTGAGCGTGGCGCGGTTCATCATGTTGATGGTCGTCGTGTAGTCCTTGCGGTCGAAGGCGATGCGCCCTAGATAGAAGAGCGCGCCCGTGTTCTTCGGGTCGGCCTTGACGGCGGCGTTGAAGGAGCGCTCGGCGTCCGCCGTCTTGCCCGTATTGAACTCGGCGAGGCCGCGCGAGTATAGAAGGCGCGCATCGGGCGTCGCGCCTTTGCGCGCGGTGGCGGCGGCGAGCAGCGGCAGAGCGCGCTCGTACTGTTCGGTACGCATGTACGCTTCGCTGAGCGCGTCCACGGTCGGAGGGTCATCCTCGCCCGCCGCGCGCTGTAGGTCGAGTGCGCGCTGAAGGTCTGCGGCGGCCTCCGCGTACTGCTTCAACTCTATCTCGGCGAAGCCCGCGATTTTCCAAGCCTCTGAATTTTTCGCGTCGGCGGAGGCAATCTGCTTCGCCTCTCGCAGCGCGGCGTCGTACTGCTTCTGCTGGTAGAGCGAGAAGGCGTGCGCCGTCGAGCCCTGCTGCGCGGACGGCGCGGCAGCAACGGGGCGAGTTGCGGAAGCACCGCCGGCGGTTCCGGCGGCGTTGTCGCTCGCGCGGCTGGCTCCGGGCGTCGGGGTCGGCTGCGCGGGGCTGACCCGGCGCGGGCGCGTCGCCCCCGACTGCGCGAAAGTAGAGGCGGCGCTGGCGCTGACAATGAAGAGCGCGAGGACGATAAAGCTCAGGCCCAGTTTTATTTTCATCATGAGTCAGAAGTTTTTCACAGCCCGGCAGTTTATTTCAACTCTGCGCGGCCCGGATTCAGGTGGGAGAGAATCAATCTTCGGATGCCCCGCGAGCCTCGCCGGTTCGCTCTGTCCCGCTAGCGGAGCCAAAAAGAGGGGCCGGGACATCTCTGCCCCGGCCCATTCTTCGCGTTGGCGTGCGGCCTCGCCTTTAGAAGCTCAGCCGGAGGCCGAACTGGAATTGGCGGGGGTCGAAGGCGGCGGTCGGACGACCGTAGTAACGGCCCGAGTCGCTGCGGCGGTTTTCGGCGTTGACATCCTCGAAGCGAGGGCTGGCGGCGGCCTGATTGAAGCGGTTGAAGAGATTGAAGCCCTCGGCGATGACTTCGAGGCCGAAGCGCTCGCCGAAGCGGATGGTGCGCGCGACGCGAAGGTCGAGCGACGAGTAGGCTTCGGTGATGCCGGAGTTGCGACCGAGGTTCCCCGCTTGGAACGGGGCGGGGACGAAGAGCGTGCCGTCCTCCCTCACGCTCGGGCGGTCGGTGCTGTTCGAGAGGTCATTGTTCGTGTCCTGCCCGCTCAGGATGTTGAAGGGACGGCCCGAGGAGATTTCAAAGATGGGTGCGACGATGAAGTCCGCGAGGAAGCCGCGCAGGCCGCCCTCGCCGCGCCAACTGCCGGGCGAGGCCAGCACGCCGCTGAAGACGAAGCGGTGGCGCTGGTCGAAGAGCGAGTCGGCGCGCTCC
>WUUC01103294.1_pt1 | contig 13107 bp, 11 predicted proteins | sample 6278441 | NCBI WGS metagenome assembly WUUC01 (sample SAMN13675441, study PRJNA597444) | soil metagenome | isolation source: soil | place: USA: Washington | collected 2017-10 | reverse complement strand
GCGGCCTCGAGCGCCCGGCTCACCCCGACGGCGCCATGGCCGTAGCCGTCCGCCTTGACCACGGCCATCGTCCGGGTCCCCTCGCCGAGGCTCTCGCGGAGCACGCCGAGGTTGTGCTCCAGCGCCTCCAGGTCGACGTCGACCCAGGCCGGACGCAGCGCGGACTCGAGGTCGTCGACCCAGGAAGCCGGCTCGGCGGAGGGAGCGTCAGAAGGGTGCACCGGCTCCGTAGCTACTCGCGTAGCTGTCCTGCGCGCGGCTCTTGAAGCTGGTGGTCTCGCCGATGAAGACCATCTCGACCGTGGCGGTCTCGCCGTTGCGGTGCTTGGCGATGATCAGCTCCGCCAGCCCCTTGTTCTCCTCCGTCTGATTGTAGAGCTCGTCGCGGTAGACGAAGGCCACCATGTCGGCGTCCTGCTCGATCGATCCGCTCTCGCGGAGGTCGGAGAGCTGCGGCCGGTGGTCGGCGCCGCGCCGTTCGGTGTTGCGGGAGAGCTGGGAGAGTGCGATCACCGGCATCTCCAGCTCCTTGGCGAGCTGTTTCAGGCCACGGCTGATCGCCGCGATCTCCAGGTTGCGGTTCTCGTAGCGGCCGCCGGCCTGCATCAGTTGGAGGTAGTCGATGATCAGCAGACCGAGCCCCTTCTCCGCCTTCAGCCGCCGCGCCTTGGAGGCGACCTCGAGCAGCGTCGGATTCGCCGAGTCGTCGATGAACAGCGGCGCCTCGCCGATCGAACGGACGGTCTGGTAGATCCGCGTCCACTCCTTGCTGGAGAGGTGGGCGCCGCGCAGCTTGCTGAACGAGATGTCGGCCTCACCGCAGAGGACGCGCAGAGCGAGCTCCTGTTGGCTCATCTCCAGGGAGAAGACGCCGACCGTCTTCCCCTCGCGGATCGACACGTTGGCCGCGACGTTGAGGGCGAAGCTGGTCTTTCCCATGCCGGGGCGGCCGGCGATGATGATCAGGTTCCCCTTGTTGAGGCCGTGGGTGATGCGGTCGAGGTCGGTGAAGCCGGTCGGGATGCCGGTCAGCAGGCTGCCGGACCGCTCCTCCAGCTCCTCCAAGGTGCTGTGGAAGACAGCGCCGATCTGGGCGAAGCCGCGCTGCACCGCCTCCTCGCCCAACCCGAGCACCGCCTGCTCGGCGCGGCCGAGCGCCTCCTGCGCGGTCAGCCCACCGTCCATGCAGTCGCGGATGATCTGGCTCGACGTCTGGATCAGCCGGCGCCGGATCGACCTTTCCTTGATGATCTCCGCGTACTGGTCGACCCGCCCGATGTCGGGGAGGTCGAGGTCGAGCGTCGCGAGGTAGGTGAGACCGCCGATGGTGCCGAGCTGGGCCCGTTGCTCCAGCAGTGCCTGCAGGGTCCGCAGGTCGATCTCGACCTGCTGCTCCTGGAGGTCCAGCATGGACTGATAGAGCAGCTGGTGGCGCTCGACATAGAAGTCTTCGGCGCGCAGCCGGCCTGAGATGGTCGGGAGAACGGCGGGGTCCAGCAGGATGCCGCCGAGGACGGCCCGCTCCGACTCCTCGCTGTAGGGAAGCGCTTTCTGGTGAGAAACGGTGTCGATCATGCCGGGCGGTTCAGGGGGGCTACCCGGTCATTCTACCTGCAAGCGACCCATCCGCAGCAACCTGTCCGCAAGCGCCAGGGTCGGGTGAGTAGGGTGCGGGGAGAGAGCCTCGACTCATCCCTCAAACGAAAAGGGCCCGGAGTCTCCCCCAGGCCCCCTCGTCTGACTCCGGCCACGCTCTCCTGGAGCCGTGGCCGATCTCAGCTCTCTCTCCCCTCCAGTACAGCAAACAGCAAAACAAAAGAACTACAAAAGAAGACCTGCTCCCTCCAGAACCAAAGAACTACAGACTGCAAAAGATGGCGAGCTTCCCAACCCCTCCGCCCGCGACAATCGAAGAATAGGGGGAAGCGCTAACAAAGTCCTCAATAAGACCCTCAAAGCTCATCAAAGAATCTAAAAGAGACTCAAGTGTCTCTGTGACAAGCGTTTGGAGTCGTTCTCAAAGCGCGACGAAATCAGGCGGGATCAGAACCGCCACTCGGTCGTCAGCCGGAACGACCGCTTCTCCGCCGGATGGAAGTGGACATCCTCGACCGGCCCGGCCTCACCGGGCAGCCGGGACTCGTAGAAGTACTCGATGTCGCTCGCCCGCTCGTCGAACAGGTTGAAGACCTCCAGGGCCAGCCGCAGGCCGTGCGGGAAGGCGTAGCCCAGACGGCCGTTGACCAGGGTCGTGGCCTCCGAGCGGACGCTGTCGTCCTCGATCAGCGGGCGGGGCCCGAAGTGGCGCAGCCGCAGGCTGCCGAAGAGGTTGCCCAGGTCCTCGACCGAGAGCCCGGCGGCCACCGCGGTCTCGATCGCTCCCGGGATGTGATCCCCCACCGGATCACTGTCCGTGAACCGGCCGCGCGACAGGGCGAGGTCCGCGTCGATCGACAGCCAGGGCAGCGGCCGCCAGAAGGTCTGTACCTCCACCCCGGTCCGCCGGCTCGGCCGGCTCGCCTCCGTGCCACCGGCGTCGCCGATGAACACCAGCTCCGAATCGAGCTCCAGCCCGAACAGGGTCACCGCCGTCTGCACACCCGGGATCAGGCCGGTGCGGAACCCGAAGTCCGCGCTCTTCGCCCGTACCAGCGGATCGACCCGTTCCACCGGCTCGCCGGTCCGCGGATCGACCCGGATCGCGGCTCCGCGCGCATCGTTGCTGTGGAAGCCGTAGCCGAAGTTGAGGTACAGCTCGGTTTCCTTCCAGGGGCCGAGGAGGACCGACAGCTTCGGGCTGAGGATGAAGTCGTCGTCCGAGCCCGAGTTGATCGCGAGGTCGCTCTCCACGTCGGCCCAGAAGCCGTCGGCGCGCAAGCCGGTCACGGTCCGCAGCCAGCGGTTCCAGCGCACCCGGGCCTGGGCATACGGCCCACCGACGATCTGGCGGATGTCATCCTGTCGCGTGGTCTCCAGCCGGACTCGGCGCTCGGTGTGGAACAGGCCGTTGGTGATGTCGTCGCCGCGCGCCTGGAGCCCGGTCGACAGCTCGATCTCCCTCCCCTGCCAGTCGCGGAGCCACTGCCGCTCGATCTGGACTCCCGCGGCGGTCCGGTCGTCGGCCTGCTCGAACTGGTCGCCGCGCTCGGGGTCGTCCAGGAAGTAGGTGAAATTCGAGAAGAGCTGGAGATCGTACTGGAGAGCCCAGGCCTTGACGCGGGTGAGCGACCGCTCGTCGCCGCGGCGCACCTCGGCCGACAGGCTGTAGCGGTGCGAGCTGCCGCCGAGGGTGGGATCGACCCCCTCGAATCGCGAGAGGAGACCCTGATCCAGAGCCCGCTGCGGGATCTGGTCGGTGGCGTCCCATTCTCCCTCGTAGCCCATGGCCGTGAGGGTGAAGCCACGACTTGCGTCGCCGCGGTTCCAGCGCAGGAGGCCATTGGTCTTGCGGTAGTCGTCCGGCCGCTTCCAGGGACCGTCGTTGCGCAGGACCTCCACGGCTCCGAGCACCTCGCCCTTCCCGAGGTCCACCGAGTCGGCGACCAGGACCCGGCCGTAGCCGTGCTCACCCGGCGTGACGTGCAGGATCCCCTTCTCCAGGGAGCTCACGTAGTCCATCGACGCCGAACCGGCGGTCGAAAAATCTCCCTCGTCCGCCGAGTAGGCTCCCTTCTCGTAGCGGATGCTGTCGATCAGCTCGGGGATCAGGAAGTTGAGGTCGCTGTACCCCTGTCCGTGTCCGTGGCTGGGCATGTTGACCGGGATGCCGTCGACCGTCACCCGGAAGTCGGTGCCGTGGTCGAGGTTGAACCCGCGGAGGAAGTACTGGTTCGCCTTGCCGCTGCCGCTGTGCTGGGTGATGATGACCCCCGGCACGGTCTCCAGCAGCTCACCCGGCCGCAGGATGGGCCGCCGTTCGAGATCCTCCGCCCCGGTGACCCCTTCGCTGGCCGAGTCCGCGACTCGGAGCATGTCCGACGCGCGGCCGGTCACCTCGATCTCCTCGAACACCTGGAGGCGGGAATCGTCCTCCGCCTCCTTGGCCGGATCCTTGGGCTCTTCGGCTGCCGAAGCCGCCGCCTGCTCCTCCTTCTCGGCGGGAGGTGTCTGGCCGAAGGCGGCCGAAGCGAGGCAGAGGAAGAAGAGGGCGGTCGCAAGGATGGGTGTCTTCATATGGTTCTGAGTACGGAAAGAGGTCGAGATCGGATGAGCCTTGGGTTCCTTGCCACGACATTCGGGCGCGGCATTCTACTCCGAGAGACGAGATCAGCGGCGGGCCGACTCCGGTACGATAGAGGGATGCGGACGACCAGTGAGCCGGACCTGCCTCTCGCGATTCCGGAGGAGCTTCCCTTTCTGGAGAGCATTTCCTGGTTCGACCGTCTCTGGAGAGACCTCTCCCCGCTCGACATGCTGCGCCGCTACGAGACCGGCTGGCGCTACCTCGGGGTGACCGGAAGCCCTTCCACTGAGGAGTGGGCGCTCATCCGCACGCTGGTGGCAAGGTATGGGAGCCATCTCGATGTTCGAACGTGAGGGGCACCGGGTTGTCCTGACCGTTCTGCAGGCGCTCCGCGCCGATGTCCTGCGGGCCTGCAAGTTCTTTTTCGGAGGGGGAACGCGGATCGTCCTCGATCTCGACGAGTACCGGGAGTCGAAGGACATCGACTTTCTCTGCTCCAACCCGCAAGGCTACGCCGATCTTCGCTTCGAGGCCTCGAGACACGGCTACCCTGCCCTCTTCACCTCCGAAGGACTCGAGCGTCTCCAGTTTCCCCGGGAGATGCGGATCGACCAGTACGGCATTCGCTTCACCACAACCTCCGGCGAGATGCCTCTCCGGGTCGAGCTGATCCGGGAGGCTCGCATCGCGCTGGATGCCGGCGAGCAGCCCTCCTGGTCACCGGTCGACTGCCTGTCGCTCCCGGACTGCTATGCCGAGAAGCTCCTCGCCAACTCGGACCGCTGGGCGGATCGCCAGATCCTCTCCCGCGACCTTGTGGACCTGGCGGCCCTGCGCGCCCACCGCGGTCCAATTCCGGCGGCAGCCTGGAGGAAGGTGGAAGAGGCCTACAAAGCGGCGGCCTCGGAAGACCTCCGGAAGGCCATCGCTTTGTTTACCGAGAATGCCGAGTATCAGCAGCGCTGCTTCCTTGGCTTAGAAGTACGCCAGTCAGAACTACTCCAACAGGGAATGGAGCTGTTGCGGCAGGAAGCTCCCGCCCCCCCTACACGATCTTCGCCGCCGCCAGCGCCGCCCAGGCCGTCTCGGGGTGGATGATGTCGCTGTGCGATCCCGAGGGCGGGCCTCCGTTGACGATCACCTGGTTGCCGTCGAGGTTCAGCCACTTGCCATCCTGGAGGGGGTAGGCCGTGCCGGGGCGGCTCAGGGGGCGGGACTGGGCGTCGACCGCCTGGGCTCCGTCGTTGCCCATGGCTCCCCAACGGAAGACCACGTCTCCAGCAGCCGAGGCGTCCTGGCGGGCGACGATGGAGGCCGTAGGGTAGGCCTTCCCCACCGCCAGATCGAGGAGTGAGTGCGTGGTCAGCAGCGGACCGTCCACCCGGCTCGCCATGCCGGCCAGATCCCCCTTGCGCCGGCGGTCGAACGGGAGGGCGTCGGCGAAGGTGAAGTGCGAGAAGGCCCCCTGCAGCAGAAAGAGGGATTTCACCGGGGAGGTTCCACCCTCCGGCAGACCGGACAGCGAGTAGGAGATCAGGCGGGCGCCGAAAGAGTGGCCGAGGAGATGGATGCGCACGTCGGGCGCTCCCTGGTGGAGACGGCCGAGGAGCGGCCCGAGCCCTTCCCTCCCGACCTTTCCGGCCCGCGACTTCATCTGATAGTAGGTCGTCACCCGGAGCGCCCCCTTGGCTCCCTCCCAGAGACGGTCGAAGGCATCTCTCAGACCGGCGGCCCCCCCTTCCGATTCCTCCGACGGCTCGTTCTCGGAGAGCGCCTCGAACAGCTCGCGCGGATCCTTGCTCTCGACGATCCCTCGCTGCTCCAGGTTGTCCTCGGAGGATGGATCGACGGCTTCTCCGGCGAGGAGCTGGTCGAGCTTGTCCTTGAACTCCTGGAGCGCTGCGTTGCTCCGCCTCCGCTCGTTCAGGAGTCTTTCGAGATCGTCCAGGATCGGCTGCTGGTCCGGCTCGACGAAGACCTTGCGCAGCTCCGTGAAGAAATCGCCGCTCAAGTCTCCGCCATCCAGGCTCGCCGCTCCCCCATCGGAGATCGCTGCGGCCTCCTCGTCCGGAAACAGGATCGACGGCCAGATCACCCCCGCGGTGCCGACCTTCGCCTGGCGCTGCTTGGTGATCCCGGCGTTGTCTAGGAGCTTGCGAACCTCGCCGAAGAAACCTTTGTAGAGTCTCTTCGCCGTCGCCGGATCGTTGTTCCAGCCATGCGAGAAGACGAAGAGGTCCGTTAGCCCCTGGTCCTTGACCTCGCGGAGGAAGGTCTCCAGTGCCGCCTTGTCCACCGGCTTCGCATCCTTGTCGAACCGGAGCTCCCAGAAGGGAAATCCCGCCACTGCCTCTGCCATGGTTCTTCTCCTCTGTCCCGTCTTCAGATTGATCAGACCGACTGGATCGCACGCATCAGGTCGAGCAGGCCGTGCCCTTCGAAGTAGCGCTCGCGGCCGAGCGAGGTCGCGCTCTCGAGAAAGATTCGCTTGACCTCCTCGGGACGCTGGATGAACTCGCGGCGGATCGACAGGAAGGCGGCGATCGCACCGGACACGTGCGGCGCCGCCATGCTGGTCCCGCTGCGGTCGATGTAGGCCGTAAGATCATCCGGGATCTCACCTCCGTGCTTCTGGAGCTTATCGCCCGCGGCGCACGAGGTGATCCGCTCGCCGGGCGCCACCAAATCGGGTTTCAGACGGCCGTCGCCCGTCGGCCCCTTCGACGAGAAATAGGAGACCCCGTACATATGCGGAGAGTCTCGATGCGTCGCCCCGACCGTAATGGCGAGCGCCGCGTTGCCGGGATCATTGATGGTATTGGCGAGCCCCACCTTGGCGGTCTTCCGCTGCTGGGCGTTCACCTGTCCATAGCCGGTATTACCGGCCGCGACGACGACCACCACGCCGCTCTTCACCAGACGGTCGACCTCGACGCAAAGGGGGCTCTGGCCACAGGCGAACATCTCGGCATCGAACTCATAGCCAACCGAGAGGTTCACTCCATGCACGCGCAACATCTTGGGATCGCCGTTCAGATCCTCGCGTATGTACTGGAGGGCGCGGATGATGTTGCTTGACTTGCCCGCCCCCTTCTCATCGAGCACCTTGAGGCTGATCAGCTTGCAATTCGGGGCCACCCCGCGCAGGCGCGACGCTTGGCGGACGGTCCGCTCCTCGAGCTTCTCAATCCTTTTCTCGCTGAACGGATCCGACGAGAAGACGGTTTCATAGACCTTGAAGTCCTTGCCGCACTCCATTGTTTCCAGCAGCCCTCCCGCGATGATGCCGGCCACGTGCGTACCGTGTCCGTAGTCATCGGTGAGCGCGCTCTCCCAGGTCTCGGGACTGGCGTTGGCGACGGTGAAGTCGCGGTGGAGCTCGACAACATCCGGATCTAGGAGCGCGTGGCTCTCGGGGTCCTTGGGGTCGCCGAAGTGCCGGTGACGCCTGTCGATCCCGGAATCGATCACCGCCCAGACGATCTCGGAGCCAGTGGCTTCGTAGGAACGCGCGGCGGCATCGGCCTTGACCGTCGAGACCGATCGATAGACCAGTGTCTTGATCTCGAAGTCGGGCCAGATACGGTAGATCAGACGGTCCCGGCGGTCGGGAAGCTTCTCGTCCTCCCGCACGAGATCGCGCATTTCCTGCACGCTCATCTCGCACTGAAAGTAGGTCTTGGACATCTCGACAGGCCGGCTCGAGTTCCGCGGGAGGACCGTTTTCCAGAGGGCATGGAACTTCTCTCGCGCTTCCTGGAGACCACCGCGGTAGAGCAGGTTGATCTCCACCATGTAGTGCCCCTGCTTGTCATCGTCGGCTGGCAGCCCCCATTGGACCCGCTGCTCGGGATTGTGCATGCCGGGCGGTACCGTGGCCCGGCTCATCGGCAGCTTCTCCGAGTCCTTCTTCTCGGCGCCCTCTGCCGTGGCTTCCTCCGCCACGATCTCCGAGGCCCTCTTCATGGCCGCCTCCACGGCCGCCTTGACGGCCGCGTCCAGACCCGCAGCCCTGGTCCCTGCATCCTTCCTGGCCGGTTTTTTCCTGCTCTTCGCCTTTTCCTTGGGGGGTACCGCTTCGTCCACCGCGACCTCCTCCTGGCCCTGTCCTGAAGTCCTTCCTACTCTACCCCCAAATCCAAGAGAGGGAACGTTCTTGGATTTCGAACCAGGGAGAGAATCCGGAGCCGGCCGCTGGATAGAATGCCCCTCGGGAGGGACGACACGAGATGAGCCCAAGGGACGAGGAGATCGAGGAGTACCGCCGCGCCGTCGAGGAAGATCCGCAGGACCCGGACGCCTGGGTCATGCTTGCCTACCATCTGGGAGAGAAAGCCCGGGAACAGACCGATTTCCACCGTGAGCTCGAGCTCCGCCAGGAGGAGGTTTCCGCCTACCGGAAGGCGCTTTCGCTCGACTCTGGAGATCCGGTCGCCTGGACCAACTTCGGCCTCACCGTCGACGAGCTCGCGGAGCAGGAGCCCGATCCGATCCGCCAGCGGCAGCTCCAGGACGAGGCGACCGACGCCTACCGCCGCGCCGTCGAGCTGGATCCGAGCGACGCCGAGGCCTGGACCAGTCTCGGCTTCAGCCTCGGGATGAAGGCGGACGAGGCGTCCGACCCGGAGCTCCAGCGGCGCTTCCGGGAGCAGGAGATGGACGCCTACCGCCGCGCCATCGATGCCGACCCCGCGGACCCGACCCCCTGGAACAATCTGGCCGCCTGTCTCGGTGAGATGGCCGACCAGGAGACCGAACCGGAGCTGGCGCGGGATTTCCGCGAGCAGGAGATCGCGGGATATCAGAATGCCGTCGCCGCCGATCCGGGGTTCCTCCGCGCCTGGAGGGGGATGGCCTTCACCTTCGCCCGCATGGCCGAAGAGTCCGACGATCCCGTGGAGAGCGAGCGGCTCTGGGAACGGACTGTCGAAGCCTCCCGGGGCGCCACGGCCGCCGATCCCGAGGATGGACAGAGCTGGTATCTGCTCGCCGCGAGCCTGCTCAGCCGCGCGCACACCGCCGGCGACGAGCCGGATCCCGAGGCGCTCGCCGCCGCTCAACGGGCGGCCGAGCTCGGCGAGGACCGCTACAACCTCGCCTGTGCCCTGGCCGCGATCGGCCAGATCCAGGACGCCCTCCGCGAGCTCGAAGGCTGCCTCGAACGCGACGAGGTCGACCCCGAATATCTCGCCGAGGACCCGGACTGGGAGGCGCTGCGGGACGATCCGCGGTTCCAGGCTCTGCTGAAATCGCCCCCGAATTGAACCGGGGGCCTGACAGCCTCACCGCCCCCAGACCGCCGTCATCACGATCTCCACCCTGGCGCCGCGCCGCTTCGGCTCTATATATGCCCGCGGCGTATGCATATAGAGCCGCTCTCTTTTCATGTACGCAAGGAGCGCGCGTATATATACCCCGATGGCGCGAAGCCTTCGCCGGACTGGTTCTATATACGCCTGCTGCGGGCGTATATAGAACCGCTCTGCGTCTATATACAGAGCACGCAGGAGTATATACGCGCCTCCCATCGATCCCGAGGAGTACCCTCCGTGCGGCAAGGGCGGCGAAGCGAATAGGCACGTTCTTCGCTTAGAAGCCTGCCTGGAACCTAAAGGGGGGTCTTTCAATGCAATGGACATCGGGCGGCAGTGACAAGCATGTCGAAGATCGGCGGGGACAGCGTGGCGGCGGTGGCGGCTTCGGCTTGCCGATCGGACGTCTCGGGATCGGCGGGATGCTGCTGCTGCTCATCCTGAGCTTCGTTTTCAAAACCAACTTCTTCGCGCTCCTGGGGGGCGGAAGCGCGGCGCCGGTGGCACAGGAGCAGACCGCGCCGCCTCAGAACGACGAGATGTACGAGTTCGTCAAGGCCGTGCACAACGACGTGCAGTCCACCTGGGAGCAGCAGTTCTCTTCGTCCGGCCAGACCTATCAGCCGGCGACGCTGGTGCTGTTTACGGACTCCACGCAATCGGGCTGCGGCTACGGGCAGGCGGCGATGGGGCCCTTCTACTGCCCCGCCGACCAGAAGGCGTATATCGATCTCGGGTTCTACAACGACCTGAAGCAGCGCTTCGGCGCTCCGGGCGACTTCGCCCAGGCCTATGTGCTGGCCCATGAGATCGGCCATCACGTGCAGCACCAATTGGGGATCGATCAGATGGTGCGGCAGGCTCAGGAACAGGACCCGGGCCGGGCCAACGAGCTGTCGGTCCTCATGGAGCTGCAGGCGGACTGCTTCGCCGGCGTGTGGGGCCACGTGGCCGCCCAGAGGCAGAGCCTCCAGGAGGGGATGATCCTGGAACCGGGCGACGTCGAAGAGGCGCTCACCGCCGCATCGGCCATCGGTGACGACCGCATCCAGCAGCAGTCCTCCGGCCGGGTCAACCCGGAGAGTTGGACCCATGGTTCCTCGCAGCAGCGGATGCAATGGTTCCGCAAGGGGATGGAGAGCGGCAATCCGGATCAGTGCGATACGTTCGGAGGGTGAGTATCACCCATCCGAGCAACTCCTCGAAATCGACGGCTGGCAGGCCCATGGTCTGACCAGCCGCTCCACGTTCAGCCTCCTATCCACTGAAGTCTGCGTTCCGGGAGATGATGCGCCCGGGAGGACGCATGGAACATCAGGACGACGCCGATCCAGTCCTCTTCCGGGAGGCGCTGAAGGTCTGGGTGATGGTGGCGCTGCAGAGCTTCGGAGGGCCGGCGGGCCAGATCGCGGTGATGCACCGCATCCTGGTCGAGGAAAAGAAGTGGATCAGCGAGAACCGCTTTCTCCACGCCCTCAACTACTGCATGTTGCTGCCGGGCCCGGAGGCGCAGCAGCTCGCGACCTACATCGGCTGGCTGCTCAACCGGACGCCGGGCGGCCTGGCGGCGGGGATCCTGTTCGTGCTCCCCGGCTTCATTTCCATCCTGGCGCTGTCCGTGATGTACGTGGGCTACCGGGACACGGCCTTCGTTTCCGCCCTCTTCTTCGGCCTCAAACCGGCGGTGATGGCGGTCGTGGTCGAGGCGGTCGTCCGCATCGGCAAGCGGGCGCTCAGGAGCCCGGCCCTGATGTGGATCGCCTCGCTGGCGTTCGTTGCGATCTTCTTCTTCCAGGTCCCGTTCCCGGTGATCGTGGCCGCCGCCGCCCTGGCCGGCTGGCTGGGCGGGCGCTTCGCCCCCGCGATGTTTCCCGCGGCCAGCCCGCACGGCCCGAGCGGTCAGTCCAGCCAGTCCAGCCCGCCAGGCCAGACGCGAGATGAGGAGGCGATCCCTCTGGCGGACAGCCAGGTCTATCGCATCCGCCCCTCGCTCAGGCGTTCGCTCCGCATCCTCGCCATCGGCCTGACGCTCTGGCTCGCCCCCCTGCTCGCCCTGGTCGGGATGTACGGCCGGGATCACGTCCTGGTCCAGGAGGGGGTCTTCTTCAGCAAGACCGCGGTGGTGACCTTCGGCGGCGCCTACGCGGTGCTGGCCTACATCGGGCAGCGGGCGGTGGAGACCTACGGCTGGCTGCAGCCGGGCGAGATGCTGGACGGCCTGGGGATGGCCGAGACCACTCCCGGACCGCTGATCATGGTCCTGCAGTTCGTCGGGTTCCTCGGCGCCTGGCGCCACCCCGGCGGAATGGACCCGCTGGTCGCCGGGCTGCTCGGCTCGATCATCACGACCTGGGTGACCTTCGTCCCCTGCTTCCTCTGGATCTTCCTCGGCGCACCTTATATAGAGAGGCTGCGCGGCAACCGCGCGCTGAGCACGGCGCTGACCGGGATCACGGCGGCCGTGGTCGGGGTGATCTTCAACCTGGCGGTCTGGTTCTCGCTCCACACCCTGTTCGGGCAGGTCCGCGAGGCCCACGCGGGGCCGCTGCGCGTGATGGTCCCGGCGTGGAACACCCTCGACCCCGCGGCGCTGGTGATCGCCGTCGGGGCCTTCCTGATGCTGTTCTACTGGAAGCTGGGGATGCTCAAGACCCTGGCGATCAGCGCGCTGGCCGGGGTGATCTGGTGGTACGTGGCGGTTTGAGGGGTTGAGGGATGGTGAGGGCTTCTCAACCCCAGGTGGCTTGCGCGGCCGAACCCCAGGCGGGTTGCCCCAGCGAACCCCAGGCGGGTTGCCCGACCCAACCCCAGGCGGGTTGCTCGGCCCACCTCCGGGCAAACCCGGACAGACCCCAGCCGGGCTGCACCGCCACTCCCCAGGCGGGCTGCGTGACCGAACCCCAGGCGGGTTGAACCGCCTCACCCCAGGAGCGTTGCGCGGCCTCACCCCAGGAGAGGCCGCGCCAGAGAGCTTGCCCCATCATCCGCGCGCCGCTTCCGTGCGCCCAGCCTGCTGTTCCGCACCCGCGGCCTCGGGACGGCTGCCCGGCTTCTCCGGTGGCGCGGCGCCCGAGCGGCAGGCCGGGCATTCGTGCGGCGGGAAGGACGGCAGGTCGAGTTGGAGCAGCGACCGGAAGGGGACGTCGAACGGGTGCTGTCCCACGCTCCGGTCGATGATCGCGCCGATCGCCACCACGCGGGCGCCGCGGTTTGTGGCGAGGGCGGCGGTCTCGAGGGTCGAGCGGCCGGTGGTCACCACGTCCTCCACGATCACCACGCGCTCGCCCTGACGGAGAGAGAAGCCGCGGCGCAGCCCCATCTCCTCCCCCTTGCGTTCCGAGAAGCGGAAGGGGACGCCGAGCGAGGTCGCGACCTCGTGGCCGATGATGACGCCGCCGAGAGCGGGCGCCAGGACCGAATCCGGGTGGTACGGCCGCAGCTCCTCGGCCAGCTCCTCCCCCACCCGCCGCGATCGCACGGGGTCCTCCAGGAGAAGGGCGCACTGCACGTACGCCCCGGAATGAAGGCCCGAGGAGAGAAGAAAATGGCCACGGCGCAGGGCGCCGCTCTCCTCGAGCAGCCGCATCAACAGATCCCTCCGGTCATCCAGGT
>WUUC01230282.1_pt1 | contig 13108 bp, 12 predicted proteins | sample 6278441 | NCBI WGS metagenome assembly WUUC01 (sample SAMN13675441, study PRJNA597444) | soil metagenome | isolation source: soil | place: USA: Washington | collected 2017-10 | reverse complement strand
TCACCTTGCTTCCCTGTACCTCGTCAAAGTCCGCAGAGATAAACATCTTTCGTTCTTCGCTCCACATGTAGGCGGTGGTCAATTTAGGATTGTTCCGGTTCTTCCCGTGTTCAAAGTCGGTGGTGAGTATTTTAATATCTCCGTCATATTGCTTAGCAAGCAGAACGCATTCCGCCTCCCGGCATATTTCCGATCCCTGGTGGCCACGCGGCTTGTTACTATTTGGATTAGGGTGTAGGGTCGTAAATATGGACACTCCATAAATGACCGTTAGCTCCCTCATCCATACCCTGCATTCAATCGCCTCTGCTAAGTCATTAGTATCTGTTACCAGGTCCCCGGCACCGTCAATAATAACCAAGGAGGGCTTTTTCTCAATTATCAACTGTTCAATAATCTTCTTTCGTTCCGGCAGGCGGGCGACAAAGCGTAAGCCTACCAACGTAACATTGCCCGGGTCTTTGTGCCGATCGATACCGGCCCGCTTATGGAACCTGTGGAAGCTATTCCAGACGTCTGTATCTGTGCGCTCATTATCTACCGCCAGGATGCCCATACAGCTCTTATCTACTGCGAAACCCAGGCTATCGCACTCAGGATTGATAAATGATGCAATGATGGCCTCTACGCTACTGCTTTTCCCAACACCAGGCAGGGCAATAAGACCGGTAATGTTTTGATGAGTAAGTATACCCGTACCGCCAAGCGTAACCAAATCAGGGCGCTGTTCTGGACGGTTGTCCCATGTAGGTATATATACCCCTTTCATTGGGTCGTAATCCGCGGCAATAGTCGCGCCCGCCTTTGGCGGGACTGGCAGAATTAAGGGTGAAGTATTTCGCCGTGTAGATTCAGGTGGCTTCCTTTTACCGTATCCTTTATTCTCCAACTCTGCCGCAGTCTTGCTGAAATCTCCCGCACAATTAAGGATCGCATATACGGCTGTATGGCTGTATGCTTTGCCAGCTTCAAACTCGGTTGACGTTGACCATACCTTAAACAATCTCTTATCTGTGTGGTAATCGGCCGATACGCCCTTCTCTTTCCCCGGACGTGTAAAATATATGCGGGGCCCCGACTTCCTTTCTTCCTTCCACGAATGAGCCGCCAGCACGTCTACAATATCACCGCGTTGATCGAAGTCATCCCATGGTGTTAGCTCATACGGGCTTTCAGCGGTATAGGGCTGCTTTATTGTCTTCGCAGCTTCGAATACCTCGTTAAAGGAACGCGCTGCATTGAGAAGGAAATCTCTTTGCCTGACTGATATAGTAGGTATTTCGTTTTTCTGCCATGGTTCATAGCCGGGTGTAGGTGGGCAGACTATAAAGCCGGCTTCTCCTCGGGTTTCAATTAAGACCCTTATCTTATCATTGATTGCGGCCTTTTCAGCTTTGTGCTGCGCTTCTTCTTCACTGCGACCGGCCTTCCTTTCGGCTTCCAGGGTTCTCAAGTAGGTTTCCGATTTCTCATTCTCAGTCGACGGACGATTAGCCAGTTTCATGTTTCCTTCAACATCCTGGCAGCGGTAATATAAATGAAACCCGTTTGAGGGCGATTTAACAATGTATAGTGAGTTGAATAGATCCGGGTCAGTATCGTTAATTAGTTTGAAGTAGTCGTTTGTAAGGTCACCGGTTAAGCAATACTTTTGGTCTATGTCTATTACTTCAAGGTACTGGCTAACTTTTCCGCAGATAATTCCCATGCCGTAGCCGTGCCCGTTTAAGCGTTCGGTAAACTCTTCTTCCGTTATCATGCGCTGCTGAAATATCTCCCAGGTTCCCACCGGCCGCTTATCCTGCCGGCATGGCACCGAATTTAAACCAATCTCCCAACACTTTTGCGCCGTCCTTATGATTAACGAACGATCTACGGAATTTGTAGTAATTTCGATCACAGTTCTTTCATATTTACATTATTGCCGGTCTATCTTACGGGGACCGGCTTTTTTATTATGCGTTGCCCGTATCAATAACCTTAAGCCCTGCATCAATCTCCGTCATCTTGTATAATACACGTCTGCCTATACGATAGCCTTTTATTATGCCTCGCTTGGTCCAGTCGTTGAGTGTACTCAGTGTAATGTGGTATTTCGCCGCAACTTCTTTCCGGGTCAAGTAACCCGGGTTTACCTCTGACGCCCGCGGAACAGGTTGCTGCTTCAGCATAGCAAAAAGTTTCTCTGCTACCATTACGGCCAGCTCATCAGGCGTAAGCGTGGTTAGTATTTCACTTTTCAACGCCTTCTTTTTTTGGTGTGGATGATTTATACCCATACTTGGGCGTCTCACCAATCTCTACACGCATTGCGGCCAATACCTCATCCGGTTTATATATCCGGGTTGATCCTACCTGGTAGTATGGTATTTTACCCGCCTTGGTTATACGGATAGCGGTAGACCTTGTACACCCCAGGAAACTGGCCAACTCTCGCAGCCCGTAAATGAGGTTGTGATTATTGGGCTTTTCGCCTAAAATTTTCTGCAGGCCCTGGTGTATGCTCTGCTCAATCAATGGCCTTATGGCCTCAAATAGCTCTGTGGCTTGTGTATTGCTCATACTGATAGATATTACTAATCAAATACTGTTTGACTTAAAACAGTAACCTGAATTAATTCAATAGACTTTTTGCACGGAAGGCATGGCGATGGGATGGGTACGAATAATACGCGGGTGGTTAAGTTTGCCGGGGTAGTGTAGCGCACTTACATTTTATACCGACAACAGTACAAAGTTGCACATAAAAACAATACAAATGGGGTGTATTAATATACACCCGAGGTGTCATCTTTGACACTTTTCCACAAATACTTACAGCGAGAGAGAAGACGACGAATATGAGGTTAAATTTAAGTAACAGTGAATCAACAGGTTATATTCTAACGTGTATGTATAAATAGATAACACTAACGAGTACACTAAAAATATAATCTATTGATTATCTGAATGTTGATTTTTATGAATGTGTCGGGTTGCTACCAAATTCGACTTTACTGGTCGTTATTGGTTGTAACTATATGAAATGATATGAAACCTCCAATTGTTCATTTATCTATTTTTTGTGGATAACTTACACTGCCTTCAATGTTCTTTCCCTGTCTCTCCATAGCTCTTTTATCTTCTTCGCATGCTCGTCGGGGGTAACGCGAATATATTTCAAGAATGCTTTTTCCGTCTTGTGGCCGGTGATCGCCATAATGGTAATCGTAGGAGTGCCGGCGAGGTATTCATTTGTGGCAAAGGATCGGCGGGCTGCGTGACTGCTTAGAAGCTCCCATTTCTTTACCATGGTGGTTATTCTTTTACCTCCCTTAGTGATCGACTTGCTTTGCAGCACATCCAGGCAGGCCATAAGTTTGCCTATATCTTTAAGGTATTCGTTGAGCTTTTGATTTGATACATGGCGAGGCGCTTCACCCCCGTTTTTTGCAATGATACCCTTTACAACAGTGTGAATTGGTATAACTACCGGATCACTGGTTTTTGACTGAGTAATTTTTATAAATCCGTCTACAATTGTTTTCGGGTTGAATATCGAAAAGTCAGAAAAACGCAGGCCCGTATAACAGCCGATCAAAAATAGATCCCGCACATTATCCAGCTTTGGCGAATCAGAAAGGTTCAGGGCTTGCATGTCCTTTAACTCTGCTGCACTCAGGTAAATTGTATCGGCCTCCTCTGACTGCTTTATAAAGTACTTGCTTTTGAACCCCATGTTTGAATTGACACCTCCTTCAGTTGCCTCTGCCATCACTGCCTTAATTCGTTTTATATGGCTGCCGGTAGTGTTGGCGCTCAATAGTAAGGGCGCGCCCTGCAGGTATGCCGTGAATTCTTGGTGGAATTTAACATCCACTGTATCAAAATCAAGTTTTCGATTCCAGACGCTATTAAACTCCTGTAAGTGGTTCAGTGTCGTAGTATAGCCCTTGGCGCCGGTCTTCTTGACCGGTTGACCGGTTTTAGGGTTAATTCTATCTCCGGCCGCAGAGCGGTCTGCAAAGGCTTTAAAATAATCCAGGAAGGTTACTTTTTGGGGGCCGCCACCTAAAGCCGATTCGATTAGCGGTTTCAAAACAGCGGGTGAAGGGATTGCATGGCTATTCCGGTTCCTGTAATCCATAAAGACGCGGCCGATCGTTCCGCGTATCTGGTTAAGCCTCTCATTAAACTCCGGGTGTTCAGGAAACTTCGGGGTGTTCCTGGCGGTTTGTGTAGTACGATTCCAGTATTTGGGGTTAATAGATTCGCCTGGATATACCTTTAACGTCTCTCCGTTATAATTAACAAGCGCGATCAGTGTAGTCTCTGTTTTGGCGTTGGGGCGCTTCAGGTAGAACTTTATTTTCATGCCGGCGGGTTTGTGCTAAGGTAGTGGTATCCGGCCACCTGGGGTAAAGTTTGGGGTAAGTTTATTTTATACCTCAACACAGTCTTATTAGGCTGTTAATCGGCTCAAATGCGGTCCAGCCGTAGGCTTCGGCGGTATACTAAGGAGTGGTGCGATAAAATAAGGTATAGGTGTGAATAGTCCCAGCGGGATCACGAAGAGTATCTGATAATCAATCACTTACCTATTATGGGGTATGCCTTGGGGTAGGGTTATCAGATAAAGAGATAAACAAAAAACCTGGTCATAATGACCAGGTTTTTTGTTTATAACAGGGTTGCTGGTTAATTGTATAGCAGGCGGTCGGTACCGTCCTCCAATCTTTCGAGATACCGTTGCATAGGAGGCTTTAGCGCCTCTTTCTCTTTTTCCACCTCTCTTTTATCACTGCTAAGGCGCCAAAGGATCTTACACCAAACAGCCCTGTCCCTTGGAGGCAAGATCGTCATAGCTAACCACTTGCAACCCTCCCGGTATTGGCAACCTACACACACCAGGTTTATTTCTTGGTTGGTCATAATAAGATATTTGATTTTTTGCGACCTGGGTTCCTTTTAGCGACGACAAACCGCTCAGCCAGCATTTCCTCCCCATCGTGTTCATTAATTGGATAAAGGATATTGCCCCACTCATCCGCCACAGGGCCGGTTGTTGTATATCGTGCCAAATACTCTAATGGTATCTTATCGCCACTATGTTCCTTCATTTTACCATCCATGGCAATTCGTTCAATTATTCCGGGTTCAATACAGATTAACTGTACCGGCTTCGTTGCCCTGGTTGCTGGCTTATTTGTCGGTTTAACAGGTGCCGTTTTCTTGCCTAAAAGCTCGTCCGACGCTTGCAGATATAACTCTGTCATTTTGGAAATGTCTATTTTACCGGCTTTATAATCCGCCCACAGCAGATTTCTGCGTACCCCCAACTCTTTAAGTGCTGTTATCTCCTTTTGCAGATCATTGCAGTCCCGTAAAGTAGGATGTTTAAACTCTTGCGCCTTTGGCTTTTTTGGATTACGTTTGTGTTGCATAAAATCTCGCGGTTTTGTGTAAAAAATGGCCTCTTGCAGTTACGAGCTGCAGGAGGCTTATTTATTAAGACTAATTTCAGAAAGGCGCAATCCTTCGATAAAGGCGAAGGCGGCCGGGAATGTGGGCAGCTTCCAGGTTTGATTGCCAACATACCGAACATAAAATGATTCAGCAATGGCCGTCTTCTTGCCGCCTTCCTCCCTTACTCCGGCGGTGATCCATATGGAAGCTATCAGCGGCTTTACATTAACCCACCCGATAGTCTGCTCATGCATGAGCCTGGGGAGTAGGCGGTCAAACTCGTAATCTGTAAGGTTCATACAGCCGGACCTATCCGGTAGATCCTTGGGGTAAATTGATTCCTGTACCCACCGTAACCCCGTCAAAGGGACCACCGGCGCTTCTTTGCCGGTAACCCGCAGGTGGGTTAGTTGAGGCTTTGTGATGGTTTGTAGATGCATAATAGGCGATTTAGTATATTCCAAATATACGGAAATACTAAATATTATCAATATTTATTAACAAAATATTTAAACATTTTTACAATGTCTTGATTTGTAGTAATAAGGGATATTCCGTAATAATCAAATTTGATTATCTTTGTGCTATATCAAATCTGTATGGCAAAAGCAAAAACAAACCAGCGAACAATTCCAGAAGGAAAGACCTCATATAGTGGAAACATGGACACCACTACCTTTGATAAGTTAAAGACTATTGCCATGGCGCATGGAAAGACACAAAGCGAAGTGTATCAAATGGCCTTTGATAAATTCATCGAGCTTTATGAGAAGAAAAATGGGCCCATAGATACCAGATGGAGGAAAGATATTAAGTTGTAATTAAGGGGCTAATACCTGAGATTGTTAACCCCTTAAGGCATATCCGCAACCCGCACAATCACTTCTATATCATCCTTACTCACTCCCTGCTTTTCTGCGATCTTCGCCAGCAATTCAAGCTGTGCTCTATGGTAGCGATTTCGTTTAGGTATATCCAGGGCAAAGCGGACAATGAAGTAATACACCAACAATCCAGCTATAACCGCTGAGGCGTATAAAACGAAGTCTACTGATTTCATAATGGCGGTTTGCAGTAAAGCTGCAAAAAAAACTCCATGATTGCAATACCTGGTGGCAAAGAATAAGCCCGGCAGGTCTACCAGTGTACCTCCGGGCTATGCTTCGCGGTGCTACAATGTCTTTAATAAAAGGGCACCCCAATTTCCCCGAGATGCCCCCTTATTGATCCAATGCGCAATTAACCGGTACGAATCAATAATGCGTTTAACTATACCCTTATAGCCCCCGGCGGTGCGGCCGGTTCGGAAGTCTTGCACCTTTTTGGAGAGTTGCGAAGAATCAAAACCGGCCACCGGGAGATTTCCCATTAGAATCAGAAAAACTAATCCAGTGGAAGTCTAAGGTACAACTCATGGACATAAATTGTACACTTTTGGACAATATTTGTTAATAACTGGACATAATAAGTAGAATTACCTACACCCTTCTGTTCAGAACTTTACTACCTATTGAAAACCAAGAAGAAACACAACCACAGGGGAGAAATCCTGCAGGCCGCTATTCAACAAAGCGATCTCACTATAAAGCAGATTACCAGCCGGGCCGGGTATAGCCGGTCGAGTTATTACAACCACATTGCAGATGTAAACCTACCATTCGATGTTCTTATGAGGTATGGTAAGGTTTTAAAATACGATTTTACCGCAGATATTCCGGGCATGGAGAAATACCAATTCAATGATGAGGTAGTACCCAGGCCGCAGCCTAAAACCTTCCACGAAGCAATTGAAGACAGGGATTATTGGCGTGATAAGTATATCGCATTAATGGAAAAGTACAACAAGCTTATGGAACGATGGGGTAGCGAATAAGTCAAGGTCGTTTAAAGGATCAACCATTATATCCTGCGCCTCCTTCCGTTCACTTTATTATAGCTGATATAAATATCTTCACCACGTAATACAGTAGAAGGGATAAATACTTGTTGCCCTCCGAAACCATCCAGTTGATTGTTTGGTATTACATCAGCACCACGAGGAAGATTTACCAGCTCGGGCCCGCGCTCTCCTACGAGTGCAAGCCCTCCTGAAAAACCGGTTACACCGTTGGCGAAGCCAGGTATAGATTTTTGTAAGAGTGCGCCTGCGATGATTAACCCGGCGCCGGCCGCAATGGCTAAATATGGATTCTTGATACCGGCCTTAAGCGCCAGTGCTGCAAAGCCATAAGCAGTTAGAGCCTTGCCGAACTCCTTAAATGCAGCACCAATCGTTTGAAAGACTCCCTGGAATATGTTGCTAATATCTCCAGAGCTCGATAGCGCGTCACCAATCGAATTAGCGATGTCACTAAGTGCGCTATTTAAAATGGGTGCAAGATTTATTTCTTCTTCCACCTCTTTGTTGATATTATTGTTTATGCCCCTGGCGATGGCTTTTCCAACTGCTGCGCCATAATCCTCTGCCATCTTGCCCTCTTTTAATGTAGCACCCGCAACATCAATAGTGAGTTTAGGCCTGATCAATAAGGGCACCTCAACGGCTCTTCCCGACCGTGTTGCAAATTCCCTGAATGCAAGCTGTATTTCAAACTCTGCGAGTTGTGGATCTATTTGCAATTCCGGCTTAATCTTTATAGCCACCTCCCTGGCGTCTATTGCGTCAAGGGTTCTAAGTATTTTTAGTTGAAGCTGCAGTGCGTCGTTCTCACGGTTTAGCGGCAGTAGTCCTGCTTCCCTGAGTTTATTGGTAGTCTCTAATTGCTTTTGATATCCTTGCAATTCATTCTTTAACCTTTTTAGTACCTCATCTTCTTTGTTGTCTTCGCTTCCGCCAGCCAACTCCAGGCCCGTTTTACCGAACTTCGCACGACGCAGAAACAAACCATCGAGTAGTTTATTGATAGCTGCCAGTTCTTTTGTCGTTTCTGCATTTGCAAAATCCAAAACCCTGGGTTGTTCAAGGTTGCGGATTAACCCCACTAATTCCTGTGCGCGCTTTTGTACGTCTGTTACCCCCTTTGACAAATCAACACCTTTCAGGATGTCTATGCCGCCCAACTTTGCCAGCTCACTTTCATACTTTGCTTTCAGCAGGGACAGTTCTTTGTTAGTGTTTGAATTTGTCTTTGTGTCCAGGGATATTTCCAGCTGCAGCTTTCGATCTGTCAGCGATGCGATTTGCTTATCAATGGCCTTAACTGCAAATTGATCCTTTAATGATGATAGATAATTAGCATAAGCAACACGCAGTTTATTTATTAGACCTTCCTCGTCTTTCAGCTGACTGAAATAGTCAGGATTGATAGACTTTAGTTCCTCTATTGCCTTTTTGCGTTCTTTCCTGGTGAGTGTTTCTCCCTGTAGTGCGTTGACCAATACGCCGACTTTCCCGGCTTCCTCCGACAGATTTGAGCGGATACCTTCAAGTGATTTCGTGTATTCGTCTGCGGCTTCTTTGGCCTCCTTTGTCTTACGGTTAAATCCGGCAATACCATTTTGATAAATCTGAAAGCCGGAAGTTATCGCCGCAACCGCTAATCCTATCCCTCCAAATCCGTTGATAGATGATAGTAATAAAGAGCCCATTGACCTGCCGGATTCTCGCGCCGCAATCGATAACCTCTGTAGGGTTCCAGGCAATTGCTGAATATTATTAATTACGCCAGTGGTTCCAAAAGGCGCATCTTGCAATATCCTGCTAAAATCAGTAATTGCTGAATTTGCGGCACCGGTGGCCCTATTCATGTTATTGAGTGCGGCACCGGCACTATTGGCTCCAGGCGCAACAGCGCCAAGGCCTCGTCCCGCATTATTGCCCGCTGCGCCCAATAAGGTAAGTCCCTGCAATGAAGGCCTTGTGAAAGGCGCTAGACCGCCAATAGAACGGCCAGCAGCCGATGCTGCACCTCCCACATTCCCCAATCCCGCTGCAGCTGTATTCGATGCGTTACCAAGCAATGTTAATCCTTGCAAACTCGGTGCAGTAGCTGGAGCCAGGGCATTTAGTCCCCGGCCGGCAGATGCGGCCGCTGCACCTACCTGGTTGAGTCCTGCGACCGCGGCAGCTACATTTGCCCCAATGGTTATCTGCATACCTGGGTTAGTTGCCATTGTAAGGTATTTTTGATAGTTCTATATAGGGGCTTCCCAGTACTGTTTTACCTATCATGCTAAGGGTATTTTCTCCCTCAACGGTTAATTGCGCATCTTCCAGGAAAACAACGAAATCACTACGTTTGTAGGTAGGTGTAATGTTTTTGACTTTACATTGATTGATATATCCTGCGTATAATATCCAGGAGCAACCCGCCTCGTCTACAAAGTCATTCTCTACCAATTCTGGCTGATTCTTTACCACATCTACAAGGATGCTCCCGGCTATCGAGCCGAATAGTAGTTTTACTGGTTCATCGTTTATTGTAATCGTGCAGGTGTGCGTATTGTCCATTGTGCTGAGTTCAATGTGAAAGAATAAAAGGGAAGTGAGGACGATACCAAACCTCCGGTTGGCTTAATAAAACATAACGATAAGCGTGGATAATAATAACACAAACAAAAATTTGAAAATAGGGGACCGTGTGCGCCCGGCCCCCCTTTGATTAACAACACCCTTATTTCAAAGGCGAAATATTTATGTGGTTCCAGCACCAGCGTAAATGAATGCATCGGGGCGCAGGATCGCAAGGTTCACCCTGGCTTCCGCTTTCACAGTTACCAAGTTGCGAATTACGTTATCCTGGTCTTGATCGTATGTATTCACAGTTAACCCGTCTGTTTGGATAATTGCAGCCCTTGACCAGTCGCCGATCAACATTTTATCGGTACCGATATAAGAGGCTTTCGTACGGAATACAGGGACGCCGCAAATCATTAGATCGCCGTTGGGGCTTATTGTGATTGCGTTACCTGCCGGTAGGCTGTAATCCTGTGGCTTAGTCTTCAGCAGCTTTGCCCATACCTGATGAGTTAATAGGATGCCGTTGGCGTCATAGTCGTTGTCAGCCAGGTTTGCCAGGTAATCAATGATCTTTTCCGCAGTGACTGTTGAACTTGACGTGTTACTACCAGTAGCGGCAGAATACAGGGCGCCGAAGAAACTGGAATCCTCTGCGCGCAGATAATCCTCTACCAACTCATCCGGCAGAAATGACTGCATGAATGGTAAATCCTGCAGCATCTGTTTTGCGATGCGGGCGTAGCCGGCAAGGTAATCTACGTTTACTGTTACCTCTGTGGTATCGTAATCCAATTGATTTTTTGGTGCTCCGTGGGTTGTTTGAAATCCGAATGATCCCTCGCCGGGAGGCTTATTCTGCCGGTAGAATTTCCATACCCCGGTTGCGGATGGAATAACCCTCACTAAATCCCGGATGTGTAAACGTTGACGGCCACGAATAGCAGGTTGCTGTGCATAAGACGCCACAACATTACCAGTAAGGTTGTTGGCTGCCGTCATGTTGCCGGCATCCTTGGTGGTGAATAGTTTCTGTTTAAACCCTGATTCTTTGTGCAGGGGTTCGATTGTCTTGAAGTTTTCGGTAATACCGTCTTTGAGCAACTTAACGGTTGTGATTACCTGTTCGCCGTTAATGTCAACGTTTTGCGCCATTGCCCTGTGGCCTGCTTTTGCTTTGAGGGCGTTGAGTTCTTCAAATATTTTACCTACAGTATAACCCTTTTCGGTTAACTCTTGTATGAAGTCCTCAACTGTTTTATTTTTTTGTTTTACCTCTTTTTTGAATACTCCGAAGTCGTCAATCAGGGTTTCGATGAGCTCTAACTCGTCTGCCATTGTTGTATGATTAAAAAGGTTAGTAAAAAAGCAGGTTGTTAACCTGCGATTTCCAACGTTCTTGATCTACAACTGACAAGCGGCTGTTTCAGGTCTCATCTATCTTGCGCGGTATTGAGGAGCCTGGCTTAGTGCGAAGCGGTATTTGTAGGAGAAAGCCCTTGCATGGCCCCATTGAATTGCGGCTGTATTGTTGTGTCAACACGCAAGGGAAATGGAAAAGAACTTTTGCGTAGCGTCCCACGCGATATAAAGTTATTACTTTTTTATATATAAATACTGAACTTTCAAAAATTCTAATTATTTCGTTCAGCGGGCAACACCACCCCATCAAAGGCGCTTATCATTCGCTCCCTGACGGCCTCTGCTATGGCCTTACTGGGCGCAACCCTTACCCACTCGTTGTATGTATCCACACCCGAGTTGTGTAGCTTAAAAGCCTTTATAGGCACTCTGGTGCCATCTGTCATGACCACATACCAAAGGGCCGCCCTTACCTTGGCATAGCCTACGATATGGATCTCCTTGTACGGAAGGCCTGGCTTTACTGGTAGAACCAGGTGGGCGTCTGACTTCTGTAGCCCCATGGTCGGGAACATGGCTGCCCGCTTTAATTGATCGGCACCGTTGAAGGTTTCAATAAACTGTTGTTGTGTCATATCGGTTTGCGTTTTATGCTGGATTTATCCCCCATCCTTACCCCGGCCTCACAGACCACAGGCCCGGCGGGGGTACCGGTAGTCCTGGGTGTATCAATTAGAGAGCGGAATTTTCCGCTCTCCTCACTCCGCAATTTTGCGGAGCGTTCGTACAAGAACTTAAGAAACAAGAAGTTGCCAGTGGACGGCGCAAAGTTGCGCTGTCCTGCCCGGTTCCAGGAGGAGCCCGCAAAGTTGCGGGCTCCTCATATTATACCCTCTATCTCAATTCGTTAGACTGTCGAACTTTCGACAGTCCTCTCTGCGCGTTGTGACCGATAAAAAACCTTCCCGCGCCTGCGTAGTGGCCGTGATAAAATCTTTGTTGCTCTTTATTATTCGCGCGGGCGCACGCGCATTATGATATTAGAAAAATCGAGCAAGTGCGTTTATGGACTGAAAAAATTCTGATTTGATTCAACTTTATACCGACAGGTATTATAGCACTCCTTTCCATGCAAGAAAAGCCGCCTTTTTATCAGGCAAGTAAATTCTTGCTTCTAGCCTAAACTCCCCTTTTTTATATGTAAGAAAATTACCCCTTTCCCCCCTTCTTGACTGACTCCGAAAACTCCCTTTTTATGGACTCCGAAAATTAAAAAATCATAATATGATAGCGAGCGAAACACTGATTCCAATATTAAGTTTTATGAGGTTCCAATGTCAGGTTTTGTCAGGTTCCGTTTTTTTCAAAGGCTTAATAATCAGCCTTTTTTATGGACTCGGAAAAGTCGAACCCGAATAGTCGTTTTCGTTACCCCGTTTTAGGGTATCCTATATTCTTTCCAATGTTCAATCTACGGTTACGGTCACAACGGTACGCCCCTATACATAGGGAGGGGCTGACCGTAATGCCGTCGGTGTGCTGTTGACCGTACTTTGACCGTACTTTGACCGTTTGACCGTTTGAAATATTATAATACATGGTTAATTGATTATCATTCTATAACACGAGTCTTCGTGCTTTTTTATTACGGTCATTTCCGTCATCTCAGCAATACGCCTCCTCGCTGTCTTATCGCTGACCTCGTATCGCTCCTCTATGACCGTCTTTAATTCGTCATGCTTCATGGCTGTCGGTGGCGGCAGAACTTCTTTCGCAAGGGTTACCAGCTTATCACGATTGTTTTCCGCCTTCTTCTTCACCTTGCTTCCCTGTACCTCGTCAAAG
>WUUC01147974.1_pt1 | contig 13110 bp, 10 predicted proteins | sample 6278441 | NCBI WGS metagenome assembly WUUC01 (sample SAMN13675441, study PRJNA597444) | soil metagenome | isolation source: soil | place: USA: Washington | collected 2017-10 | reverse complement strand
GGACCCGGGAGACTGTCGAATCCTTCACGGCCGAGTCCTTACGCGACTATTTCGTCAAGGCCTACACGCCACGCAACCTGATCGTCTCCGCCGTCGGCAACCTGGAACACGAGCGTGTCCGGGACCTGGTCGCCGCAAAGTTCGGCGGATTGCTGGCGCAGCCCGACGCGCTGGTGGAGGACGCGCCGCGAGTCGTGCCGAAGATCCTGATACGCAACAAGGATCTCGAACAGAGTCACGTCTGCCTCGGCGCGAGCAGCTATCCGCAGAATCACGACGACCGGTATTCGAGCTACGTGCTGAATACCCTGCTCGGCGGCTCGATGAGCTCGCGGCTGTTCCAGAACGTGCGCGAAAAGCGCGGCCTGGCGTACGCGGTGTTCAGCGGATTGAGCGCCTACCGCGACGCCGGTTCGTTCACCATCTACGCCGGCTGCGCCAACGAGGCGGTGGGGGAGGTCGTCGATCTGGTCGTCGAGGAGCTGCGCGGGATCAAGCAGGCGGCCGTTCCGGAGGCCGAGCTGCAGCGCGCCAAGGATCATCTGAAGGGAAGCCTCATGCTGAGCCTCGAGAACACCGCGAGCCGCATGTCGCACCTGGCGCGGCAGGAAATCTACTTCGACCGGCAGTTCGGGCTGGACGAGACGCTCCTCGGCATCGAACGTGTGACCGCGGCGGAGGTGCAGCGCGTCGCCGCCGATCTCTTCAGGGACGGAGCGCTGGCGGCCACGGTCCTGGGAAACGTCAACGGTCTGCAGATACCTCGCGAGCGGCTCGAACTGGATTAACCGCAAAGGACACAGAGGCTCTTTGTGCCCTTTGTCTCCTTCGTGTCCTTTGTGGCCCGATGATCCCACGTTATACCCACCCCGAGATGGGTCGCATCTGGAGCGACCAGCGGCGGTACGAGACCTGGCTGCTCGTGGAGGCGGCGGCTGCGGAAGCCATGGCGGCCGCCGGAATCGTGCCGGCGCAGGCCGCCCGCGACATCCGGGAGCGGGGCGCGTTCGACATCGGGCGCATCGAGGAAATCGAGCAGATCACGCAACATGATGTGATCGCGTTCACCACGGCCGTCGCCGAACATGTAGGTCCCTCGGCGCGGTGGCTCCATTTCGGGCTGACTTCGTCGGACGTCATCGACACGGCGCAGGCGCTGCAGATGCGCGAGGCCTGCAGCGTCATTCTCGACGACCTCGGCACGCTTGCCCGCGCCGTTCGCGACCGCGCGTTCGAGCACCGGCGCACGCCGATGATCGGCCGCACCCACGGCGTCCACGCGGAGCCGATGACCTTCGGCTTGAAGCTGGCGGTGTGGCACGCCGAGATCGAGCGGGCGATCGAGCGGGTCCGCCGCGCTCGCGCCGTCATCAGCGTCGGCAAGCTCTCGGGCGCCGTGGGGACGTTCGCCCACCTGCCGCCGTCAGTCGAAGCCGAGGTCTGCGGCCGGCTCGGCCTCGCCCCGGCGCCGGTCGCCTCGCAGGTCGTACAGCGGGATCGGCACGCCGAGCTCCTCGCCGCGCTCGCCGTCACCGCTGCGTCACTCGAGAAGTTTGCGCTCGAGATCCGCGGCCTCCAGAAAACCGAAATCGGCGAGCTCGAAGAGCCATTCGGCACCGGACAGAAGGGCTCTTCGGCCATGCCGCACAAGCGCAACCCGATCGGCTGCGAGCAGATCGTCGGTCTCGCACGGCTCGTCCGGGCCAACGCTCACGCGGCGCTGGAAAACGTCGCTCTGTGGCACGAGCGCGACATCTCCCATTCATCGGTGGAGCGCGTGATCCTGCCCGACAGCTTCATCGCGCTCGATCACATGCTGCGCCGTTTCACGCGGATCGTGCGCGGCATGGCGGTGCATGCGGATCGCATGCGGGAGAATCTGGAGCGGTCGCGCGGAGTCGTCTTTTCCGGCACCGTTTTGCTGGAGCTCGCCCGCAGGGGCGTCTCCCGCGAGCAGGCCTACGAGTGGGTGCAGCGCAACGCCATGCAGTCGTTCGCTGAGCAAAAGGACTTCAAGGAGCTGCTGCTGGCCGATTCCGACGTTGCCGCCGTGCTCGGTCCGCGCGAGATCGAGCAGGCCTTTGCGCTCGACGAGCAGTTCCGGCACGTCGACACGATTTTCGACCGGGTGTTCGGTGCGGCCTATGATCCCGAGGCGGCGTCCGGCGCCGAGCAGATAACTTCGCTGCGGCCTTAGTGGCCGGCCTGTCGGCGTAGCATAATAATCGCCCATGCGCGCACGCGTCTTCGTCACGCTCAAACCGTCGGTCTTCGATCCGCAGGGTCGCACGATTGCCGAGGCGCTGCATTCGCTCGGCTACGGCTCGGTGGAGGATGTGCGCCAGGGCAAGTACTTCGAGCTCGATCTCGCCACGACCGAAGCGGCGCAAGCCAGGGCGCTGGCCGCCGAAGTGGCCGACAAGCTCCTGGCGAACCCGGTCATCGAAAGCTACCGAATTGAAGTCGACTAATCGCTTCAAATTCAGCATCGTCGTTTTTCCCGGCTCGAACTGCGATCACGACGCGTACCACGCCGCCACTCACGTGCTCGGCCAGTCTGCGGAGCTCGTCTGGCACAAGGACTCCGACCTGAAAGGCGCCGATGTCGTAATCCTGCCCGGCGGCTTCGCGCACGGTGATTACCTGCGAACCGGCGCCATGGCCCGCTTTTCGCCAATCATGCGCGAGGTCCGCGCCTTCGCGGATCGGGGAGGGCTGGTGCTCGGGATCTGTAACGGGTTTCAGATCCTCCTGGAGGCGGGCCTGCTGCCGGGCGCGATGCTCAGGAACCGCGAGCTCAAGTATCGGTGCGAGCATGTGCACGTTCGCGTCGAGCAGACGGACACGCCGTTCACCAGTTCGGCTCGCTCGGGGCAGGTGCTCCGGATTCCGATCGGGCACGGTGAGGGCAACTATTTCGCGGAGCCCGACGTCGTCGAGCGGCTCGAGGCGAACGGTCAGGTGCTCCTCAGGTATTGCGCTTCTGACGGCCGGATCGGCGACGAGTGGAACCCGAATGGATCGGTGAACGCGATCGCGGGCATCTGTAACGTGACGCGCAACGTCGCGGGCATGATGCCGCACCCGGAGCGTGCCTGCGAGAGGCCGCTCGGCAGCGAGGATGGCCGTGTGATTCTCGAGTCGATGGTGGAGGCGCTGTCCACCGCGCCCTCCGACGCACGTCGCCCCACGGACTGGCATCTGCGATCGGGGGAAGGCGAATCCTTGCCCGCAGGCGGGCGCGCAGCCCCGCGCGCACAAGCCAAATGATTGACGCCGACGTCGTCGAGCGGCACGGTCTCAAGCGAGAAGAGTACGAGCGGATTGTCGCGTTTCTCGGGCGCGAGCCGAACCTCACCGAACTCGGGATCTTTTCGGTGATGTGGTCGGAGCACTGCAGCTACAAGAGCTCGCGCGTGCACCTGAAGACGCTGCCAACCGAGGGCCCGCAGGTCCTCCAGGGTCCGGGCGAAAACGCCGGCGCGATTGACATCGGCGACGGCCTGGCGGCAATTTTCAAAATCGAGTCGCACAATCACCCCTCGTTCATCGAGCCGTACCAAGGCGCGGCGACCGGCGTCGGCGGCATCATTCGCGACATCTTCACGATGGGCGCGCGCCCCATTGCGTTGATGAACTCGCTTCGCTTCGGCGATCTCGACGCGCCGGGCACGCGCCGGCTGGTCGAGGGCATCGTCGCCGGGATTGCGGGTTACGGCAACAGCATCGGCATTCCCACCGTCGGCGGCGAGATTGCGTTCGAGCCGTCGTATGCGGGCAACCCGCTCGTGAACGTGTTCTGCCTCGGGATCGCCAAGGCGTCCGACATCATCAAGGGTGTCGCGTCGGGCGCGGGCAACGCCGTGTATTACGTCGGCGCCAAGACGGGGCGCGACGGCATTCACGGCGCGACGATGGCGTCGGCGGAATTCGACGACAAGTCAGCCGAGAAACGCCCGGCGGTGCAGGTGGGCGATCCGTTCATGGAGAAGCTCCTCCTGGAGGCGTGCCTCGAGGTGATGCAGAGCGACGCGCTCGTCGGAATACAGGACATGGGCGCTGCCGGGCTCACGTGCTCGACGGCCGAGATGGGGGCGCGGGGCGGGGCGGGCGTCGAAATCGACGTCAGCCGCGTGCCGCAACGCGAGAGCGGCATGACGCCCTACGAAATCATGCTGTCCGAGTCGCAGGAACGGATGCTGCTCGTCGTGAAAAAAGGGCGCGAGGACGAGATCGAGCGCATTTTCGACAAATGGGATCTTCACGCCGTGCACATCGGCGAGGTGACCGCCGACGGGCTCCTTCGCGTCAAGGATCGCGCGCGTATCGTCGCCGAGATTCCGAACCGCGCATTGACAGACGAGGCGCCGCTCTATCGGCGTCCGATGGAAAGGCCGGCCTATCTCGCGGAGGTTCAGGCGCTCGACCTGGAGAGCCTTGTTGCGACGGCCGCACCTTCGGGGAACGAGGTATTGCTTCGGCTGCTCGCGTCGCCTGCGATTGCCAGCAAGCAGTGGGCGTACAGGCAGTACGACCACATGGTACAGACCAACACCATCAACCTCCCGGGCCTCGGCGCGGGCGTTGTCAGAATCAAGGGCACGACACGCGCGCTGGCGATGTCGGTCGACGGAAACGGCAGACACTGTTACCTGGATCCGCGCGCCGGCGCGATGCTGGCGGTCGCCGAAGCCGCACGAAATGTCGCCTGCGCCGGAGCTCGGCCGCTCGGCGCCACCAACTGCCTGAACTTCGGCAACCCCGAGCGCGCGGCCATCATGTGGCAGTTCGCCAGGGCCGTTGAGGGCATCGGCGAGGCCTGTCGAGCGTTGGGCGTGCCGATCACAGGAGGTAACGTCAGCCTGTACAATGAAACGGACGGCCGCGCGATCTACCCCACACCCGTCATCGGCGTCGTCGGTCTTCTCGAGCACTCGGACCGTGTCGTAACCCGGCGTTTTCAGGGCGCCGGCGACGTGATTGTCCTGCTCGGTGAGGGGCAAGGCGAGCTCGGCGGAACGGAATATTTGAAGGTCGTGCACGGCATGGTCGCCGGTGTGCCGCCCACCATCGATCTCAGGGCCGAGCGCGCGCTTCAGGAGCTGCTCGTGGCGCTTGCGGAGCACAGGTTTGTCCGATCCGCGCACGACTGCGCCGATGGCGGGCTGGCCGTCGCACTCGCCGAAAGCTGTTTCTCGACCGGAGGGATCGGCGCGGAAGCGGCGGTCCCGGCGGTGTCCGTCGCCTCCGATCCGCACCTGAACGACGCTGCGGCGCTGTTCGGGGAATCGGCGTCGCGCGTCGTCGTCTCTACCGCGCCGGGGAATGTCACGGAAGTGCTGGAGCGCGCCGCCGCGCTCGGCGTTCCCGCGCGCGTGATTGGCGAAACCGGCAGTAATCTGGTGCGAGTGTCCGTATCGGGCCGCAGCGCGATCGACGTCCCGGTTCAGGAAGCGGAGCGCGTCTGGTCCACAGCCATCGAGCAGCGTTTCGCCAAACGTGTCGCGTAGACGGCCGGGCGCGCGTCTTCGCTCAAGCCGCCGTGCGTCCGCCTGAATGTCGTATCAACATAGACGAGCCGAGGCGCGTGGCCGGGACAGGGAAATAATGGACAAATTCAAGGACGAGTGCGGCGTTTTCGGCATTTTCGGCCACCCCGAGGCGGCCAACATGACCTACCTCGGACTTTATGCGCTGCAGCACCGCGGCCAGGAGAGCGCGGGCATCGCCGCGTCCGACCTCCAGCAGGTCCGCGTCTCGAAGGCGATGGGCTACGTCGCGGACACGTTCGACGGCGAAGAGCTCGCGCGCCTGCCGGGCCTCTCGTCGATCGGCCACGTGCGGTACTCGACGGCCGGCGAGAGCCGCCTGTCGAATGCGCAGCCGATTCTCATCGATTGCGCGCACGGGCAGATTGCTATCTGCCATAACGGCAACCTAGTGAACGCCGGCGAGCTCCGCGAGGAGCTCGTGCGGCAGGGATCGATCTTTCAGTCGAGCAGCGACACCGAAGTCGTGCTGCACCTGTACGCGCGGTCGCGCGCGGGCACCGTCGACGATGCCGTCATCGAGTCGGTGGCGCAGGTGCAGGGCGCCTTCTCGTTTCTGATGCTCACGAAAGACCGGATGATCGCCGTGCGAGACCCGCACGGTTTCCGGCCGCTGGCGCTTGGACGCCTCGGCGACGCGTTCGTCGTGTGTTCCGAAACCTGCGCGATGGACCTGATCGGCGCCACTTACGTGCGCGACGTCGAGCCGGGCGAGGTGCTGGTCATCAGCGATGCCGGCACCCGATCGATCAAGCCGTTTCCGCCGGCGCCACTTGCGCATTGCGTCTTCGAGCACGTCTATTTCGCGCGTCCGGACAGCTACGTGTTCGGCAAGAGCGTGAACGAAGTGCGAACCAATCTCGGGCGGATCCTCGCGCGGGAGCAGCGGGTTGAAGCCGACGTCGTGGTGCCGGTGCCCGACTCGGGCGTCTGCGCCGCGATGGGCTACGCCGACGAAGCGAACACGCCGCTCCGGATGGGACTCATCCGCAACCATTACGTCGGGCGTACGTTCATTCAGCCGCAGTCCGCGATCCGTCACTTCGGGGTGAAGGTGAAGCTGAACCCGGTGCGCAGCATTCTCGAGGGGAAGCGCGTCGTGCTCGTGGACGATTCCATCGTCCGCGGCACGACGAGCCGCAAGATTGTGCGAATGGTCCGTGCGGCGGGCGCGAAACAAGTCCACGTCAGGATCAGCTGTCCGCCCACGATCTCCCCGTGCTTCTACGGTGTCGACACGCCGAGCCGCTCCGAGCTCATTGCCGCCACGCACACGGTGGACGAAATCCGGGACTTCCTCGAGGCTGACAGCGTTGCCTACCTGAGTCTCGAAGGGTTGATGAGCGCGGTCGGCGACGGCCGGAAGATGTACTGCAGCTCGTGCTACACGGGCGTGTACCCGATCGAGTTTCCGCGCGACGAGAAGACGTACCTGCAGCTCGCCTTGAAGCTCGACAAAGAGCCGGTCATCAGCTGAGATGATGCGAAGGCTCCCTGGTGTGATTCTTCGCCTTGGTGCCCTTTGTCTCTTTTGTGCCCTTTGCCAGGCCCAGGAACCCTCAGGGCCGCAACCGGTCTCACCTGAACAGCTGAAGGCAGCCATCGACAAGCTGGGCGACCTTGATTACACGACCCGGACGGCCGCGTCGAAAACCGTTCGCCGTACGCCGAACGCGCAGGCCGCGCCCGCCCTGCTGCAGGCCGTGGACACGCATGCGGATGGATACGTCCGATACCGCGCGCTCGTCCTGCTGACCGGGTTTGCCGACCCCCGCACGCGCGACATGATGCGCGAGTCGCTTGCCAGCCCGAACGACCGCCTGCGCACCGTCGCGTACAGTTTTTACGAGCACAACCCGGACCGCGCGATGATCCCCGGACTGCTGCAGGCGCTCGAAAAGGAACAGGGCGAGTTCGTCCGGCCCGCGCTCGTCCGTGCGCTGGCCGCTCACGGCGACGATGCTCGCGTTCAGCAGGTGCTGGTGCGTGAATCGGGGCGCGGCGAGGATTTCTTCCGCAGTGCGGTAATCGAGGCGCTCGGCGACTACAAGGCCGCCTATGCGTTCGAGGCGCTGACGGCGATCGCAAAACTCGACGGTCCGCTGCAGGACGACGCGGCGCTGGCGCTCGGCAAGATGGGAGACAAGCGGGCGCTCGAAACGCTCGCCGCGCTGCAGCGCTCTGCTCCTCGGGTCCGGCAGCCGTCGATTGCCGCCGCCATTTGCCTGTTGGGCACCAACTGCGATGTGCACGAAAACTATCTCATTGAGACGGTGCGGTTCGCCGATGCCAACATCGGATTCCAGGACCTTTTGCGCTCTGCCGCCTACGGTCTCGGCGCGCTCGGCGTCCGCGGACGCACGTCCGCCGTTCAGGCGCTGTTCGAAGTCGGCATTCCCTCGCGCGATCCGACGCGCGCGCCAGTGGCGCTCGCGCTGGGAACGATCGCGCTGCGCAACACGCCGATCATGATCGCCCTTCTGCAGCAGCACCCGTCGGTCGACGAGGCCATCTCGCTCCTGGCCGAAGGATTCGACATGCTCGAGGAGGACCTGGACAAGGAGCGGTTCTTCGCCTTGGCGCGTCGGACGTATTGGGCGTCGGCCGACGGGACTCCTGCTCGTGATCTCATGCAGACGCTGATCGGAAAACTGGACTTCTGAAAGGCTCCCGGCTTCAGACTTCAGGCTGCGGGTAGCTCGAGCCTACCCGACGCCGCCGAAACCCGAAGCCCGAAGCCCGAGGCCCGAAGCCTGTAACCAATGGACTACCGCCAAGCGGGCGTGGACATCGACGCCGGCAACGAAACCGTCCGCCGCATCAGGTCGCTCGCGCGTTCCACGTTTACGCCCGGCGTCCTTTCCGACATCGGATCGTTCGGCGGTCTGTTCAGGGTGGACCCCGCGGCATACCGCGAGCCGGTGCTGGTGTCGAGCGCCGACGGCGTCGGCACGAAGCTGAAGATCGCGTTCATGACGGGACGCCACGACACCGTTGGCGCCGATCTCGTGAACCACTGCGTGAACGACATCCTCGTGCAGGGCGCCACGCCGCTGTTTTTCCTCGATTACCTTGCGACGGGCCGGCTCGCCCCGGCTGTCGCCGAGCAGGTCGTGGGCGGCATCGCACGGGGATGCCGCGAGAACGGATGCGCGCTCCTCGGCGGCGAGACCGCGGAAATGCCGGGCTTCTACGCGGACGGCGAATACGACGTCGCCGGCTTCATCGTCGGTGTCGTGGAACGCAGCCTCCTCATCGACGGGCGAACGATTGCTCCCGGAGACGAGCTGATCGGTCTGACGTCGGCAGGTCTCCACACCAACGGATACTCGCTCGCGCGGCGGGTCTTGTTTGAGCTGTGCGGCTTCGACGCGGAGACGTTCGTGCCCGAGCTGGGCAGCAGCGTGGGAAGTGCCCTGCTCGCGCCGCACCGTTCGTACCTCGCATCTGTCCGGCCGCTGCTCGACGCGGGCGTCGTCAAGGGCATGGCCCACATCACGGGCGGCGGCATCACGGAAAACCTTCCGCGAACGCTGCCGCACGGCTGCGCCGCGGAGCTCGATCCACGATCGTGGCAGACCCCGCCGATTTTCGAACTGCTGCAGAACCGCGGCGCGATCGCCACGACCGAAATGTTCCGCGCCTTCAACATGGGCATCGGCCTCATCGTCGTCGTGCCGAGTGCGGCGACCGGCCGTACGCTCGGGATCCTCGGTCAGGCAGGCGAGCGTGGTGCGGTTCCGATCGGCCGCGTCGTACGCGGCGATCGCGACGTGCGATACGTCTGACGGAGATTCAACCCAGCATTCCGGAGCGAGGGCCGTTTCGGCACGATCTACACTCTGGACGCGGTTCGCAGCTGATGCCGGACGCAAAATCTGAGAGACCCCAGTTCCCGCGGCGCCTCGCCGTTCTCATTTCCGGACGGGGAAGCAATCTTCAATCGATCATCGACACGATCGCGCGCGGCGAGCTCGATGCGACAATCGGGCTCGTGCTCTCTAACCGGCCGCAGGCGCCGGGCCTCGCCCGCGCCGCCGACGCTGGCATCGAGACCATGTGCCTGAGTGCTGCCGATTACCCATGCCGCGACGACTACGACCGCGCCGTCGCCGGGTCGCTCACCGCGCGGAACATCGGAATCGTCTGTCTCGCCGGATTCATGCGGCTCGTCGGGCAGCCGCTGCTCGATGCGTTTCCCAACCGCATCCTCAATATTCACCCCTCTCTGCTTCCCGCATTCCCCGGTCTCGGCGCGCAACGTCAGGCCCTGGAACATGGAGTGAAGGTGACCGGAGCCACCGTTCACTTCGTAACGGCCGACTTGGATGGCGGGCCGATACTTCTCCAGGCGGCGGTGCCCGTGCTCGACGACGACGTAGAGGAGACGCTGGCGGCGCGAATCCTGGTGCAGGAACACCGGCTGTATCCGGAAGCGATCCGCATGGTGCTCGATGGCGAATGCACCGTGGACGGGCGTCGGGTCCTGCGCAGGCGGTGACGCGTACCGGTCAGCGTGGTGGCTGTGTAGTGTCGGCCTTCAGGCGGACCTCGCGAAGTCCGGCTAAGCCCGGACATACGTACGACGGGGAATGGTACCGCTGCTACGCGGTCGCCGAGCGCAACGTGAGGACGGCGACCTCGGGTGGACAGTTGATGCGCATCGGGACGTACACCGTGCCCACTCCGCGGCTGACGAATATCGTCGTGCCGCCGTCGCGCCGCGAGCCATGAATGACGGGAAATTTCCGGGCGGCGATTGCGCCGACGACCGGCAACACCACCTGACCTCCGTGCGTGTGGCCGGAGAGAACGAGCGGAATGTTCAGCGCGGCCGCCTCGGTCAGCCGGCGCGGGTCGTGCGCGAGCAGGATGACCGGTCCTTTGGCGGCACGCACGAGCCTGCCGAAGTCGGACGCGCGCTTGGTCCAGAAACGGATCCCGACGAGCTCGAGCAGTTCGCCCCGAAGCGTCAGCTGGGTCCGTGCATCCCTGAGCACGTGCACGCCGCGGTGCGCCAGTGCCGCCGGCATGTCGTGATCGTCGTCGTGATTGCCGAGTATCGCGAAGACGCCGTGCGGGGCGCCGAGCGTGCCGAGCGCTTCGGCCGCGGCCCCGACGTATTGGCGGTCGCCCCACGTCACATAGTCCCCGCCGAGGACGATCAGATCCGGCCTCGCCGCCATCAGCCGCCGTGCGGCATCGACGATGTCGTCCTGTGACACCCAGCGGCTGCAATGCACGTCGGTGACGAGCCCGATGCGCAGGCCCGACAGCGCCGGCGGGAGGCCCGATACGTCGAGCGTCGCCTCGGTAAGATCGAGCGCACGGCGGCCGTACAGCACGCCGTGCGACGCGCCACCGGTGGCGGCGCCGACGCTGCCCGCCAGCAGGGTCTTGATCGCCGTGCGGCGGCTGATGCGCATCGATTGATATAGTAATTCGGCTGTGTCGAATCTTTTCGATGAGCTGAGCTGGCGCGGTATGGTCTTCGACAAGACGGAGGACGTGCCGGAGCTCCTCGCCGCGGAACGCGTCACCGCCTACATCGGGTTCGACCCGACCGCGTCGAGCCTGCACGTCGGATCCCTGCTGCCGGTGATGGCGCTTGCCAGGCTGCAGCGGTTCGGCCACTCTCCGATCGCAATCGTCGGCGGCGGGACCGGGATGATCGGCGATCCCAGCGGCAGGTCGCAGGAGCGGACACTGCTCTCCCGAGAGCAGATTGACGCGAACTTGAAGGGCATCCGCGATCAGCTCTCGAGGTTCCTGGACTTCGACTCGCGGCTGAATCCTGCCCGGATTCTGAACAACGCCGAATGGCTCGGTGCGATCGACCTGCTGTCGTTCCTGCGGGACACCGGGAAGTACTTCACGGTGAACTACCTGCTGCAGAAAGAATCGGTGAGCCGACGTCTCGAGAGCGAAGAAGGCATCTCGTACACGGAGTTCAGCTACCTGCTGCTGCAGGCGCACGACTTCCTGCACCTTTTCGATCATTACGGCTGCGTGCTGCAGATGGGCGGAAGCGATCAGTGGGGCAACATCACGGCAGGGATCGATCTGATCCGCAAGCTGCGCGCGAAGAGGGGGCACGGCCTGGTGATGCCGCTCGTGACGACGGCGTCAGGCGTGAAATTCGGGAAGACGGAGGCCGGCGCGATCTGGCTCGACGCGCAGCGCACCTCGCCGTTCAAGTTCTATCAGTTCTGGCTGAACACCGACGATCGCGACGTCGTGCGGTATCTCAAGTACTTCACCTTCTTCACGCGGGAGGAGATCGACGAAGTCGAGCGGGCGGGCCATGTGGCTCCGGAGAAGCGCGAGGGGCAGCGGGTGCTCGCGCGCGAAGTCACGGCGCAGGTGCACGGCCCTGAGCAGCTCGCGCGCGCGGAACACGCGTCGCAGCTGCTCTTCGGGGAGGACATCACGCAGCTGCCGGCCGAGGAGGTGATAGCGGTGTTCGACGACGTGCCGTCAACGACGGTTTCGTCGAGCGAGATCTCCGGCGAGGGCATCGGGATCGTCGATCTCGTCGCGCGGGTGAAGCTGGCGGCCTCGAAAAGCGACGCGAGACGGCTGGTGCAGTCGGGCGGGGTGTACGTCAACAATCGCCGCGCGTCCGACCCGCAGGCGCGTCTGACTGCGGATCAGGCGATCGGCGGCGTCGTGTTCGTCTTACGGAAGGGGCAGAAGCAGAACCACGTGGTGCTGATCGCATAGCTCGCGTGGGCGCCGAGCCCGTATCGTAGAGTTGTGTGAAGCGCGATTCGGTCGAGAGACGATTGACCGAACCGATGTGGTTGACGGAACCAACGGCCGTTCGTATACTGACAAAACGTTCGAAGCGAAATCGACCCGCTGCATGGGGCAGCGGAGGATTTGCTGACGCCTCACGACGGGGCCCACAGTCAGCAGATTTTCGTCCTCGGAAACATCCTGCCTGCTTGTTAGCAGCGTTTCCCGCTCGAACGACACCGCGCCCAATGACTCGGTGAGCTCAGCCGCAAAGAAACACTGAAGAAATTTTCTTTGTCGAGCGAGAAAAAGGGTTGACAGGCGGCGGTGGCGCTAGTAACCTTAGAAGGTTCCCCTAAACGCGGTCGGCTTGGCCGGCGGCGAACCGCGGGGAACGGAACGGCTGGTCTCACCGAGGCCGCCGGGCCGGAGCGCAAACCGCGCGAGGCCGGTTCTTTGAAAACTAGATAGTGCGTGCAAGCACACACAACCCTGTTGAGGTCTTGGGTTGAGCGAGAGCGTGAGCCGCGAGGCAAACGTGCCGAGCTCAATGCGAGGCTGTAAACAATGAGAGTCAGCGCGTGGGACCGCAGAATCGGCCGACCGGAGTGGTCAGTCCGTGCAAAGGCGGCTGGCGGTCAACCACGACATAAAAATAACGGATTGAACAACGCAGAGCCAATACATCGGCCTCGCGTTAAACGAGTTGCGTTTGCAGGTAGGGCCCGGCTTCAGCCGGACCTTCGTGCGAACCAGCCAATTTAACATGAGAGTTTGATCCTGGCTCAGAATCAACGCTGGCGGCGTGCCTAACACATGCAAG
>WUUC01202840.1_pt1 | contig 13111 bp, 14 predicted proteins | sample 6278441 | NCBI WGS metagenome assembly WUUC01 (sample SAMN13675441, study PRJNA597444) | soil metagenome | isolation source: soil | place: USA: Washington | collected 2017-10 | reverse complement strand
CCGTCTTTCGCGGTGTGTTGGCGGTAGAAGCCTGTGAGGGGCTTCAATTCGCCGCAACGGTTACACGTCTTTTCGGTTACAATGTCGTCAGTCATGGCGTGAACCTCCGAGATAGGTTTACGAAGTGGCGAGGCTCGGGCGGGTGCTTCCAACACCCGTTCGGGCCGTTTCTATTTCCACGCGATTATACCAAAAACGCCGGGGAATAGGGAGAATTTTATGGGCTCTATTATTGCTTACCGCCGCCCCGGCTCGAAACTGGCGCGCGCCGTTTTGGACGCCCCGCCCGGTGGGCTGCCTCAAGCTATCCTCGCCGACTACGCCCGCCCCAAAGAGCCGGAAGTCATGCCGCCCAAAGTCATGCCGCCCGTCGCGGCGTACAAACGCCCTCAAGGCGTCGAGCCCTTGGCGACCGCCGACCCGCCCGAGCCCGCGGTTTACAGCCGTCCGCCCGACGTGACGCCGCCCCTGCCGGAGTACAGGCCGGAAGAAATACCGCTGCCGGAAGAGGTCAGCTACACCCGCCCGCTCAACGCCGAGCCGCGCCCCTACGTCGGCAAGGTAGGCTTCGACGTTGGCCCGCGTAACGCGGGCCTCGGCGTGCGTGACCGCATAGCCGACCCGTTGAACTATGCGCGCAAGCGTTTGGAGCAGGCGGAGGCGACGGGCGTCCAAGCCAGGGGAAACAGCCGCGGTCGCTCGGCGCTCGAAGGGATGGGCCGGGGGGCTCTGCGTGGCGGCCCGCTCGGCGCACTCGTCGGCCTCGTCTCGCACGCGCTCGACCCCTCGCTTGATGAAAAGTTCGAGCACGGCCAGATGATGGGCCGTGACCGCGCGCGAGTGGGGAACCTACTCCAACTAGGCAAGGCAGACTCCGAACTAGAGGCCGAACAGTCGGCGAGCGTCTACCGTCGCGCGCAAGCGCAAGACCTCGCCGACAAGCCGCGCCGCGATGCCGAAGAGGCGGAAGCGAAAGCGAGGGATAGCGCCGCTGACAGGCTCGTCCGTATTTACAACGACCTGCCGGAGTTCGACCCGACCTCCCCTGACGACTACGCGGCGGCGCTGGTGCGCGAGGCTGCGGTGCTCGGCGTGCCACTCCCGAAGAAAGACCGCAACTTACCCGCGCCGCATTTCGATTACGACGGGGACGGCAACCTTGTGAGCGTGAGCGGCGGCGTCGCAACGATTATCCGCGACCCGCGCGGGAAGCCTTTTCGGAATCCCTCGAAGGCTAACGTCCCCGTCACGATTGAAGGGCAGACATTCAGCGTGCCGCAGGTCGAAGGCGTCAGGGCGAAGGCGGCGGCGGGGCAGCACGTTTATAGGCGCAAGCGCGACGAGTCGCAGGACGCGCAGGAAGAAGCGGAGCGCGTCAGGCGGGCCGCAGGGGAAGCCGCCGCCGACATAGAGCAGTTGAACACGTTGCGGAGGCAAGCGGAAGGCGCGAGGACTCAACGTGAGCGCGAATCCTACGCGGCAGAGGCGCGGCGCGTGGGCGAGCTTATCCTTTCACGACACGGCGGGCGCGTCGAGCTTGACGAAGGTGGATGGCCTGTTCGGGTTAAGTCTGCCCCGGCCCCGTCGAGGAAGTACACGGAGGAAGAGATACGCAGGGCGGCGCGCGAGAATAAAAAAGACGAAGGTGAAGCGGTCAGGAAGGCTCGCGCGGCGGGGTGGTTACAGTAGCGATGCAGGACGAGCTACAAATATTTCTCAGGGACGTACCGGACGCGAAGCGGACGCCGACCTATCGGCGACCGTCCGCGAGGCCAGCCCGTGCCCCGAAGCCGACGGCCACACCCCCGGCTGTCGGCGCTTCGCGCGTCCGCCCTCTTGAGGATTGGGTTAAGGCGCAGGGCTTTGAATTGTCGGACGGCTACGACCCGACCGGACAGGGGCATAACCCCGGCTCGAAGCATTACGAGGGCCAAGCCGGGGATGTGCGCGTGCGTGACAGGAAACCCGAAGAGGTGGACGCCTTCATTGAGGCGACGAATGCTAAAGGCATTTTCAACGTCCGAGACGAGCGCACCCGCCCCCCAGGACAGGGGAAGTGGACGGGGCCGCACGTACATCTCGAATATAACGATTTGGGTAAGCTACTCGCCGACGTGCCGGACGTAGACCCGTTGGAAGAGTTGCTTGAGTCCGTCCCTGCGGAGCAAGCGCCCGCGCAAGTAGAAGCGCCCGCCGCCCCGTCGAAGATAGAAGCCCTCCCCGGCCCGACCTTCGACCCCCGAAAGTTTGAAGACAGGCGGGCGAGGGACGCCGGGCAACAGGGCATACAGCAACCCGGCGCGCGGCAGTTGGTGAAGCTCAAGGTGGAAGACCCGGCGCGCGTGAGCGTCCCCGAACTGATGTCGTCGGCGATGGTGAAGGGGGCCTCACAGTTCGGAGTGCCGGAGGATTTCGCGCGCAAGTGGATTGAAGACAACCCGCGCTCGAAAGAGGCGGTGGACGTTGCGACGGGCCGCGCCCTGACCCTGAAAGATTTGAATTTCAACACGCGCGACAAAACCATCACCCTAGCAATCGCCAACGCGAAGCGCATCGCCGCCGCGTACGAAGCCTCACAACGCCCCGCGCTCGCCGTCCCCGGCACTCCGATAGGCGAGGCTTACGAGTTGAAGCAACTCTTGACCGACCCTAGCACCTCGCCTGGCGAAAAGGTGGTCGAGAGTATTGGCCGTCCCGTGGGCGCTGTCGCTCGCGGACTCGGCATCGCCGCGCGCCCCGCCACGGCGGGGATTGCCGGGATGTGGGCGGCAATACCTGAGTACGCGGACGCTGTTGTCGGTCGCGGCGCTCCTGACCTGTCGAAGCCAGCGGTGGCGGCTTACAAGCAGTTCACGACGGGCAAGACTACGCGCGAGGGCGAGAATCCATATGGGCAGATGGCGCGCGAGAGCGAGACGCTTAGAGACATCAACCCGAACCTGCCCACCGTCGCGGGCGTCATCGCCGAGGGCGTCACAGACCCTTTGAATATCTTGTCGGGTGGCGCTGCTGGCGCGGTAGTGAGGCAGACGGCGCGCGGCGCGAGGTTGCTGGACAAGGTGTCTGATGTGGCGACGCTCAATCGTGGCATGGTCGCGCCCCGCCCGCTCGGGTTGGTGGACGAAGGCGCGGACTTGTCGAGACTCAGACCCCGCCCGAAGGTAGAGCCGCCGCCGTTCGACGTGGCTGCCTACGAGCGCCGGAACTTCGGCGAGCCGCAGAAGCCCGCAACTATCAAGAAGCCCGAGACGATTGCCGAGTACGAAGACCGGGTATTCCGCAAAGGGCCGGACATGGAGAAGGCTGTCCGTGAGTATGAGCATACGGTGTTCGGTCGGGTGAAGGAGTCCGCAGAGCAAGCCCGCGTCCCGAAAGGTTCCGTGCGAGTTGAAGACGCTGCCGGGGCGTCGCACGTCATACAGAAGCCGAAGGGGAACGGGCGCGGCAACAATCTCGCCGTCCCGGTGAAGGCGACGCCCGCGCAGAATGACCCGCTCGCGGAACTGCTCGCCGATGTGCCGGACGCCGCGCCCGTCTCCGAGCGGGGCGTCATGGAGGCGTCGAAGATGGCGCGCGAGCGCGGGGGCGTGGTCGCTGCGTCACAGTTGCAGCGTCAACTGAGACTTAGCCGCGCCGACGCCGAAGCGCTGCACGACGCGGTGTTGGCGGCGAACCCTGATTTCAGGAGCGCGAATCCGAATTGGAAGAGGCCCGCCCCGGTCGAGGCCGCCGCTGACGATGAACTCCGTAAATTGCTCGCCGACGTTCCCGCCGCTCGCACTCCCGCGCAGCCGCAAGGCGCTCTTGATGAAGCCCTCGCCGCCGTTCCGCCCGCCCCAACTCGCCCCGCGTCCGAGTTCATCAACTTAAATAAACTCAACGTCTCGGACGAAGAGAAAGCGGCGCTCGCCGGGTTAGTGGAGCAGCGCGTGAAGGAGACGGGCTACACGAAAGGCAAGGTGGCGTTTGAAGACATCAAACGTGAGGCCGCCGCGCTCGACCCGAAGTTAGTTGACGACCTCAAAGTCCCTAAAGATGGTGCGACGCTCAACCCTGCTGTCCGCTACGCAGCCAAACAGAGATTGGAAGCCCTCAACTCGGAAGCCTACAAGCTGCGGAGGCAGATTGCGGAGCAGGGCAACGCGCTCCCGGTGGACGAACTTGACGCGCTCGAAGGCCGCGCGACGCTCCTTGAGAGCGACGCGAAGCAGTTGCTAGACGTGCTCATTCCGACGCGCACGAACGCGGGCCGTGCTCTGGCCTTCGAGCGCATGATGGTTGACCGCGCCGGGTTCGATGTCGAGCACTGGATAGCGAAGGGCAGGCAGAAGGCGAAGCGGTCGGGCGTGGGCGTAGAAAGTAAGCACTGGCAAAAGAGGGAAACAGAAATCCGCTCCGTCCTGGCGTCGGGCAAGGACGCGGAGGCCAAGTTATCGGAGATTGAAGGCGCACTCCAACGCGCCCGCGCGGCCACGGGCAAGGCACTCGCGGAGGCAAGCCGCACGTCGGCAGACCCCGGCGAGGTCGTCAGGCGTGCGCGGCGCATTACCGCAGAGGGCTACAAAGCGAAGCTCTTGCAGATGGAGACGGAGGCGCGGGCGAGGCTGAAAGAGAAGCTAGGCGCTAACGTCCTGCACGACGTTTCCGACATCGGCTCGATGGTCGCGGACATCTCCGTCATCGGCGCGGCCAAGCTCGCGCGTAAGGGGATAGACCGGGCGGTGTGGGCGCGCGAACTCGTCGAAGAGTTCGGCGAGGTCGTCACGCCGCACTTGCGGGCCATCTATCAGCGTTCGTACTCGCTTTACAAGAGCGAGCGGGCGTCCTCGGTGGAAGCCGCGCGCACTTTGCGACTGACGGGCGGCGACCCGTCGAAGTTCACGACCGACGAGATAGAAAGTCTTTTAAAGCAAGCGGAGGTTGAGCGGTCGCGCACGATGCGGGCGAGGGTGCAACTGGCGCGCACGTTCGCGCAGCTTGAACAGACGCATTGGGCGACCGCCTTCAGTTCCTTCGGCAAGGCGGGCTTGCTCGGGCAAGTCGGGATGATAGCGCGCGACGTGGTTGGAACTACCGGACAGCAGGCCGTCTCGGCAATAGAGCGTGTCCCGGCGTCCGTCGTTGATATGGTCGTGGGCGCTGTGACGAGGCGGCGCACGATCACTAGCCTTGAGGTCGGAGCAATAGACCGTTCTCTAGCTCAAGCTCTTGTGACCGGGGGCAAGGAAGCGGTGCAGATACTTCGGCACGGCGCGACGCGCGAGCAGTTGCAGAGAATGGAATTGCCCGCCGAGATAAACACTCGGAGCACGCTCTTTAACCTCTACGTCAACGGGGTGATGAGGGTGAGGACGGCGGGGGATAACGTCTTCGTCAATTTCGCCTTGCGCCGCAGCCTAGAAGACCGCGCGCGGGCGCTCGCGCTCACGGAGGTTAAGGAAGGGGGCTTGCCTCGCGGCAGAGTCCGAGCGCGCACAGCCGAACTCGTCGCCGACCCGCCCGAAGACCTCGCGGCGGCGGCGATTTTGGACGCGGAGTTTTATACATACCACAAAGACAACGTGGCGGCGCGTATCACGCGGGCGGCGAAGGCGGCGGGCGGGCCGGAGGTCGCGGCGGCGCTAGACCTCGTTATTCCGTTTGTCCAGTACGGCGGGAACGCGGTGAAGATGATTTTTTATGACTACACGCCCGCGAGCACGTTGGTTGAATCGTTGAAGCTCACAGCCAAAGGCGGCGGGGCCGTAGTAGCCGGGGGGCGCGAGGGCTCGCTTGATGCGATGCGCGCGGCGTTCCGCGCGTCCTTCTCACCGGAAGACCAACGCAAGTTTGCCTTGTCGTTCGGTCGCGGGAGTGCGACGGGTTCGGGCCTCGCGCTTAGCGGGTACGTCCTATACAAAAAAGGTTACGTGACGGGGATGCGTCCCGACTCCGAAGGGCAGAGGGAAACACAGGAAGCGGCGGGGCGTCCTCCCCTTTCGATTTACAACCCGCTAACTAAGACGTGGCACTCGTTCGGGTGGCTCGGGCCGTGGGGCGTGACCATCGGGCTCGGCGCTCTGTGGGCCGAATCCGAAGGGGATGAAGACAGATTCAAGACGGTCGCGGGCGGCGTCAAGGAAATACTCGGGCAGTTGCCCTTACTGCGCGCGGCGAAGCAAACAACGGACTTGCTCACATCCGCCGCGACCGACCCCGCGAAGCTAGGGAACAATGTCGGGCGCATCGCCGCTCGCTTCATACCTTCCCCCTCGGCAGACTTCGCCGCCCTGACCGACGGCACGGCGCGCAGGCCGAAGGGCTTCGTGGAGCAGTTGTCAATGCGCGTGCCGGGGCTGCGCTCATCCGTCACTGAGGACAGGGACGTGTACGACCGCGAAGTGGAGGCGAGCCGCTCCGACGTTATAGACCCGTTCAAGACGCGCACGGTTAAGAGCGACCCGGTTGACGAAGAGTTCGTCAGGCTGAAGGTCGGCGTGGTCGAGACGAACCGCGAGAAGGGCGAGACGGAGGAAGCCTACAAGAGCCGGAAGGCTTCGCAGGGCGCGGCGATGGATGCGGCGAGGCGTGCGGCCGTCGCCTCTGACAGTTACAAGTCTTTGCCTGACGACGAGACGAAGCGCGAGGCGCTTCAAGCCGTCATCTCCTACGCGCGTGCGGAGCGTGGCTTGACGCGCGAGAAGCTAGAGCATAACGCCGTCGTGACCGTCGAGCGGGCGCGGCTGCGGGTGCTCGTCAAGCGTGAATCGGGGCTGTCGGATGAACAGAGAAAGAGGGCGTATGACCTCGCGTCGGGGATGCTCGACGGGGCCGTGCTGAAGGCGAAGGATGACGAGAGGACGCGAGCTGATGCGGCGGAAGAGTTGAGCGCGGCGGTCAAAGACGTTTCGGATTCCTGGGCCGATATACTGGCGGAAGCGCGCGAGCCTTAGCGCCTCATGTTCGCGTTGTCGCTCCGCGGCTGCCTTGCTGGCTGAATCTCGAACTCTTTGAAATCGCCTTCTTGTAGCGTGCGGTCTGCCGCCTCGTACCTGACCTTATAGCGGCACGGGTTCTTAGCCTGACAGTCGGTCGTCACGATTTGCCCGTCCCCGGTCGTGAGCGTGAACGAGATTAAGTCGCCTTCCTTGTATTTCGGCGTGCCGTTCGGTTGGTTGCCGTTCGACTGGCAAGAGACTAGGAGGGCGAGCAGGGCGGCGGGCAGGACTCTTTTCATGCCGACTAGATAAAACTTTTAGCGTCGCCTGTCAACGTCGGCGCACACAGTTTACGGGCGGCCTAGTAGCATCACCCTCCATAATCCAAGCACCGGGGATGCAGCTAGGCCGCCCGTAGAGCGTTTGATGGTCAACTAATCCTGGAGCGCGGCCCGCGCGCTCCTGTGCGGGCAGAAGCCCTGCGCGTGCGTCATTTCGTGGCAGTTGCGACAGAGTATTTCCAGAGCGAATAGACCCTCGCCCGGTCGCTCCGCAACTATCACGTATTGGTTGAAGCAGAGGCCGACATCGGCCAACGCGCGGCGGTGTATGTCGCCGTTCTCGTTGACGTGATGGAAGGTGAGCACGCGCATAAAGTCCATCCCCAGGCCGCAGCACGCGCACGCGCCGCCGAGCTTCCGAAGTGCGCGCCGCCTCTGCTTGGTCTTGTTGGCGGTCACTGTCGCCTTCATGGGCGGCTCGGCTTCTGCCAGCCGAGCCAGCCCACGGGCGAGGTTAGTTACGAACGTCCACGCGCGTATCATCGGCAGAACTCCGAAGGGTCAACCTCGCTCAATAGGCGAGCGCCCTTTATAGAGTTGCAAGTCCGGTGAGCCAGCTTGATGTTCTCCGCGTTGTGCTCGCCCCCGCGTGTGAGCGGGACAACGTGGTCTAGGGTCGAGTCTTCGAGGTTCACAAAGCTGTCGCACAGGTAGCACCACTGATTGTCGCGGGTGCGAATTTCGTCAAGGCGGATTAATTCCGCGCGCTCACGTCCGTATGCTCTCGCGCGCTGCCTCGCCTTCTGAGCGTGCGACTGTCGGGCGCGCATCACGCGCGATTCTATGCGCTGCACTGGCGTTAGTTGTCGGCTCAATTTGACACCCCCTTGTGAGTCCGTATCGAGTGTGTGACGCAGCCCCATATCTCAAGGCCCATGCCCTCAAGGATGCCGAGCGGTTGGTATTCTTCGTTGTCGGGCGTCAGTCGGATGCGGCCCCCTTCGACCTCCATCCGCCTGACGCACAACTCGCCATTGACTAGCGCGACAACGATGTCTCCCGACTCGGCGTCTATGGCGCGGTCAACGACTAGGAGCGACCCGGCAACGATGCCCGCACACTTCATGCTGTCGCCGCCGACGCGCACGTAGAAGGTCTGGGCGGGGTTGCGGATTAGGTGGCGGTTTAAGTCAAGCCTGTTCGGGTTGATGGCGTCCCGAACTTCGACCGTGCCGTACTCGGCGCGGGCGGCGCGCGGGGGCGGGGCGGGCTCGGGCGTCTGAATCTCTTCGACCTCGGGGCGCGGCTTGCGAGGCGTGCGCGGCTTCCTTCGCGTCGGCTTCTTCGGCTCGGGGAATTGATGCACGGTTGCGGTCATGCGTCACCCCCTATCACGTCGGGCCACTCTTCGACCGTGTAGTCGCGCCTGACGTTCTCGGCTTCGAGGCGGTAGCGTTCTTGCAAACCTTCCGCCGTGGCTAGGTGCTCGCGCAGACGTACCGCCGTGGCCTCGCCGTCAACGATGCGGCGGGCATCATCCATAGTCATGTTGTTGTCGCAAACTTCGCGGGCGACGTGGAAGATAAGCTCAACCATCTCTAGCCCGAACACGCGGGCCGTGACGACAATCATCAACTCATCTTCCGAGAGGTCGCCAAGCGTGCGCGGCGTTGGCCGCTTCTTCCTTTCCGATTTATCATGTGTCAGCACTTTGATACTCCCTTCAAGGTGTGAAGGGGCCGCGCGTCTGGATTGGCGTCTTGAGCGCGCGGCCCCGGCTTATTTACGTGGTGGCCGTGCGCGTGAAGAGTCGCCGTAGCAGACCCCGCACGGCGAACGCCCGCCGCTTAGGTTGGGCGTCAGCGGGAACGCCGCCCTTCGCGTCTCCCAGCATGATGCCCTTCTGCCCCGGCTTGCTTTCGGTCTGAAGCCAGTAGCCGAACTCTTCCTCGCTTATCCTGTGCGGTTTCATTCATTACCCCCTTCCGGTGACATGAGGGGCGGGCGTCTCGACTCCCGACAAGTCACGACGCCCGCCCCTCTTGTTGAAGCGAGCCAGCGCGACCCGCTTCTATGGTGGCTGGCGTGATTCTCCCCAGCGTCACGACAGCCACCAATCTTGAGAACTTCGCTTGACCTTCCCGGCTTCTTCCTTCCCTAGTACGCGCTCGGCTTCCGCCGTACGGCAGTTGACTAGACCTTCGGGAACGTCGAAGGCAAAGCTCCCGTGAATCAAGTAACGGACGCGCCCGTCCTCATCGGTCTTCACTTCGCGCACGATGCCCGTGAGCCTCGCCGTGATAGTGAAGACAACATCCTCGCCCCTTCGGAACTTCGGGGGCGTCTGAGGGCGCGGCGGGCGCGGGGTTGCGCCCTTGTCCTTACTCTGCTTAACTTTCCTTCCGGCCATGTGCGACCCCCTTCCGGTCGTCATGTGCTGAGAGGGCGGCGGGTTGTAGTGGACTCGCCGCCCTCGCTTTCAGGCGGGGCTACATGGCAGAAGGCGCACACAATAACGCCCGGCCACTTGCCCTGACAATGCGTAAAAATTCCGACGCCCCGCCGTTCATTATTTGCCCCTCGCCGCATTTTTATTGCGTGCGCCGCCTTTTGTTTGCGCCCGCAATGAAAATCCGACACCCTCTCTAGTCGGCGTGATGTCCTCGACAATGAGGCTGTCGGGCACTTCACATTCGAGCGTGAGCGTCAGTTGATAGCGCACCTTCCTGCCCTCGAATGACACGCGCTCAACCTTGCCCGGTAGTAGACCGTCGAACCTGAATAGAACTTCGTCCCCGGCTCGGAATCGGGACATGAAACAGACGTTTGATTTCTTCTTCATGGCGTTTTAGCCTCGGACGGTGATTGCGTCGGCGGGCCACTCTTCCGGCTCGGACACGCCAGCCGGAATCTCTTCGCTGGCGGGCTGTATCTCAAGGAGCATCGTGCGGATGGAGTCAACCGCGTTCTGTATCGCGTCCGCCGCCGCGTAGTCGTCCTCTCCCGCGCCCTCAATCCGGCCCGCCGTGCGGGAGATGTAGCTGAGTTCCTTTTCAATGTCGGCTATGGTCATGTTCTGTGCTCCCTTCGGGGTGTGGTCTGACTAGGGGAGATTTTAGCAGGGGTGTTGAGAATACGCAAGGAAAATCTAAACAGGGGTGTTGAGAATTATTCTCTTGAGTATTCTCGGCGGGGGTGCTAATGTTTAGGGTATGAGTGAGAAGCTTTTGACGGCGCGGCAACTCGCTGAACGATACAAGGTCGCGGGCTCGACGGTGCGCGGATGGTTCCTGCGGAAACTGATTCCCGGCGCATACCTCAAGGACACGGAGCTTGGGGGCTCGTATTGGGTCGTGCCCGAGTCGGCGTTGAAGGATTTTGAGCCGCCGAAGCCCGGCCCCGTTCCGAAAGCCAAAGCCTCGAAGGCCGCGCGCAAATCATCGCGGAAGCCTAAAGGGTAAGCCGCGCAGGCATGACGACAAGCGAAGGGCTCGCCGATAGTGGCGAGCCCTTCCTTTTGCCCTTCGCTCGGCGCGCGTTCCATTTCTGGCGTTACATCTTCGCCTGTAACGTGCGCTAAACGCTGCGCCCTCTTGACTACCTTCCGGCGACTGATTCGGCCTCTCAAGTGGTCGGCGAGCCTCCCGAGCCGCCCGAACTCTCAAGCGTCGGATGCCGACGTGATGCCCTCGCCCCGCCCGGCCTGTCTTGTTCAATTTCTGCCTTGCCCAACCCCGCGAAGTCTCTTTAATTTCTCGCCCGTCAGTCCTTAAATAATCAACACTAAAGGCGCGGATTTTGCTATAATTCGCGGCGGTGCTTGGGAGACGTGTAACGCGTCTCTTGAGCACCTTTTTCTTTTGCGGGGTCTAAGAAAATGCACCAAGTCAACACTGGCGTTCCGACCGACCGCGCGGGCCGCATCGGGTATTGCGTCGGCTACGTCATCGGCGTGGCGTGCCGCGCCGTGCTGCCCGCCCGCGTGATGGACTTCTGCCTTGATGTCGTCGCCCGCGCGCTCCGTCGCTACGACTCCCAAGCCGAGCCGACGGCGCAACCGGACGCGCGCGCAATAGATTTGGCCTTCATCGAAGAGACGCGCTTTGCGGTCGGGGACATTAAGGCGTTGATGGTCGCGGACACTAACAGACATTTCCTTGTATGCCGGGACGACTAACACAGGCTTGATTGACACATGAGCGCAGTTCTGACAGAGGCGGGAATCCGGCAACTGTCGCCAGAAGAGGTGGCGGCTCTGGAGCCCGTGTTCTCGGAAGAGTGGAGGTGTGAGATGCCCGACCCGAAATACTCGCGCGTGCTGGCCGAGATTCAGAACGGGCGGCTGGCCGGGTTTCTGACAGTCGAGTCTCAGGTGGCCGTCGGCGGGCTCTACGTCTTCCCCGAGTTCAGGGGGACGCGCGCGCACGCCCGACTGCTGGATTACGCCGAGGACTCGATACGGCCAACGGGACGCTCGCTTTACGCGATGACGACGAGCGAAAGGGTCGCAAGGATGATACGCAGGCGCGGGGCCGTGCGGGTCCCGTTCGACCTGTACAGGAAAGATTACTGACGTGGCGAAAATCACACTGGCGGGGTTCAAGACTTCGGCGAGCGTTCGGCTGACGGGCTCCGTCGTGTACCTGCGCCTCTACTACTACGGCCCCCCGGAAGCCTTCTCGTTCACGGACGGCGAAGTACACGCGCCATCCCTGGAAGAGCACTACTTCGAGGTCGCCGGGACGCTGGCCGGGGGCGTCGCCACGTTCACCTCTTTCCTCATTCAGCCGACGATGGACGTGTTGAACGTCCCCGCCCTGTTCGTCAAGGGCGTACTCTTCGACGCCAACCGCCGCGAAGGCGTGACGCTCTTCGACGACTGGGAGATTCCCGTCTCTCTGGGCAGCACCGTCACCTTCGACCACCTCAAGACGCACAACGCCCAGCCGCGCGCGGCGAGACCCTACGGCAACGGCCTCGAACGGGGGCAGGTCGAGTTGATGATTTCGGAGACGATGGACGTAGGCAACCCGGCCACCACTTCGGCGCTCGGGCGCGTGAAGATGGCGACGGCCCCGGCGGACGCGGCCTCGCCCTTAGCCGTCGGCCCGAACGACTACGCCACCACCTTGAGGGCGGCACTGACCCGGCTCGACACCGCCCCCGCGGTGGCCTCCGCCCCCGTGGCGGTCGGCGTGAACTCCCTCGCCGTCCTCAACCGCCCGCAGGTCTTCAACGTCAAAGCTTACGGTGCCGTCGGCAACGGCGTGGCGGACGACACGGCGGCCTTCTCGGCGGCCTTAGCTGCGGCACTCGCGGTCAGGGGCTCCCTCTACTTCCCCGCCGGGCGCTACCTTTTATCCGGCGTCGGCTCCGAAATCCTCCTCGTCAACAAATCAATCACCGTCTGCGGCGACGGGGCCGGGGCCTCCATCCTCGTCGTCGCCTCCTCGGTCGGCGCTTCGACGGACGTGATCCGCGTCGCGCCCCCGGCCGCGGGGAGCGACCAGATAAACACGCCCGCGGGCCGTGACAACCGCGGCTACGTTTTGCGGGACTTCGCCATCGAGAAGGAGTCCGGCACCCCGGCCCGCCACGCCATCGTCTTCGACACGTCGGCGACGAATCAGTACCTCCACGGCTCGTCAATCGAGCGCGTCCACGTGTTCCACCTGAACTCTACGGGCCGCTCGCTCTACTGGAACAACGCGGACGGGGCGGGCAGTTTCCGCAACATGAACGGCATCTTCACGTCGGTGGTCTTGAAGTGCGACTTCCACGGCGGATTCCTCGGGGACTTCATCGGGGACACCAACAACTTCATCGGGTGCATGTTCCGCACCGTGGACGACACGAACCGCTCGGTGGATTTCTCGGTGGTTCCCGGAGCCACCACCATCAACTTCATCGGGT
>WUUC01060280.1_pt1 | contig 13115 bp, 9 predicted proteins | sample 6278441 | NCBI WGS metagenome assembly WUUC01 (sample SAMN13675441, study PRJNA597444) | soil metagenome | isolation source: soil | place: USA: Washington | collected 2017-10 | reverse complement strand
CGCCGCGCACGAGCATCCAGGTACCGGCGCTGCCTTTCAGGCGGCACATGTTGTGGATCAGGAAGTTCATACCGGTGCCCGGCGTATCGAAGTCCCCGTACACGCCGGAAATTCCGTCGGTCACCGCGTACATGGCTCGAAGCAGCGGGCTCTTGAACTCGAAGCGGGCCAGGTATTCCGCCACGGAGCCACGGCACAGCTTCACGAAGACTTCGCGTAGCTCTGGCCGGACATGGCGCTCGGCGGTTTCCTCGATCGACAGCGGCGCCCGGAGCCAGGTCGGAGCGACGTCATCGCGCAAGGCCTCGAGCTCGCGCGTCAAGCTCACGTGTGCGCGGAAATCCTGATCCGAGAAGAACTGACGGAACTGCGCCTCGAGCGCGGAGGGATCGGAGCCGAACAGGAGGTGACGACCATCGGTGGTCGGCAGGAAGTAATGCGGATCTCGCCGCACCAGCGGCAGGCTGAGGTCCAGGCGTTCCAGTAACTCGGGCTGGACCAGGCCGAGGAGGTAGGCGCCTGTCGAGGTGGGGAGGTTGGGCGCCCGCGCGAAGGGGCGCTCAGTTCGGGCCGCGCCTCCGACCGCCGACGTCGCCTCCACCACCAGCACCTGGAGCCCGGCCCGTGCCAGCACGAGCGCGGCGATCAGCCCGTTGTGCCCTGCGCCCACCACCAGCACGTCCCAGCGTTGGCTGGTGGCTTGTGTCAGGGAGAGCTCGAAATTTGTGCTCACCCCCGCGAGTATAGATCGCTCGCGGCCGTCCGGAGCTCAAATGGCGCCCGGCACCACGTGGAAACAGGACGGGAACGCAGCAGCTGGCAGGCTGAGGCGGGCTCTTGCCGAGCGCTGCCCTGCACGGCAGGCCCTGGACGGCGGATCTGCAGGCGTCGAAATCGCGCCATCCGCTGCGACGGCTGGGCGCGCTCGGGCCGCGCAGAGAGGCGTAGACTCGACGGCCGCCCGAGCGCGCGCTGGAACGCGCAGAGCAGCCCAATGCGCTAATTTGGTGACTCCAGCGCGAGTCTGGGCTTTATTGCGGGCTGCGGTTGCTCCCTGGGACGCGCTGGCCGTCTCGATGCGGCATGGCATGAATGTCGGGCTCCGTCTCTCGGCGGCCCGGTGGATAGCGGCGAAGAGTGAGCGAGATTGGATCAGGTTTGGCGCGACCGGTGGGGGCTACCTTCGACGGTCGAGGTACCAATTTTTGCCTGTTCTCCGAGGCGGGTCAGCGCGTCGAGCTATGTCTGTTCGATGCGGCTGGGGTCGAGCGGCGCCTCGACCTGCCCGGTCGTGACGGGCCCTACTGGCACGGCTACATAGAGGGCGCGCGCCCCGGCCAGCGTTACGGCTACCGCGTGCATGGTCCGTATGACCCGGCGGCGGGTCACCGCTGCAACCCTCACAAGCTCCTGCTCGATCCGTATGCCAAGGCAGTGGAGGGCCGCCTGCGTTGGGACCCGGCGGTCTTTGGCCATGAGGGGAGTGACGCCTTCGGTCCGCCGAACACGCTGGACAGCGCGCCCTTCATGCCACGCTCGGTGGTGGTGGACACACATTTCGACTGGCAAGGCGACGTCCCGCCAAATCGGGCCTGGCAGGACACCATCATCTACGAGCTCCACGTCAAGGGCTTCACGGCAAAGCATCCGGAAGTGCCGGAGGCGGAGCGGGGTACGTACACGGGCTTGGCGCATCCCAGCATCGTCGGCTACCTGCGAGACCTGGGTGTGACGGCGGTCGAGCTCCTGCCAGTGCACCAGTTCGAGGACGACGCGGCCCTGCACGCGCGCGGTCTCGAGAACTACTGGGGCTACGCCAGCGTCGGGTACTTCGCGCCGCACAATGCCTATGCGATGTCCGGCGGCGCGCCCGCGTCCGGGCCACCAGGGCAGCAGGTCGCGGAGTTCAAGCGCATGGTGGCGGCCTTTCACAAAGCCGGCATCGAGGTGATCCTCGACGTCGTCTACAACCACACGGCGGAGAGTAACGAGTCCGGCACAACCGTGTGTTTTCGCGGCCTGGACAACTACGCCTACTACAAACACGCGCCCGAGGCCCCGGGCCGCTACATGGATCACACCGGCTGCGGCAACACCCTGCAGACCCGCCACCCCCAGGTGCTGCAGTTGATCATGGACTCCATGCGCTACTGGGTGGAGGAGATGCACGTGGACGGCTTCCGGTTCGATCTGGCGCCCGCCCTGATTCGAACCGCGCAGTGGGTCGACCCGTTCAGCGCGTTCCTCGGCGCCGTCCAACAAGATCCGGTGTTGCAGCGGGTGAAGCTGATCGCCGAACCGTGGGATCTCGGCTCAGGCGGGTATCAGCTCGGGAAATTTCCGGCGCAATTTAGCGAGTGGAATGGCAAATACCGCGACTCGATGCGGGAATTCTGGTGTCGCGGCGCCTCGGGCGTCGGTGAGTTTGCGCGGCGTTTCACCGGCAGCGCGGATCTGTTTCGAGCCTCTGGCCGCCCGCCGCGCGCCAGCATCAACCTGGTCACCTGTCACGACGGTTTCACGCTGCTCGACCTGCTCAGCTACGAGAAGAAGCGGAACGAGGCCAACGGGGAGCACAACCGGGACGGGGAGAGCCATAACCGCGGCTGGAACTGCGGGGTAGAAGGACCGACGGAGGACGCCGCCGTCAAGGCCTTGCGCGCGCGCCAGCAGCGCAACCTGATCCTGACGCTCCTGCTCTCCCAGGGCGTGCCCATGCTGCTTGCCGGAGACGAGCTCGGCCGTACCCAACAGGGCAACAATAACGCGTACTGCCACGATAGCCCGCTCACCTGGATCGACTGGAGCGCGGCGGATTTTAAGTTGATGGAGTTCACGCGCCGGTTGATCCAGTTCGTGTGTCATCAACCTGGCTTGCGTCCGGGGCGTTGGTTAGACGGTCGCCCGGCGGCCGAGTGGGCCGAAAAAGACGTCAGCTGGTTCCGCGTCGACGGCGTCGAGTTTGGCGTGCTGGATTGGGATCGGGCCGCGCAGCGTGCGCTCTGCGTGCACGTCGCGAGTCATCCCGATCCTTCGTCCATGTCCAGCGGGCGCGAGCAACACCGCTACCTGTTCCTGTTCAACGCGGACATGGCGCCCGTGCCGTTCCGGCTGCCGCCCGCGCTCTCGGGCCCCTGGCGTGCGGTCTTCGATACCGCCGAGCAGCAGGCCGTCGACGTCTCTCTTGCGCCGGGGGACACCGTCACGTTGCTCCCGTACAGCGCGCACTTGTATCAAGCCGTGCCGCTCGCCGACGATTGACGGGCAGGAGCCGCGCGGGCGTCGCGGCAGGCCGCTCTCCAGCTCCCGGGCGGGGCGGGTCTACGGCCCGCCCATAGCTCGAGCGCGGGCGATCTCGCGTGCGATGCGGATACCGTCCACGGCCGCGCTCACGATCCCGCCCGCATAGCCTGCTCCTTCACCGCCAGGATAAAACCCCGTCCAATCCAGAGATTGGAGGCTCTCGGGGTGGCGTGGGATACGCACGGGTGCACTGGTGCGGGATTCGACGGCGACCAGCACCGCCTCTTCGCTGACGTAGCCGCGCAGGCTCTGGCCAAAATGGCGCAGGGAGCGGCGCAGCGCGTCCGCAAAGCGCAGCCCCCCACTGTCGAGCACCTCGCCCACGTCGCTGGCGGTCAACCCAGGCACGTAACTGCTCGGGGGAACGCTGCTCGACGGGCGCGCATCCAGGAAGTCGGTCAAGCGGGTGGCGGGAGCTTCCAGCTGCGACCCCCCCGCGACGAACGCGGCGCTCTCGATCCGGCGCTGCAGCTCGATGCCTGCGAGGACGCCCGTCAAGCCCGCCGCCAGCAGCGCCTGCGGCTCGACCCCGACCACGATGCCGCTGTTGGCGTAGCGCGAATTTCGGCTGGATGGACTCATGCCGTTCACCACGACCTGCCCCGGCTCCGTGCTAGCCGGCACGATGAACCCACCCGGGCACATGCAGAAAGAGAACACAGGGCGATCGCTGCGGCTGTCGACCAGCTTATAGGCCGCGCTGGGCAACTCTGGATGCCCTGCCAGCGCTCCGTACTGGATGCGGTTGATCAGCTCCTGGGGATGCTCGATGCGCAGCCCTATGGCGAAACTCTTGGGCTCCAGGCGATGGCCGGCCGCATGCAGCATCGAGTAAATGTCGCGCGCCGAGTGACCGGTGGCGAGCACGATGGCGCGTGCTTCGAGCTCGCTGCCGTCGGCCAGGCGCAGCCCCTGAACGCGAGAGTCGGCAGGCGCACGCAGGATCTCGGTGACGCGTGCACCGAAACGAAATTGCACGCCCACCTCCTCCAGACGGCGCCGCAGCCCGCTCACCACGTCGGGCAACTTGTTGCTCCCGATGTGGGGCCGGGCGTCGACGAGGATCTCGGCCGGAGCGCCGTGCAACGCCAGGATCTCGAGCACGTCCCGCACCGGCCCGCGCTTGTGCGAGCGAGTGTAGAGCTTGCCGTCGCTATAGGTTCCGGCGCCTCCCTCCCCGAAGCAGTAGTTGCTGTCAGCGTCCACCGTGCCGCGCCGGGTGAGCCCCTTCAGATCGCGACGCCGAGGTTGAACGGGTTTACCGCGGTCGAGGACAACGCAGGCGATGCCCGCGCGCGCCAGCTCGTAGGCGCAAAACAAGCCGCAGGGACCGTCGCCGATGATCAGGACGGGAGGGCTGCCCTGGACCTCGATGGGGTGCGGCGCGCCGAGCAGCGCCGAATTGCCGACACCGAACGCGACGTCCTCCGCCACGTCCGGCGTGCCGAGCTCGAACAGCAGGTGATAGCGCACGCGCCCGCGTCGGCAATCGAGCGATCGCTTCCGCAGCACGACCGCAGGCAGCTCCGTCGGGTCCACCCCGAGCTGCTGGGCGATGCTGGCGCGCAGCGCGGTCGGATCCTGTGGCGCATCGATGCCGAGCTCGATCGTCACCTCGTCGGGCAGAGCCGGTCGGACAGGTTTCATGAGGTCGGGACCGTAGCAAGGTCACCGCTCCTTCGCCATTGGCTCGCCCGCTGCATAGGCAAGCGGACGGCGGGCAGATGGCGCGGACGCGCTCGACGATCGCGCCGGAACCAGGCCCATGGAAGGAACGGCGCAGGCAATGGGAGCCATCGGCAAGAGCAGAATCCACGGCACATGGGGCAGGCTGGGCCGGGGCGGCGTGGTACTGGCCAGCCTGGCGGGCAGCGCCCTATGGGCAACGGCCTGTCAGGCGCCCGCGATCGTGCGGACCGCGCGGACCTTGCCGGAGGGTGCAGTGGACGTGTCCGTGTCGCTGTACCACACTCGGCTCTCCTTCCACGCACCGACGCGCGACGGCGCCGAGGTCCCGCTCGGCAGCTTTGAGCTGCCCAACCCGGTGCCCGACGTCATCTACGCCTACGGAGCCACCGATGATTTCGAGCTGGGCGGTCGGCTCTCGCTCGGCTCGGGGCTCCTGGAGGTGAACGTCAAATACCGCTACTTCGAGTCGGACGCTGGCACCCTGCACCTGGCGCTCGCACCGGCCCTGGGCTACCGCGCCCTCGGCCTAGTGAATGGGCCGGTGCTCACGCTCCCGGCGCTCGCGACCTGGGACATGAGCCCGCAGCTGGCCCTCTCCGGTGGACCCCTCGTCTCGTACGCTTCCTATGCGGTGCCCGCCAGCCTGGAGCCGGATGACGCGGATCTCAGCGGAGATACGCTCTACGCCGGAGCTGCCCTGGGCATACAATGGCGTCCCGGTCTTGGCTTTCACGTCATGCCGAGCCTGGAGCTCTGGCGCTCGCTGATGCGCGGCGGGCAGCTCGCGGACACCCCAGCCATTCACGTGACATTTCTGTGCCTGACCCTGGGCTGGAGCTCCTCCACTCGCTAGACGCTGACGATAAGCGGCTCCTGGAGGTTCTGGCGATCCGCCATACGACGCAGCAGGACCGCGATGGTGGGCGTGACCTCTTGTCCACCCTTGGCCATCAACACCCCGGCGGTCGAGCGAGCGTCCTCGATCAGGAACATGCCGGACTTCAGCTCGTGCGCGGTCAGCTTGGTGATCTTGCGCTTGTCCACCGCCTGGAAGTCAGCAAGGGCGACGGCCTCGATCACGGTGGCGTCGAAGTGCTCGGCCTTGAGCCCATCGGCGATGAAGCGCGCCAGGGGCTGGCTGTGGCTGAGCTGGTCGGCGCGTTCGGCAGCCTGGATGATGTGGACGGCCCAGGGCAGCCAGCCTTCGCGGGTCTTCAGCTGCAGACCATCGAGCGAAGGAGGAGCGTCACCCAGCCGGTCCAGGATGCCCAGGATGCCCTCGATCCGGGGCACGCCCGCCATGAGGCCGTGAGCCGTCTTGGAGGCGCCACTGACCAACGCCTTCTCGGCGCTCGTGATCGGCTTTCCCGTGTAGGCCTTCACCAGCAGCTCCGGAGCCACGCCCACATAGCCCAGGTGCGCCAGCATCACTGCCAGCTCCAGTTGCCAGACGTCCTCGAGCTGGAGCGTGTGCGAGACGTGCTGCACCAGGCGCTTGATCCGACACGCGTGGTTGAAGGCCACGGGGTTGATCAGGCTGAGCAGCTCGGTCAATACCTTGATGCAGCCGTATAGGGTCTTCTGTAATAGCTCCTTCTCCGCCGTGAGTAGACGATGCTGATCCAGCGCGTCCTCGACGGCGCGGTGCAGAACGTCCGCGTCACAGGGCTTGGTGAGAAAGCGGAAGATCCGCCCCTGGTTGACGGCTCGGACGGCGGCCTGCATGTCTGATTGCCCTGTCAGCAACATGCGGACCATGTCCGGGTCGACGTCCGCGGCCCGCTCCAGGTAGGTGGCGCCGTCCATGCCCGGCATGCGCATGTCGGAAATGGTGAGGGCGAATGGCTCCTCGCTGGCTAACATGGCCAGGGCCTGGTCCCCGCCTTCCGCCGTGTAGATATCGAAATTCATGCCCAGCGTTCTGCGCATGCCATCCAGCACGCGTGGCTCGTCATCCACGCACAGGATTCTTGGCTCAATGGTGGACTCGTTCATCAAGACTCCCGATCCCAGAGCTCGCGCCCGGCGTCTCTCCAGGTATCCAGCTTATCAATTACGCCGATGCGCTCCAGGTGCGCGCGATCCATGGTCACCTCGATCGAGCGCCCGGAGCGCTCATTTTCTATCTCGTGGGTCAGCGCGTCCGCGATGTGCACGATGGTCGGCAGATCGAGCGTCGTGCTGCCGGTCGCGGCCGGGTCATGATGGTAGGCGACCGCCTCGACGAGCGGATGCTCTAGCCCCCAAAGACCGAGCAGATACGCGCCGATTCTGCCATGGCTAGTGCTGGCCACCTCTTCCTCGATCGCGGGGGGAATACTCTCGCCCCGTGTCCGGTGTTTGTTGAGCTGGCGCATCACCTTGGGCGCGCGCGTTGCCAGGACCAGTTTACCCACGTCGTGGAGCATACCTGCCAGGAACGCATACTCTCCCAGCTCCGGATCGGGTGCGATGGCCCGCGCGATGCCGGCGCAGGCCAGGCCGTGTTTCTGTTCATGGTCCAGGGACAGCCCGCCCAGTGATTGCTTGGGGCTGAACGCAGCAAACACCTCGGCGGACAGCACCACCTTGCGCAGCATGCGGATGCCGATGAACATCACGGCCTGGTCCACGCTGACGAAGTTGCGCTTGGAACCGAAGAATGAGCTGTTGGTCAGGTGCAGGACCTTGCTGGCCAGCCCCACGTCGCGCGTGACGATCCGCGCGATCTGCGACATTTCTATGTGCGGATCGGCGATGGCCTCGGTCAGTCGCGCATAGACCTCGGGCTTGACCGGCAAACCTGCGACGCTTCCCACGAGCGTGCGCGAGCTCTCCTGGTCGAGCAAGGCTTGCAAGGCGCAGCTCCGGCGCACCACCTCCTCCAGCACGCCCGGCTTACAAGGCTTGGTCAGGAAGCTGTGTGCCACGGGCATGGCCCGCAGGGTAGCCTCCAGCTCGGAGTGACCGGTGAGGATGATCCGGACTACGTTCGGATACTCGTTGTGAACGTGGGAGAGCAGGGTGGCCCCGTCCATGACGGGCATGCGCATGTCGGAGACGATCACGTCGAACTCCGCGTCGCTCAACGCCGAGAGTGCCTTTTCTGCGCTGTCGACGAAGACCATTTCCCACACATCAGCCATCTCGAACAACATGCGCTGCAATCCCTGCAGCACCCCCACTTCGTCATCCACGAACAGGATACGCTTAACTTCCTGAGCCATTTGCTTGACCCCCCAGTCGAATGAAGAACGTGGTGCCGATCCCGACCGTGCTCTGGAACGAGAGACTCCCGGCGTGTCGGTCGACGATCACGCTGCGGGCCAAAGCCAGCCCCTGCCCGGTGCCTTTGCCGGGGGGCTTGGTGGTGAAGAAGGGGTCCATCACGCGAGCCTTGATGCAATCGGCGATACCGGCGCCGTCGTCCTCGACCTGTATTTCGGTGACGCCGTCGCGGGCGCTGCTGCGAAGGACGATGCTTCCGAGCCTGCCCCGGTGCCTGGGACAGTCCTCGATGGCGTGCGCGGCGTTCACGATCAGATTGATCAAGACCTGACCGAGCTCCTGCGGGTAGCCCTGCAGGGGGACCAGGCTCTCGTCCAGCTCCAGTGTCAGCGTGGCGTGACATTTCCAGACGTTGCGCGTCACGCTGCCCGCCATGCGCGCCAGGTGGTTCAGATCCAGCGCGACGGGCTGCTCCTCGCCGGGGTGGCAGAACTCGTTCAGCGCGTACACGATGGATCGAACCATCGCGATGCCAGCCAGCGACTGCTCGACGGCGCTCGGTGCCTGTTCACGCAGAAACTCGACGCGCGCTTTTTGCAGCAAGCGCTCGCCTCGCTCCACGCTCAGCGGCGACGGATTGCCGGTGCTGCACTGGACCAGCAGCTCCTCGAAGGATCCCGCGAGCTCGAGCAGGCGCTTGACGGTTACGCCAAGGAAGGCCGTATTGTCGCCGATGTACTGCATGGGCGTGTTGATTTCATGCGCCACGCCTGCCGCCAGCTGCCCCACCAGCTCGAATTTGCTCGTCGTGCGCAGCTCCTGGTCCAGGGTCGCGGCGGATCGCGGATCGGCCAGGAGAGGAGGCGTCGCCTCCATCAGGGCCGTGAACGTGGCGACGGCGAACTGGACCTGTCCGGCGGAGTCGCGCACCGGCGTGGCCCAGACGCGCAGGGGCAAGGCCTGAGCGCCCTGGCGCAACACCAGGTCCCCGACCTCACACGCCTCACCTCGCAGCGCTCGGACGATGGGCAGAGCAGCGGTCGGATAAAGCTGCTCCGTCGGCGAGCGATACGCCTGACAAACCTCCGCCAGCGCCTCGATCTTACAGTCGGGCAGCTGCGTCTGATGCAGCATGTCCAGCGCCGCCGGATTGGCATACGTCGGGCGACCGTGGCTACCGAGGACGAACACCCCCAGAGGCAGAGCGTCCACCATGGCGCCGAAATCCGTGCCCGGTAAGAAAGGCAGGCGCCCGCTTCCGATAGCTTCCGCACCTCGTTTGACGTTCAAGAAAATCCCCTCGTGTACTGGCCCGTTCACGCGCCGGCCAGCGCATGGACCGGACGCTGGCGGGCTCGCCGGGCTGTAGAACGGCGCCGATCTCAGCTAGCTAAGCGGTGGGCAGGGTCAGGTGCAGTCAAATGGAACACCTTTGCCCTCTCCGGGGGGCCGGTACGGCAGCCTTATTCAAACACGCGCCCTGGCCGCTCCGGACTGACGAGGGCCCAGGGCAGGCGAACGTTCGCTTCAGGCAGAGCCAAAATGTCGACCAAAAAGTTGCCGAACATTCTGGTGGCCGAAGACTCCCGGCCCGCGCGGGAGCACCTGGTGCGTACGCTCGAGGCGCTCGGGCCCGTGCAGATCAGCCAGGTGCAGAACGGCGCGGAGGCGATCAGCTTCGTGGAGAAATTCATGCCGGACCTGCTCCTGTGCGACTACACCATGCCGATCCTGGACGGGCTGCAGGCGCTCAAGGTGCTGCGGCGCAAGTGGTCGCCGCTCCAGCTCCCGATACTGATGCTCACGGGCAGTCATTCGGTGAACGACAAGGTGGCCGCGTTCAACTTTGGCGCGAATGACTATGTGACCAAACCGGTGCACCCAGAGGAGCTCCTGGCTCGAGTCAGGGCCCAGCTCGCGCTCAAGCTGGCGGTGGCGCAGAACCTGGCTGCTCGGGATCGCCTGATGCAGGCGAGCAAACTACAGACGGTCGGGCGCTTGGCGGCGGGTCTGGCGCACGAGATGAACACGCCAGCCCAGTACGTGTCCGACAACCTGAATTTCTTGAGCAAGGCGCTGAATAACGTTCGAGAAGTGCTGCTGCCCCTGGCGAGCTGGATCGGGGGAGAAGGCGAATTTTCCGAGGAAATGGCGGCCCGGGTCCGGCAAGTCTGGAGGAAGCAGCGCATCGCCTTCGTCCTGGAACAAGCGCCCGACGCTCTCGCGCAGAGCCAGGACGGCATCGAGCGAATTGCGCTGCTGATCGCCGAGCTCAAGTCCTTCACGAGCAGTAGCACCGATCAGGCCGCGGTGCCCTGCGATCTAAACGAGGCCATTCTCAACGCCGTGAACGTCTCGCGTGGTGACTGGCAAACGGTTGCGGAGCTCACCCTGGAGCTGGATCCGGATTTACCGCTCGTGCCCTGTCACGTGGCGGATCTGAAGCAGGTGCTGCTCAATTTGATCTACAACTCGGTGCAGGCCTTCCGGGGTGACTTCGGTCGTCCCGCGCGGGGCGGGCGGATCCAGATCAGCTCTCGTCCCGGCGACGACGGTGTGAAAATATCGGTCTCTGACGACGGGCCCGGAATCGATCCCGCGATCCGCGATCAGGTGTTCGATCCCTTTTTTACGACCAAGGCGGTGGGCGGCGGAACAGGTCAGGGCCTGGCGGTGGGTTACGACGTGATAGTGAATCGGCACGCTGGCAGGCTCAGCTGCGAGGAGAGCGTGAGCGGCGGTGCCTGCCTCGAGATCTGGCTGCCGCTACACGGCTCTAGCTCGTGAGCTAGACCAGACCACCGCACACAGAGCCGCACTTGTCGTTTCGCTTCCAGAACCCGTTCGCGCTCGCGCTGCTCGCCGCGTTGGCTTGTGGCTCGTCGGTCGCGCCAGGCCCCGAAAGCGCCCTACGGGAGAGCGGCGAACAGCTGTCACCCGTCCAGGCTGGGGCCTACCGGCTGCAGATGTCCGCTATCTGCTCCAGCAGCGAACGTACGTTGACTGGTCTGTTGAGCTTGAAGCCGATCTCGGGGGCGGAGGTGGCACGCGGCGTCGGAGCAACTCCGCCCTCGGATGCGTTCCAGGACGGCGTGCTGTTATGGGGGCAGACCGACCTCGACTTCGAGAGGCTGAGGAGTTGCCTGGAGCCCTCGTCTCCCTCTGCGGAAGAGCCCATCCACCCGAGCGTGTTGGTCGAGGTCCTGAAATGGGATGGGGAGCCGCACCATCAGGTCCTGCTCGTCGCGACCGAGGTAAGCCCAGCCGGCGCTGGAGGACTGAAATCGGGCGGTGGCGTGGCGATGTGGGTCGAACGGGTGGAAAAAGGGCAGCTCGCCGGCGTCTGGAGCAGATGGGAGCTCGTGGGCCAACGGGAGGGGCGCTGGCGCGCCGAGCTCGTCGCTCCGGAGTAGCCCACGCCGGAGCCTGTCAGCACGTAGGGAAGCAAACGACCCAGGCTGTGGCGCAGCGGGCTGCATTCCCTGCCCAGGCCCGGGCTCGTTCAGGTGTGCTTCGGGAGCTCGTTCAGGTTCCCCGTCAACATCAGCAGGCTCAGCACCGTCCAGCAATGGTTATAGTAGCGGCTGCGCGTCAAGAGCCGTCCGGTGCGCACGCGCGCGTAGCTGGCGTCGATGAAGCCCTGATACTTCGGGTCGTGCATGGCACCGGCCGCCGCGCAGCCCACGAACACCGCGGAGCCTGGGTTATCCGGCGGCGATCGCGGATCGGGCGCGGGCCGTCCATCGAGCGCGTATCCATCCACCAATGCGTGTGCTCCGATGTCCGCGAAGAAGCCGCTGATCTTGCCCAGATAAGCGTGTGCGCGTGGCTCCCGAAAAAAAGCCCAGTCCTGCGCCATACGAAAAGGCATACGGGCCGAATCGTATTGATAGTTCTGCATCGCCCCGGGGAAGGCCTCCACGGGGCGGCCTGAAGCGTCGCACCAGGCGGGCACCAGCCCGTTCTGTTGATTGCCGCTGGCTACGTTCAGGCTGCCCTCCAGGATGGCGTAGCCCCGATCGATCACGCGCTGCCAGCCCGCCACGTTGCCCGTCACCTCCCCGAAGGCCCGATACTGGTTTGGCGCGAAGTAGGAGGGATTAAATACGTTCTTGCCACGCCAATCATCGCCGGGCAGAAACATGTCGGGCCACTGTCCCTGGTCCACCTCCGTCAGATAAATCGCATCGATCAGCCGCTGCGCGATGCTCAGGTAGCTCTCATTCAGGCTGCCACGCCCACCCCATTGCCGGTCGGCCATGAGCAGCGCCCAGGCCATGTCCTCGTCCGCGTCGCTGGCCGCTCCCACGCCGAGGGGGCGAGAGCCGTCGGGTGCGATGTACCAGTCCATCAGTCCGCTCTTGTTCAAGAAGCAAGCAGCGTAGGACCAGAACGCGTCGAACATGTCCTGTTCGTCCAGCATCACCGTGATGAGCATGCCGTACGCGATGCCCTCCGACACCGTGGAATTGGCCTGGCCGTCAGGCGTATCGGGCCGACGCGTACGCAAAAACCCCCGCGCGCCATCCGAGGTCACGATCTCGTCCTTCCAATGCGAGAAGGCCGACCTGACGTCGCTGGCGTCCGCGTGCGTCGGATAGACGCAATGCTTCAGGCGTTGATTGCGTGGAAAAGGATGGCGACCCATGTCGGATAAATTACTCCCGAGGGCGAGCCGCTGTCGACAACCAAGACGCAGCCTCCGGCTCGCTGCGCCCTGGGAGCCCAGCTGAGCGGCAAAAAGCGCGGCTGGAGGCGAGGGGGAGCGGCGTCTGGTCGCTCTGGTCAGCCCTCGCCACCGATCGGGGGAGCGGCGGACGCGGGACGCCCGGGATCAGCCGAGCGCCGCTCATTCTGCGGCTGCGATGGATGGCTCTGCATCCACGCCGAGCGCGTCGCGCAGCGCTTCCATCGGA
>WUUC01167838.1_pt1 | contig 13118 bp, 7 predicted proteins | sample 6278441 | NCBI WGS metagenome assembly WUUC01 (sample SAMN13675441, study PRJNA597444) | soil metagenome | isolation source: soil | place: USA: Washington | collected 2017-10 | reverse complement strand
GCGCGCGAACGTCAGGCTCGACGAGCGGCGGAGCAGCCAGGAAGAGAGCCAGCCGCCCGCCACTGTTCCCACCATTCCCGTGAGAAACGGAATCCAGGCAACCCTTCCAATCGTTTGCAGGCTGAACCCTCGCGCGTCAGTGAGGTAGTTCGGCAGCCAGAAGACGTAGAACCACCACACCGGGTCCATCATGAATCGTCCGATGATGATGCCCCAGCATTCGCGGTGCCGCAGCAGGTCGCGCATGCTCGCATCGGCACTGCGCGCTGCCCCGCGCCCGGACAGAATCAGCGCTCGCTCCGTCGCATCGATCCGCGGGTGCTCTTCGGGCGGGTGATACAGCCGAAGCCACGGCACGAGCCACAACAATCCGAGCACACCGGTAATCACGAACGCGGCCCGCCACCCGAACGCAAGTGTGAGGTAGGCGACGAGCGGGGCGGCCACGAGATTCCCTCCGGGAGTGCCCGCCGCAAAGATGCCGCCGGCTTTCGATCGCTCGTGCTCCGGAAACCACTCGGAAATGGCACGCATGGAGGAGGGCACCGCGCCCGCTTCGCCAAGGCCGAGCAGGAACCGGCACGCGAGCAGGCTGCGGAACCCGGTCGCGAACCCGTGCAGCACGCCGACAACGGACCACGCCAGCATGAAAATGCCGAACGCCAGCCGCGCGCCAATCCGATCGACAAGGTAGCCGGTCGCGCTGTAGCCAACGGTGTAGGCCACCAGGAATCCGATCACGAGATAGGAGTAGTCGGTATTCGACAGGCCGAACTCGTCGCGGATCAGCGGCGCGTTGATCGAGAGCGCCTGCCGATCGACGTACGAAATGACCGAGGCCAGGCACAGCAGCCAGACGACGGACCAGCGAAGGCCGGGCGGACGCCGCGCGTGAACCGGCGGCATGCTACACAGTGATCGTCATGAAGTCGTGCGCCATGGAGACCTGGCCTGGATAGATCTCGCGGATGACCGCTTCTGCACGCGCGAGCTTCTCCGGCGTCGTGCGGCGCGTGATATGCGTGATCACGAGGTGACGAACGTTTGCACGGCGCGCAATCTGCGCGGCGTCCTCTGCCGAGCAATGCGCGTCCTCCATCCCCGCGGCGAGCAGTCCTTCCTTCAGGTACGAGCCCTCGTGAATGAGCACGTCGGCGCCGCGTGCGAGCTCGACCATCGCCTCGTCGGGCGTGGAGTCGCCGCCGACGACGATGGAGTGACCGTTCATGTCCACGCGGTACGCCATCGCCGAGAAATACCGCGCGTGGTGACGGACGAACGTGCAGCTCACGCTCCACTCTGCCGTGCCGCAGGCGTCGCCCGGATCGAAGAGCTCTGTTACGTGCACCTGCGGCCAGACCAGTCCCGGGCTGGTGTGGCGCGCCCGGCTCGCTTCGATCCGCGCACGAATATCCATCGCGAATGCGCCGTCGGCGTCGAACAGGCGCCGTGTCATCTCGTTCGTGCCCTCGGGCCCATACACGTAAACGGCCCCATCGCGGCCCGACGCCCACGCTGACAGCACGATGTCCGGGTAGTCGATCACGTGATCCGAATGCAGGTGCGTGAAGAAGATGCGGCGCAGGTCGAGCGCCGAGTACCCGGCGCGACCGAGATTGGTGGTCGCGCCGCGGCCAGTGTCGAACAACAGGAGATCGCTGCCCGCGTTGACCAGGACCGCGTACGACCCGCGGCCACCCTTGAGCGGAACGGGGAGGCCGGCCAGCGTGCCAAGCAGCACGACGCCCAGTTGCGATGCGGTCCCTCGCGTGGTGGCCTGAATCATGTCAGAGGTCCAGCGTCATCAGGTCGTGCCCCATGGCCACGTCTCCACCGAAGCCGCTCCGTATCACGTTCGCCATGCGCTCGAGGGTGTCCGGGTCATCGTTGAGCGCCGGGATCGAGGTGACGACGAGCCGTTTTACGCCTGCTTCCTGCGCCACGCGAGCAACTTCGGTGGTACTCGCATGAACACCCTTCGTTCCTGCCGCCCGCAACTGCTCGTCCCACCATGCGCCTTCGTGCACCAGCAGGTCGGCGCGCCGCGCCAGCGACACGAGCCCGGCCGACGGACCCGTGTCGCCCGCAACCACCACGGATCGTCCGCCAGCCTCGAACCGGTACCCGATACATGCCAACACACCGCTGCCGTGGCTCACGAACGTGGCACGCACCTGCCAGTCGGTCGTTGTCACGACGGCGCCAGGGCCCATCAGCGTCGCGATCTCGGTCACGTGCACCGCCGGCCACTCCAGGCTGACCCGGTGCGCATGGATGCGGAGCTCCTTCCGCGCGAGGTCGGCATCCGCCATGCCGCGCAGGTCTACCTTGAACGCCCCGTCTTTCGCGAACAGGCGGTCCGTCATGTGGCGTGTTCCGACGGGACCGTACACACGGAAGTGCGTCTTCGCCGGCTCGCCAGGGAGAAAGCTGCCGACCCATTGAGACAGCACGAAGTCCGGGTAGCCGACTGTATGGCCGCTATGCAGGTGGGTGAAGAACAGCCGATCAATCGACAACGGCGAGTAGCCCGCGTCCGCCAGTTGCTCCACGGCACGGCGGCCGCAGTCCACGAGCAGCAGGGTTGGGCCAAGATCGACCAGCACCGCGGCGCCGCACCGGGACGTGCGCGTCGCGACGTCCGGGCCGCCGCCGGTGCCGAGCAGGACGACGCGCACGAATCAGAACGCCTTCGCGGCCAGGAGCAGCCGCGGGTAGATGTCGTCCGTCTGACTCAGGTGGGCCGCGCTGACCGGGCGCGATTCGCGCGGGCGGACCATCCAACCTGTAACAGGGTTTCCCAGGGGAACCGGCTGGGCGTCGCCTACCGGCAGTACGCGTTCGAAGTCGCTGATGAGCCCCGGCAGACCATTGGCCTTCAGCCACTCGCCGCCGTCCATTACATTCATGTGCAGGATGCCGAGCTCGCCTACGCGGCCGAGCGGCTGTCCCTCTTTCACGCGATCGCCCACGTTTACGGCGACGCTGCCTTTCTGGAGGTGACAGATCAGCGTGAACTCCTGGTTGCCGTGGTCGAGCACCACGAGGTTGCCCGAGAACACGTCACCATCCTTCTCGAGCACGGCTCGCGGCGGGCTGCCGCCATAGTCGTCGATATCGTTGCGCATGTGCACGACACGACCAGCGGCGGGCGCGAGCGCCGCAGCGCCGTACGAATAACGGTCTGTCGGGCGACGCCCGGTGCCCTTGTACAACGCACCGTCTTCGCCCAGCTTCATGAAGTCCCACCCGAAGGTTGTCAACCCGTTCAGCCCGGTCCACCGGTGCGTGATCGGCGCGAGATCGCTTCCCTTGACGACGAGCCACGTGCCGGTGAACGGCAGCCGCAGCCTCGCGCGTTGTGGACGGCTCACGAGGGGAACCAGGTGCGTGGACGTGTGCTCGCGGCCCGACGGATCCGACATCGTAAGGCGCAGGTGCACGCGATCGGCGCGCGCAAACCATGGCTGCGCAAATGCGATGCGCAGCCACGAGATCGCGCCGCCGGGAGGGAGATCGGGCGTTGTCCGCTCCTCGCGGCCGAACATGAAGTGCTCCAGGTAGTGCTCCGTCGTGAGGGCGTACTTCCCTTTCACCCACTCCATGCGCTCGAGGTACGCGCGCGAGTACGCCTGTCGCAGCAACGTGTCGCCATCGACGCTGAACGTCGCCTCCGCTTCCTCGACGCGCAACGGCCGACGGTCTCTGGACTCGAGCACCAGGTGGAACATCCAGGTTACGTTCTGACTCGACGTGTGGCCGTTCGGCGGATTGCTCGCCGGCTCGTGATACGTGTCCTGCGTGGATGTGTACACAACGGCGGGAACCGTCGTCAGCCGCACCTGCGCACCCGGATCCTGCGCCTGCGCGTGCCCGGTGCGAGCCAATGCGCACACGATCGCGAGACCGTAGAGAGTCACGCGCGCAACGGGGCGGGCTGCGGCCATCCGGTCGTCGTGCCTCAGCGTTGCGTCGCCTTCGCGGGAACGCCAGCCGGACCGCGGCCCAGGTGACGATCGAAATGCGAGACGATCTTGTCCAGCATGTACGCCGCGACGTAGTCCTTCCGCGCCCACGCATGGACCGACGAAGGCGAAAACGCGAAATCGAACTTCTTGCCCAGCATCATCAGCTTCTCGGCGAGCGCCACCGAATCCTTGAACATAACAACGTCATCGCGCATGCCATGGATGATGAGCAGTGCGTCCTGAAGGTTCTCGCCGTAACTGATTGCCGATGCCTCCCGGTACAGGTCGGGCCGCGCATGCGGCCGGCCGACGACCCGTTCCTGGCCGTCGAGGGCGTGCCACAGGTTGGTCGCGGGCGCCGACGCCACGCCGGCCTTGTACACACCGGGCTTCTTGAAGAGCGACATCACGGTCATCAATCCGCCGTAGCTGCTGCCCCAGATCCCGACGCGGCTCACGTCGGCGTACGGCAATGTGCTCAAGTACTCGACACCGCTGTGGAGGTCCTCGATCTCGACCGTTCCGTAGTTCCTGAGCTGATCGCGGAAGTCGCGGCCGTGCCCGACGCTTCCACGCACGTCCACCTGGAACACGAGGTAGCGCCCCTCGATCGCGAAATACTGCTGGAGACTGCTGTAGAGCCCTCGCCACTCTTCCCTGTCGCCCCATCGATTGCGCACGGAATTCGGATAAACGGGGCCCATGATGATCGGGTATTTCTTCGATCGATCCAGGTCTGGCGGCTCGAGCAGGCGGCCGTGCAGCTGGACGCCGTCGCGGCCCTTGAACGTGACGTATCGCGGGCGTACCCACCGGTGCTTCGCGAAATCCGCAGGCGGCGATTTCGTCAACTGCCGCTCGGACGTCCCGCCTTTCGCGTCGATGACGAACAGGTCGCGCGGCGTCACGTCATCCGATCGCAGAAGCGCAACCTTCGAACCGTCGGGCGAGGGAAACGGATGATGCGTCCCCTCGAGCGAGGTGATCTGCACCGCGTCGCCGCCCGTTTCCGGCATGCGGTAGACGTGGCGCTCGTACGGGTTCTTCCTGTTCGCGACGAAGAAGAGCTCGCGCGTTTTTGGCGCGACGTGCATGAAGGCGCTGCCCGACTCTCCAACCACGCTCCAGCTGCCGGTTGTCAGCTGACGCGGCTGTCCACCCTCCGACGCCAGCGCATACAGGTGGTGTCTCCCATCCTTGTCGCTGACCAGCACGATGCCCTTCCCGTCGCTCTGCCATGTTGACGCAGGCAATTGCGAGTTTCGCTCGCGTACGTCGTGCCACAGCTCGCGGATCGACGCATCCCGAGCGGTCACGATCGAGATCCACCGATCACGAGCGTCCATCGAGCTTTGATCGAGCAGCAGGCGCGCGCCATCGGGTGACCACGCGAACGCGTTGACGACGCGCTCGTGCGGTGCAGGAAGGGCGACAGGCGCGATCCGCCCGTCGTGAACTGAATACAGCACGATCGAGCGGATTGCCTGGTTATCGCCCGTGTAATCGCGGCGAAGCGGAACACCCGCCGTCTCCTCCCCGAGGAACTCGGGGAAGATGACGGTTCGAACGTTGCGGCGATCGTCCACGTGCAGCGCGATGTACCGGCCGTCGGGCGCCCAGGCGTAGGTGCTGACCTCCGCCTCCGGGCGCGTGAAGTCGGAATCGCCGAGAGTGCCGGGGGACGGAGATGCCAGGCTGGTGGCACGAACCGGCGGACCCGCGCTTTCCTTCCACAGCCAGAGATCCCCGTCCTGCAGGTACGACAGCACCGCACCATCGGGAGAGAACGCCACGCCGTACTTGTCCCCGTCAGGTCGTGTGAGGCGAGTCAGTCCGGTACCGTCGGACCGTACGCGGAACAGCACGCCGCGATATGCGAAAACGAGCGCGGTGCCGTCTCGCGTCCACGTCGGTGAATGGCGGTTTCCAGGATACGACTGGCAGCACGGAGGCGTTCGCGCCAGGCCCTCGCGCTGGCGCGCCTCCACCTTCTCAGCGAGGGCGCGGTTCACGTCGGCCTCGGGCACATCCTCGTACGGAAACGCCGCTGCCATGTCGGTGAGGCGCTTCAACCCCGAACCGTCGGCGCCGATCACCCACAGGTCGCGAAACGGCATCGCCTTGTCGTTCCAGAGGAACGCGATCCGCGACCCGTCAGGTGACCACGCGATGTTCGTAGGCGGCGTGCCGCCAATGTGTGGGAATGCCGCGATCCGCTCGAGCGTCAACCCCTGCGCGTGCGCCGTGCCCGCGAGCGAGACGAGCAGCACGATCCCACGCAGCACGCCACGACACGCCTCGCGAACCATCCCGACCTCAGTGAGCAACGAACGATTCATGGGAATCCCACGTGGAGTGCGCCCCCGCTTAGAAATCCCAACGCAGGCCGAAACGGACCTGCCGCGGCAGCTGCAGCTCCGCCGGCAATCCGAAGTTCGGGCTCCCGAAGCGGAGATCCCTGAGCCGGATCACCGTGTTCGCGTTCAGCAGGTTGAAGACGTCCGCAATCACCGCGAGGTGATGCGTGCCCAGGGCGAACTTCTTCTCGCCGCGAAAGTCCACGCGGAATTGCGTGTCCATCTTGCGGCTCCCGACCGGCTCGCCTGTGACGTCGATGAACGGCTCCGACAGGAGCTGCGGATTCTGGGTACGTAAGATCCGGACGACGGGTGCGCCGAGCTGGTTGACGCCGAAGCCTCCGAAGTCGTCGGTCCACGGGTTACCGGTGAGCGACTCGAAGTACCCGCTGAGCAGGATTCCCCACGGCGCTTCGTACGCCCCGTAGACCTTCACCTGGTGGCGGGGGCCGATGAGCAGGTCGCCGTTGCGATTCACCAGCCGATTCGGATCGGTGTAGTTCACCAGCGCCGAGCCGCCGAAGTTGTTCGGCACGTTGCCCTCGCCGGTGCCGAAAACATACGACCCCTGCAGGAGCCATCCATCGCCGTACTGCCGGCGGACGACGAACTCGACGCCGTCGTACTTGCGACTGAGCGGCTCGGTATCACCCGGGCGCTCTCCGGGATTCGTGAGCACGAGCTCCGGTGGGATCCCCAGGAACTGCGGCGGCAGCGTGAACACCTCCAGCGGCTCGCCGTTGAGCGGGTTGCTCACGGTGACGCGGTTGTACGCGGAGAACGGCACCGCCTCGTTGACGAGGCCCTTGAAGTCGCTTTCACGCTTGAAGATGCCGGTGACCTGGAGCGCCCAGTTCGTCGCCAGCTGGCGCTCGATGCCGAGCGTGTACACGTTGGAGTACTGGTTCTTCAGGTCGGGATCGATGCGCGGCAGCCGCGCGGGGTTCGGACGCGTGTCGGCACGGAGCAGCGTTTCCTCGCCGGGCTGATACGCGAGATCGCCGTTGGCATCGGCCCAGTCGTAGAGGCGGAATCCAAGCCGCGCGGGGCTGACGCTGTCGATGTCAGACCCGGCCAGCTGATCGTAGAAACGACCGGCGCTCGCCTTGACGGTAGTCTTGTGGTCGCCGTGCACATCCCACACGGCGCCGAACCGCGGCGAAAAGTTCGTGATGTCGAGCACGCCGTTCTGCGCGGCGACCGTCTGCAGCTGGTCCCAGCGGCCGCCGCCGATGGTGGTCTCGGGCAGGTTGCCGGTGGCATGGTCGGCGCGAATACCCAGGTTCAGGGTCAGCCGGTTGCGGACCACCCACTGATCCTGGAAGTAGGCGTGCCATTTCTCCATCTCGAGCCTGGTGGTCACCGGGCCGTTGTACAGCTCCACCTGGAACGGCGCGCCATTGAACAGGAGATGTGCGGTGTCAGGCGTGTCCGACACGCACGCATCGGTGCAGCCGGCGAGCTCGTCGGGACCGCGTGCGCCCTGGTAGAAGCGCTCGCCCCACATCGGGGTCACCTGGTACATGAAGCCGCCCTTGAACGTGTGGTTGCCGGCCCCGCCGTCGCCAAGGAAGTGGCTCAGGTCCACTTTCGCCTGGTGCCGGTTGCGGCGATTGTCGCCGGCCGCGTGGAAGTCGCCGCCGCTCACGACGCTCGTGGCCAGGTCGCGATACGCAGGGGATCCGTCGTTGTTCGGGTTGGTTGCCAGCAGTTCGAACACGCCAAAGCTGCCTCGTGCCTCCAGCGTTGTCGAGGGACCCAGCACCGAGGTCCATGTCGGGTTGATGTACCACTGCTGCTTCTCCACCGCCATCCACGTGCGCGCGTCCTCGCTATTGCGGAACGACGCCGTAGCCGTGTAGGGAAAGTTGCGGTACTTCCGGTAGTGGATGCTCACCTCCGCCTTGTTGGACGGCGTGACCTGCACCGTTTCCTTGGTGAAGACCTGGTGGTCGCGATTGGTCAACGGCGCACGGAAATCCGGCTTGCTCTCGTCGTACTCCACGCGGCGGTAGTTGCCGAAGAACCAGAAGCGGTTCCGCAGGATCGGACCGCCGAGCAGCGCACTCGAGTCACGGTTCATGTCCACACCCACGCCGCGCGTGAGACCCTGGTTCCTGAGCTCGTCGGTCACGTTGCTCGAGCGCGTGTTGTCGTCCTGGTAGAACAGGTTCACACCGCCGTGAAAGTCATTGCTCCCCGACTTGGTAACGAAGTTGAACACGCCGCCGCTGGCATCGCCATATTCGGCGCTGATGCCGGCGGTCGTAATTTGCACTTCCTGAATCGAGTCCACTGCCAGGTCGGTGCTGCTCGTGACGTTCCACGGATCGTCGGTCCCCATGCCGTCCATCGCGTACTTGTTCTGTCGCGACGACGAGCCGTGCACGTTGTTGCCTTGCGTGAAGTCGTACTTCGTGTCCACGACGCCCGGCATGATGTTGAGAAACTTCGTGTACTGCCGCTCGACGGGCACATTTTTCAGCGTCTGCTCCTCGGCGATATTCACCAGCGCCGAGTTGCGCGTGTCCACCAGCGGCGCATCAGCCGTGACGATCAGCGTTTCCTGGAGCGTCGCCACCTGGAAGCGCACGTCAACAGCAAGCGACTGGCCCGAGAGCAACGTGATCCCCTCACGCCGGACCGGCTGGAAACCCTGAATCTCGAAGGCCACCGCGTACACGCCCGGCGGGAGGTTCGGCACCCGATACGTGCCCTGGTCACTCGACATCGTGACCTCCTGCCCCTTGATCAACTGTGGACCCGTCACCGTAATGGTCACGCCGGGAAGGCGAGAACCGTCAGGGTCGGTGACCGTGCCGAGGATGGCGCCCGTGACGCCTTGCGCATGAACGCGTGCGGCGCCGGGATACGCCGCGAGCAGAGCGCAGGTCAGGAGTGTTACGAACAGGAGCCGCACAGTCATACATGACCTCCGACGATTAACCGGCTGTTGCCCACCCAGGGTTCGGTCGCGCGTATCGAACGTTCGTGACGTCACGACGAGATGCGGAACACGCGGCGCGCGTTCCGGTGCATCACGTTCTCGGCCATCTTGTTCACGTCGGCCTGCGTCCACCCGTAGTAGGTGCGATAGTCGCTGAGCACGCGCGCCAGCACCCGCCGCGTGTTCGAGGCGCAGTAGCCGATCTCCTCGGGTACGTTGTTCGAGTCGCTCCCGTGCATGATCTTCTCGGACGGCGCGAGCGCCAGGAACGCACGATACGTTTCCTCGAGCACGCCCGGGAACTTCGCGTAGAACGACATGTCCGCATAGACGTTGGGAAACTGGCTCAGCATCGCTGCGACGACGTGGTGACTCGGGTAGCCCGTGTGAATCAGCACGAACTGCGTCGCCGCCTTCCGGATCTCGTCGTCCTGGAACACGTCGTACATGGCGAGCGGGTTGTTGAACTCGAAGCGAAGCGCCGGATGGAGCGCCACGGCAGTGTGGATGACAATGGGCCGCTGCAGCTCGCCAGCCTTGGTGAAGATCCGCTTGTAGATGTAGTCCTGGTACGTGCGCAGCGCCTCGTTCAGCGCCGGCTCCTTGTAATAGGGTGCGTTCTGGGCGACGTGCCCGGCTGGAGTGGCGCGCAGCAGGGCCTTCAGCGCTGCCTCGGCCTCGCGCTTGTCCACCTTGTTCAATCCGAGTGGCCGGTAATACGCGGCCGCGCTCTTGAAACCGACGCAACCGTTGGCGACGGCGGTTTCGAGGATCTTGCCGTGTCGCTCGACCACGTCGTCAATCGTGGTCATGCTGTTCTTCTGCGCCCACTCCGGGTGGACGAGATGAATCATTTCGTAGGTCCAGACGAACCGCCCGTCGGGAATGAAGGTCTTCGGGTGCACCGGATCGGCCCCGCGCGCCTGGAAGACGACGGCGGCGATCTTCTCGCGGTCGAGGATCGACGTGACGTAGCGTGCAAACGCGGCGTCGCTGCCGATGTGCCGCGAGACGACCGAGTCGAACCCCTCGAGCGTGGGCGGCACGCCGTGTACGCGCGCCATGTAGTTGTTGTAGCCCGTCTGCCGCGGCAGGTTCCAAATCTGTGCGATGAACTCCTTTTCGAGCTTCGCGCGCAACTCCGTCTTTCCCGGAAAGTCGGTGTCGGGCACCATCGCATCGACGAACGAGGAGTTCCACTGCCCGTACGACTGCTCCAGCGTCATCGGCTGCGGAGGATGGACGTGCGTGTCCACCATCTCGACGCCGTTCAGATCGAGGTCGCCGACCTTGACCTCGAGAGCGCCGGGCGGTGCGGGAGCCTGGGCAGACGTGACCGTCCGCGCCGCCAATGCACCTGACACAGCGCCCGCGAGCCGACCGAGAAAACTTCGCCTGAACATCGTGTTGCCCTTCCACGTGCCGGTTACTTGTAGCGAACTCCACCCTTCACCACGTACGCGACGCGCTTCATGGCCGCCATGTCCTGGAGCGGATTACCGGCGATGACGATGACGTCGGCGAGCTTGCCTTTCTCCACCGTACCGAGCTGGTCGGAAAGGCCAAGGGCGTCGGCGCCGATGCGTGTCGAGGCCTCGATCGCTGCCATCGGATCCATGCCCATTTCGACCATGTACATCATCTCGTTCGCGTTCGGGTCCTCCTGCTGGAAGTCGAGGAACGCGCCGGTGTCGGTGCCCATCGAGAACTTCAGGCCCGCCTTGATGAAGCGGCGCATGTTCTCCTTCGAGGTGCGCAACTGCTGCTGCAGCTGGTTGAATGACGGGACGCGTCCGGTGTCCACCTGGCCGCCGTGAGGGCGCGGGACCTTCAGTCCGGGGAAGTCCGGCGGGTGTGCCGCGTCGTAGCTCGGAAGGCCCGGCTTGTCTGGATTCCGCTGGTTCGCGAGCATCTTGTCGCGGTACGACATGAGCGTCCGGTATTCAGCGGGATCGAACGACATGATGTACAGCGTCTCGTTGAAGCGATGTGGATCGGCCGCACGCTGCGCGCCGTTGATCATCACGCTCAGCAGCGTGTCAACGATGACGTCCTTTTTTTTGTACCCTTCGATGATGTCCCACTCGATCAGCTCCTGACCGTAGAACGGGTGCTCGAGCGTGTCGAAGTCGAAGGCGAGCATCCGGCGCAGCCCGGTGTTGTGGCCGCCGCAGTGCACATCCACCTTCTTGCCGAGGCGATGCGCCTTGGCAATGAACGCCCGGAGCTCGTCGTCGCTGAAGTCGTTCTTGCCGTCGAACGGGTCGTCGGACATCACGAGCTTCCAGTAATTGAACTCGGGTCCTTCGTAGGCCTTTGTGTCGCGGTCCACATCCGAGACCACACGGAACGCAAACTCGTCGCGCACGAACGGCACCGCATCCGCCGGGATGTTCTGGCGCCTGGCGATGGTCGCCCAGTTCTCGTCGCTCATGAACAGCGCGGCCCCAAGGAACAGTCTCGGTCCTGGAATCTCCCCGTCGTCGATGGCACGCTTCACCGGCAGGATGCGCTTCGCGGGCCCGCTCGTGTTCCGCATGCTCGTGACGCCCTGCATCAGGTACACGAACGCCAGCTGCGGCTGCTTCGCCCAGTTGGCTTCCCATCGCTTCTGGAAGTTCACGAGAGGAAGGTTCGCAACAGGGGACGGATACAACGGGTTCAGTTGGATATGCTGGTTGGAATTGATTAGCCCCGGCATCACCGTCATGCCGCTCGCGTCGATGACCTCGGCCCCCGCAGGCACCTGCACATCCGCCATGGGGCCAACCGCCGTGATCCGATCGCCCTCGATCAGAACGGTCTGATCCCATCGTGGCGGCGCACCGGTGGCATCCACCAGCAGGCCGCCTCTGATCGCGATCGGCCGTCCCGGCTTGAATGGCGGCCCCTGCGGCTGCGACAGGACACCCTGGATGCCGGCCAACACCATCACGGCGGTGGCTGCAGCGATTGAACAGCGATTTCGCCAGCCTGAGCTCATGCGACTCGTCCCTCCTCCGCTTCGCGTCGATTCGAATCCCGCCCTGATGCGTCAGAACATCAACTTGAGCACCAGCTGTACGATCCGCGCTCCGCCCGTTGCGCCCGCATTCTCGATGTCGTTGAACCCGGCGCTGCCGACGAACGCGTAATTGAGTCCGAGCCCCGGGTCTACCGCGAGCAGGTTGGCCGCGGTGAACTGGGGATGGTTGAACAGGTTGAAGAAGTGCCCCTGGAACTGGAGCTGCCGTGTGCCGCCGATGCGGAATCCCTTCGCCAGCATGAGATCCACGTTGTTGATGCCCGGTGCGCGAAGGCTGTTCCGTTCGGCCGTTGGAAAGGAGCCGACGCCCGCTTGCACGTACTGCGCGTTGGGATCGTTCGCGAGATAGCCCACGACGGCGCCGCTCGAGTTCGTGATGGGCGTGGAGCGGGTTCCGGTCGGGCTGCTGCCATTGGGGTTGACGATCGCGCGCTGCACCTGGACATCGCCGTTGCCGACCGAGTTCGCCTGGCTGAGCGGCGTCCACGGCTGTCCAGACTGCAACACGTACGCAGCGCTGACCGTCCATCCGCCAAGCACACTGGCAGCGAGCCCGGAGCTGTCACGCAGCCACGGAACTTCCCACAGGCCGCTTGCCACGAACCGATGCGGCACGTCGAGGACCGAGCGCGCCCACTCGTTCTCCAGGTTGCGCCAGTCCTGCGGCCGGCGCGGATTGATGAAGCTGTTGAAGAACTCGTTCGTGGCGTGATCGAAGAACCGGCTCCATGTGTAATTGACGTTGAACTGGTACCCCGTGTTGAACCGCCGCTCGAGCTCCAGGCTGACGCCGTCGTAGCGCGAGCTGCCGATCGGGAGAT